>Ga0075019_10001893_pt1 | contig 11913 bp, 10 predicted proteins | sample ColStrG_CSR_2013_FD_71473 | JGI IMG/M metagenome (GOLD analysis project Ga0075019, IMG submission 71473) | Freshwater sediment microbial communities in response to fracking from Pennsylvania, USA - Cold Stream Run_MetaG_CSR_2013 | ecosystem: Environmental > Aquatic > Freshwater > Creek >...
ACTTCAGCCGGACTGTAACCATGTTCCTTCAGAATGCCACGCAGCCGGTCATAAATAAACTGGGTCAGCGCAGCGCCGGGATCGGTAAAGGCCGGATTGCCGGCAAACAGTGCAGCGGCGTGACCGAGCAGACCGGACAGCGTCAGCGGTAACTGCTTTTCAATCAGGATGCGCAGTACCCCCAGGGCATGGCGACGCAGCGCGAACGGATCGCGGTCACCGGTGGGCTGCAGTCCGATACCCCAGATGCCGACCAGCGTTTCGCATTTGTCGGCCAGTGCCAGAATTGAACCAGTAACGGTAGTCGGCAGTGTGTCGCCGGCGAAGCGCGGCTGGTAATGTTCGGTCATGGCGGCAGCCACTTCGGCATGTTCACCGTCGATGCGCGCGTAGTAACTGCCCATGATGCCCTGCAGCTCAGGGAATTCACCGACCATATCGGTGAGCAGATCGGCCTTGGCCAGTTGCGCGGCACGTTGTGCCAGATTCACATCGGCGTCAAGTTGTGTGGCGATATAACCGGCCAGTTTTTGGACCCGCTGCACACGCTCGGCCTGATTGCCCAGTTTGTTGTGGTACACCACCGATGCCAGTCCGGCAGCGCGCAGTTCCAGCGTTTTTTTCTGGTCTTGTTCAAAGAAGAATTTGGCGTCCGACAGGCGCGGACGTACCACGGTTTCATTGCCGCGGATAATGTGTTCGGGCGTGTTGGTTTCGATATTGGAAACGATTAAAAAGCGCGAGCGCAATTTGCCGGCACTGTCGGTCAGGGCAAAATATTTCTGGTTGGTCTGCATGGTCAGAATCAGACATTCCTGCGGCACACTCAAAAACTGTTCTTCAAAATGACACGGGTAAATAACCGGCCATTCCACCAAGGCCGTGACTTCATCGAGCAATGACTCCGGCATCAAGACCTGATCTGCACCGGCCTGTGCCAGCAGAGCCGTGCGAATTTTTTCTTTGCGTTCCGCGAAACTGGCTATCACTTTGCCTTTGCCTTGCAAGGCTTCGGCATAGTCAGCCGCCTGCTTCAACGTGATCGTTCCTTCGGATAAAAAGCGATGACCTTCGGTAATGCGGTCAGCTGTGAGTCCCATCAGGCTGATATCAACCACTTCGGCACCATGCAGTGCAACCAGTCGGTGCACCGGACGGGCAAACTGCACCGAGCTGCCATCCGGACGCTGATACGTCATCAGTTTCGGTACCGGCAGTTTTGCCACGCTCTCTTCAATAACACTTTGCAGTCCGTCTTTGAGTGCCACACCGCTGGCGCTGTAGCTGTAAAAAAAGCTCTCGGCCTTGCCATCTGCGGCACGTTCCAGCTGGCTGACCTGCACATCGGCAAAACCCATGGCGGTCAGTTTTTTCAACAATGGTGCGGTAGCATTGCCGCTGGCGTCGAGCGCAACGCTGACCGGTAGCACTTTTTCGCGGCACTGACGATCCGGTGATGTGCTGCGCACACCGGTAATGAGTACCGCCAGACGGCGTGGCGTGGCAAAACTGGTGGCAACCGAGTCGGCATCCAGAAAATCGCGTGACTTCAGACCTGCAACAATGCCGGTGGCAAATGCCTCACCCAGTTTCAGCAGGGCTTTCGGTGGCAATTCTTCGGTAAAAATTTCAACTAATAAAGATGGGTTCATGGTGTGGTTTTGTAATATTTATTCAGCAGTCAGGGCAGGCGACGCGCACTCAGGCAGCAACGGTTTGTTTGGTCAGCATCGGGAACCCGAGAGCCTCGCGCGAATTGTAGTAGGCACTGGCAACGGTGCGCGACAGATTGCGGATGCGCCCCATATAGGCGGCACGCTCGGTGACCGAGATCGCGCCGCGTGCATCGAGCAGATTGAACGTGTGGGCTGCTTTCAACACCATTTCATAGGCCGCCAATGCCAAAGGCACTTCCATCAGGCGCTTGGCTTCGGTTTCATAACTGGTGAACAGCGAAAATAAAAACTCGGTATTCGAATGTTCAAAATTGAAGGTCGACTGTTCCACTTCGTTCTGATGATAAACGTCACCATAGGTCAGTTTTTTCGTGACGCCGTTTTCTTCCCATTCAGTCCAGACCAGATCGTAGACGTTTTCCACGCCCTGCAGATACATGGCCAGTCGTTCGATACCGTAGGTGATTTCGCCCAGAACCGGTTTGCAGTCCAGACCGCCAACCTGCTGAAAATAGGTGAACTGGGTGACTTCCATACCGTTCAGCCAGACTTCCCAGCCCAATCCCCAGGCGCCCAGTGTGGGATTTTCCCAGTCGTCTTCGACAAAGCGCACATCGTTTTGCTGTAGATCCAGCCCGACTGCGGCCAGCGAACCCAGATACAGGTCGAGAATATTTTCCGGAGCCGGCTTCAGGACCACCTGATATTGGTAGTAATGCTGCAGACGGTTCGGATTTTCACCGTAGCGGCCATCCTTGGGGCGACGCGACGGTTGCACATACGCCGCACGCCACGGTTCAGGGCCGATTGCGCGCAAAAACGTTGCCGGATGGGACGTTCCTGCACCCACCTCCAGATCCAGTGGTTGCAGCAGCGCGCAACCCTGTTTGTTCCAGTAGTCCTGCAGAGTCAGAATGATTTGTTGAAAAGTGAGCATGGCGGATTATTGTTGTGAATGGCTGAATCGGGGTAAATGTTCAGTGCGAGGTTCAAACCGTTTTTCGGTCCGTCGGATGAAAACGCCGTTGAAAACGGGAATGAACGCGCTAGAAAAATCAACCGCCAATTTTAACTCAGATTTGCGCCTGAACCGCCCGGCTTCGCCTCGCAGCGTCGCGATTGCGGTCATTATTTCTTGACCGCTCATGCGCCGGCAAAGAACTATTTTTGCTATTTTGTGTTTAAAATGTATTAACATTGCCAGTGTAATCAGGTAATCTGGTGCAAATTCAAAGCGACGCCGGGACGGTCAGGGACTGTCCGGCACGGTCAGCGAACTAAAAAATCAATAGAAATACAGGGAAACTCAAAAGCGGATTCATCCCGGCCCCGGCCCATTTTGGATGTTTTGGCTTTAGCGCATCGAACCTTCATCTAACCTTTATGCCAAGGAGTGTCCCGCTATGGAAAATTCTGTTGATATTTTGCATCACCTCGAAAAGGCCTCGCCTTATTTTCCCTTTCCCATTTACTGGATGGATCTGGAAGGCAAGGTAGGCGGTGCCAATCAGGCCTGCCTCAGAATGCTGGGCGCCGATCATCTGCATCAGGTGGTTGGCAAAACCCCGGATGATTACTTTCCCGACGATGTCGCGGCAGCGATCATGGAGCACGTCAAACTGGTGGTCGAGACGGCCCGCAGTCAGATCCGCGAAGATGTGGTGAATGACCCGTACACAGGTAAAAGACGCTTTTATTCTTCCATACGTTCCCCGTTAAAGGATATCACCGGCCGTATCTTTGGCGTCATCGGCACGGCCATTGACGTGACCGCTGAACGGGAAATCCGCCGCCAGCAGGAGCACAGTCGTCAGCTGATCGACATTACCGAAAAAGAAGCCTTTGCGCAGATGGCACGCAAGGTGGCGCATGATATTCAGTCACCCCTGACAGCATTGTCGGTAATGGTGAATGTCTGTGATGAGCTCAATGAGGCAAAACGGCTGATACTGAAAAACACCTTTATGGCCATCAAAGATATTGCCAACAACATCCTGAATAAATATTCCCGGGACGTCAATTTCACGGACCGGGAAGAGGAGTACCGTGAGGTACTGTGTTCGGATTTTCTGATGAAGCTGATCAGTGAGCGGAAGTACCAGTACCAGGATGTGCCGGTCAAGTTCGACATCAACATCGCACACAATGCGCAGTTTTCTTTCATCCAGGCCCAGTCCAGTCAGTTGGGCCGGGCTGTGACCAATCTGATCAGCAATGGCGTTGATGCGCTTAAAGACCGCAGCGACGGCAGAATCAGCCTCAAGCTGGAAACAGATGAAGTGACCGTCAAAATTACCGTGCAGGACAATGGCAAGGGTATGAAGGGCCACCTGCTGGAAAAAATCCAGAATCGCATCAAGTTCACCGAAGGCAAAGAAAATGGCCATGGTCTGGGCATGATGCAGGTTTGGGAAATGGTTGAAAAAAATAATGCCCAGCTGGCAGTGCGCTCGCAGCCGGGTGCAGGAACGGCATTTGAACTGACGTTTGCGCGATTGGAAAAAGCGGCGTGGATCATGGATGAAATCATCTTCAACTGCAATGACATCGTCGTCATTCTGGATGATGACCAGCTGATCCATGATGCCTGGGACCTGCGCTTGCACGCGTTGCAAAATTCCATGCCGGACCTGATCGTGCGGCACGAGAAACAGGGACAGGCTGTACTCGATTATCTCGATGCACTGTCTCCGGATGACCGAAAACGGGTGTATCTGCTGTGCGACTTTGAACTGATCAATCAGAACATGCACGGGTTGCAGGTTGTCGAATCCGCCGCCCTGGCCCGCTCAGTGCTGGTTACCAGTTATTACTCCAATCCGGTATTGCAAAAATCCGCGGAGCAGATGGATATAAAAATCCTGCCCAAGCAGATGGCATCGATCGTGCCGATTTTTTGCGCGCATCAGTACGGTGTGATCCGCCTGAATTCAAACGACATCATGTATGACAAAAATTATTATTCGATCGACCAGGCGCGCGAGAAATACGCGGTGCGCTCAGCTGAAGCTGGCTGAAGCTGGCTGAAGGTGGTGCGAATTTCAGAACGGCAGCAACAGGTCCGGATCCGGCTTGGCAACGAAGCTGGCAAAGGCGTCGCGCAGGCGTTCGCTGGCACCGATGGCGTTCTGCCATTCTGCAATCCGCCGCTGGTGATTGCTGCCGTGGTAGGCGAAGTCTTTGCGGTCCGGCATTTTCCGGCGCGGCAGTGAGCGGATGAATTCCGGCGAGGGTGCCACCAGCACGACGTTATCGAGCCAGTGATTGTTTTTGCCGCGACCGGCACGCCGCCAGGCAAATGCCTTGTCCAGCCAGCCCGGAATGATGTGATCGGTAAAATGCGGGTACAGCACCAGTTCCTTGCGCGATTGCGGCGGCTGGTTGTCCAACAGGCGCGAGTAGGGCAGGGCCAAGTGGTAATCAATCAGACCGCCATCCCAGTAGGTACCGTCCGGCGCACCGGGAATATGGCGTACCGGGTCCATGATCAGCGGCAGGGTTCCTGAAGCCAGCAAAGCCGCTTTCAGGTTGTCGGCGCTGAGTGCGCTGAATTCGGTGGTGAACGAATCGAACGGACTTTTCAGCCATGGCAGCGGATCACGTGAATCGCTGATCACCACCCGTTCAATGTGGCGCGCCAGTTGCGCACGTGAACCGATATTGGCCAGTGTGGCAGCAGCAAAGCCGGCTTTGACGCTGAGTGTTTTGGTTGGGGCGCGCAGCAGACCGCGTCCCTTGTTGGTCAGAATGTGCAGGCGGTTGTTGGGTTGTGCAACGATCTGGCTTTCCTGATCATCGACAAACCGGTATAACAAATCCCGAAGTACTTCGGTGACGTAACTGCTGCTCGGCCGCGGCGGGTAAGTCTGTTGGCAATATAAATTACCGAGCCGGGCAAATCCGGCAACCGGGTCCGGCATGCTGGCCGCCGCCATACGCCACGAACCGATTGAGGCGCCGATCAGGCTGCGCTGACGCGGTGCGGCAGCCAGCCAGTCGCCGAACAGCCACTGGTCGAGCGCCTGCAATATCAACCCTTTCGGTCCGCCGGCTGCTGCAGGAATGACGGCGACCTGACTGGCCTGCAAGCCATGTTCGCGGATCTGTTCCATTGCGACCGGACCGGCACGCAGAATGATGGCCGAATCGGCTGCATTATCGGCTGCATTACCTGATCTATAGCCCAGCCTGCTCACGGCTTGTCCTTGGTATGCAACTGCAAGGTAGCCATCTCGAATTTGCCGGCGGTCAGCAGCGGAATAATCTGCAAACATTTTTCGATCGATTGATCAATCAGCGTCTGCTCGTCTTTTCGCGGCCGGTGCAGCACAAAATCCACCACCGGCTGCTGGGAGTTCAGGTTGCGCGGATGGCCAATGCCGATGCGCAGGCGCCAGTAATCCTGGGTACCCAAAGCAGCCGTAATATCCTTCAAACCGTTGTGCCCGCCGGACGACCCGCCTTTTTTCAGTTTGGCGATGCCGGGATCAATATCGAGTTCGTCATGCACCACCAGTACTTCATCGGGCGCAATTTTGTAAAAGCGGGCCAGTGCGCCGACTGACGAGCCGGAGCGGTTCATAAAGGTTTGGGGTTCGAGCAGCCAGACTTCGTTGCCGTCTATCGATGTTTTTGCCATCAGCGCATTCATGCGGTTGTCACGTTGCAGCTGGCTGCGTTGCACATTGGCGAGGTTATCGACCAGCCAGAAGCCGGCATTGTGGCGGGTAAGCTGATATTCCGGCCCGGGGTTGCCGAGGCCGACGATAAGACGGATAGCCATGGAGATAACGGTCAAAAAGAAAACCGCATTATAGTTGGTTCAGGCCGGTTTTTTGCAATGCTCAGGCTAGCGCGGAAAATCCGTGGCATAGCGGCTGATCCATTCCAGCGCCGCTTCTTCACCGGAAATCACCCGGCCTTCTGTCTCCAGAATCTCTTTTTTGAAATGCTCGATATGGCAGATCTGTTCCACCATGCGCATGCGGAAATGATTGTTTTCATCCACAAAACGCACACCGACTTCATACTGCTGGTTTTCGCAGGGCGAACACCAGACTACCACTCCCTTCAGTGAAACCTGCGGGTCGATAGCCGGAATCTGAATCACCAGCAAGGCCCCGAGCGTCACCGCAGCCATGGACAGAAATGCCAGCCCGCCTTCCGAGACATTCTTTAAATACTCGGACCCTTCAACGGCAATGTCTTCCAGACTCCAGGCGATAGGTACGTCGGAGGGGTGCCTGACGTAATGGCGTTCCATTTCCTGATTCATGGCTGCCTCACAAAAAAATTCAGCTGCAGATTCTGGGGGAAGGTTGATTCTACTCTCAGGTTTTTAAATATCCAGCGCTAATTCAGGGGACCTTTGTCACATTGGATCAGACCGTGCATTTTGTTGTAATTTGGGCACGCAAACCTTTCATAAAGGAATGGATCAGCAAAAAAATAGCGCCAAGCTGATCTGGCATTTATCGCGGATTGTTATATACTTCGACTTCCCGAGGAGCGTTGCGACAGTTGTGTCTTGGCTTAATGCCAACATCACCCTGCCAGGCTTGGGAAGTTCACCGCAACGGCGCTCACGTTACTTTTTTCAACTGAAAGGAGGGCGTGATGAACGCCATCGATAAAGCCGCTGCATCCAGCACCAACACCACCAACACCGCCAACAAAGATTACCTCATTGCCGACATCAGTCTGGCTGCCTGGGGTCGCAAAGAAATCAACATCGCTGAAACTGAAATGCCGGGTCTGATGGCAATTCGGGAAGAATTCGCCACCAGCCAGCCACTGCGCGGCGCGCGCATTGCCGGCTCACTGCACATGACCATCCAAACCGCGGTACTGATCGAAACGCTGACAGCGCTCGGTGCCGAAGTGCGCTGGGCTTCCTGCAACATCTACTCGACCCAGGACCAGGCTGCCGCTGCGATTGCCGAAGCGGGCCATCCGGTCTTCGCGTTCAAAGGCGAGAACCTCGACGAATACTGGGAATTTACCCACCGCATTTTTGAGTGGCCCGATCACCCGGCCAACATGATTCTCGATGACGGTGGCGACGCAACCCTGCTGCTGCATCTGGGCAGCCGCGCCGAACTGGACCAGGCCGTGCTGAATCATCCGACCTCGGAAGAAGAAATCTGTCTGTTCAATTCCATCAAAAAACATCTGGCCGCGGACCCGGTCTGGTATTCAAAACGCCTTAAAGAAATCAAGGGCGTGACCGAAGAAACCACCACCGGCGTGCACCGTCTGTATCAGATGCATCAGGAAGGCAAACTGGCTTTTCCGGCCATTAACGTCAACGATTCCGTCACCAAATCCAAATTTGACAATCTGTACGGCTGCCGCGAATCGCTGGTAGACGGTATCAAGCGCGCCACCGACGTCATGATCGCCGGTAAAGTCGCCGTGATTGCCGGTTACGGTGACGTCGGCAAGGGCTGCGCCCAGGCCATGCGCACATTGTCAGCACAGGTATGGGTTACTGAAATTGATCCGATCTGCGCGTTACAGGCCGCGATGGAAGGTTACCGCGTTGTGACCATGGACTATGCAGCAGAACATGCCGACATTTTTGTGACCGCGACCGGCAATTTCCACGTTATCAGTCATGAGCACATGCTGGCCATGAAAGACCAGGCCATCGTCTGCAACATCGGCCACTTTGACAATGAAATCGACGTCGCTTCGCTTGAGCAATACGAGTGGGACAATATCAAACCGCAGGTCGATCATGTGATCTTCCCGAGCGGCAAACGGATTATCCTGCTGGCCAAAGGTCGTCTGGTGAATCTGGGTTGCGGTACCGGTCATCCTTCTTATGTGATGAGTTCTTCATTTGCCAATCAGACCATTGCGCAGATAGAATTGTTTGCCAATCCCGGCAAATATCCGATCGGTGTCTACACATTGCCGAAACATCTGGATGAAAAAGTAGCACGTCTGCAGCTGAAAAAACTGAATGCACAACTCAGCGTGCTGACCGATCAGCAGGCCGCCTACATCGGGGTTACCAAGGAAGGTCCGTACAAGACCGAGCAGTACCGTTATTAATACTGCCTAAGCGCAGCAAATAAGCGCAGCAAATAAGCGCAGCCCGTTAATTTTGTCTGTTTCACCTCCTGACCGGGAGGTGATTTTTATAAGAAGGAAATCATGCGCCTGATCGCCACCTGGATAATCAACGCCCTCGCCCTGTTGGCACTGCCCTACCTGATGCATTCCGTCAGCATCGACAGTTTTACGACTGCTCTGCTGGTGGCAATCGTACTGGGTCTGGTCAACACCGTGTTGCGGCCGATCTTAATCATCCTGACTCTGCCGGTAACGGTGCTCAGTCTGGGCTTGTTTGTGCTGGTGCTCAACGGCCTGCTGTTCTGGATGGTCGCCACCTGGTTTACCGGCTTCCATGTAGCCGGCTTCTGGTCTGCCTTTCTGGCGGCGATTTTATACAGCATTATCTCCTGGGCGCTTTCAACCCTACTACTTAAAGATTAATTTCAGCCATGGCGCAACCCAATTTCAGTATTGAATTTTTTCCGCCCAAGACGGCGGACGGCGTGGAGAAACTACGCGCCACCCGCGGCCGGCTGGCCGCATTGAATCCGGCTTATTTTTCCGTTACCTTCGGTGCCGGTGGCACCACCCAGAAAGGCACGCTCGACACCGTGCTGGAAATGCGCGCTGAAGGACTGGCAGCCGCTCCGCACTTATCCTGCATCGGTGGCAGTGAGGAATCGATCCGCCAGATTTTGCAGGAATATCAGGCCAACGACATCCGCAAGTTGGTGGCCCTGCGCGGTGATATGCCCAGCGGTTATGGTCTGGGAGGCTCATTCCGTTACGCCAGCGAACTGGTGGAATTTATCCGCAAGGAAACCGGGGACTGGTTCTGGATCGACGTAGCGGCCTATCCGGAAATGCATCCGCAAGCCCGTTCGCCGCAGGATGATCTGCAAAATTTCGCGCGCAAGATTCAGGCTGGCGCGAATTCAGCCATTACCCAGTATTTTTACAACGCTGACGCCTATTTCCGGTTTGTGGAAGCCGCTGCCAAACTCGGCATCCACAATCCGATCGTGGCCGGTGTCATGCCGATTACCAATTTCACCCAGCTCATGCGGTTTTCGGATATGTGTGGCGCTGAGATCCCGCGCTGGATCAGGCTGAAGTTGGCCAGTTATGGTGACGACAGTGCCTCAATCAAGGCGTTTGGGTTGGATGTGGTCAGCAAGTTGTGCGAGCAGTTGCTGGCTGGCGGGGCGCCGGGGTTGCATTTTTATTCGATGAACCAGTCGGAACCGGTTACGCAGATTTGGCAACGGTTGGTATAGTGGATTGGGTAGTCAGGCTGCGCTCCATGTGAACCGTCATTCCCGCGCACGCGGGAATCCATTTTGGGTCAGGCTGCGCAGCCATACTTAAGGTGGATTCCCGCGTGAGCGGGAATGACGTTCGCGCGCGGGAAGGCGTAGCCGGATCACCTGGGCGGTTCAACGGCCGCTTTTTTTACTTTTGATCAATACGCTGCAAATCCTGCTTCAGTTCCACCCCGGCCAATTCAATTTTCTTCATCAATGGCAGCATCGAGCTTTGCATCATCAGCATGGTCTGCTGCATAATCTGCGGCATTTTTTTCACATACGATTGTCCGGCCGGTGTCTGGTAAAACGCAATGATCCCGTCGACATCTTCCTGCGTCAGCGCATTCTGATAAATTTCCGACAGCTTGGGCTGCAACGTTTCCCAGTTTACTTCTTCAGCCTGAATTTTCATGACCTTGGCGCGAAACGCATCCAGCGCCTTTTGCTGTTCCGGCGTGACGGCCTTGTTGCTCAACAGGCTTTGCATCATGCCGTTCATCATCCCGTCCATCTGTTCCTGCAGTTTCGGGATCATGCCGCGCACCGAGGTCAGCTCGAACAATTTATTCAGTGACTCCTGAGTGGGATGGGCTGACTGCGCAAAACACGGTGAACCGGCAAACACGACAGCGATGACGAGCAGTTTGAAGAAGGTTTTCATGATAATGATCGAATCTAAGCAGGGAAATTAAATAGAGGGGGCAGTTTGCGGAACTGCCCGATGATTATTCGGCCAGTAACTTCTTCACATCGGCAACCAGATCTTCCGGTTTGGTCATCGACGCGTAGCGGTCATACACGGTGCCATCTTTTTTGATCAGAAATTTCGTAAAATTCCATTTGATCGATTCACTGCCCAGCACACCGGTGGCCTGGCTTTTCAGATATTGATACAGAGGATGCGCGCTGCTGCCATTGACTTCGATTTTTTCAAACATCGGAAACGTCACGCCATAATTTTTCTGGCAGAACGCGCCGATCTGCTCGGCGTCGCCAGGTTCCTGATGGGCAAACTGGTTGCACGGAAAGCCCAGCACTACCAGCCCCAGATCCTTGAGTTCCTTATATATTTTTTCCAGCCCTTCAAACTGTGGCGTAAAACCACAGGCGCTGGCGGTATTGACGATCAGCAGTACTTTGCCTTTGTAGGCATCCAGTGAGACCGGTTGGCCGGACAGACTGGTGGCCGTAAAGTCATACACGCCGCTCATACGATACCCAGATGTTGGGTTCCGCTGTTCAGATCGCGTTCTTTGGCTTCCTTGCCGTGCAACATAATGGCAAGACGCAGTTCATTGACGGAATCGGCATTGCGCAATGCGTCTTCGTACGAAATTTTCTGCGCTTCATACAGTTCGAACAGCGACTGATCGAAAGTCTGCATGCCGTGCTCGCGTGACTTTTTCATCACTTCCTTGATCTCGTGCACCTGACCTTTAAAGATCAGATCACCGATCAGCGGGGTATTGATCAGAATTTCCAGCGCGGCGGTACGGCCTTTGGTGCCGCGCAATGGAATCAGACGCTGGGAAATAACCGCTTTCAGATTCAGTGACAGATCCATCAGCAACTGCATCCGACGCTCTTCCGGGAAAAAGTTGATGATACGATCCAGCGCCTGGTTGGTGCTGTTGGCATGCAAAGTAGCGAGACACAAGTGACCGGTTTCAGCAAACGCCACGGCATGATCCATGGTTTCGCGGTCACGGATCTCGCCGATCTGAATCACGTCCGGTGCCTGACGCAGCGAATTTTTCAGCGCTGCGGCCCAGTCATCGGTATCGATCCCGACTTCACGCTGGGTGACGATGCAGTTGTGATGCGGATGCACGTACTCAATCGGATCTTCAACGGTAATGATGTGACCG
>Ga0075019_10001894_pt1 | contig 11913 bp, 30 predicted proteins | sample ColStrG_CSR_2013_FD_71473 | JGI IMG/M metagenome (GOLD analysis project Ga0075019, IMG submission 71473) | Freshwater sediment microbial communities in response to fracking from Pennsylvania, USA - Cold Stream Run_MetaG_CSR_2013 | ecosystem: Environmental > Aquatic > Freshwater > Creek >...
GCGGGTAAGCGACGAAGTCAGAAAAATTCCTGCTCCCACGACGACGACGGCGAAGGTTGCGGCATAAGCGACGTTTCGAAGGGTGTTCACGTCAGTGGTTCCTTTGCGCGAGCATTTGGAGAAAGCAGTAGACAGCTATTCCGAATAAAATTAGGAGAAAGAACGTTTGCGTCAAAGCAAAGAAGCAATCGACCCAGGATCCAGTCCAGTGCGTCGACATCGTGTGAGCGACGAATCCACCGACCAAAGATCCAGCGAGAAAGACGATCACGCCCGTCCAAAACCAACCCCACATTGCTCCCCGATCGCTCATTTCAAGTTCCTCACAAATTGATCGACGAAGGCGCGGTCGGCCTCCTCCTTTGCCGCGCGCTCGCGCTCGGCCTTGGCAGCGGCGGTCTGGTCGTATCGCGCCATCACCGCGTTGCACGCCTGGTAACCCTCGAGAAACTCGTAGATCGTCTGATCGGAGTTTGGATTGAAGACGAGAAACTGCTGGTTCGTTGCGCGCCTGTGCAGGTCGCAGATCCCCACGGCGCGGTCGAGGTCCCGGTCGCCGGTCGTCGGACGACTGGTGGCGCAGTTTATTTGGTTCCCTCGATTATTGGCGCACACGAGCGCACTCGGGATCGTCGCGGGCTGTCCGAGCGCCGGGACGGAGAACGCGAGCGAAAGGGCGAGTGTAAGACGGCGGATGCTCATGGCATCCTCGATGCGTTGTAGGCGATGCACCACGCCTGTCGCTCGATCCGTCGAGTCATTTGACAGAGGCGGCGTGCAGCCTCCTGGATGCCCGGCGCGGCGGAGTAGTCCCGCGCACGAATGGTCTTCCAGGTCTTCCGGTCGATGCGTTTCGGGTAGACGCCGCGAACCTTGGCCTTGCCGCTCGGGATGCGGGCGGCGCGATAGGTGCTGGCGGCGCGGGGTCCGACCTTGTTGACTCCCGCCGAGCGGATCGCGGCCTTCTCCATCCGGTTGAGCGGGCGCGTGGTGCCGCTCGCGAACGTCACGGTCGTGGCGCCGACGTCCATCGTGGCGCCGCGCGCCTCGAGAAGAGCGGCCTCCTTCTGGAGCGTGAGGAGGGCGCGGGTCTTGCCAGCGCGGCGGTTAGGGGAAATGGTGGGCGAGATCATCGAGTAAATTTCCTTGCTGGAAGACGTAAGATCTAGCGCAATTTTATCAAGTTGTAAACAGCTATTTTTAGCCGTTACTCGCGAAGTTTCCGATGCTGGACCCAGCCGACAAGGTTTCCGTGTTTTTCTGGTCGCACCCACGCGCCACGTCCGAAGTTGTGACCCGCGGCAAACTTGTCTGGCGTCGCCTGGTGCTCGAGCGGCGAGGCGTGCAGCGGACGGCTGCCCACCAGGCGCTCGAACAGCGTCAGGTCGGCGTCGAGCGTCGGGGTCTGCCGATCGTGCGTCAGGTAGCTGACCCGGGCGCAGCGCGCGGCCGAAATGGCAAGCAGCATGGTCTGCTCCTCGACCTCGTCCGAGAGCTTTTTCAGACGGACCTGCATCAGGTCGTCGAGCGTCGTAAACGGCAAATGCCACTCGCCGGGCTCGAGCCGTCTCGGCACGCTGGCGCCCATAACCCGCCGCATCTCGCGGGCCAGGTCCTGAATATGCGGCTCGGCGTCGGTGTGGCAACGCAGCTCAAAAAAGTTGTCCCACTCAGTTGCGGTCACGAGCACGTTGATGTGGGCGAAGGGCTCGAGCAGCCGGTTGACGATTTGCTTATGGTAGCCTGATACAGCAAAATCGGTTGCAATTTCAACCGCTCGATCACGGGCGTAGAGCCACGCCCCTTCGCGGGTGGCGTTCCGGCATCCGCCAGACTTCGTGGGCCGACACACGACGGCGTTCCATTCCTCACCAGCCTGCATGCCCGGCTGGTTGCGGCCCCAATAACGCGGCACCATGGGGTCGTCGATCACGTCTTGGATCAGCCGCTTGACAGGGATCGCCCGGCTGCTCGAGGCATTGCGCGAGAAGACTCGATGCGTCATAAACTCCGCGTGGATGAACCGCGGGTAGCGCAGTCGCATGGTGGTCAGCCGCGGGCCGTATGGCGAAACAGAGTCGAGAATGACCTCGGCGGAAATGGTAGTCATAACGCGTAGTCCTCCAAATGAGTTGAGTAGGGCAGATACAACGGGTGGCTCGGGTGCCCGGACGTCGTGCGACGCAGACACGTGAGACGCGCGTTGCACTCAGTGAATATAGGCATGACGTGGAAGTTGCGATTAAACATCGCGCCGCCAAGGCCCCAGGCGCAGATGACTGTCTTGCTGCGACAAATCTTTCGCAGCCACATGTTGTTGTCCGGCCCGATCGGGTTCTTAGCGCCTCGCAGCTCCTTCGACGACGACGTCCGCAGGGCGAACAGGTTGACGATCTCGATGCCCGACGCGCCCCGCAGCTCGGCAAAGCCCATGCACCGCCGGATGGTCGGGTCATCGAGATCGGCGTCCGCCGTCGAGGGGTTGAGCATGCAGAACACCTCCAGCGGGCCTGGTGCCCAGCGCCGGGTCAAGTGATAACGGTAGTCGCCGCAGGGCGAGAGGACGGCGGTGCGCTCGAGGACGCGGCCCGGTCGGTGGTTGATCATTGAGTCTTGATCTCCACGGGCATCACGAACTGGCCATGAACCAGTGCCGCGAACTCGTCGGCGTCGGTCTTCGTCTCGAAGTACAGCACGACCGGGTGCAGCGCGGCCATCATCTCGATCGGCGCGCGAAGCGGGTCGGCCGCCAGGATCTTGAGCACAACCGCGCGCCAGATCTTCTGCGTTTTTGGTTCAATGGGGGTTGAAAGAGGCGCGGGCACGTTCGCCTGCACCCGAAATTCATTTAGGGCGGCACCGACCAATCGATCTAGCAGCTCGTCGCCGATTACGTGGTTCATCTTAAAAGCCTCCTAAAAAGCACGGCCTCGCCGCGCAGGGTATTCTCTCGAATCGTCACCGGCTCGTGGTGACAGGGACGCACGCACCAACGCTGTCGGCAGAGATGGTCGAGCACCAGGCCCGGGGCGATCGGACCCGCGAGGGTCTCGTACAGGAACCGGTGGCCCATGATTTCCCGCCCGTCGACCCAGAGCCGACGGTAGCCGTTGCGGCTGTCGCGCCCGAGCGTCAATCGCCAGCAAGCGGTGTCGTGGCCGCCGTCGACCGGCTCGACGTGACGCAGCAAAAGCGTCAGCATCTCGTCAAGCCGGTTTCTCATTGCTTCAATGAAGCGGCCATGCGCTCGGCGTTGAGCCGATTTCGTATGTTCCACGCGTCGTGGCAGAGCTCTGTGATGTCGCGCGCCAACAGCGGGTTGCTGGTCTGTTCACGCGCCGACGTCGCCATGGCGATGAACTGCTCAAGCGCGGCGTCGAGAATCTTCGCCTCGGCATCGGACAGCGGCAGCTCGATGACGAGCTTCTTGTGTTGCGATTCGCTCATGGAGTTGGACCCTTCTTAGGTTCGTGTTGCCTCGCGTAACGCGCATCCGCCGCGCGGCCGACCAGTCGCTTGCCGGTCTTAGGCGTCATCAGCTCGAGCCGCTCGCCGTCAACGCCGATCAAGATCCACACGCAGGCGGGATTTGCCCAAACCAGATGAACGGGCTTACCCACCATGCGGGGCAGGTCGTCGCGCGGAATGGGGATCAAGCTTAACATACCGAAGTCTTTTTCGAGGCCGCGCGGCGCTGCTCGGTCTGAAGACCGGCGTAGGCGGCGCCTTTCGAATACCACGCAGCCTCTAAAAGTTGATCGTTCACGATGACGCGATATTCCGGTACATCGTCGCGACCGCGCAAGCAGATAACCTGGTCTTCCATCTCACGCCCCCTTCTTGTTCATCTCGCGGCGATACCATGCCGGATAGGACTTCTTCGAGTCGGGCAGGCCGAACTTCTTCTGCGCCGCCGCCCACACCGCGGCGTTGTCGAGCCCGTCGAGGATCAGACGGCGCATAAAGCTCGCCACGGACTCGGGCTTGTCGGTCTTGGGCGCGACGGCCTTGGCGGACCTCTTCGCCCGCGGCGCGGTGTCGAGATGCTCGGGTGCCGTCTCCTCGACGACCGGCGCCGGGAGGGCGTCGACCAGCTTGTGAACCCGCTTCTCGCCGTTGGCGCGGGTGTCGAACTTCTTGACCGGGTTGGCAGGGTTCAGCAGGTTGTAGGCGGCCACCAGGCTTTTCATGTCGAACGTGGCCAGATCCGCGGTGCGCAGCAAGTCGACGGTCAGGGAAACATCGGTCATCTGGGTCTTTCCTCGGTGTGGGCGGTGTGTGCCCGGTTGATGAGATGAATATGCACCCAGATCAGTGTTCTGTAAATAGCTATTTTCAATTATTTTTCGTGCGGCCACCGAAGTCCCGTTGCGTCGCACACCGGACAGTCCATCGACAGTGAGTGGAACCCGGCAACCAGCGTGGCGCGCCTGGTCCCTAGGCACCGCGGACAGACCGCCTCGCGCGCGCGGGCCAGGGCCGTCCGGTAGTCTCGTGTCAACGTCTCAAAGGCCTCGACCGAGCCGCCCGCATCGGGGTGGTGGGTCTTGGCAAGCAGCCGGTAGCGCGCGGTCAGCACCGAGGGCGGCTCGTCGGGCGGAAAGACGGTCACGACGTCAGCACCCGCACAAGCCACGCCAGGCCCAAGTAGCCGACGATCACCACCGCCACGCCGACCGCGAAGGATGCGCCCTGGATTAGGGCGTCGAGCGCCAGGGTGGCGCGGTGGCGAAGGGCGTCTTGACGCTCGAGCTCGGCCTTGGTGTAAAGTTTTAAGGTCATCGCTTTACCTCCGGCGGCTGAAACTCGCCCGTCACGGTCTCGACGTCTCGCCACCAAACTTCGCCAGTCTGGCGGCACCGCCACGCCTGCTGGAGCGTCGGCACGCCGAGGCGCGCGGGCGAGGCAAAGAACCGAAGCAGCGTGGTGCATTCGAAAAGCCTTGACGAAGACAGGGTGATCTCGCTCACAGCTCGAGCTCCTCGACCAGGCGTGCCTGGTACCACGCGCACTTCCGCGCGTCGACCGCGGGGTCGCCCTTATGCCCCGTGCGCCAGGTGTACTTGAGCACCTGCCCACGCAGAAAGGCGATGAACCCGTCGTGACCTAGCGCGGCGCGGATGGCGTCGATGCACTCGATGTCGCCCTGAGTGTAGTGCGGCGGCGAGTTGACCGGGTCGACTTCCGGCGGCGAAGGCGACCTGAGCTGCTCGAAGATCGCGGCAGTCGGTTTGCGAGCCATCAGAGGTTCTCCTCCAGCGCCACGCGCTCGGCGCCGAGGTCGCGGTTCAACGCCTCGTAGTCGGTGAACTTGGCCGGAAAGCGCGCCTGCAGCTTGGCGATGTTGGCCGCGCAGATCTTCTCGATGTCCACGAAGGCCAACCAACAGTAGTTGCCGATCAGCAGGATGAAGTCGCCAACCAGCTTGTCGATCGCGACGAGGTCGAGCGGCTTGCCGTAGAACAACGCTCGCTTGACGTGGTCAAGCAGCTGTCCCGCCTTGACCGTCATCACCATTCCGAGATCGACAAAATTTACGGAAGTCGGGTTGTTTTCGCCATCGCGCAAACCGCCAAAGAGGTTCTTATCGAGAAACGCCAGGGCGTCCTTGCGGTGATCGTGGTACAAGGCCAGGTACCACATCATGTCGCCGATCTCCTCATTTTGGTTGACCCGGTCGATCACGCCCGCGAGGTGAAGCGCCTCGATGAACTCGCCGACCTCGGTGCCCAGTCCGAGGATGGCGTGCACGACGTCCGGTGGCTGGTCTGAGTGCCACTGCGGGCTCTTGGTGCGCGGGGCAAGCGTGAGGTATTGCTGAATATCCATGAGACGACTCTCCCAGAAGTTGGCGCCGGGCTTCCACCGGCCGCGACCAAAAGGCGAGGTCTCTGGGCGCGCACCGCCAAGCCGCGCCCTCACGTCCGTGGAGACCCAAACCGGACGTGGAAACCTAGCCGACGAGCTCGTTGAGGAATCTGAGCAGGCCGGGCTTGTCGGTCGGCACATCGACCTCGTCGATCGACACGGATGACTTTTTGACGCCGTAGGCATCGACGAGAGACTGGCGCGCGTCGGTCGCCTCCTTCATCGAGCCGCCGAAGCGAACGATGGCCAGCCGCTCTTCATCTTCGGTGACCGTGGCCCCGATGCGATAGGCCCTCACGCCACGGTTTCCTTGCCGAGGACGTCGTTGTCCACGGCCTTGACGTGCGCTGCTAGGTCGGCGCCGAAGGTCTTGAGGTAGTTGGCCGCGTCGCGGTTGCCGGCGGTCTTGGCGTCGGCGGCGCGCTCGAGGGACTTCGCCTTGATGTCGGCGATCAACGCCTTGAGCGTCTTGTGAAGCTTCTTGGCGCCGTCGGCGGTCGCGGCGGACACGTGCTTGTCGACCAGCGCCTTGACGGCGGGGTCATCGATCAGCTTGGCCATGCGGTAGGCACTCCCAGTTGCAAAGGTTTCAGAGAACGCGGATCGTAGGTTAAAATTATTTTTGTGTAAACGACTATTTTTAGTTGAAAATAACTATTTACAGACCTCGACGAGTTTAGTAGGGTGTGTCTATCAACACGGAGACACGGGCATGACACACAAAATAGACGTCAGCGTCGATCGCGGGCTGGGCTGGGAGCGCCGCCCGGCGGGCGGGCTCGAGGCAATCGTGATGAACGACATGATAGAGTATTTGGCCCGTTGCACGCAGAGGACCCAGCGGTCCTATCAGCTGCACGTCGACGATCGTCTGATCGCGACAAGCACCTGGCAGCGCGGGGTGAAAAAGCCGTTGGTGACCGTACACGAGGAGGTGTGAGATGATTAGCGCGCATACGTGGTTTGTAATTCGGCATCGTCCGAGCGGATTGTTGCTGCCGGAGCCGGCGGGCCGCCAGGGCCGGGGCGGCTCGCACGTCGAGCCAAGCGTCGAGCGGCCACGGTTATTTTCTTCGCGCATCGCCGCGCGCAACGCGTTAAGCGCCTGGCTGCGTGGAAAATTCATACGCGGAGGCAGCGGCTATGATTCGTTTGCCGAAGAGTATTACGAAGATCCGCCGGTGATAGAGCCGCAGCCGCATCGCGTCAAGGCCGACATGGAAATTGTGCCCGTGGAAATTCGCGAAATAGCGGGAGTTGTTAATCCGTGAAAAAATCTGAGCCCACCACCTTCATCCTTCACACAATCGACCCGGCGGTCGGCAAAATGGCCGACACGCATTACCCATCTGCCGTCACGCGCGACGCGGCGGCGGCTAGATACCTAAAAAAGTGGCCGCGGCGCTCGGTCTGGAAGACGACGTCGATGCGAACCAATCAAGGAGCAGGAAGATGAGTTTAGATTCAAAGGCGCTGGACGAGGCGGTTGCAAAGCCGGTCGAACCCGAGATTGATCAGCACGCTTTACTCATAGCCGATGATGTATGGCGCATAGCCACTGTTGGCCCGATGACAACCAAAATTCTGACCCGATGCATCACCGCCTACCTCACCGCCGCCCTCCCAGCGGTCGTCGCCGCAGCCGAGCGGCGGGGTGCGGAGGGGATGAGGGAGCGGTGTGCGTTGGCAGTCAATATCGACCCAACGACATGGATATCGAACAACTCGGTTCCAGTCTGGCGACGGGCTCTTTCTGATGCCGCCGTCGCCATCCGCGCGCTGCCCCTGCCAGGAGACGGGATGTGAGCAAGGCGCAAATTATTCCAGTTGCCGATGAAATATGGCGAGCCCATTCCGGTCGGATTCGTAAAGTGATTTTTGTTCATGCCGACGACCTTGCAGACAATGGCAAGTGGGCGACGGTGAGTTATCACAGGCCGCCGCCAGCAACCGACGAACATGCCACCGTAAGCCTTCGCGATTGGTGGGATTGGGTGTCACGCGAGGGCGCTATCCGGGTTTCGAAATCATGGAGGGCTGCATGACACCACCAACACACGAACAGGTCGTGGAAGCGATGGCGCGGCGTCTCTACAGTGGCGGTGACCTCGCACGCGAAAGGTATTGGGATTCAAACGGGTTTCTTTTGAACAAAGAGCCATACCGGGTCGTCGCGCGCCGTGTCCTATCCACCCTCCCCGCCCTCGGCCTCGCGCTGGTGCCGGTGGTGGAGACGCGGGAAATTGGGATCGCGTTGGACACCGCAGAATACGACGATCCTGCAACTACAACGACTTTTGGGTGGAGCAACGCATGGGCCGCCGCCGTCGCAGCCGCCCCGAACCTGCTGCGGGAGGGTGGGTGATGGTTACGCTATTCAAGCGCGTGGACGTTGGCGGCGGCGCTGTGATGTTCATCCCCGCCAGCGACGTGTGTGATGCGGAAAGCATCAATTGGCATCTGCGGTATGGGGATGCAGAGCAAGTGCGCATGCAAGCGGCAACGTTGCTCGATAGTTTTCAATATCTAATGTCCGATGACATTTCTCTAAAAGAAGCTACGCGGAGGCTTAAGTTGATGCGGACCGCTTACAATGGAAACGAACCATGACCCCGCTCGCCGCGGGCCAAGTGTGGGTGCCGACGAAGGGCCGCAGTCCCGTGCGCGAAATCCTGCCTGAAACGTCGGGCGACCGGGTTTGGTGTCGCGTGCCGGGCGGCCTGTCCGTCATCTGGACCCGCAAGACGTGGGACGCCTGGATCGCCCGCACCGGGGCTGTGTTGAGAGAGGCTGAGTAATGGACCGGCACAACCTCATCTTCGCAATAATCGTTGCGGCCTGCTTCGCTTTCATTGCGGTAATCATCTGCGCCATAGGTGCGCCATGACCACTGACACCAAGACCGCCGTGCCGGCAGACCCATGGCCGACCTCGGGGCCAAATTTCAACGCCTGGAATGAGGACGCGGCGGCCTTCACGCGCATCATTCAGGACGCCCCGACGTTTTGGGGGCGTGATTTCGATCTGAAATACCTATCGCTTCGGATCGACACGCGATCAGGCCATTTCGTGCTCAGTGACCGCAACGGGAAGGTGATCAGCCCAGACCGCGTGTTGGCCGCGATTTCCAGGGAGAAGGCTCGCCATGCCGAATAGCACCCACAAAACCACCACCCGTGCCCTGCTAGCGGGCCAGCGGCTTCTCTATCCCATTCCAGCGTCAATGCGGCCTTGCCCGGCTTGTGGGAAGTGGGGCGACCATGACCACTGAACATGACACCCTCCCCGACCAGATCGCCCAGCACGTCGCGGCTGGGCTGACGGAGCGGCAGCAATTCGACGGTTCAGCAGCGTTGCTTTTTCGGCCTTTTGCCGGAGACGAAACAGACACAACCGTCCTGACCGACAAAATCGTCGTTGCGGCAAAGGATCACCAGCACTGCCAAATTTGCAACGGAACCATCGTTAAGGGAGAGCGACACAGATCGATGGTGGAACGCAACAACGAAGACAAGAAGATCATGACATTTCGATTTTGTGGACTGTGTTGCAAAGCAATGGCGCATCCTTCGACTTGGTCGACAGGAAGCAAAATTACTCATCGATACGCTATTGGAGAACGTCGCCGCGTCCGCGCCATCGAGGGGGAGCGGTAAAAATGTCGTTTACACGCGACGCCGAACCGGCGTAAGATCCTCTTCGTCGGCTAACCCCTGTCGTCAGCTTGACACAGGCCTAGTGGCTTTTTCTTGGACGTTTCCTCCCTAACCTCGGCCCGCCCGGCATCACGTCGCGGCGGGCCGCTTTTTATTCCTCCCACGACGCCGCGGGCAGCCCGGCCGCCAGGCGCTCCGAGGGCAGCGGCGGGAGCGTGGGACCGGTGACGCGAGGCGCCCAGGGCTCGTGCCTCGGGGCGTCGGGCGAGCGCGCGACGATCGGCGAGGGACGGGACGGCAACTTCAGCCGATGCGCCATGCTCGTCACGGACGCCTTCGAGCAGCCGAGCAGCCGGCCGATCTCGTTGGTCACGATGCCCGTACCCCACAGCCGGCGCAGCCCGAGGATCTTGGTCTCAGTCCAAAATTTTGAGTTCACGTTGTCATTCTCCCTAATACTTCTTCGCCCGCGCGGCGGGCCGGGCCGGCGGCGTCGCGGGCGCCCGCAGGTGCGCCTGGAGCGCGGCAAGGTCCTGGTCGGCCCATTTGGCGGCGTGGCGCACGGCGTAGTAGCGATCCAGCGCCCGGCCCTCGACCGAGACCGGACGTCCGCGATGGACCTGGCGCACGCCCGCGCGTGCGAGCTCGGCCGCCACGCGCTTGGCCGCCACGCCGGCTGGGTCGAGACCGGCCTGGTGGGCATAGAGGTGGCGCAGCTCGGTGTTGGTAAACAGGTCGCCGACCAGCCTGGTGTCGCCCATCCGCAGCAGCTCGTCGGGAAAGGCGATCAGGTCGCGGACCCAGTTGCCGAGGTCGGAGCGCGTGTTCCGCGTCATGCCGACCTTGGCGTCGGTGTCGAAGGCACGCCCGTAGGGGTTGAAGTCGCCGAGGTCGAGATGGGTAAGGTGATAGAACAGGGCGGCCGGCCCGTCGTCGTGCGCGAGCCAGTCGCGGTAGCGAGCGTAGAAGGCGTCGGGCAGCGGGTTGGCCGTGACCTCGTGAATGAAAAACCGGCGGTCCTTGTCCTCGAGGAAAAACGCGTCGGGCCGGTTCGAGGTCCAGAGGTAGTTGATCTTATCCGGCAGCACGTAGGTCGGCTGGTTCTTGGCGTTGATCCGCAGCTCGCGTTGGGTGATCATCTTTTTCAGCATGTCGAGGTCACGTTGCTTGTCCGACCCCGTCACGTCGTCGCCCATGATAAGCTGCTTGCCGATCGCCCACTCATTGAAGTTGCCGTGGATGTCGTCTTCCTTGATCTCGGTGAAATTTCGTCCGTAGATCCGTCCGAGCGTGTAACCGAGCTGTGACTTACCCGTGCCCTGCGCCAGGCCGTAGATGACGCAGGAGCTAAACAGCTTGGTCCCGGGGTAGCGCAGCGGATAGGCGCACCAGCGCAGAAACCATTCCTTCGCGCCCGGGGTGGCGCCGGTAAACAGGTGGTCGACGAGCTCCAGAAAGGGCGTGCAATCACCCTCCCGCGGCTCGACCGCCCAGCCGGTCCAGGTGTTGTAGTCCGCGTCCTCGACCGTGGCGCCCGGCGCGTCGGAGGGCACGAGGTCGAGCGGCGCCAGGCCCGGCGCATAGGTCAGGCGCCTCGCCTCCTGACGAAGCGGCCAGGACAGCCACTTGTCGACGGCGGACACGCGCTCGGTCGACAGGGTACCGTCAGCCCGCAGCACCTGGGCCAGGTAATCCGCGGTCTCCGCGTTGCGCAGATGGGCCGGCGAGGCGAGCCAGACGTCGTTTCGGCGGACCGCGCGGTCGAGCATGGGAATGTAGGCGTAGCGCTCGTTGAGCGTCCAGAGGGGCATCGAGAGACCGAGGTGGATGGCGTCGTTCTTCATCATGGCGCGCAGCACGTCGGGGTGGTTGGCGACGAGAAAGTCGTCGAGGCCCACCTTGGCGTCGTCCTCGCCGGCGGGCAGGAGCACGAGCTTGGGAATCGCGCCGCGCCGGGCGAGCGCCTCGGCCAGGCCGTTCATTGCCTTGCAAACCTGGGAGTTGGACTGCAGGTCGGAGTCGAAGATCAAATACACCGTGCGCCGCGCCCAGACAATCCGCTCGAGCGAAGGGAGAAACTCCAGGCCCATACCGAGGATCGATCGGTAGCTATAGACGCCGCCGAGGCCGATGGTGGGAATGCCCTCGATGCAGGCCTTGGCGGCCTTGAGCTCGCCCTCGGTGATGGTCAGCGGGCGGGTGTGATCGTCGAGCAGTGGGGCCCAGTCGATCACGGAGGGGAAGTAGGCGCAGACGCCGGACTCGGGCGGCTGGAGATACTTCGAGAAGTCGTCTGGAAGCGGGTCTGGCGTTCGCAGCGCCCGGACCCGGTAGAAGGGCGGCCAGTTGGGCGCCGCGCGCATGGGGAGGCGTGAGACGGGCTCGAGAT
>Ga0075019_10001895_pt1 | contig 11911 bp, 7 predicted proteins | sample ColStrG_CSR_2013_FD_71473 | JGI IMG/M metagenome (GOLD analysis project Ga0075019, IMG submission 71473) | Freshwater sediment microbial communities in response to fracking from Pennsylvania, USA - Cold Stream Run_MetaG_CSR_2013 | ecosystem: Environmental > Aquatic > Freshwater > Creek >...
GCCAATATGAACCATATCTCGGCAGGCTTTCCCTTGATCCCGTCCGACACTCAAACCCAGCCGATGGTGCATATCGTCGACGACGACGATGCCGTCCGCCGCTCGCTCGCCATGCTGCTGACCTCCTTCGGCATTTCGGCACAAACCCACAGCTCGGCGGAAATCCTGCTCTACCGGCTCCCCACGCTGCGCCCCGGCTGCCTGCTGATCGACATCCGCATGCCCGGCATGAACGGTCTCGAACTGCAGGAACAGCTGGTCCAGCTGGGATGCGGCCTGCCCGTGGTGATCGTCACCGGCCACGCCGACGTGGGCCTGGCGGTACGCGCAATGAAGGCCGGCGCGGTCGACTTCATCGAGAAACCCTATTCCGAAGGCGAACTCCTGCGCGCCGTCAACGCCGGCCTCGATCGCCTGGCCGACGCGCAGAACGCCCAAAGCGCCCATGCGGTATCCGAATCGGCGCGGCTGCGTGTCCAGGGCCTGACGCCGCGGGAGCGCGACACGCTGGCACGCCTGGTGGACGGCATGCCGAACAAGATGATCGCCCACGAGCTGGGCATCAGCCCCCGCACCGTCGAAATCCATCGCGCCAACCTGATGGAGAAACTCGGATGCCGCAGTCTCGCCGAAGCGGTGCGAACAGCCATCCTGTCTGGATTCCAGCCCTGAACATGACCGTCGCACGCAAAACGGGCCTCCGGCCGGCCCGCAGTGCCGTCAAAATCCCGCAATCATTCCTCAAAAGTTAAGTATCTTTGCGTACTATTGCTCTCTCGTAACACGTTCCATTCTGCACCCGTTGAAAGACACCCGACCAGATTCGGATGCGGCCACCAGGCCGCACCTGCTCAGACAGCGGAGAGGGATCACACGATGCTGATGCAAACGCTCGAACTCGGCCTCCTGGAGATGGATGCCAATCCGCAAACGCTCGCCGATGGCGAAATGGGACCCCGCGACCGTGTCGCCGATGACGACACGCCAGGCGGTTCGGAAGCCGCTGAGGACGATCACGCGGCCTTCGTGACGCAACTGCTCTGTGCCCTCGCCGCCATGGCCGTGCGCAGCAAACGGCGCCAGGCAGACCTGTCGGCGGCCCTCAAGCGCTCCGGCCTGCAGGCCACTGCCCAAGGCGTGATGTCGGCCCTGCGCCAGCTCGAGCAGCAGGGCTGCATCGAAGACCTGGTGCCGCTCTACGACGGTGGCGTGCTGATGTCGGTCACCAGCCGCGGCATCGAACACCTCAGCGCCGGCCCTCGCTGGACCATGCTCGACGGACCGCCGTTTCGCATGACCTGAGGGCGGCGCCCGGTTACGCCGCCCGGTTACGCCGCGAGCACGCGCACATGCTCGCGTACCGCCGTGGCGGCGGCTTCGAGGTCGGCATCCATCTCGCGCGCCGCGTGCTGGGCTGCGGGGATGTCACCAGCCTTGCCGGCGTTCATGATCTCGCGCATGCGCCAGTCCACCGCGGCCAGGCCATAGGTGCCCGCCATGCCGGCCACCGCGTGGGCGATCTCCTCGATCTCGCGCGCATCGCCAGCCGACAAAGCCTCGCGCAGCCGCAACATCCGCCTGCGCATGTCGGCAAGGCATTGCTCCAACAGCGACGCCAAGGTCGCCGCCGGCAGTCCGCGTTGCAAATCCGCCAGGCGCGTGGCGTCGAGCACCTGTGGCGCCTCGGCGCGCGGCCGGGCCACAGCCTTCGGATCCATCCGCCAGGAGGTGCGCGCCAGCATGTCGAACATCTCCTGCGGGCGCACCGGCTTGCCGAGCATCTCGTTCATGCCGACCGCCAGGCAGCGCGCGCGATCCTCCGGCGCGGTGTTGGCGGTCAGCGCCACGATCGGCACCAGCCCCGAAGGACCCGGCAGCTGGCGGATGCGCCGCGCGGCCTCGTAGCCGTTCATGCCGGGCATGATCAGGTCCATGAACACCAAGTCGTAGGGCTGCTCGGCCACCATGCGCAGCGCCTCCGGCCCGCTTTCGGCGATGTCCACCCGATGCCCCTCGCGGCGCAGCATGGTGGCGGTGACGAGATGGTTGGCCGGAATATCCTCCACCACCAGAACCAACGCGCGGCGCCGCTGCTTCAACCGCACGACCGTTCCCGTCGCACCATCATCGCCCGAAGCCGTGGCCGGCGTCGTCACGGCCTCCAACGGCAAGGTCAGCCAGAACTCGTTGCCGCCCTCCCGCGTCGGCCGTACGCCGATCTGCCCACCCATCAGACGGGTCAGCCGTTCGCAGATGGCAAGGCCGAGCCCGGTTCCCGGCGCACCCGAAGCGCGCGCGTTGTCGAGCCGCGAGAAGGGCTGGAACAGCAGGGCCGCCTCATGCTCGGGAATGCGCGGCCCCTGGTCCTGCACCGCCAGGATCAGCGTGGGCTTGCCCGCCACGCTGGCGGCCGCGGCGCGGATGAGCACCGTGCCTGGCAGCGAGAACTTCGCTGCGTTGGAGACGAAGTTCATCATCACCTGGCGCAACCGTCCGCCGTCCGCACGCAGGCGCTCGGGCACATCCGGCGCCACCTCCACCCCCAGGCGAATGCCGCGTTCGGCCGCCTGGGCGCGGAACATCTCCAGCACGCCGTCGAGCAGCGAACGCAGCTCGAACACGCTGGGACGCACGGCCAACTGGCCCGCCTCCATCTTGGACAGCTCAAGAATGTCGTTGATCAGCTCCAACAGCGCATCGCCCGCCTGGCTGGCGGTTTCCGCAAGCCGCCGCTGTGCCGCCGACAGGCCCGACTGGTCGAGCAGGGCAAGACTGTTCACCACCGCATTCAACGGCGTGCGGATTTCATGGCTGACGATGGCCACGAAGCGCGACTTCTGCTCGGTCGCCTCCTCGGCCAGTCGCCGCGCCGCGGCCTGGGCATCCTCGGTCCGCTTGCGCGCGGTGATGTCGGTATACAGCGTCACGAACCCGCCGCCCGGCAGGCGCGATCGGCGCAGCTCCAGAGTGGAGCCATCCGGCCGCGTGCGCTCGGTCAGCACCGTGGCACGGCCGGTGTGCAGCATGGCAATGCGCCGCTTCACCTCGGCCTCGATGTCGACAGCGCCGAACTCACCGGCAATGGCCTGGCCGCGCAGCAGCTCCGCCATCGGCATGCCGACCCGCAGCAAATCGGGCGGCACGCCGGTGCAGGCAGCAAAGCGGGCGTTCCACTGCACCAGACACAAATCGGCGTCGAGCATCATCACGCCGTCCGACATGCCCGACAGCGTGGCCTCGATCTGCGCGGTCTTGGCCTCGGCACTGCCCTTGGCGGCCTCCAGCTCCGTATAGGCGCCTTCCAGCACCGCACGGTCCTGCGCCAGACGATGCTCCCGGCCGCTGGATGCCCGAACCTCGCGCACCAACAGCACCGTCATCAGCAGCAACGCCAGCGAGATGCCACCGGCAAACAGCTTCGCGTTGGCAGCCCATGTCGTCGCGGTCCGCAAGGCCTCGTCCTCGGACTGGCCGATCACAATCGTCAGGTCCTGGTCGCGCAGATGGCGAAACGCGTGCACCCGCACCACGCCGTCGGGGGCTGAGGGGCCGGTCCAGTTGCCCTGCGGAATGGTCAGCATGGCCTTGTACATGGAAGATTTGCTGACATCCTCGCCCGGCCGCACCGCACCCGGTGAAACCAAGGCGCGAATGGCACCGTCGCCACCCACCAGCGCAATCAGCCCGCGCGGCCCCAGATCGACCTGTTCAAGCAGGCTGGTCAGCGCCCAAGGGTCGTAGCTGACCACAATCGCACCGGCGAAGCTGCCATCGGCCCGCTCCAGCCGGCGCGACAGGTTGATCTCCCACCGCCCGGTCGCCTGCCACTTGATGGCGGGGCCCACGAACAGACCCTTGTTGCGCAGATTGCGCGCGGCCAGAAAATAGTCGCGGTCCGACATGTCCAGGCTCATCAGCTCCGGCCGCGTGCTGGACATCACGAAACCCTGCGTGTCCAACAGAAACACCTGCAGCGACACATCGCCGATCAAGGTCGAGCGCTTGCGCCAGGCCTGCGGGTCAAAGCGGATCGGGTCCGCCTTCCAGTCATCGGCCAGCACCTGCAAGGTCTGGTCGATCGCCTGAAGCTGCCGGTTGAGCTGCCATTCGACGGCAATGGCCAGGTTGGCAACACTGCCCTCAGCCCGCCCCCGCGCCTCACGCGTCTCGGTGTCGATCGAAATCAACGTGAAAATCAGCGTGACACCGATCAACAGCATCGCAGCGACAATGATCACCGTCTGGAACACCAGCCCCCGCGCCCCACGGCGCGGCTGCGGCAGGGCTGGATCCTGCAGGTCGCTCATAACAATGTCCCGTGTGCCACATCGCACAGGGTAGCGAAACGGCCTTGAAGGAAGCAAGCGCTGGGCGTTGCCCAGACCCACCAGGGGCCGAGCCCCTGGACCTCTGTCTCAGTAAGCGGGTTTGAGGGAGAGCAGGGGGTCACACGCGAGGCCTTCATGCAGGCCGGGCTGTGACCCCCTGCTCTCCCTCAAACTTACTTAAACGAACGGTGTCCAGAGGCTCCGCCTCTGGCGGGTGTGGGCAGAGCCCACCGCTTGCTTCCTTCGAGCTGTCTTGCCGCCCGCGTGCTGCGGTGCGATTGTCCGGCCGCATGTGAAATCGGTGCGCGACGGGTGTGCTGGTGCTAGTTTTCAAGAGGGCGGTATGGCGAAAATCAAGGTGAAGACTCCGGTCGTGGAACTCGACGGAGACGAGATGACGCGCATCATCTGGGGCTTCATCAAGGACAAGCTGATCCTGCCCTACCTCGACGTTGACCTTAAGTACTATGATCTCGGCATCGAATACCGCGACCAGACCGACGATCAGGTGACGGTGGATGCGGCGAACGCGATCAAGAAGTATGGCGTCGGCGTCAAATGCGCCACCATCACGCCGGACGAGGCGCGTGTGGTCGAGTTCAAGCTGAAGAAGATGTGGCGCAGCCCGAACGGCACCATCCGCAACATTCTGGATGGCACGATTTTCCGTGAGCCGATCATCTGCACCAACGTGCCGCGCCTGGTGCCGACCTGGACCCAGCCGATCGTGATTGGCCGTCATGCGTATGGCGACATCTATCGCGCCACCGAGACCAAGATTTTGAAGCCCGGCAAGGTCACCTTGAACTTCATCCCCGCCGACGGTTCGCCGGTTGAGGTGATGGACGTGTTCGACTTCAAGGGCCCCGGCGTTGCCATGGGCATGCACAACACCAACGCCTCGATCGAGGGTTTTGCCCGCGCCAGCTTCAACTACGGCCTGATGCGCAAGTATCCGGTGTATCTGTCGACCAAGAACACCATTCTCAAGGCCTATGACGGCGAGTTCAAGGACATCTTCGAGCGTATTTTCAACGCGGAATTCAAGGCGAAGTTCGATGCTTTGGGCCTGACCTATGAGCACCGGCTGATCGACGACATGGTGGCTTCGGCGCTGAAGTGGTCGGGCGGCTATGTCTGGGCGTGCAAGAACTACGACGGCGACGTGCAGTCTGACATCGTGGCGCAGGGCTTTGGCTCGCTCGGCCTGATGACCTCGGTGCTGATGAGCCCGGACGGCAGTGTGGTTGAGTCGGAAGCGGCGCACGGCACCGTCACCCGGCATTATCGCGAGCACCAGAAGGGCCGTGAGACCAGCACCAACCCGATCGCCTCGATCTTTGCCTGGACGCGCGGCCTGGCCTATCGCGGCAAGTTCGACAACACGCCTGATGTCACCGACTTCGCCAACGCGCTGGAAGCGGTGTGCGTGGAGACGGTGGAGGACGGCTTCATGACCAAGGACCTGGCCAGCCTGATCTCGCGCGATCAGCCCTGGCTGAACACGCAGGCCTTCCTGGACAAGATTGACGCGAACCTGAAGATCAAGATGAAGGTGTGAGCGTCTCGGCGCATCCGCACGGCACTTCCATCACGAAGCAGCCCTCACGGCGCTGCTTCGTGATGGGGGCGCTGATCTCCAGCCTGGCTGTGGCATCAGATGCGCATGCTGATCTCGTGCCCACCGACGACCGCGGGCTGATCGCGGGCGATGCGTTGATCAAGGCCTATGACGGCCCCCTGCCCGGCTATTTCGCCCGCCCCTATGGCATCGGGCCCTATCCGATCGTGCTGGTGTGCGAGGAATCGTACGGCATGACCGATCATATCAAGGACGTCTGCCGCAGGTTGGCCAAGTCCGGCTATGCGGCGGTGACTGTCGAGATCTACGGCCGCTTTGTCGAGCTGGTGAAGCTGCAGGAGAAATCCGCCTTCATCGAGAACATCATCCCGCGTACCGCCGACGGCCAGATGCTGTCCGACCTGGATGCCGCTGTGGCCTATGCCGGCCAACACGGCGGCGATCTGAGCAGAATTGCAGTGACGGGCTTCGGGCGCGGTGGCCGCAACACCTGGATCTACAACGCGGTCAATCCGCGGCTGCGCGCGGCGGTGGCCTGGTATGGCCCGGTCGGCGGCGTGACCTCGCCGCTGCAGCCCTACACGCCGCTCGATGTGGCCGGCCGCCTCAATGCGCCGCTGCTGGGGCTTTACGCCGGCGACGATCCTTCCATCGCCGTGGCCGACGTGCAATTGGCGGTCACTTTGGCCAGATCATCCGGCCGCAGTGCTGAGCTGGTGATCTATCCCGACGCACCCCACAGCTTCTTCGCCGACGACCATCCAAGTTATCGGCCCGATGCCGCGAACGACGCCTGGCTGCGGATGATCGACTGGTTCAGGCGCAACGGGGTTTGACGCAAAATGGCGGATTGCATCCGCCCTACGAACCCGCAGGGCGGATGCAATCCGCCATCTTTCAGCCGTGGTTCAGCCCTCCGCGCCGCCGATCGCGACAAACAGGCTATGCCCATCGCGCAGCACCCGCAGCGCCACGGCACCCTTGGCGGTCGAACGGATCGCCTTTGCCGCCTCATCCGGTGATGTCACCGGCTTGCCGCCGACACCCACGATCACATCCCCCGGCTGCAGCCCGGCATTGGCCGCCGGGCTGTCCGGACGGATGCCGGCAATGACGGCACCCTTCACCTTCGGCGAAAGGTTCAGGCTGTCGCGCGTATCCTGGTCCAAGGGCCCGAGCGCCAGGCCGAGCCTGCCGCCGTTCTGCTGCGACTCCGAGGGTGTGGTTTCTGCCGATCGGTCCTCCAGCTTGGCCGTGGTCACGTGCAGGGTCTGGGTCTCACCATCGCGCTGGACGATGATGTCGGTCGAGCGGTCTGGCGTGAGGCTGCCGACGATGCGCGCCAAGGTACGCGGATCGGTCACCTTCTGGTCGGCAACAGTGGTGATCACGTCACCCGGGCGCACGCCGGCCGACGCCGCCGGGCTGTCCGGCTGCACCTCGGCCACCAGGGCCCCCTCGGCATTCGGCAGTTTCAGCGCCGAGGCCAAGGCAGGATCGACCTTCTGTGCGGAGACGCCGAGGTAGCCGCGGTCGATATGGCCGTGCTGTTCGAGCTGCGCCACCACGGTTTTCACCAGGTTGGACGGAATGGCGAAGCCGATGCCGATCGAGCCGCCGGAGGGGCTGAAGATGGCGGTGTTGACGCCGACCACCTCGCCTTGCGTGTTGAACAGCGGGCCGCCCGAGTTGCCGCGGTTGATCGGTGCGTCGATCTGCAGGAAGTCGTCATACGGCCCCGAGCCGATGTCACGGCCGCGTGCCGAGACGATGCCGGCGGTGACGGTGCCGCCGAGGCCGAAGGGATTGCCCATCGCCACCACCCAGTCGCCCGGCTGCGCCTGATCGGAGTTGCCCAGGGCCAGGAACGGCAGGGATTTGCCGGCCTCGATCTTCAGCACGGCGATGTCGGTGCGCTCGTCGCGGCCGATGATCTTGGCCGGCAGTTCACGCCCGTCATCCAGGGTCACGACCACCTTGGTGGCCTCGGCCACGACATGATTGTTGGTGACGACATAGCCATCGGCGGAGACCACGAAGCCCGAGCCGAGCGCCTTGGCGGCGCGGCCCTGGTTTTCACCGCCCTGATTGCCTTGTGGCGCGTGGAAGTAGCGGCGGAACATCTGGTCCTGCGGGCTGCCGGGCGGGAACGGCGAGCCGCCGCCCTGTTCCTGCTGCACACGCTCGGTGCTGGTGATGGTCACCACGGCGGGGCGCACACGGGCCACCAGCGGGCCAAAGCCCGGCTGGGTCGACACCGGTGCTGCGGTGATAGGGGCAGCCTGGGTCTCGGCGGTGGCGGGATGCAGCGGCAGCGCAAAGCTGCCGAGTGCCGTGCCGGCGAGCAGCACGGCGATGAGGGTCAGCCGGGTCGGGGATCGAAATGCGGACATGCAAAATCTCCTGGTTGCAGGCGGTGCGTCTGGGACACCGCATGGCAGGAACATGCATCGGCCATGATGGAACGACGCCGGGTGCCATCATGTCGAAAGTTTCAGAGTTGGCGCGTCCCTCGGGTGCAGTTCCAAGCGGAACCGCGCCCTACACGCTCAATGCGACGGCAGCGCCAGCGTCACCCTCAGCCCCGGCCCTGCGTCGCCCAACTCCAGCCGCGCGCCATGCAGCCTTGCCACCGCGGCCACCAGGGCGAGGCCCAGCCCGGTTCCCGGCGTGTTGCGGCTTGTGTCCAGGCGATGAAACCGTTGCAGCACCTGGGCGTATTCCTCGGGCGGGATGCCCGGGCCGTTGTCGGTGACGATCAGCGTCGCGCCGCCATTTGCCTGCAACACCACGCGGATCCGATCGCCGCCATGGGTCAGCGCGTTCTCGATGAGATTGGCCAGGGCCTGGCGCAGCAGGTCGGGGTCGGCGCGCAGGGTGAGACCTGGTGCCACCTCGGCTGACAGCGTTTTGCCGGCGTCCTCGGCCACCGCCTCGTAGGTCTCGCAGACCCGCGTAACCAGTTCCGACAGATCGACGGTGACGAAGCCGGCATTGCCCACCCCCGCCTCGGCGCGGGCGATGCGCAGCAGGGCTGCGAAGGTGGAGAGCACGCTGTCCAGCTCCGACAGGCTCGCTTCGAAGGTGGCGGCATCGGCCTCGGGATCGCGGGGCCGCGCGAGGGCTGCTTCCAGCGCCTGGCGCAGGCGGAACAGCGGGCTGCGCAGATCGTGGGCGATGCTGGTGGTGGTGGCCTGCAGCCCCTCCACCAGCGCCTCCACCCGCGCCAGCACGGCGTTGGTAGTGGCGGACAGGCGGTCGAACTCGTCGCCGCCGCCGGTTTCCGGCAGGCGCCGCGACAGATCGCCGGCGATCACCGCAGTGGCCGCATCCGACACGCGGCGCAGCCGCAGTTCCAGACGGCGGGCCGCGAAAAACCCCAGCACCAGGGCTGCGAAGGCGGCCACCACACCGGCCAGCGGCAAGGCGCCGACCAAGGCCGCCGCACTGCGCCGCACCGGCGCCAGATCGGCGGCCACGATCAAATTCAGGCCCCGCGGCAGGATGGCGCCCAGGGCGCGCAGGTCGCGGCCATCCGGCAGATGCAGATCGTCGAAGCCGTTCAGCCCCAGCGGCGCACCGCGGATGTTGCCGGCGATGGTGGTGCCTTCCGCGGTCTGCAGCAGCACCAGGGCGCCACGCCGGCGGGCCGCGTCCGCCACGCTGGCAATCAGCGCGTTGGCGCCGAGGCTTTCGAAATCCGCCAGATAATCCTGCGCGTCGCTGGCGATGGCGAGGTCGAGCTGGTCGCGCAAGGCGCTTTCCACCCGCAGAAAGCCCCAGCCGAAGCCCAGGCCGCAGACCACCACCACCAGCGCCGCGGCCAGGGCCGCCACCCGCAAAGCGAAGCTTTTACGCATCGTCCGCCGCGAGCATGTAGCCGGCGCCGCGCATTGTGCGAATGAGCGGCGGGCCCGCCGCATCCAGCTTGCGGCGCAGCCTGCTCATGTGCACGTCAACCACATTGGTGGTGGGGTCGAAATTGAAGTCCCACACCCGTTCCAGCAGCATTGTGCGGGTGAGCACCTGGCCCGGATGGCGCATCATGAATTCCAGCAGGCGCAGCTCGGTCGGCAGCAGATCGATCTTCGTGGTGCCGCGGCGCACCGTGCGGCGCAGCAGGTTGAACTCCAGATCGCCCACCCGCAGCACCGAGGCCTCGCCCTCGGTGGTCTCGCTGACGCGGCGGGTCATCGCATCCAGCCGGGCACGCAGCTCGCTGAAGGCGAAGGGCTTGGCGAGGTAGTCGTCTGCCCCCGCGTCCAGCCCGTCCACGCGGGCTTCGACCTCGCCCATGGCGGTGACGATCAGCACCGGCGTGCGAATGCCCGAGGCCCGCAAGGCGCGCAGAATCGCCACGCCATCCGGCCCCGGCAGCATGCGGTCGGTGATGATGGCATCGAAGGTCTCGTTCAGCGCCAGGAACAGCCCGTCCTTGCCGGTGCGGGCGAGCTCGACCACGTGGCCGAGTTCGCCCAAGCCCTTGGCGATGTAGTCAGCGGTGGTGACGTCGTCTTCGATGACGAGGACACGCATGATGGAGCTAGACGGCTGCCATCGCGGAGCGCACCGCGTCGAGCGCGAGGTCGGCCTGATCGGCGCTTGGCCCGCCGGCCTGCGCCATCTCCGGCCGTCCGCCGCCGCCCTTGCCGCCCATCGCGGCACTGGCGGCCCGCACCAGATCGACCGCGTTGAAGCGCGCGGTCAGCGCCGGCGCCACGCCCACGACGATGCTGGTCTTGCCCTCGGCGGTGGAGACCACGGCCACGACACCTTCTTCGAGCTGCTTGCCGATGGCCTCGGCGATCGATTTCAGTTCGCGCGCCGGCACGTCGCCCAGGTTGCGGCCGGCGAACTTCACGCCGCCGATCTGCTCGATCTCCTGCGCCGCACCGCCGGTTGCGAGTTTTTTCTGCAATTCCGCCACCTGGCGTTCCAGCTTGCGGCGATCCTCGACCAGAGCCGCCACGCGTTCGGGCAGCTCTGCCGGGCTGGCCTTCAGCGTGTTGGCGATCTCGGCCATGCGCCGGTCGGTCTCGCCGATCGCGGCCAGGGCCGCGGCCCCGGTCACGGCCTCGATGCGCCTGACACCCGCCGAGACCGCGGCCTCGGCCACGATGCGGAACAGGCCGATGTCGCCGGTGCGCTTCACATGGGTGCCGCCGCACAGCTCGATGGAATAGGCCGGGCGGTTGCCGTCGCCGACCCCCATGGCGACCACGCGCACCTCGTCGCCGTATTTCTCGCCGAACAGCGCCATGGCACCCTCGGCCACCGCGGCATCGGGGGTCATCAGCCTGGTGGTGACCTCGGAATTCTCGCGGATGCGGGCGTTCACCTCGGTTTCCACCCAGGCCAGGTCGTCACGCGAGATCGGCGTGGGCTGGGAAACGTCGAAGCGCAGCCGGTCCGGCGCGTTCAGGCTGCCTTTTTGCGCCACGTGATCGCCCAGCCTGCGACGCAGCGCCTCGTGCAGCAGATGTGTTGCCGAGTGATGCGCCTCGATGGCGCCGCGACGGGTGTGGTCGACCACCGCCAGCACCGGCCGGCCGATGGCCGCCGTGCCTTCCAGCACCTCGCCGACATGGGCGAACAGATTGCCGGACTTCTTCTGCGTGTCGCTGACCGCGATGCGCAGCCCGGGCGCTGAGATCACCCCGTGGTCGCCGACCTGGCCGCCCATTTCGGCATAGAAGGGCGTCTGGTTGAGGATGACCGAAACCGTGTCACCGACATGCGCCTCGGTGACGGGAGCGCCGTCCTTGACGATGGCGAGGATCTCGCCCTCGGCACTTTCGGTGGAATATCCCAGGAACTCGCTGGCCGGCAGCTTCTCCTGCAGCTCGAACCAGACCTTGTCGGTGGCGGCGTCGCCCGAGCCGGCCCAGGCGGCGCGAGCACGCCGGCGCTGGTCGGTCATCGCCGCCTCGAAGCCTGCCACATCCACCGAGCGCCCCTGCTCGCGCAGCGCGTCCTGGGTGAGGTCGAGCGGGAAGCCAAA
>Ga0075019_10001896_pt1 | contig 11909 bp, 14 predicted proteins | sample ColStrG_CSR_2013_FD_71473 | JGI IMG/M metagenome (GOLD analysis project Ga0075019, IMG submission 71473) | Freshwater sediment microbial communities in response to fracking from Pennsylvania, USA - Cold Stream Run_MetaG_CSR_2013 | ecosystem: Environmental > Aquatic > Freshwater > Creek >...
TGCGAGGCCAGGTTCTTGATTTCACGGCGGTCCACGCCGCCGAGTTTGTTGGTCAGGAGCCCGCTGCCGACTTTAACCACCCAAAGCGGATTTTGTTTCTTCATAATGCAGGGAACCGACCATAGCAGCCCCCCGCACAGAGGGGAGCAAAAAGAGCACGACCCGGCCCGCACTCTTTGGGAATAAAATCAGGCGGTCGCAGAAGAACCCTGAATCGCGCGGCGGGCGGTCTGGATTCCTGCATAAAACGAGCGCACTTTGGTCACCAGTTGCCAAAGCCCGGAGATTTTTTGGACGACTCCCGGCCCGCGTCCGGCGCGACCCGATCCGGACGCCAGAAAATATCCCGCCAGCGGAAAGACCACCGCCAGACCGGGTTTCAACCGGCCCAGCAACGAGCGGACCACTTCCACCCAGCGCAACTTGGATTGAATCACAACCATCTCCTCAACCAGCCCGGCCCGCTGGGCGTCAGCCAGGGCGGCCAGCTCAAGCTTGCGCGCCTGAATTTCTTTCAATCCTTGAGGCATTCCCGGTCCTTTTTCAACTGGTCCAGAGTTTCGGCAAACGGCTTGGCCCCACACTTGAGCAATTTGTTGAGATAACAGGCCGCCGCCACCGCGCCACCCGCATAAAGCAGGGTCAGCAGAACCATGCCTGCCAGACGATACTGCGGATTGTCCCACACGCTCAACAAAAGCGTCAGGGAAAACAGCACCAGGGCGAGTGCCGACAGAAAAACCACAGCGCCTGCACAAATCAACAACTGGACCGCGCGGAGTTTTTCCTCCTGCAACTCGACGGACAGGAGCTCGACGCGTGTTTCGACAACGCCGACCACGCGACCCACCGCCCGTCGGGCGGACGCCAGAAGCCCGCCTTCACCGGCTGTAAAATCAAACATGTTATTTCCGGTTGACGAGAATGCCGATCAGGAGACCCAGACCAAAGGCCACCCCCAACGATTCATAGGGATGCTCGCGGATCATGCGGTCGGTTTCCTTGGCGCCTTCCACGGCTTTCTCACGGACCACGCCTTCCAACTGGGTCAGACGCTCCTTGGCCACGCCGACTTTTTCGGTAAGTTTGGCCCGGGCTTCCTTGGCCTTGCCGCTCAGATCATCCGCCGTCGCGCGCAACAGGGCTTCGGCATCGGTGATGACCTCTTTCACATCGCACACTAATTTTTCTTTGGTGATTGCAGTTTCGCTCATGTCGTCATTCAAACAGAAAAACAGGGTTGGCGCAAGCACCAGAACCGGAGCTGTGTGACTATTTCGCGTCAAAACCACGGCGGTTCAGGCCGGGCCGGACAAATCCCGACGCGCTTCCAGTTGCCGCAAATTCCGCGCATGCTGGTAACGCGCCCGCAGACGGCCATCAAACCAGACCTGGCCGAAAATCTCGCCCAGCACCATGGCCACCCCCAGCACCGGCATGGCCAGCACCAATCCGGCAATGCCGCCGATGATTCCGCCTGCAAAAACGATCAGTACTGTCAGGAGCGGATGCACACTGAGCGCCCGGCCGATGGTCAACGGCGTGTAGAAAAAGTCGTCCAACAGGCGCACTGCCAGGAACAGCAACACCGAACCGCCCAGCAGATAGGTCTCGGCTCCCAACCCCATGAAAGGAGGGGCGCCCACCGGTGCCTCGGTCAAACTCACCAGCATGACCAGAATGCAGCCCGCCACCGAACCCACATAGGGAACCCAGGCGAAAACCGCGCAAACCCAGCCCAGAAAAAGCGCTTCTCCCAGACCGAAAGCCCCAAAGGGCCATCCCAAAATCCAAAGTCCCAGCGCCAGCGTCAGGGTATCCAGCAGCATCATGCACATCAATCCCTGGAAATAGCGGCGGATCTGCCCGTCCACCATGTGGAAAAGCAGCAGCACCTTTTCAAAAAAGGCGTTGGGCACCCCGCGCATGACCAGCCTCAGCAAATTCCGGCTGTCCTTGAGTATGAAAAAAGTGATGAACGGAATCAAAATCAGGGACGGTATCCACGACACCACATAAGCCAGCGCGCCGGACAGGTGCTCCTCCACGAAGGTCTCCTTCAGGTGGGCCAGTTTGTCGAAACCCCTGTCCGCTACATGCTCCTGGGCCAGCCAGTGGTAGCGTCCTTCCAAAGCGCGCAGGGAATCAGCTATCAGTTGCTCCATCCGTGTCAAATCGAGCGGTATGATCCGTTGCAAATGGTACACTTGGCTCGTAAACCAGGGCAGCAGCAGCGGCACCAGCAACAAGCCCAACACCAACACCCCGGTCAAAAAAACATACAAGGCCTGATCATGGCTCAGACCGCGCCGCTTCAACGCATCCATGAAGGGCTGGGAAACATAGTAAATGACCACCGACAACACCACCGGCAGCGAAATCCACCAGATCTGCTCCAGAACAAAAAGGGCCAGCAAAGTGCCGGAAATCACCCCCGCCCAGATCAGCGGGTGCTGCAAACCTGTGGTGGACGTTTTCAAGAGGAAATCAGCGGCAGCACCGAATTGGCCAGCGCCTCCCGCATCCGGACGCAGGTGTGCTTGGCCAGTTGCAGGCTCAATTTGGCACCGGTACGGCCCTGAGTTTCAAGAATCTTCAAAAATTCAGGACGGAAAAAGCCCAGCAACCGGGCATTGCTGGCTGCCTGCACGCTGGCGGCCCGCGGAAACCCTTCCAACAAGGCCAGTTCCCCGAAATAACTGCCCGGTCCCAACTGTGCCACCGGCCTGCTCACACCGGCGACTTTGCGCTGAATCCGCACCTCCCCTTCCACCACAATGTACATGCCCAGCCCCTCATCCCCCTCCTCAAAGACAATTTCGTCCGCCAGATAGCTGCGCTCATGCAAAATGCGCTCCACTTGCATCAACTCCTTGGTCCGCAGGGTTGAAAAAAGCGGGATCTTGCGCAAAACCGCCAGATGCTGCGGCATCACTTCGTTGCGTTTGGAAAACAAACCCATGCTTCCATCTAGTCACTCCCCCGCTTTCTTGGCAACGCCGAAAATCAACCTTGAGGCGTTTATCCGTACAAATCGGCTTCCGGCCGGAAAAAACACTTCCAACCCGGCCCCTTCGTTGGTATCCCTTGTGCATGGTCTATCAGGAATCCAGTGAGGGCTCGCTTTCCATCCTCCACGTCCAGGGGGATATCGACCTGCATCATTCCCCCAAACTGCGCGCCCTCCTGCAGTCCAAGATCTCCTCCAAGTGCCCGCAACTCCTCATCAATTTTACCGAGGTCAACTATATCGACTCCTCCGGACTCGCCACTTTGGTGGAATACTACCAGGGCTGTCGGCCCTTTTCCGGGAAGATCGCCCTGGCCGCTCTCTCCCCCCGCGTGCAAAGTGTCTTTGATCTGGTCCGGCTCGGGGAAATCTTTCCCATCTATCCCTCCCTTGACGAAGCCAAAACCGCCCTGGAAAAAGCCTGATTGCAGTTGGAGTTGAGCGCATGAAGGCCTATCTCCAGCTCAACCTCCAGATTCTTTACTGGCTTTTCATCGCCCCCTTCCGCGGCAAGCCCTTCAGCATCGACCAGACCTTCCGCCAGATTCTGCGCATCGGTGTGCAGGCCCTCCCCATGGCCAGCCTCACCGCCTGCAGCATCGGCCTCACCCTGGCCATGCAGGCCGCCCATGAAATGGGCCGACTCGGCGCCTCCGCCTATGTGCCCGACCTCGTTTCCCTCACCCTGCTGCGCGAACTCGGCCCCATGCTCATCGCCGTCATCATCATCGGCCGCAGTGGTTCCGCCGTCACCGCCGAACTTGGCACCATGAAAGTCTCCGAGGAAATCGAGGCCCTCGAAACCATGGCCATCAACCCCCTGCGCTTTCTCATCGTGCCCCGCTTCCTCGCCATGCTCATCATGCTCCCCGTCCTGACCGTCTTCGGAAATTACGTGGGCATGTTCGGCGGCTGGATCATCTGCCATTTCACCCTCGACATGGCCACCGCCAACTACGTTTTCCGCTGCCTCGACCGCGCCGTCGTCTTCGACCTTTATTCCGGCCTGATCAAAAGCGTCGTCTTCGCCTGGCTCATCATCACCATCGCCTGCCATTGCGGCCTCACTGTGGAAAACGGTGCCGAAGGTGTCGGACAATCCACCACCAAGTCGGTGGTCAACTCGCTTCTGGCCATGCTCATTGCCAACGCCATTCTCACCGGACTCTTTTTCTTTTCCTCCTGAGCCATGAACGATTCCACCCCCAACCCGGCAGAGCGCAGCGACCGCGGCGAACCCGTCATCGAGGTCACCGATCTCGTCCGCAAATTCGGCAGCCGCACCGTCCTCAACGGCATCAGCTTCAAGGTTTATAAGGGCGAAACCATGATCATCATGGGCGGCAGCGGTTGCGGCAAAAGCACCCTCCTGCGCCACATCACCGGCTCCCACAAACCCACCTCCGGGTCCGTCAAGATTTTCGGGCGCGAAATCACCACCATGAGCGAGCCTGAACTCGATACCGTCCGCCGCCGCTTCGGCATGAATTTCCAGTTCGGTGCGCTACTCCAATCCATGACCGTCGGCGAAAACGTGGCCCTGCCCCTGCGCGAACACAGCCAGGTCCAGGACAACATCATCGATTTGATCGTCAAAATGAAACTGGAACTGGTCGGCCTCACCGGCTTTGAAAATCTCAAACCGTCCGAGATCAGCGGTGGCATGCGCAAACGTGTCGGTCTGGCCCGCGCCGTGGCCCTCGATCCCGAACTGCTTTTCAGCGACGAGCCCACCTCCGGCCTCGACCCCGTCATGACCGCGGTGGTGGACAAACTCACCATGGACCTGACGCAAAACCTCGGCATGACCGCCGTCGTTGTCACCCACGACATGACCAGCGCCTTCCGCATCGGCACCCGCATGATCATGCTGGGCACGGGCCCCTGCCAGGGCCAGATCCTCGCCGAAGGCACCCCCGACGAAATCCGCAACCATCCCAACCCCATGCTGCAACAATTCATCCGCGGTGAAGCGGATGGCCCAATTCCCTTGAAACTGTCCAAGGACGATTATATCAAGAGATTGATTGGCTGAAACACGGAGCAAGAAACACCATGACCAAACCTAAAAACCTGTCCGACTACCTCATTGCCGCAGCCGTCATCGGCTGCAGCGGCGTACTGCTTGCCGTCATGACCATCGCCCTGACCGGCTGGGAAGCCCCCGGCGGCCAGCTCATCAAGGTCGATATGCCCACCGTGGCCGGCGTGCGGAAAAATTCCGACGTCCGCTATGCCGGCGCCCACGTCGGTAAAATCATCGACATCCGCCCCCTCGCCTGGAATGAACGCAGCAACCCGGATTTCGCCGTGCGCATCACGGCCAAAATCACCGAACCCATGCCCGCCCTCAAAACCGATTCCATGGCCGCCATCACCTCCGATTCCATCCTCGCGGAAAAATTCCTCGACCTGTCCCCCGGTAGCAAGGACGCCCCCGATCTGCCACCCGGCCAGCCCCTCTACTGCCGTGATGTGGCCAGCTTCGACGACCTGTCCCGCGCCGGCATGAACGCCCTCGACAAACTCAACGCCATTCTCGCCGGATTGGAAGGTGCGCACAATGATCTCCCGGCCAAACTCAATTCCTTCATCACCAACACCGACCAACTGGCCCGCAATGCCGACTCCGTGATCGCCCAGATCGATACCGTGCTCAGGACGCATCCGGGTGAACTGGACAAAAGTTTCGATGACATGCGCGTCATTCTGCAAAATCTCAAGGTGGTCTCCACCTACAGCAAAACCCTCGGTGGCGTGCTGGCCCGCCGTCCCTGGCATGTGGTTTGGGGATCACACGTCAACGAAATCCCCACCGAAAACCAGATTCTGGAAAACGACAAACCGATCCCCGCCAAGCTGCCCAAGGACTGATCCCGCTTTTTCATGAGCATCAGCCAGGAAATCCAACGCTACCGGGCCTTGATCGAAGCCGCGCGCCGTCTCAACTCGGCCACGGACGTCAACACCATCCTGCAGCAAATCCTCAACTCCTCCCAGGAAGTGATGGATGCCGAGGCCATTTCCGTTTTTCTGCACGACCCCGCCACCGAGGAACTCGTGCTCCACTCCGCCGCCGCCCGCGAGAACTTCACTGCCAATACGGATAATCCGGACAAGCTTGTCGAAATCCGCGTCCCCAAGGGCCAGGGCATCTCCGGCCATGTGTTTGAATCGCGTCAGTCCATCAACATCCAGGACGTGCAGAATGACCCGCGCTTTTATCGCAAGGCCGACACCAAAACCGGTTTCGTCACCCGGGCCATGATCACCGTCCCCCTCCTGGCCGGCGAACGCTGCCTCGGCGTTGTGCAGGCACTCAACCCCGTCGGCCGCCCGCATTTCGACGACCTCGATCAGGAAATTTTCGAGGGCTTTGCCGGCATCATCGCCGGCACCCTGCTGCGCCTGGAAAATCAAACCCGCGAAATGGCTGTCGCCCGCGCCCGCCAGGAACTGGAGTTGGCCCGCGAAATCCAGCAGTCTTTCCTGCCTCCGGCCCTGCGCGTGCTCGACACCTGCCAGGTGCGTGTGGCTTATTTCCCGGCCCGTGAGGTGGGGGGCGATTTTTATTTTGCCCACTCCCTCGACAATGGCCGCGTACTCCTCGGTCTCGGCGACGTCAGCGGCAAGGGCGTACCCGCCGCGCTGACCATGGCCCGCGCCACAGCTGAAATCAAAGGTCACCGCAATGCCCTCAAGCAGAATCTCGGCGACTGGGTAAGCAGCCTCAACGAGATTCTGGCCGAGGAAATGCAGGCCGGCCGCTTCATCGGCATGACTTTTCTGCTCTGCGACAGCGCCTCCTCCACCTTGGAGGTTTGCTGCGCCGGCCAATATCCGCCGGTGTGGAGCGACGCACGGATTTGGCACCATCCCGAAATCCCCTCCCAACTTCCGCTCGGCATACTCCCCGGTTTCCAGTATCAGTCCCAAACCCTGCCCCTCGCCCCGGGTCAGATCTGGTTGCTTTTTTCCGACGGTATCACCGAAGCCCGCAACAGCACCGGCGAAGAACTCACCCTGGAACGTTTTTTGCAAAGCCTGCCCCTCGGCCAAAAGGCGGCCCACACCTTTGCCCAGGCCGTGCTCTGTTGGGAATCCTTTGTCAACGGCGCCATCCCCCACGATGACGCCTCCTTCCTCATGCTGGACTGGCGCGGTCAATCCCCCGCCGCCGAATTGCAAATCACCTGCCAGACCGTCAGCCTCTGCACGGCACGCGATTATGTCGAAAACTGGGCCAAATACGCCGGGTTCGACGATGTCACCGTGGGACAAATTGTACTGGCCTGCGACGAAGCCACCACCAATGTGTACCGCTACGCCTACGGTGGCAAACCCGGGCTGCTCACCTATCACACCTCCATCGAGGACAATCATCTGGTTTTCCAACTGGTTGACCAGGGCACACCGGTCGATCTCGCCCGCATCAAAGGTCGCGAACTGGATGATCTGCGGCCGGGCGGACTCGGTGTCATCCTGCTCCGTTCCGTTTTTCAGGAAGTGCACTATGAACCGCAGGCCGTCGGCACGATACTGACTCTGCGCAAGAAAATCACCTGACCCGGGAGACTTGATTTGAAAATGACCTTTTGGGGAACCCGCGGCAGCATTCCCACGCCCAGCACCAGCTCCTTCGTCACCACCCGCTACGGCGGAGACACCACCTGCATCGCCGTCGATGCCGCCGGGCATCGCATCATCCTCGATGGCGGTTCCGGTCTGCGCCTGCTCGGCCTGGAAATGGCCCGCCAAACCGGGCCCTGGCACGCCACCTTTTTTTTCAGCCACCTGCATTGGGACCACATCCAGGGCTTCCCTTTTTTCAAGCCGGCCTTCTGCTCCGGTAACCGCTTTGAATTGTACGGGCCGCACCTGCCCACCAACGATGACCGCATCGGCAGCGTTTTGGAACAGGCCCTGCGGGGACAACAGTCCGACCTCAATTTTCCCGTCCAGCTCAATGACATGCCCTCGGAGATGATCTTCCGGGATTTATCCACTCGGGCAGAAGTCGTCATCCCCACCGCCACCGGTTCCATCCGTGTTTTCACCGCCCCGCTCAATCATCCGGGCGGCTGTTTTGGTTACCGCATCGAGGAACACATCGCCGGACAACCACCCCGCACACTGGTTTTTGCGACTGATACCGAACACCTCAAAGAACCCAATCCCGAACTCCAGTTCCTGGCCCGCGGCGCTGATGTCATGATCTACGACTGCCAATACACGCCGGAGGAATACGATGGCACAGATGGACCCGACCACCGGGGCTGGGGGCATTCCACCTACGAATGGGCCTTGCGCGAGGCCCGATGCGCCGGGGTGAAGAAGGTGTTGATGCATCACCACGACCCGCTGCACGATGACAGTAAGGTCGAGGAAATTGAAACACGGGCCCAGGAAGCCGCCACCGGCAGCGGCATCAAAATCCACGCCGCCACCCAGAATCTGACCCTGGAAATTTAAATCCCCTGTCTCCTATTTTTCGGACAGGATCAGCTTTTCCAATTTGACTGCATCGGCGGCAAAAATACGGATGCCCTCGGACAATTTTTCCGTGCCCATGGCGTCGTCGTTCAACATCAGACGGAAGCTCTTTTCGTCCATGTGCAATTTTTCCGCCGGGGCGGCCTGGGCCGCTGCCACACTCAGCTTCTGCGTGACCGGCGCGGTGGAATCCTTCAGCTCCTGCAATAAATTGGGACTGATGGTCAGCAGATCGCAACCCGCCAGTTCCAGAACCTGTCCCACATTGCGGAAGCTCGCCCCCATCACCTCGGTTTTGTAGCCGAACTTTTTATAATAATTGTAAATGCGATGCACCGAAATGACGCCCGGATCTTCCGCGCTGGCGTATTCCCGACCCTCGTTTTTCTTGTACCAGTCGTAAATGCGCCCGACAAAAGGCGAGATCAACTGCGAACCGGCCTCGGCACAGGCCACCGCCTGGGGCAGGGAAAACAACAGGGTCAAGTTACAATGGATCCCCTCCTTTTCCAGCACTTCCGAAGCTTTGATCCCCTCCCACGTGGACGCAATCTTGATCAGGACACGCTCGCGGGAAATGCCTTTTTTCTCATAAAGCGAAATCAGATGATGCGCCTTCTCGATGGTCCCCGCGGTGTCAAAGGAGAGTCGGGCGTCCGTTTCTGTCGAAACCCGTCCGGGAATCAGTTTCAAAATCTCCAGGCCGAACAGGATCAAAAGTTGATCAATAATTTCCGTCACCGGGGCCTGGGCATGATCTTTGACGGCCTGCTGCAAAAGCGGCTTGTACTCGTCTTTCTGCACCGCCTTTAAAATCAACGATGGATTGGTGGTGGCATCGAGCGGAGCGTAATCCTTGATCGATTGAAAATCGCCCGTGTCCGCCACGACTTTGGTGAATTTCTTCAACTGTTCCAACTGATTAATGCCTGTGCTCATAATTGATTCTTTTTTGTTTTCGGAATTTGCATGGTCTTACAAAGCATGCCGTCAGGCAAGTAAAAGCCTCATTTGCGTGCAAAGAGGCTTTTTTTGCAGGCACACCCTCCGCCGCAGCCACCACCGCCCGTTTTTCGCAGAGCCCTGAGTATCAGGTAGGACAGCGCCCCCGCCACCAACACCGCCACCAGCACATATTCAGACATGTTTTTCATACGGGAAACAGCCGCCCGGCCAGTTGATACGTCAAAACCGCCCCCAGCCAGGCCAGTCCGGTCATATACACAAAAGCCAGCACCGCCCAGCGCGCGCCCGCCTCCCGCGTCATGATGGAAAGCGTCGCCCCGCACTGCATGCACAACGCAAAAAAGACCATCACGGCCAGCACCACGGGAATATTGAAAACCGGCCGCCCGGCCAGCGGGCCCTGCTCCCAGCGCTCCGATTTCATCCGCTCCTGCAAACTTGCCTCATGCCCCTCCACCTCGCTGCCCAGATTATAAATGATGCTCAGGGTGGAGATGATGACCTCACGGGCCGGAAAACTGGCCAGCACACCCACCGTGATTTTCCAGTCAAAACCCGCCGGGGCAAACAACGGTTGCACGCCCTTGCCCATGCGGCCCATCCAGCTTTGTCCGATGTAGGCGGCGTCACTGCTGTTCTTGAATTCCTGCCCCAGCGGTGACTCCCCGTTCTCCAGCTCTTTTTTGATTTCCGCCGCAGATCTTCCGGACGCTTCCTCGCGGGTTTCAATTTCCTGCCGCACATGCTCTGCCACCGCCGCCGGCCTCGGGAAATACAACAACGCCCAGATCACCACCGAAAGGGCCAGGATGATGGTTCCGGCCCGGTGCAAAAATTCACGTCCGCGCTCCCACATCCGCCACAGCACGTTTCGCAGCACCGGACAGCGGTACGGCGGCATTTCCAGCAAAAACGGCTGCGCCGGTGTCTTCAGGATCAGCCGGTTGAACACAAAAGCCAGCGGCAAGGCCAGCAACAAACCCAGAAAGTGCATGGCAAACAACAGCAGACCGGCCTTCCACGGCCCGTACACCGGCGCCACAAAGGCCCCGATCATCAACACATAAACCGGCAGCCGCGCCGAACAGCTCATCAGCGGCGCCACCAGAATCGTGCTCAGGCGCGCCTTGGGATCCTCGATGGTGCGGGCCGACATGATGCCCGGCACGGCACAGGCATAGCTGGAGAGCAACGGTACAAAACATTTTCCGTTCAGGCCGCACCAACTGAACAGCTTGTCCATCAAAAACGCCGCCCGCGCCATGTACCCGGAATCCTCCAGCAGACTGATAAAGAAAAATAAAATCAAAATCTGCGGCAGAAACCCCACCACACTGCCCGCTCCCGCCACCACCCCGTTCGAAAGCAGACTCTGCAACACCGGCAGGCCCGTCGTCAGGCTCTCCACCCCATGCTGCAACCAGGTTGTCCCCCGTTGAATCGCATCCATGAAGGGTCTCGCCCAGCTATAAATGGCTTGAAACACCACATACATGGTTCCGGCAAAAATCAGCAGTCCGAAAAATCGATGCGTCAAAACCCGATCCAGAATTTCCGTCAATGGAGTGCGTTCCACCGCTTTTTTTTCCTCCACTGCCTCCACCACCGGTCCCAGCCACCCATAAATCAAAACCGCTTCCGCAGCCAGCGGATTCAAACCCGCGGCAAACAGATGTTTGCGCGACTCCTGTAACATGCCCTTGCGCATGTCCTTCTCCAATCCGGAGCGCACCAACACCGCCGAATCCGCATCGAAAACCGCCCGCCGCAATTCCGCTTCACTGTGCGGCTTGTGCCCCGCCTCTTGCAACAGCCGGGCCAGACAGGATGTGGCGGCGTGAACCGCTTCCGGCCATTGCATGGGCGGTAAAACGGGTCTGGCCGCAAGCCCTTCCGCAACAGCACGACGCAACTCTTCCATCCCGCTCCCTTTCACCGCCACCATCGGCACCACCGGCACTCCCAATTTCCGGGTCAGTTCTTCGTGCCGCACGGTTATGCCTTGCGAAGCTGCTTCGTCGCAAAGGTTCAGAGCCAGCACCATGGGCAGTCCGAAATCGGCCACTTGCTTGACCAGAAAAAGATTCCGCAACAGATTGGACGCATCCACCACGCAGATCACCAGCGCAGGCGCCGGCACTCCCGCCGCATGACCGGTCAACACGTCCACCGCCACCCGTTCGTCGGGTGAACTGGCCGCCAGACTGTAGGCTCCGGGCAGGTCAACGAGCTGGATTTCCCAATCCTCCGTCTGAAAGGTGCCGATTTTCTTTTCCACCGTCACACCGGGATAATTACCCACCCTTTGCCGTTTCCCGGTCAGCAAATTGAAAACGGTGCTTTTGCCGGTGTTGGGGTTTCCGATAATGGCCACCCAGGCGCTATTCTTGGAACTCATGAAACCAACTCCTCCACCTGCACACAGGCTGCATCCTTACGT
>Ga0075019_10001897_pt1 | contig 11908 bp, 12 predicted proteins | sample ColStrG_CSR_2013_FD_71473 | JGI IMG/M metagenome (GOLD analysis project Ga0075019, IMG submission 71473) | Freshwater sediment microbial communities in response to fracking from Pennsylvania, USA - Cold Stream Run_MetaG_CSR_2013 | ecosystem: Environmental > Aquatic > Freshwater > Creek >...
TAGGAATCTACATTACCATTGTAATCGATAAATCCATGAGAAAAGGTAACATAACGGCCATATTCATCACCAGACGTTTCAATATGGGTGCGGCGGATATTGCCCGACACTAAAAACGTCCCCTCGTTTCCCGTGATTCTCAAAAACGGTTGGCCGTCAATATAATAGCATCCGTCAGTAAGCTTTAATGGGTTGGTCGGTGGGCCATTATGGCAGCCATCAGCAAAGCTTAGGAGCGCGACTGAAACTAGACATTTGATTTTTCTCGTCGACCTCATTGTAAACACCCCTCAATCATCGGCACCAACACATCTGCCCACCGCGCCACCCCAGCCGCATCGCTGATTAAATCCTGCCGCACCTCCAACCCGAGATAGGGAATGCCGTTACCCTCACCATGCCGGTTCATCGTCGCGTTGAGGACTTTGCCCGAATAAGGCAGATTATCGCCCACGCACACGCCCGCCGCAGCCAGCGCGGGGATGGCGATGCGCGCGGCGCGGTCATCTTGGTTATACAGCACACCGATTTCCCAAGGCCGCGCCTCCTCGGGCTTTAGTTTTAGCGACGGCGTGAAACTGTGCAGCGAAATCAGCAGGCCGGGTTGCATTTCCGCAATCGAACGCGCGATTTTGGCGTGATAGGGGTCATAAAAGCGGGCGATGCGCGCGTCCCTCAACCCGCTTGTCCCGAGCGAAGTCGAGGGACGTTGGCGCTGGCGTGTCTCGACTTCGCTCGACACAAACGGTGGTTGGTTACCGGGAATAATATGCCCGTCACTCGAAATCGGGATCAGGCCGGGCGCATCCACCTCGCGGTTGAGATCGATGACGAGCCGCGAGACACCGCCCAGAATTGCGGGCATTCCGATACGTTCGCACAACAATGCAGCGAGCTCGGCCACACCAATATCGATAGCCATATGCTCGTTGAGCAGTTCGGGCGCGATGCCGAGATCAATGTCATCGGGCACATGGTTCGAGGCGTGATCGGCAATCAGGAGATAGGGGCTCATCGCAACCAACCGCCCTTTACCCACCAGTCAGGACGGGACTTCCGCAAATGAGCCTCCGCCGCCAGCCAATCCTCATTGAAGGTATAGAGGGCAAAACAGGTTGCCCCAGATCCGGACATTCTGGCCAATAGTGGGTTCGTCTCGCGCAGCGCGGCCAGCACATCGGCAATTACCGGACAAAGAGCGATGGCGGGTGCCTCCAAATCATTGCGGCTGTTCGCTTCAAGTTGGTAGTGCGTCCGCATATCTGGAAGTGCGCCACGATCAACGCCATCCCAATTCTTAAACACCGAAGCAGTCGACAGAGGCAGTCGCGGGTTTACGAGTAGGACCTTAACGCCCCTAGCAAAATCGGGATTACTCGGCGGGGCCAGTTCTTCGCCAACGCCGCGACCAACCATCGTCTGACTTTCGACGCAGGCCGGCACATCTGCACCCAAGCAGCGCGCAGTTGCCGCCCAGTCCTCAGGCAAGCCCTGCGCATCTCTCACCATTCGAAAAATCGCCCCAGCGTCTGCCGAGCCACCACCCAGGCCTGCAGCAACAGGTAGGTTCTTTTTCAGCGTGACCGACCAGCCAGTCTCTCGCGGCAGTGCTGCTAAAGCGCGCATAATCAAATTGTCGTCGCCAGCAAGTCCGTCGGCGAATTCTCCTGTCACGCGCAACCGGTCGCCGACACTCGGCTTAGCCGTGAGATTGTCAGCCACCCCGTCGACGAATGCGAACAACGTCTCAAGTTCGTGATAGCCGTCATCCCGCCGCCGCCGGACGTGAAGCGCGAGATTGATTTTGGCGTAGGCCGATTCTTGCAACGCCCCCATCACATATTCGGGTAATTGGGCCCGCCGCCACCCTCGGGCGTGACCCAATTGATGTTCTGCGTCGGGTCTTTTATGTCGCAGGTTTTACAATGGACGCAGTTTTGCGCGTTGATCTGCAGCCTCGGATCGCCAGTTTCACGTCCAACAATCTCGTAGACACCCGCCGGACAATAGCGCGTTTCGGGCGAGTCATACAGTGCGAGGTTGACCGTAATCGGCACCGCCGGATCTTTGAGCGTCAAATGGCAGGGCTGATCTTCCTCATGGTTGGTGAAGGAGAACGACACTGAGGTCAGCCGATCAAAGCTGATGACCCCATCCGGCTTCGGATAGCTCTTCGCCTGAACAAGGTCCTTACGCCAGAGCGAGTCATAGTCGGGGTGATGTTTCATCGTTACTGGCAGGCCGATCCGCAGCGTGCGCATCCACATATCCGCGCCTGCAACGATCGTGCCTAGAGTGCCACCGAATTTAGCAACGGCGGGCTCGGCATTGATCACCTTTTTGAGCTCGGTCGCGATCCAGCTGTCGTTCACGGCGGGCTGATAATCGGTCAGTTCATCCCCCGCCCGACCGGAGTTGAGGGCAGCGCTGATACTCTCCGCCGCCAGCATCGCGGACTTCATGGCCGTGTGGCTGCCCTTGATGCGCGGTACATTGACGAAGCCAGCCGAGCACCCAATCAACGCGCCACCGGGGAAGGCAAGCTTCGGCACGCTCTGCCAGCCACCCTCGTTAATCGCGCGCGCACCGTACGAGACGCGCTTGCCGCCTTCGAGGATTGCGCGGATTTCGGGGTGCTGCTTCCAGCGCTGAAATTCCTCGAACGGGAAGAGATGAGGGTTGCTGTAATCAAGCGCGACAACGAACCCGAGGGCAACCTGATTATTCGCCTGATGATAGAGAAAACCTCCGCCCCATGCGTCGCTGAGCGGCCAGCCTTGTGTATGGAGGACGCGACCGGGCACATGCTTCTCGGGCTTAATGTCCCATAATTCCTTCATGCCAAGGCCATAAACTTGCGGCTGACAATCTGCCTCAAGGTCATACTTGGCCTTAAGCTGCTTGGTGAGGTGTCCGCGCGCGCCCTCGGCGAACAGCGTGTATTTGGCGTGAAGCTCCAGGCCAGGCTGGTAATCGGGCTTGTGCGAGCCGTCCTTCGCCACACCCATATCGCCTGTCGCGACACCCTTCACCGCGCCATCGTCGTGATACAGAATTTCGGCGGCAGCAAAGCCCGGGAAAATTTCGACGCCCAACCCCTCGGCCTGTTCTGCGAGCCAACGGCACATATTGCCAAGCGAGCCGGTGTAACAGCCATGGTTGCTCAGGAGTGGCGGCATCATAAGGTGCGGCAGCGGATACTTGCCCTTCTCGGTGAGCACCCAGTGCCAATTGTCGGTGACCGGCGTTTCCGCCATCGGGCAGCCTTGCGTGCGCCACTCGGGCAGCAATTCGTCAAGCGCCTTTGGATCAACCACCGCGCCCGAGAGGATATGTGCGCCAACCTCGGAACCCTTTTCGAGCAGACAGACGCTTATATCCGCCGATAACTGCTTCAGCCGGATCGCCGCCGATAGGCCCGCCGGACCGCCACCGACGATAACAACGTCATATTCCATCGATTCGCGTGTCATGCCCGTCTTTCTCCGTCTTTCTCGCCGCTTACTCTAGTCATCGTATGCATAAAACGTTTTAGCCGTTAGCTCAGAGTTTACAGTTGACCAAGCCCCTTTTATCGCTCTCTCTCGTTCGATGGTCGCCCACATATTAGTTGAGAATAAAGCACAAGTCGCGAACGTGTTAGCCTGGTGGGCAGAAGCCGGAGTTGATACCCTCGTTGGTGAAGCACCACGCGATTGGCTGGCTGAGCAGCCGAAGGTGGCGTCACAGATAATGCGTGCGGAGCCAAAGCCCGCACCCAGCGCGCAATCTTCCGCTACATTGGCGCCGATACCAGCCCGAATTGAAGAACTTGTAGGCTGGTACCTGACGGCTGATCTGCCGGGGGCTGGGCCGGCCAGTCAACGCATTGCACCGGCGGGCGACGCCACCGCCAAGCTGATGGTGCTGGTCGACATGCCCGAAGCCGAGGACGCGATGAGTGGGGTCCTGCTCTCGGGTGAAGCGGGGGCGCTGTTTGATAAGATGCTTGGCGCATTGGGTTTCACGCGCGACACGATTTGGTTCGCGCCGATGCTCCCAACCCGGATCGCTGGTGGCACAATCCCGCCTGAGGACTTGGTACAGCTCTCGGAAATTGCGCATCATCACGTGGGTTTAATCCGCCCGGCGAAGCTCTGGCTGCTCGGGCGTGCGGCGAGCCGTGCTATTCTTGGTATGGATGAAGGTCCAGCCCGTGGTCGTTTACATAAATTTAACCATAATGGCACCACAATGGACGTCATCGCGAGCGTGCACCCTCGGGTCTTGCTCCAAACGCCGAAACGTAAGGCCGAAGTATGGGCCGATATGCAAAGACTGATCGAGGAATAATCGTGCACTTTTCATTTTGGCTCATTTCCGCCGCTGTCTCGCTCACGCCGATTGCCGCTATCTCCGCCCAAACTACGCCTGCGACGCTCAAATCCTTGCCAGCCCAACTTGGGCCGAATGCGCGCACATCGTACCGCGAGATTTTCGACGATATTCATCGCGCACGTTGGCAGGCGGCGCGGGCAGCGCTAGCGGCGATGCCCGAGGGGCCGTTGCATAATGTCGCGCGCGCTGAAATCGATCTGGGTAAGGGCTCCCCTCGTGCCGAAGCGAACGAACTCTCGGTGCTGTTGAACACCGCACCGGAGCTGCCCCAATCTTATGCACTCGCGCGGCTCGCTGCGGCCCGTGGCGTTACTGCGCTGCCAACGATCCCCTCCGAGCAGGATGTGAATTGGCTCGGCTCCGCACCTCGTCGTGGACATACCCAGGCGGCAGATGACGCTGCGCGGAGTGGCGTTGCGGCGGCTATTTTGCCGCTTATCAAGAATGATCGCCCTGCCGAAGCCGACATTTATCTGACCGCCAATGAAGCGAACTTAAGTATCGATTGCCTTACCGAGATGCGCCAACGGATCGCGTGGTCATATTACCTCACGGGTGACGACAGCAATGCGCGCACCCTTGCGGCCAAGGCGCATGACGGCAGTGGAGAATGGGCAGCCCAAGCTGATTGGGTCGCCGGATTGGCTGCATGGCGGCAGCGCGATTTCGCCGCAGCAGCGAGCGAATTCCTCTCAACCGCGAAACGTGCCGGCAATCAGGAGATGGTTGCTGCGGGTTATTTTTGGGCCGCGCGGGCCGCGATTAATGCCAATGCGCCACATGCCGTGACGCAATATCTTCGTCTTGCCGCAACGCATAACGAGACCTTCTACGGATTATTGGCGCAGAGCGCGCTCGGTGTGAAGGTTGAGACACTCGCTGACCCGGCGCTAGAGCGCGTTGAGCAGGTTGAAGCGCTGCCGAATGTCCGCGCTGCGCTGGCGCTTGCCGAAATTGGTGAAACCAAGCTTGCTGATGCATTCATCCGTCATCAGGCAAAAATTGGTGATGCGCGTGACCATGCGACGCTGGCGATTCTCGCTGGACGACTGAATATGCCCGCAACGCAGCTTTGGCTGGCGCATAATGGCCCAACCGGAGCCGTCGCGTCGGTGGCGGCGCGGTACCCTGCCCCCGATAACTGGCAACCCGAGGGTGGCTGGCGTGTTGATCGCTCGCTGGTATTCGCCCACACACTTGAGGAATCGCGCTTTCAGACCAATGTGGTTAGTCCCGCTGGGGCGCGTGGCTTGATGCAAGTGATGCCGTCAACTGCCGCCGCTATCGCCCGCAAGCGCGGGATGGTGCTGGGCTCACTCTACAGCCCTGCCGTTAATATGGAATATGGCCAGATCTTCCTTGAGCAACTCCGCGACCGGTCGGAGACGGGGGGTATGCTCCCCAAGGTCATCGCAGCCTATAATGCGGGGCCGCTGCCAATCGCGAACTGGAACGCGAAAATGGCCGATAATGCCGATCCTTTGTTATATATTGAGTCAATCCCCTATTGGGAAACGCGCGCTTATGTGACCACGGTAATGCGCAACTATTGGATGTATCAGCGCCAGAGCGGCGAGCAGACCGTTTCGATGACCGCCCTCGCGCAGGGGATGTGGCCGCGGTTCCCCGGTCTTGCTGGTCCTGCTGCCGTGCGCATTGAACCCGTTGATCGGTTGGCGAGCGCAAAATAACGCGACAGGTGGTCGCTTATATTTTATGATCCCCATATGGCCATCGACGAAACCAAAGTATTTTTACCGCTCCGCATCGCGGTGCTGACGATATCAGACACGCGTAGTCTTGCTGATGATCGATCGGGCGATACGCTTGTAACGCTGCTGACGGACGCTGGGCACCAGCTTGCCGAGCGGCTGATCGTCAAGGACGATGTGGACTCGATTGTTCGTATTCTGCGCATCTGGGCGCTCAACCCGCAGGTCGATTGTGTTATCACCACGGGAGGCACGGGCGTCACGGGCCGCGATGTGACACCTGAAGCGCTCGAAAAGCTCGGCGGCAAGGACATTCCCGGCTTTGGCGAATTGTTCCGCTGGCAATCCTATCAGACCATCGGCACGTCAACCATCCAGTCACGCGCCTGCGCGCGTGTCGTTGATGGCACCTTTATTTTTGCGCTGCCGGGCTCAACCGGGGCTGTCAAAGATGGCTGGTCTGGGATATTGGTGCATCAGTTGGACAGCCGTTATCGCCCGTGCAATTTTGTCGAGCTGATGCCGCGGCTGACTGAACAATAGGAGGGCCCCATGCGCTACGATATTTCCGGCACCGTTATGCAAACCGTCTCGATTGATTTGCAGCGTGGCGAACGACTGTACAGCCAGACCGCGACCATGGCGTGGATGAGCGATGGCATCCGGATGGACACGCACACGGGCGGCGGGCTGTTCGCAGGCATTAAGCGCGCCATTTCGGGCGGCGGCTTGTTCATCACCGAATTCATTGCGGATGACAGTGGTCATGTTGCGTTTGCACCGCGCTTCCCGGGACAGATTCTGGCTGTGCCGCTCGCCAATGGTCAGTCGCTCATCTGCCGCAAAGAGACCTTCCTCTGCGCCGAAATGTCGGTAACGCTCGATATCGCCTTCCAGCAACGGCTCGGCGCTGGCTTCTTTGCGGGCGAGGGCTTCATCCTACAGCGTGTGACAGGTCCCGGCACCGTATTCCTCGATTTGTCGGGTGAAGTCGTTGAAAAAACACTTGCACCAGGTGAGCGCTTGCGCGTTCATGCAGGCCATATCGGTATGCAGGAGTCGAGCATTCAGGTCGATATCCAGATGATGCGCGGCTTCCGGAATATCCTGTTCGGCGGCGAGGGTTTGTTTCTGGCAACGCTGACTGGGCCAGGCAAAATTTGGCTCCAGTCGATGCCGATCATGAACCTTGCGGAGGAAATCGCCCGCTATTTGCCAGCCCCGAGTGATGGCGGCGGTGGCGGAGGATCGCTGGGAGCAGTCGCGGGCGCAACCGCCGTTGGTGGTATCTTGGGCAGTCTGTTCAGCGACTAGATCGCTATTCGACGCCCCAGAGCGCACTCGATTCGATATAGCCTGCGCGGCCTTTCACATCGAGCTTGCACCAGCCATTGCCGCATTCGCTGACACGGCCAACGACACCAGCTTCAACGCGCCATGCCACGGGTGCCGTCTCGTTCGGCTGCGCATGCATTTGGCGAACATCGCCGCCGCGCACGACCGCAGTATGAATTTCGGAGAGCAAATTGGCCTGAATCCAGCCTGTCGCCCCATCGGGGTCCGTGACTTTGCGCCAATTGGGGTAGCTCTCAATCACTTTGACCGGCAATTCTTGCCGCCGATATTCCCAGATAGCCGGGAAGTTCCGCCCCGGGCCCGTCCGCATCAGGGCCTTGCCAGCCGCGATCGAGCCCCAATGCGGTGCCTTTGTGGCGGGCGCGCTCACGCTCGCCGTCGCCCACACCAGCGCACTTACAACACCCGCCCGAAAAATACGCCCAACCATATTATCATCATGCCAAGAAGTCGCCTTGTCATCAAGCCGCTTACGAGATTGGGCTTCCCCTCCCGCGTGACATGACGCATAGGTGCCACCGTCTGGCTTTGGGGAGATGATCAGGTGCGTAAATGGTGTAGCGGCATGGGTCTAGTAGCTTTCCTCGCGGCACCCGCCTTTGCGCAACAGGCAGCGGCCCCGATTGTGGGCGTAACGGTCGCTGATAGTGGTGACACCGCATGGGTAATGCTCGGTGCACTGCTGATGCTTGTTATGGCTATACCGGGCCTTGCGTTGTTCTTTTCAGGCCAAACGGCTGCGAGACATGTGCACGCAACCGTCACCCAAGCACTTGCAATCACTGCTGCAGTGTCGCTGGCGTGGATCGCAATTGGCTACAGCCTTGCGTTTGGCGAGGGGACGCCATTGCTCGGCGGCACAGATAATGCGTTTCTCGCGAGTCTCGCCGAATTGCGGACCGATACGACAGTTCCAGAGAGCAGCTTTGCGCTCTATCAGATGGTACCCGCCATTATTGCTGCGGTGCTGTTGATTGGTGCCGCCGCTGACCGGGTCCGGTTCGGCTGGATGCTGAGCTTTGCGGTCCTCTGGTCGCTATGTGTTTATATGCCGGTTGCGCATTGGTTATGGGGCAATGGCTGGTTGGCGTCGCTCGGTGCACATGACTTCGCGGGTGGGATCGTGGTCGACGTTGCGGCTGGTGTCTCGGCGCTTGTGATTGCTCTCATGATCAAGCCGCGACGTGATTCCGATCAAGGCGGCACGCCCGCGCGTGGCGCGATCCTGACGGTCTTAGGTGGCGGGCTGATCTGGGTCGGCTGGCTCGCCTACATCGGTGGTGCCGCGCTCAGCGCGAGCGACGATGCATCGGCTGCCATCATCAATGCGCATGTTTCGGGCTGTGCTGCGGCGCTGGTTTGGGCGCTGATCGAGCGGCTGCGCACTGGCACCACCTCGGCGACCGGATTGATGCGCGGTGCCATCTCGGGGCTCGCCGCTGCTTCGGCTTCGGCTGGTTATATCGGTCCGATGGGCGCGATTATCCTTGGGTCAGTTGCTGGTCTGGCGTCGGTGTTGACGGTTGCCCTAATCAAGTCACAGCCGAGTATCGATGACGGCGCAAGTGTATTTGCGGTTTTCGGCGTATCCGGTATCGTTGGTGCGTTGCTGTTCCCAATCTTCGTGCCGATCCTCGGGGGCCCGGGATTCGAGCAGGGTGTTACAATGACCAATCAACTGCTGGCGCAGGGCATCGCGGTCGGTGCGGTCGCGATCTGGGCAGTGGTTGTGACCTTGGTGATGGGCCTCGGAATCACGCTCGTCATCCCAATGCGAGTGACCGAGGCCGAGGAAGCGCAAGGTGTTGGTAACGACGACGTCATAATGGGCATTTAATCGATAACAGAATGGCATCGCTGACGGATTGCGATGTAACTTTCTCTGGCGTAAAACGTACTTGAGGGTGTAAACAGGAGCGACGCATGGCAGACACCGAGGGACACGACACCGCAGGGCTGAAGGGCGGCGATCTCGTCAAGCGACACAGTATCTCGACGCGGCTGTGGCACTGGCTCAACGCGTTTACGATTTTCACGATGATTGGCAGTGGGTTGATGATTTTCAACGCCCACCCGCATCTCTATTGGGGCAATTATGGCACTAATTATTGGCAGCCGGGCTCCGCATTTTACGATCATCCGTGGCTCGAAATTGTCAACCACGGCACGAAAGGCGAGTTGATCATCGGCTCGATGCATATCAACACCACCGGTGTGCTCGGCGTCTCGCGCTTCGAGTCGTTCCCTGGCTGGATGACACTGCCCGGGAGCTACAGCCTCGCGGTTGCGCGCCGCTGGCACTTGTTTTTTGCTTGGGTGCTGGTGCTGCCTTGGGTGGCCTATCTGCTGGTTAGCCTGTTCAATCGCCATATTCAGCGCGATCTTGCCCCCACGCGTGCCGAACTTACGCCCAAGGCGATCTGGCAGGACATTATCGACCACGCCAAACTGAAATTCCCCAAAGGTGCAGCCGCGCTCCACCACAATTTTCTTCAGAAGCTCGCGTATTTGAGTGTGCTCTTTGCGCTCATCCCGACGATGATCCTCTCGGGCTTGACGCTCTCCCCGGGTATGACGGCGGCTTGGCCATGGCTGCTTTGGCTGATGGGAGGGCGCGCCTCGGCCCGCTCGGTGCACTTCATTTGCATGAGCCTGATTGTTGGTTTCATTGTCGTCCACCTTGCATTGGTGGTCGTCGTCGGGCCGTATAATGAAATCCGCTCGATGATCACCGGCAAATTCCGCTTACCGCGCGAAAAAGCGCCCAAGCCCTCACTGACTCCAGCACAGGAGCCTGCAGAATGACCTTCTCGCTCAACGTCACCCGCCGTTCGCTCGTTGCGGGAGCCACCACCGGTGCAGGCCTGTTGCTCAGCGGTTGCGACAAGCTCGCGCAGAACCCGCAGTTCATGGATATGCTCGGCACCGGCGAAAAGCTGACCTATCGCGTGCAGCGCTCGATCAGTGACCGCGCCGCACTCGCGCCTGAGTTCGGTGCCAGCCAGATGTCGCCGCATTTCCGCACCAATGGCAACACGATGCCGTCATCGACCGAATATGCTGCGCATATGGCCGAGAACTTCGCCAACTGGAAACTGGTCGTTGATGGGCTGGTGGCGAACCCGCTCAGCCTCTCGCTCGCTGACCTGCAATCAATGCCCAAGCGCACACAAATTACCTCGCACAATTGCGTTGAGGGCTGGACCGCCATTGGTAAATGGACGGGTGTGCCGCTCGGGATGCTGCTCAAGCGCGCCAATTTGCGTCCGCAAGCGAAGTATATTGTGTTCCATTGCGCCGACTCGTTCGGGGCTGCCCCTTATTACGAATCGATCGACCTGATCGACGGCTTCCACCCACAAACGATCCTCGCTTGGGGGCTGAACGATGCCATGCTGCCCGTCGGCAATGGTGCGCCGCTGCGGCTGCGCGTTGAGCGGCAGCTTGGCTATAAGCAGGCCAAATATGTGATGCGCGTCGAGGCTGTCGATAGCCTCGCCCATATCGGCCAAGGGCGCGGTGGGCTATGGGAAGATATGATCAATTATGAGTGGTATGCGGGGATCTAAACGCTAATTGCTCAGATAGTCGCAGATCCCTGTCCCGAACGCGGGCAGCGTGACACAGCTCATATGATTGCCCGGCACCGTAATCCGTGTTCCGTGTGGCAGGAGGTTGGCCAAGGCATCCGCTGAGCCATTATCATTGTCATCCGCGCCGCACAGCACCGCCACAGGCGTCTCAATGGTGCTCAGCGCGGCCTCCGGCACATCACGGAAGGTATCGAGCACCAGATCCAGCGCCACCGGATCACCGCCCGTGGTCTTGAGGAACGCCTCGGCCATAAATGCAGGCGAGCCACGCTCATGCGCTCCAAGATTGCGGAGCACATGGTGGAAATGATCGCGGCGCGGCGCGGTATTGGTGAGACCGCTTAACCCCATCCCAGCGAGGATGGCTTTGCGCGGGCGCGCGTCCACGGCGTTTCCCGAAAAGTGGGCACCGGTTTTCGGATGAGAAAGAGCGTCCACAAGACGCACGAGCATTGCCGCCGCCGTCCGCGCGCCGAGCGAATAACCGACCAAATCGTAATCGGTAATGCCCAGATGCGCGAGCAAAGCGAATTGATCCTGCACCAGCACTTCGGGCGGATAGGCCGCCGCCTCGTGCGGCTTACCCGACGCCCCATGCGCCCTGAGATCGGGGATGATGCACCGGAAACCCGCCGCGACGAGCTTAGCCGCTGTGCCATAATTCACCCAATTGACCAGCCCATCGCTGAAGAGCCCATGGATGAGTAGCACGGGCCGCGCGTCCGGCGCGCCAATCTCGCGGTAGGCGAGTTGGATGCCATCGGGGGCGAGGAAGTGTTGGGTTTCGGTCATGATCAAAGCCTAACGGGTATGATCACAACGAACCAGATCAAAAAGCTGTTTGGGCATAGCATCTCGCTTGCTTTGGGC
>Ga0075019_10001899_pt1 | contig 11907 bp, 17 predicted proteins | sample ColStrG_CSR_2013_FD_71473 | JGI IMG/M metagenome (GOLD analysis project Ga0075019, IMG submission 71473) | Freshwater sediment microbial communities in response to fracking from Pennsylvania, USA - Cold Stream Run_MetaG_CSR_2013 | ecosystem: Environmental > Aquatic > Freshwater > Creek >...
GGTCGGTAAGCACTACCTCGATACGGATGGGGATCGGAGTTGCGCCGTCTGTGGCAAGATATGCAGCATTTCGGAAATCAAACTCCTCAACGGGAGGAGTGCGGTAGATTCGATCTGGACCAAGCACCAGGTCCAACGCTTCGCACACCGTACTCTTGCCGACATTGTTTCCGCCGATTAATAGCGTGTGCCCCGAGAAGTGGAGCTCGGCCTTACTGATGCCACGGAAGTTCTCTATGATCAACCGAGATACCTGCATAGATATTTGCCTGGTTAACCTGTTTCTAATAACCGTACCAGCTACACGGGGACGGTCAAGAGCACGCCATGGGGGAAGGCGCGAGGGAAGGAACCATCCTCTATATCACAATTAGGCGGCGTGGATCAGGTTTTTGAGTGAGTTTCGGAATTTGGAACAACAGCCGATTGAACAGTTCCCAAGCGAAGCCTAGAATTTCTCTCAGAAGAGTACCGTGGGAGGTGTCTATGCCCCACTACCAGTTCCTCTGCCGAAGTTGCAAGAAGGTGTTCTCCCACATTCTGTCTCTCGTCGACTACGAAGAGGGAGACGTGCGCTGCCCGGACGTCGACTACAAAGAAGGTGACGTCTGCTGCCCGAACTGCGGCAGTAACGATGTCGAGCAGTGCTGGTCTGCTGCCGATGCCCTCACGTCGAAGAAGATCGCGTGAAGTATTGCCCAAGGTGCCCGCATGCATTTCGAGAGCTTCTCGTTCGGCTCGGTCCAAATCGACGGCACCGTCTATCAGCACGATGTCATCATTGATCGCGGCGAAATTCGCAAACGCAAGAAGAAGCTGTCCAAGAAGTTTCAGGAGCAGTTCGGCCACACGCCACTCTCGATAGAAGAGGAGATTCCCTGGAAGTGCCGCCAACTCGTCATCGGCAGCGGCGCGCATGGCCAACTGCCCGTCATGCCGGAAGTCGAACGCGAGGCCGGGCGCCGCAACATCAAATTGCTTCTCCTCCTCACGAGCGAAGCCATCGACGTATTGAAGCGAGAGACCAAAGACACCAACGCAATTCTTCACGTGACGTGCTGACCCGATGGACACTAAATGGACACCAAGCTGAGAGGCCGAGAAATTGCTTCTGTCGTTGCTGGAAGAAATTCGATTCGCACTGCTCGTGGTGCAAAGGTGGGGACAGAATCAAACTTCTATCCTGTCGTGGTGTCCATTTGGTGTCCGGTCTGTAAGGGTCCAGGGAGATTTGCGGGAATTTTAGAGACTATAGAGAATCTCGCTATCCCCCTGCATATTAGGAATTTGCACGCTAAGTCTCGATACATCTATAATTTGCGAAAAGCAGCCCGCAAGAATTCGGCTGCTATATCGTCGATATAGTCTATTCAGTCTATATGGGCGACGGCAAGCCGAGTCTGACTTGGGGAATCAAAACTTCAGTGAACTTCGGTTGTGACGGCGCTTGAACCGCCCGTGCGAGCTACCGTGTCAAGGTCCTGCTCAACGGTAACTGATTGAAATTCAACGGCACTGGCAGCCGCCTTTGGCGTTGTGAGGAACTCTCGGGAACTCGTATTGGACCCTAATCGGACCCAGATTTAACCATTTAACCGCCACTGACAATGCGACGACTGGCTTAGAGTCCTACTCCCGAGAGAGAATTCTAGGCTCCACCTTCCCTTGAATCCCCGGCCTATTCCGGACTGCTGAATACATAGGCCGTCTTTCCAAGCCGCCGCCAACCAGGAGTCGGCGGCCGCCAGGGCTCTGGGCCTTAGACTTTCTCCGGCGGCTTAGCGATACGCGAAAATATGTCCACTGGCACGGGGAAAACCAAGGTAGTGTTCTTCTCCACTCCGATTTCGGTCAATGTCTGAAGATAGCGCAACTGGATGCTGACCGGTTCCGTGGCCAAGAGCTTGGCGGCATCGACCAACCGCTGTGCCGCCGAGAACTCGCCCTCAGCGTGGATGATCTTCGACCGCTTTTCGCGCTCCGCTTCTGCTTGCTTGGCCATGGCGCGCAACATGGACTCAGGCATATCCACCTGCTTGACCTCCACATTCGCCACTTTCACACCCCACGGGGCAGTGTGCGCATCGAGAATGCTCTGCAGGCGCATGTTGATCTTTTCCCGGTGGGCCAGCAATTCGTCGAGCTCAGCCTCGCCCAGCACTGAGCGAAGAGTCGTCTGGGCAAATTGCGAAGTCTGGTTGACGTAATCGGAGACCTCGACTACCGCTTGCCGCGGGTCTATTACACGCAGGAAGATAACGGCATTGACTTTCAAGGTGACATTGTCGCGGGTGATGATGTCTTGCGGTTTTACCTCTAGCGCTTCTTGGCGTAGCGAAATTCGCACCATTCGGTCCACTGGCGCAAACACCAGGGCGATTCCTGGTCCCTTGGCATAGGGTAGTAACCGCCCCAGGCGGAAGATCACGCCTCGCTCGTATTCCCGCAGGATCTTGATTGCACTAAGGATGTACAGAATGACAATAATTGTGGCAATGACAGGGATAGAAATCATGGGCAGCCTCCATCAGACAGAGTTGAAGTGCGCACTTGTCGCGAGCTGCAGAGTCTCCCAAGCAGCTGAACGAATTCATCCGGACTGAGCTGGAGCTTCCGTAGAGAGTCGTGCAAGGTTGCTTTGTGCAGTGTGTCGCCCGGATGTGGCTCGTGGAATGAGACCAGGTTTGGGCTGTGCGTCTGGTTGAAAAACTGCCTCACTGACCCCCGACGCGACTTCAGCGGACGATAGCCGGGGTCACGCAGAAGGCAGGCGTAACGCCCCCATGGAAGCTGTGTGGGAAATTCGGACATTGTTACAACTCCGATGAGACATTACTGTTCTTCCCTTTCTTGTGGATGGGATAATCCCCTCTTCTATTAGGCTCCGTTTCTCCAAGAAATTGCAATGACACTGACGCCGAGCCGGTCACATCGGCGCCTCGGACCTTCTCCCGTTGGTTCAAGAGAAACCGGTGACCACGGTCACAGCAAATTGTGAATCTGCGTGTTAAACGAAAAAGGGAGACAACTTGTCGTGATGCGCGTAACGGGCAGAACGTTGTTCGACGAGGCAATCGTGGAACTGGCACTCAAGCACTCTCTTTCGCTCTCCTTTGGCGTGGCATTGATTGCTTCCGTGGCAGCCTACGTTTTGGCCTACTTCTTGTTCACGATCCACGAAGAAATCGGTGTCTCAGCCGACGCAGCATTACCCATCGCACTTTGGACCTTTCCAATCATGTTTCTGGGGACCCTCATTGGCTACTTGGCCAGGAAGGCTGGCCCTGGCAGATGTTGACGCTACTGTGAGGTTCCAGCGATGGAACATTAGCCTCAATGGCAGACGCTGCCGCTTCAAGTCGCCAACGCCCTGGCTCTGCAAGAAGCGAACCTATACTCGAACCGGGCGCTAGCGACCTGTTCGATCACACGAGCTAGTTCTATGCGCTCCGAGTGGGCAAGACGATTCTCCCTTCAGAATCTTCGTCCCCTGGCGAGTTTGTTTTCTGAAGATCTCGCGATTGACTTGGGCACAGTCAACACACGTGTCTATGCCCACGGTCGGGGCATTGTTGTCAACGAACCCTCAGCGGTGGCACTAACGACAGCACCGGTGAAGTGCAGGCGGTCGGCAAGGAAGCCGGGGAGATGCTCGGCCGCACGCCCAGCAAAATCAGAGTTGTTAAACCTTTGAAGGATGGTGTGATTGCTGACTTCAGAGTGACCGAGAAGATGCTCAGCTACTTTATCCAGAAAGCACATCAGCGCAGGACACTTGTGCACCCACGCGTTATCATCAGCATCCCTTCCGAGATCACGCAAGTGGAAAAGCGCTGCCGTGACAGATTCGGCCTATCGAGCGAAAGCCGCGGAAGTTCACCTGGTCGAGCAGGCCATGATGGCCGCGATTGGGGCCGACTTGCCTGTCACCCAGCCTGGCGGCAATTTGGTTGTGGACATCGGAGGTGGAACGACTGACGTCGCCCTCATCTCCATGTCCGGCATAGTCTATTCGCGCTCGCTACGAGTCGCCGGCAATCACATGGATGAAGCCATCATGAACCACCTGAAACGGAAATATAACCTGCTGATCGGGGAGCGTACGGCCGAGAGGATCAAGATCGAGATTGGATCGGCGTACGCTCTTGAGAAACCCATCACAATGGAGATCAAAGGGAGAAGTCTCATCGAGGGTGTGCCCAAGACGATCGCCTTGGATGACAGCGAGATTCGCGAGGCATTGAGCGAATCCATTTCAGCGGTTGTGAGCGCTATCCGGGTAGTCTTGGAGCGCACTCCGCCGGAACTTTCCGCCGATATTAGTGACCGCGGCCTCGTGCTTGCCGGAGGAGGTGCTCTACTGAAAAACCTGGATAAGAGGATCCGGGAAGAAACTGGCCTGCCGGTATGCATTGCCGACGACCCGTTATGCTGCGTAGTGTTGGGCACCGCGAAGCTTCTCAATGACTTCAGGCTTCTGCGTTGTATCGCGGTCGATTAGGTTGCCCAGGTGAGATTCCTGGCTGAGGCAAAAGATGCCTGTCGTGCACCACGAGGCAGCTCTGGGCTTTCGCTTCGTCAACCAGAAAGGCATCGAACTACAAGTTCCGGGGGCACCGGATTGTAGAAGAACCAGGACGCCCGCTCGAAACCAGTCATTCCAATGACCTGCGGCAAGATTTCCAAATGCCAGTGAAGATCTTCCTCGATCGTCTTCCAGTAGCCCTCTCGCGGACGCAAGAACGGCCAGTCCTGGAGTGACAGGTTGTAGGGCGGTCCACCCAACGTCGTGTCCAACCTCGCCGAGTAATACAGCAATACAGCTGGGGTCTTGTCCTGTGTTCGCGGTTCATATTTGGGTGGCTTCGCTTGAACTCCAGTGCGCAGATTGTCGTGCTCGGCACGTCCGAACCCATTCGCAAAGGCTGCATCCGCACAACCGCGCTCTCTCATTAGCTTCCACGCCGCAATCCCAAAGCACAGGTCAAGAAGACAGCGCCGCACAAATCGGGTACTTGTTGGATCTCTCGAAGGAGAGTGCGTCGATCTTGAGCAGCTTCTGGGTGCACTTCGTTCTTAGGATCAAAATGGAGCCAAGCGAAGGTGTCACATGGTCACCTATTGGCACTCTTTTTAGCAAAGTGCTGCCGGACTCTCGCCGCAATTTGACGATCAGTCATCTTGTCAACTGTTTCAAGGCTGACGATGCGCCCGCCAAGTTTGTCTTCCTCGAGACGCTTCTTCAGCTCGCCCTTGGCCTCACCAGGTCCAAATATCAGAATTGATTCTGCATTACGAATGCTCGCAATGACCGCATCGTAGTAAATGTTAAGATGTCCTATGAACTTTCTTTCGCGGGTATCGTCTGCCGGTACTTGCTGTGATTCATAGGGAGTCATAGAGCGTGCACCACCAGAACGTCCGAGCTGTTTTTCGACCTTTGATATTATCAGCCTTGTTGCTTCCCCTTGCTCCGTAACAGCCATGATCACAGCTTTCCTATGGTCAATCCACAAACCCACCTTTGTGCTCATCGATTTCTCCTTTGTGTACTAGATAGGCTCGCGCCTCGGTTTCGTCTAACAGCCCGGAAGGGGCGTGGGGGGCAACGACTGGTTAGCGGCGCAGGCTCAGTCCCTGAAGCTTTCTAGCTAGTCGGCTGCCCCCCAGTCCCACGAAACAAAAACCCGTCAACCCGATTATTCGGCATTAAAGCTTAAGCGGCCGACGGCCATTAGCAATCCGCTCACGAGCACGAAAACTAAACTTCTGATGAGTTTCCGTCAGAGAAAGCATCCCCCCGAGCCCCGGGGTTCCAGGCGGGATGCGACAGCCAACAGTTCAGGCAGCCTTCGCCTTCGGCAGACCCTTGATCTCCACCTGGCGCGGCAGCGCGGCAGCCGCGATTGGGGCGCTGATTTCGAGCAAGCCGTTGTTGTAGTCCGCATCGACCTTCTCCGTGTCCAGCCCTTCAGGTAAGGTCAGCGTGCGGCTGAGGGTGCCATAGCTGAGCTCGCGATAGAGGTAATCCACGTCCTTGGCCTCGCGGCTGGCTTTGCGCTCGGCACTGATCGTGAGCAGGTTGCCCAGCAACTTCAACTCTACCGTGCTCGGATCCACGCCCGGAAGGGCCAGGCGCAGGTGATACTTCTTCGCTTCCTTATCCACCCAGACCTCGGCCGGTGGCACCAAAGCGAACGGAGAGCGCTCCGGCTCCGTAACGGCGGGCCAACCGGTTAGCAGCCGGTTGAACAGTTGGTCGAAACCACGACGGAGTTCGACCAAATCCTCAAACCAGTTCTCACGAATCGCTAGTTTGTTCATCGCGCACCTCGATTCCGCGCTAATCGGACAACCACGATCTTAGTCCCTAGAATCCATGAATCTCTGTGACGGCAGGCACATCTTCGGGTTCGGAATCGCGATCACAGCGCGAAGGCTTGGCAAAGCGAATAATTAATCTGGCATTGACTTGCCTGCAGTTTGAAGACGATCGTGTTGAGCGGCAACAGAGATGCCATAATTCAAGATGTAGAGTACGCAAACGAACAAAAAGTAGTGATAGATGGATTCCCAGAAGAAATTAGAAACGACAATAGCCCACAGTGCAGCAAAGAAAATTCCTATTATCCCAATGGGCCGCTTGAACTGGCGCAGCCCATGCTTTCGCTTGCGGGCACTCGGGAGGTCGATCACGACTTTCCGCAGAAGCGAGAAGGGCCAACTCCAGTCCTCAAAGGACCTCTACCGTATCCAGGTAGCGTTCTCGGTGAGCGTTCTTGGATCATGCAAAGGCGCGGCACCAGAAACAATTGCGCTTCCCAGGCGTTCATATATGCCGCCAAATCACCCGCGATCTGCGGCTTTCAGGACTGCAAGCCGAACCAGCGCCTGATTTGGTCGTAAGCCGCGGGATGGCTCAGGAGATCCCAATGGTTCATGCCGTGACCGATCCACTGATGGGACTCGCTAAACTGCAAGTTCATTCCGGGATTCCGATGGCGTCCTAAGGCGCTGTTCACCGGTACGAGGCCGTCTCCGAACAAGTCGAGGCCGGGACTTCCTTTTGCATGTCGCTTGGTGGCGGCTATGGTGTAGCTCTGCACCCCTGGTGGCAAAGGCTGAGGAGCGCGAAGGTCTCCTGCGGAGGCGAAGCGATCGCGCCCTTTCCAGTCATCCTCTAGCAAGTTACCGTACCGCATATCAGTGATGCCGGCGCTGCGGATCTTTCCGAGGCGAGCGAATGGTACAGAATAGGGGCTGACTTCTAAGGTGGTGTTCACCCAATTCCCCAACCGCTCAAGCGGCACACCGTGGTGTGGCGTTCCCAGGAACATGAGTCGGCGCAGATGCCGAGGCCAATGGTGGACTGCCACCTTACCATAGTAGTAAGCGCTCCGTGATACCAGTCCTCCCATGCTGTGGCCAATGATCGCCAGTTCCTCGACCGGAACCGGCCATTGGTGGAAGACGGTCTCAAGCAAGCCGGCAAGCAGCCGGCCGTTTTCAGACACGTGCACCCCGGTGTTGTAGTGCAGATACACTGGCGTGTAACCGAGCGCGAGGCCCAGTGCCACTCCGTGGTCGTGTCCTTTCCGCTTCCATTGCAGGTCGTTCAGACATAGACCGTGTACCAGCAGGAGCACTTTGCCCGTAACCTGCGGTATGGTGGCCTGCAGGGCATGCCTTTCGATTTCAAGTAGCTGGCCACGACGGCGCAGACACATGGAAATCGCGAGCGGATTGAGTGTTCGGGCCAAGTAATCCCCGACGACACCGTTGAGAGCGGCTACTACGGCCTCGTGCGCCGGTGACAACCGCCTCCCGTCTGGCGGAGACGCCAGCGGCGCCAATTTAGCGAGGCCACCATCGACCAATCTGGCGACCCCGCGGATGCTGTCATAGACCCGCGCAGTAGTACCCGCCGCGGACCCTTGTGCCCACGGCGGCTCCGCACCCCGAGACGGAGAGGCAATCTGGCGGTGTACGGCCTCCACCACGTCAGTCAATCCCGCGATGGCATCAGTCGCTAAGCGACCGAACCCTACCAGGGCGGCAGAATAATGAATATTGGACGCCTTAGTCATAGCAGCTTTGCGCGTGGCCCAGTGCCTCACGACAATTCTTCAAGACACGGCCCGGAACGGCAAGTTCGCATGTTACGGCCGTATCATTTTTTGTCCCTTGTCTCAAGCAGCGGCTGCCGCTGCCCCGGATGCCTTCTGGGGTGGACGTGCGGCTCGCTTCGCGCGGTGCACCGGCTTGGCCTCATGCTTGTGCCCAGTGCGGTGTTTCAACATCACATCCATCAATACTTTCTGAGCATCAACGTAACCCTTAACTCCTTTCCGCGTCAGCTCTGCCACTCGCACGAAGGGGAATGGCTTAATAAATTCTAGTGTCTTACCTGCCGCTTTCACGTTGGCATTCATCTGGCGCCCGGCTGCGTCGAAGAGTTTCTTTTGCGCGTCGACGAATGACTCCGTTGCCAGCCGCGCCAGGCTGGACAGTTCAGTCTTCTTGATTTTCTTCACGCCTAGGTGTTTGCCGCTGGTTGCCTTCGCTGTCTCCTCGATGATCACATCGAGGAATTGCTTTTGCGCTTTGACGAAGTTCTCGGTGCCCTCTCTGGCCAGTTCGACCAGGTGCTCGCCCTTGTATGGCTTGCCGGTCTTCGATGCCTCCACCCAGGCATGAGTTTGCTTGCCGGCAATCTTCAGGAACTCCTTCTGCATGTCGATGAAAGTATCCACGCTGCGGCGAAGCGTATCGGCTACAGCATGAGCAGCCGGCTGGTTCCCGATGCGCTCTTTCACACCGCTCATAAGGATCTTGGTCTGTTCCTGCGCCAGATTAAAAAGTACCTTTTGGCTTTCAATGAAGTTAGTTACGCCTTCCCCAGCTAATTCGCTCAGATTGGTGGTCGGGGAGTGATGAGCTCGGGAGGTCACGTGCTTTACCGTTGCAGGCATAAAACACCTCCAGATTTGCTGCATTGCAACATCATGTTAACTATACGTTAATGCATATAGTTATGTCAATATATATTTGCTTATTGTGTGCAATGCAACATGGCCAATGCCCCCGGAAGAGATGCCTCCTTCTCGAGCGCACGCAAAACAATAGAGCCATCGTGCGCGCCATTATATTCCGAAGGAAGGGCGTCACCGGGAAAGCGACCATCCTTGACCTATTGTCAGCAGACCGAAGGTTACAAAGGCGCCGAATCCCAAACCTCAGGGTTGCCCGTCATTCGACCAGAACTCGGAGTGGCCGACACAGAAAGATGCCTTTCTGCCACTCTTTGTATGTATTGACTGGGAACCTTTCCCACACCAAATGCGTATTCTCTAACGAAGCACCGAACAGATGGCGCTAACGTTCACAGACGCCTATGCGTCCAAGGGGTAAGAACGTGGAGAGTGGTTTATGGGTGCCAAGTATAACTACATCATCGACAGTGTGACGTGGCGTGTTGGGCTGAACCTTGCCGGGTTTGCGTTGTGGTTGGCCACGGTCGTCGTCCTGCTCGCGGCCGCATACCTCTGACCAGCTGTCCTTCGCCAGAATGCTATCCGTCGTGAAATGCCTTTTGTGCGCGTGCAGAATTTCTGGGGAGGACTTCCTTGGAGGCCCAGCCGAAAAGGAATTGGACACGATGTACGAGCTTGAAGACAAACATGCTACGGGATCACATCGTAGTTAGCGCGTTTCCAGGCTCAAATAACGAGAGCAGAAATACTGTGCGCTGATTTCACTGTATGCCGCACACATCGCGCGCACTCGCGCAGAGGGCTTTGAATCAGTTCTCGTGCAAAACGGTCAAGTGCGCATGGACAGTGCGCGTCAAGTCCGATTTCAAACCGTTATTCACAATTCTTGTTGAAAACGCGGGCTACAAACAGTTTGGGAGGTCATCCCGAAACTTGTCGCGTTGAGAGGGACGGGAACGCCACAAAAAGGTAAAGGCTGTGACATTGGTTATGCTCTAGCCATCAGCTCTTGCGAGGGAGCCAACAGCGTGGATGCATGTACCGTCACAGCCATTGATGCGATCACCGCTTTCGCGGTCCCAAACCCCAACTGCCCCTCGCAGAGCCGTCGGTTTTTTCAGGTCTGGCTGCTCTTCGGGTTGCCCCCGGTGAGCTGATCACTCAGCCTACTTCGGACTGGCAAAAGTTTAATTAAGCCAACCCTTTCAGCCATCGACGTGTGTCACCCTAAACACTTACTTCAGAACTGTCAATGCCGCTTTTCAGTGCAAAGTCTGAATTTCAAGAGCTCGCCCACCGAGGACGCAATCCGTTGATTTGTTGACGCTTAGTGAACAGACGGTTAAATTATCCCCACTTCTCCACAGCTCAATTCACAACACACGGCAACAGCGAAGAGCCCGCCGCAGTCGGCGAAAGACAATTTATGTGCTCCAGGGAGCAACGCCGGGGCGAGAGCAACTTAGAGCGCCGTCTTGCGTTTAAAATCATCCAAGAAACCCATGCAGACTCGACATCTAGGCAACTCCGATTTGGAGATCACTCCCATCGGTATTGGTGCATGGGCGATGGGCGGCGGCGACTGGGCTTTCTCCTGGGGACGGCAGGAGGACGGTGACTCGGTTGCAGCGATTCACGCGGCGCTCGATGCGGGCGTCAACTGGATCGATACTGCAGCCGTGTACGGACTGGGGCACTCGGAAGAGGTCGTCGGAAAAGCGATCGCGGGACGCGCACACCGTCCTTACATCTTTACCAAATGCAGCCTGGTGTGGAATGACCAGCGCGAGATCGGGCACAGCCTGAAAGCTGCTTCCGTGCGCCGCGAACTGGAAGCAAGCTTGCGGCGGCTGCGGGTGGATGTGATCGATCTCTACCAGATCCACTGGCCCGATCCAGAACCCGAGATGGAAGAAGGTTGGAAGACGCTGGCCCAACTCCAAAAGGAAGGCAAGGTTCGTTACATTGGCGTATCGAACTTCAACGTGGCCCAAATGAAGCGTGTCGAGAGAATCGCACCCATCACCTCGCTGCAGCCGAACTACAACATCGTGACCCGTGACATCGAGAAGGAAGTTCTGCCATTTTGCCGTGAGCGGCAGATCGGCGTCATCGTGTACTCCCCGATGAAGTCGGGGCTCCTAACCGGCAAAATGACACGCGAGCGCATCGCGTCGCTGCCACCAGACGACTTTCGCCCGAGAACCGCCAGCTTTAAGGAACCCCTGCTGAGTCGCAACCTTGGCGTGGTGGAAGTGCTACGCGGGATCGCTGAGCGTCACAACCGAACACCCGGCGAGGTCGCGGTTGCCTGGACTCTGCGTGATCCAGTCGTCACCGGAGCGATTGTGGGTATGCGTTCTGCCGAGCAGGCTAAGCAGATCGTGCGATCGGCAGAATTCCGTCTGAATCCCGATGAGGTTCTCGAGATCGAGGACTATCTCAAGGCGAATCCGGTTGCTGCATGAGTATGGGAAACTGGTATCGAAGAAGCTAGCCATGAACGTGTTTGGGGCATTCGTATTTCTTGCAGGTTCCTTGCTGGGGGCACAGCACAGCTCTGCGCAAGCCGCATCTACTTCTCCGCTGACCGCGGTGGACAATGTTGACCTCCGCCGCTACGCCGGCAAGTGGTACGAGATTGCTCGCTATCCGAACCGCTTCCAACGTAACTGTCAATCCGACATAACTGCTATGTACACGCTACGGGATGACGGAAGGGTCCAAGTCGTAAATGCGTGCCGTGAGAAAAATGGCGAAGTGAAAACCGCACGCGGCACGGCCAACGTAGTCGACAAAAAGACCAACGCCAAACTGAAAGTGACATTCTTCTGGCCGTTTTATGGCGATTACTGGGTCATTGGCTTGAGCCCAGACTACCAGTACGCGATTGTGGGTGAACCTAGCCGGAAGT
>Ga0075019_10001900_pt1 | contig 11906 bp, 9 predicted proteins | sample ColStrG_CSR_2013_FD_71473 | JGI IMG/M metagenome (GOLD analysis project Ga0075019, IMG submission 71473) | Freshwater sediment microbial communities in response to fracking from Pennsylvania, USA - Cold Stream Run_MetaG_CSR_2013 | ecosystem: Environmental > Aquatic > Freshwater > Creek >...
CCATGTAGGTGAGGCCGCCGACGAAGAAACCGCACAGGCCACGCGACAGGCTTTCGAGGCTCCACGCCACGGCCGCGCCGGCCAGAAACATCAGCGCCGGCCAGAGCGGGCGCTGCAGCCGGCCCGTTCGGGCGAGAAGGCAAAATACGGCGTAGATCAGCAACTCGATCGACAAGGACCATTCCGGACCGTTGAACGCGGCTCCCGCGCCCGGCAATTGGATGAACAGCAGGCTGAGCAGGAAGTGCGCCCCGTCGTTCGGTTCATACACGAAGGGTTGCCCCACCAGGGCTACGAAGCGCCATTGCAGCAAGGCGATGAGGACCAGCGTCACCAGGTGCAAGGGGTACAGGCGGCTGATCCGCAGAACGGCGAACGATGTGTAGGACATCGAACGTGTCTCCAGCGCCCTGCGGTAGAGCCAGAAAAAGATGAAACCGGAAATGAGGAAGAAAAAATCGACCGCGACATAGCCCCGCTCATAGAAAACACGCAATAACGGATATGCGGGCTGCAAGCGGTGGTCCAGCTCTTCCGTGCGGGGCAACCAGGTGGTCTTGGCGGTATCCAGCAGCAGCATATGCTGCCAGTGCTGGCACACCACGGCCAAGGCGGCAATTCCCCGCATTGCGTCCAGGGAGTGCAGCCTGGGTCTTGATTCGTTCATGGTGCCGATTCCCGATGAATTTCGGCCGAAGGCCCAGCCAAGGTACGCGCAGCCAGCATAACAAACGGCCCCGCAGAAGCGCCGCGCCCGAGCAATCAGAACAGGTAAACTGGCCCAGGGCATTTTCAGGACCTTCGGAGAAAAAGCTGGCTGTTGGACGCTCTGCGTCCCCGGCCATGTCGGTCAATGGCGCGCAAGAAGCTACTGTTTGCATCCGAAGTGTTTCCCTACCCGCTCGATCGCGGCGACCGGGTTCGCATCCACCACATTCTTGCCGGATGCGCGCGCGAATTCGACGTGACCTACGTCGGCCCCCGCCCGGAGGGCCTGGCGGAAATCAAGGTGCCGGATTCCGTGTGCGAAGCCGTGCTCTTTGACCCGCTGGAGCCTTTCCCGAACAGTCTTGCCCTGGTTGGCGCGGCGCTGGCTTCCCGCGTCGGCATCCCGTTCGGCAGATCGTTCGCGCGTCGCATACGTTTCTTGCACGCGCTTCAAGCGATAGACCCGGAACGCTTCGACGTCATCTGGGCCGAGCGTCCGGATGTTGGTCTGCTCTTCGCGGCGCATCGCGGCCGGACCATCGTGGATTACGACGACGTCATGCACCGCAAGCTCGAGCGCCTCATGGCCTTGCAGGGTTCCTGGCTGTCACGCTGGAGTACGCGCTACAAGTACTGGGTCTACCGCGTGGCGGAGATGACGCGATTCGGTGGCTACCGCGGCATCGCCGTGTGCTCTGCCGAAGACCAGGACTACCTGCAGGCGCACGGCGTCGGCCCGGTCCTGGTGGTGCCCAATGGCGTTTGCGTGGAACCGCGTTTGTCCGCGCCGTCCCCACGTGCAGCGGACGCGCAACTGCGGGCGGTTTTCCTGGGCAACATGGCACATGAAGCAAATGTGGATGCGGTGGATTTCTGTCTTGACGAGGTGCTGCCACTAGCCAAGGGCGTCATCGGCAGCTTCGACGTCATCGGCGCCAATGTCCCGGCGGCGATGCAGCTGCGCCATGGCGGCGCAGTGCGCTTTCGCGGATTTGTCGACAACGTGTCCGAGGCCCTGCGCGAATACGATGTCATGCTGGCACCCATACGTTTTGGCAGTGGCACAAAACTCAAGCTTCTGGATGCCATGGGCGCCGGTTTGCCGCTGGTCACCACAACGGTGGGTGCCGAGGGGCTCAAGATCACGGACGGCGTGCATGGCCTGGTCGCCGATAGCGCGGCGACGCTGGCCGCGGCCCTGCGTCGCTTGGTGAGCGAGCCCGAGCTCGGGCCCCGGCTTGCCGTCCAGGCGCACGAACTTGCGGTCCGCAACTTCAGCTGGGACACGATAGAGCAGGATATCGGCGTTCACCTGCGAATCGCCGGCTAGCCGGGTTTGCCTCAGGAGCGGGTACGGCTGGACGTTGCCAGATACCCGTCGTAGGCATCCCGCAGTATCGTCTCGTCGCTTTCCGACGGCGACCAGGAAAAAGTTGCCGTGGTGCTTGCGGTATCCAGCAGGATATCCTTGTCTGCGATGCCAAACTGCTCCGGGTACATGAGCGGGATGCCCGCGACGTCCAGCAGCCCGAGGGCTGCCTTGACCGCGGCTGCGGGAGTGGGCACCAGCACGGAACGGCTTCCCGCATGCGCGATAAGCGCTTTGAGCAAATCGCGCGATCGGGGCGGGTTCGACGACCCGAGATTGAAGAATCCCGATGGGCAATTCAGTTCCATGGCCTTTACCGCGACGGTGGCGCAGTCGCGAACCGATACCATCTGATAGCGATTGTTGCCGGATCCTATGAGCGGCACCGGAAGGCCCTTGTGGATCAACCAGAACAGCTTGGTGAGCACACCCAGGCGGCCCCGCCCCGCGATGAGCCGGGGACGAAAGACACTGGCGGAAACGCCCGCTGCCTGTGCCGAGCGGATCAGCGTCTCGGCCTGCTTCTTGCTGGCACCGTAGGGCCCCAGGGGATTCTGCGGGTGGGTAGGGGGCACCGGGATGACCTGCGGCAATCCGTAGGTCATGTCCGTGGAGAAGAACACCAGCCTGGAAGAACCGCCGTCCCCCATGGCCTTGAGCAGCATCTCGACGCCGCCGACATTGACGTCGGCGAACCACGCGTCACGCGTGCTGCGTCCCGGAACCTCACCGGCAAATTGCCGGGCGGCCAGGTGGTAGACCGTGTCGGCTTGCGTCAGCCCGATTTTTTTCAGGTCGGCCGCCTTGCGGACATCCCCCTGAACGAAGCGCACAAGCGGAGATGACGGCACCTGGGTCGCCGGCAGCAGATCAAATAAAACGATCTCTTCGTCGCGCGAAAGCAAGGCGTCGACGAGAAACTTCGCAGTGAAGCCTGCGCCCCCCGTAATGACGTGGCGAGGCATGGGTCAGCTCCGTGCTATGAAGAAAAGCCCGCTGCAAATCAACGCTATGCCGCCGACCCGGGCAAGCGTGACATTCTCACCGAGAAAGAAAAACCCGACGACTGCCGCGATGACGTAACCGATGGAGAGCAGCGGGTACGCGACGGACACCTCGAGTTTGGCCAGCACGGCCAGCCAGACCAGGATGCTGACCGCGTAACACGCGAGACCGCCGATCATCCAGGGGTTGAGCGAAATGCTCAGACCATATTGCAGCCACTGGCTCGATGCTGCCGGCACTGCGCCCGCGGCGAGCATTGTCTTGCGCAGGCAGATCTGCGCCAGTGCGTTGAGGCTGATGCTGGCGAGCGCGGTAAGAAAGGTTGCGATATTCAGGGCCAAGCTCCCAAAGTGACGAGTGAGGAACGCAATGCGCAGGCGTCGATGGAGTCTAGAGTATGTTGGAGAAATTTGGACGGTAAACTCGTAGCGACACGCCCATTGCAGGCGTTCAAGGGCGGTTAATCACGGACGGAGGGCAGTCATGGCTGGGAACGGGATCGGTACGCGGCGCGTTTCGGTACATAGGAGTCCGGGGACATGGTTGCGCCGGCTGGGCGCGCAGGCTCTGGCCTGGGCAGCTTTATCGCTGGCGCTTGCCCTGTGCCAGGCCGCCACGGCCGGCGCCGCTGCAGGATCACCGTTGGCCATACGTGCGGGCACGGTCATTGACCCGGGGACCGGCCAGGTACTGCACGACCAGACCATACTCGTGGTGGACGGCAAGATCAGCGCCATCGGCGCCAACCTGACCGTGCCCGACGGCGCCAAGCGCATCGATCTCTCGCACGAATGGGTAGCGCCGGGCCTCATGGATGCGCATACCCACCTCACGCTCACCGAGGTGCTGGGCGACGCCCCGTTCGAATCGTTCTACCTCTCCGAGGCCAATGCCTACCGCGCCTTGCGCGGCATGCATAACGCCCAGGTGCTGCTCAACCGCGGCTTCACGACGATCCGCGACGTGGGTAACGACGGCGAGTACGCCATGATCGATGTGCAGCGCGCCATCGACCGGGGCCTGTTCGCGGGGCCAACGATCATCGGGTCGGGCAAGATCATCGCGCCGTTCGGCGGACAGTCCCACGCCATTCCGCACGAGCGCGGCGCCTTCTGGGCGTACGAATACCTCGATGCCGATACCCCGGACGAGGTGCGCAAGGCAGTGCGCCGCAACCTCTACTACGGAGCGGGGGTGATCAAACTCGTCGCCGACAATAATCCCTACCATGCCTCGGAAGAGGAACTGCACGCGGCCGTGGACGAGGCGCACCGCGCCGGCGTGCCGGTGGCCATACACGTGTATGGCGGCTCCGCGGCGCAGGCGGCCATCGACGCCGGGGTGGACTCGATCGAACACGGCTTCTTCCTTACCGACGCGCAGATGGCCGAGATGAAAGCCAAGGGCATTTTCCTGGTGGGGACGGACCTGCCGCGCGCCCACCTGGACATCATCGGCACTTCCGGCGGCATCTTCCCGCCGCCCGATGTCCTTGCGCCGCGCATCATCGACCGGCTGCGCCGCGCCCACCGCTTGGGCGTAAACATGGCATTCGGCACCGATACCGTCTGCGATATGGCGGGACGCACGCGTGCCGACCTCATGTTCGACTACCTCGCCGTCTGGCGTGCCGCCGGCGTCCCGCCCATGGACATCCTGCGCGCGATGACCAGCAACGCGGCACAATTGCTGCGCGTCAATAAGGAACGTGGTGGCATTGTGGCCGGCATGGCCGCCGATCTCGTCGCCATGCCGGGAGATCCCCTGCAGGATATCGAAGCCCTGCGGGGCATCGATTTCGTCATGAAAAACGGCGCGGTGGTCGTTGGCGGTGGTGGCGGCAAATAGCCGCAGCGCGCGACGCGTACAACTTTAGTGTCAACGCCGGCCTTGCGGTTCCCGGCGCCTGCGCAGCAGTGTCCTGCCCGGGCGTTCCACGGCGTACTAGCTGACGGTGGATAGCACCAGCAAGACCGCGATCACCAGCAGCAGGATGACGAAATTCAGTGGATAGATGCGCGCAAAGCAGCGCTGTGAAAAAGTTGCCGAACTGCGCGGCCAGAGCGAATCGGCAAACCAGGACCGGTAGTTGAGTGGTCAGAGACTTTCGCGTCAGAACGTCTTGTAGACGATCTCCGGGGCTGGAGCGTTCAGCACAACCCCGGTAAACAGGAGCGCAGCAACGGCCGCGGTGCATAGTGCGGTTCGGAGGTAACGGGATTCGACCAGCGCCGAACCCCGGACGCGCAGTTGCAAGGCGCCGTCGTGTACCCACACCCATAGCTGCAGCGCCAACGTTGCCACGACGACCACTTCGAGCACGCCGAGCACGATGGATACGGCGCCCAATTGACCGACGAACTCCCGGAGTTGGTCCCAGTTGGACCAGAACCACAGCAGCGAAAAGCCGAACCACGCGAAGGTCAGGCCGCGGCATATCGCGGCATACAGCGGATTTGCAGCCAGCGCCTTGTAGCCTTGACGTCCGAGCCAGCGCAACGCCAAGACCTGATAGAGCTTGTTGACGCTCACGCCGCCGCCCTGCAGCAATCCGAAGAAAAGGAATTCGGATGTCTGACCGTGCCATGCGCCAACGAGGAAGAAAGTGACGAAGAAGGCGATCACTGCGAGGAAAGGCCCAATCGAAGCCGATTCGATCCGCCGCAGCATGGCACTAAGCAATGGGTTGTAGACATACGTCTTCAGCCAATTGGACAAGCTGATGTGCCAGCGGCTCCAGAACTCGATGAAACTTCTCGAGGTGAACGGGCGATCGAAGTTTTCGGGTAGCCGGAGTCCCATCAGCGCGGCGCAGCCGATGACGAAGTCCGTATAGCCGGAAAAATTGAAGTACAGGAAGAACGGATAGATGGAAACCAGCAGCGCACTGTAGTAAGAACGCGTGGCAAAGTCACCCGGCTCGGCCGCTGACGCGATCACGTGGTGAAGAAATGCGTTCAGAACCTCGGAAACGATGAGCACCTTGAAAAGTCCGCGGGTGATCCGCTCGGCGGAAACGCCTAGGGTGTGGGCGGAGAAGGGAATGTGCGCGTGGAGGTAGTCTTCGTACAGTTGAATCGGTCCAGCGGTGATGCAGGTGAAGTTCAGCGTGTAGTTGAGGTATTCCAGCAGGCCGATACGCTTGGTGGTCGCTCCCTGGCCGACATCGATTATCAGGCTCAACATGCGGAAGAAAATGTAGGACAAGCCGACCGTGACGTACGGCCCGGGGATGAAGAGCAAGGGCGGAACGACCGAGTATCTCTTGATCCAGCAGAACAGCAGGACCGTCGCCGCAACCCAGATCCAGAGTGTTGAAACGCGCTTGGACTGCAGAGCACGCATCACGGCAAATCCGAACAGCACAAAGCCCGCAAAGGGGATGAAGAGCACGGGGCTGCCGGCGAAGCTTGCCAGGAACAGGACATTGGCAGTGAGGATCGCCACGTTGCGCAGCGGTTCGAACCGGATCAGGCGCACCACAAGCGCCACCATCAGCGCGAAGGCGAGGAATTGGTACGACGGAACCGTCATTTGGCGCTGTTCCGGTTACCAGGCGTCGCCTCCCGGATACCGCGCACGTCGCTGCAATCGGCGAGCCTTGGAACGTTCTCCAGCAGAGCGCCGCGCAGTGCATCGGCGATGAAGCGATGACCGCTAGCGGTGGGGTGGCCATCAGAAAAGAAGAAGAGCTGGTTCCAGTCGGGCGCGGCTATCTCGATCGATGTGGGGTCGACAAATACCATTCCGTGTTGACGGGCGATGGCGGCGAGCGCCCCGGGGAATGCAGTGACGTCCGTGCCTGCACTCTGCCCCAGGGCGCTGGCGTGAGCCGCGATTACAGCGGGCCGGCTGGGTGCCAGGAGCAACAACAGCGGAACCCCTGCCGCGTGGGCGGCGTCGGCGAGCGAGCCAACCGTGCGATCGACCATATTGAGCCGTTCGAGCCATTCGGCAGTCAATGGCGATCTGAGAAAGTCGGCGGAATCGCCGTGCCGGAGAAAGAACTGCAGATATCGAACAGGATCACTGAAGGCAAAATGCATGGCCATGGTCATGGCACGGCTGTCGGAAGTGAAGCGCGCCTTCCACTCGCCCAACCTGTCCACGAGGCCCCTTTGCGGCTGCACCTGGCCCGCCGCTGCCGGAACGGACGTGTGGTATTGGATAAGGTCGAAGTTTGTTACGACGAGCACGATGGCGTCGGGCTCAAGGCTCAAGGTCTCTGCGCTACGCTGCGCGGCCGTATGCCACACGGGGCCCTTGGCCACGCCGATCGACAGGTTCTGAAACTCGACCGGGCGCCCGCAGGCGCTGCTCAACTCGCGTTCAAGCCTGCCCGAGAAGCTGTCGTTGTAGGCCATCCAGTAGCCCCGGCTGACCGAAGTACCCAAAACGACGATGCGCGTTGCATTCGGGGGCTTGGGGCCGCAGGAAGCGGCGCTGCGGAAGCCGCACTCGTTGTACCGATACTCAACCCAGTCCCCCTCGGCGCTCTTTACGGTCGAGCGGCAATTGGGGTGCACATGAACGTTCAGTTTCTCGTCCCAGGTCTCGCAAGTGTCGACTGGCTGCTCGGGCCAAACGAGACGAGCACCTACCTCAGCCAGAAAGGTCAGCAGCAAGACAGTAACAAGGACCGTAGCTGGCAACAGGACGTAATCACGGCGGGGAAGCCGCCAATCCGGTGGGGGTTCCTTGCTAGGCATCCTCAAGCGTCTTTCCGGACTTGCCCGTCCGCGGTTCGGTGAATCCCTTGCGCGTCACGGTAATGGGTACGTTCTTGCAACTGGCGCTTGTGCCCAGAGACCAGACGGTCTCGCCGTCAGCCTTGCGCTCCAGCAGGGTGAAACCGAGGTCAGCGTAGTGATCCTTCACCAAGGCATTGCGTTCGGTCGGGAGGTACCTTCCGATGAGCGTTCGGATCCCTTCGGCGCGGGCTGATTCCAGCAGTTCGCGCAGCATCATCTGCTCTACCCCTCGCCCGAGCACGCGACAACTCATGAGCCAGGTGTCGACCTCCCAGGTGGACTCATCGGTCGCGCAGCAGATGACCACCGAGATCATGCCGTTGTCGCCGTATACGTCGGTAAGCCGGGCCTGCAAGGCGAAGTACCGGGGATCATCCTGCATCCGCTCGACGTCTGCCGCTGTGTAGCGCCGGGTCGTGAGGTTGAATTGATTGGACTTGTTGATCAGCTGGACGATCCTCGCGCGCCCGGTGACGTCAAACGGCGACAACGTAAGTTCCATCTCGAGTGACGCCAGATAGCCCTCTATGTCGCCGGACTCGGCGCGCAGCGCGGCCCGCCGTGCATTCATGTCATAGAACTCGGCGCGCTTTCGATCCTCCTCGGAATAGGAGATGAGATCGAAGTACCCGGCCGCGGCGAGCGTACGCGCATAGTCGGCGGGATCGGTCCCAATCTCCGGCACTGCGACCTGCGGCAGCTCAGCGCGGATCAAGCCGCGTTCGGCAGGGTTGTCATCCAGGAACACCAGCGAATCGATTCCCAGCGACAACTCCGCAGCGATAGCCTGCAGATTTGTCGCCTTGTCCTTCCAGTTCGCCTGGAAAACCGCAATATGTTGCTCTTTCAGGAGCATCTCCGGGTGGCTGCGGAAAACCTCCCTGGCAATTTCATCGGTATTCTTGGAGCAGACCGCAAGGACGACGCCGCGGTTGCGCAGGTCCAGCGCCATGCGCTGCACGGAAAGGTAAGCCTCACCGCTTGCATCACCCTGTCCAAGCACGATTCCCGCCAGCCCGTCGTCTCCGATGACACCGCCCCAGAGCGTGTTGTCAAGATCGAGAACCAGCACGCGCCGGCTGCGTCCGCGCATGGCAGCGAGCGTCCGGCCGACGTGGTCCGCATACAGAGGCACGAAGGCCTCCGCAAAAGGAAGTTTCGCGAGATTCCATTGCCGCTGATCGTGCCAGTTACCCAGTCCGACGGTCTCGCCGAGCGCAGCCACGTCGAGCAAGACTTCGGTCCCGTCGTAGACGCGCTGCGCTATCTCAAGGTTGAGTCTGTCCAACAGCCAGCGACGGGCACCGGGCAGCGACCGTTCCAGGCCACCGAAGAGCGACTCCGCAGGCGCCGCCAGCGTAGGCACGATTGCTGTCGCGCCGAGGTTGGTACGAATGCCGTCAAGTGTTTGGTTGATGAGCCGCATGGCCGAGTCGACCGCCGAGGCGCCGACATCCGCGTCTCCGGGTGCGCATGACAGGGGCAATGAACGCCAATCAAGACTGAGGATGACGACATCCAGGTGGTTCGAGCGGAGCGGAGATTCCGGGGCCAGGACGGGCTGCAGCAGTTGGTCATAAGCGCCCACAATGACCTCGAGCAGAAAGCCGTGGCGCAGCCCGGTGCCGACCAGGGCGGGGGCGAGCAGATCCAGTGTTCCATGACCAATCAGCCCCACGCGCAGCGGAATCAGCGGCTCGAGGCTCTGCCCGCCGGAGCGGGCACGGGCGACGGTACGTGCCAGACGCGTGAGCTGGTTCAGGTCAAGGCCAAAATTGGCCATCCTCCTGAGGTCAGCGACGAAGGTTTCCGCGGATGAGTTGAGGGAACGTAATCGATCCGACCAGTCGGTCGGTGGCGGCGGGAGCCATTTCAGGTCACGGTAGAGATCCGTGCTCATGGAAGTGTTCCCCACCCCAAGCGCCGAAGTACTCGGTTGGGGACCCGAATCGAACGGGCCGAGGGGCAAGGGGAAAGACTGTCAGCGCGGGGAAGCATGTCGCTCGATGAGTGCGACCAGATCGCCGACATTTTTCAGCGCGCTGACCTCGGCGGCGGCAAACTTGACTTTGAATGCCCTCTCGATCGTCACGATCAGCCGCACATGCGCGAGGCTGTCCCACTCGGCAATGTCCTTGGCGCTGAGTTCAGGGGAAAGCTCAACCTCCACATCCATGACATCCTGAAAGATGTCCTGCAGCCGCTTTGTAATTACGTCGCTGTCCATTGGGGTGAGTTACGTTTCCAGCGCCAATATAGGTGAGGAGGCGCCCGACTTCGGACGCCTGCTCTGAGCATACTTCAGATCTCCACGCTACGCATCCTCCCGCTGGCACGGCGGCTTGCGCCGCGGTCGGGAGCCGCGGAAGGAGCCGATTTACGGAAGGGTCGATTGCGGTTGGCAACGGCGAGGCAATCCCCGCCATCCCAGAACCTACCTGGCTACCGCGTCCTTCTTCTGGTACATGAACTGGATTGCGCTGCGCAGTTCAGTGTCGGTGACGTTGGCCATACCACCGCGCGCTGGCATTCCGCCGTGACCGTTGATGGCGGATCGCACCAGCGCATCGATTCCGTGCGATAGTCGCGGCGCCCAGGCGGCCTGGTCACCGATCCTGGGCGCGCCACCGACGCCCGCCTCATGGCAGTCGTGACACCTGGCCGCTACGATCTCCGCACCGGTCCGCAGCGGGGGTAGTTCCGACTTGCTGATGGGTTCGGTCCAGTGACCTCCTGACTGGTTCACCATGTAGGTGATGGCGCGTTGGATCTCGATATCCGATAGCGAAAAATTCGCTCCGTGCGGCGGCATTTTGCGGATGCCCTGTAGCGCATGCTGGGTCAGGCTTTCCAGGCCCTGCGCAGCTCGCTTGGCCCAGGCGGCGTGGTCGCCGATGCGCGGCGCGCCGTTTTGTCCCTGTTCATGACAGGCGGCGCAGGTCGTTGCCACCACTTCCTTGCCCGTGAGGTCGCTCGTACGACCCATGCCGGGAGCACCAACCGCCAGTCCGGAGGCCAACAAGAGTGCGGCGGGTACAAGAGTGCGGCTTGATGTGCGCGCCCGCGCGGTAGCGGCGTTGCGCAGGGTATTTCGGCTCATGGTTACTCCCGGTCGATGGTGGTGGCTGCGAGCTTTGCTGCGGGCAGTCCGTGGCTATGTCTCAGGCTTGCGCCAGCGCAGCGCGCCGCCCGGCGTTCAGCCAGGTGGCACGATCCTGTTCAGCCCAGGGAGACAGGAATCGCGTCGCCACGAACATGAGGATCAGCGGGGCGCACAGCACGAAGCCGGCGGCGAGCAAGCCCTCGCGTCCCAGCAGTACAGGTTGGTAATCAACGAGACCCTTGCCGGTCTTGGAAATCTCCTGGCCTCCGATCACCACGTTCCAGCGCATGAGCAGCACGGCGCCCAGGACCAGGAAGGCGCACGCAAAGACAGTGGCGATCAGTGCCCGCCCCTGAAATCCGCGCAACAGGGCAAAGGCCAGCAGCAGCAGCGGCACCAGAGAACCCAGGCCCAGCTGCAGGATGAAGAAGGGCAGCACCAGGCGCCCGGTGACATAGGTCAGGATGACGTCGATGCCTTCGCGGCTGCGGTACAGCAGGCTGGCGAATTCCACGCCCTCGAGCAGCAGCGCAAAGACCAGGAAACCCCACAGTGTCACCGCCAGCCCCTTGATGCAGGACTCATCGATCCTGACCTTGCGCGCCAGGCTGGTCAGTATGTACAGGAGGATGACCAGCGAGGTGCCGGAGATGACCGCCGACAGCAGGAACACCGGCGGCATGAGGTCCGAGCTCCACCATTCGCGCGATTTGAGCGACCCGAAGACAAAGCCGACGTAGCCGTGCAGGCCCAGTGCCGCGGGAATGCCAATCACGGTCAGCGCATAGATCCACCGATGGTCGTACGACAGCGCGCGCTCGGACACGTCGTTGGAACCCAGCGTGGCAAGCCGGCAGATCCACCGGACCGGGCCCCGGCCTTCGTTGGCGATCTGGACGATCTGCGGCCGATAGACGAACCAGTTCTCGAGCAGCAGCAGGATGGTGTAGAAGCTCGCTGCGTAGCCGAA
>Ga0075019_10001904_pt1 | contig 11901 bp, 9 predicted proteins | sample ColStrG_CSR_2013_FD_71473 | JGI IMG/M metagenome (GOLD analysis project Ga0075019, IMG submission 71473) | Freshwater sediment microbial communities in response to fracking from Pennsylvania, USA - Cold Stream Run_MetaG_CSR_2013 | ecosystem: Environmental > Aquatic > Freshwater > Creek >...
CTCGGACTAAAGGTGGCGGTGGCGCAGGAGTCAAGGCGGAGGTAGGGTGCGGCGATGCTCGACCTCTTCACCTTGCCAAGCCAATGGGAGCAACTCGCGTTGCCCGATGGCGATGTGGCGCTGCTGCGCGGGCTGGCCTTGCCGGCGGACTGCATGGTGCGGCTCGTCGCGGAGAGCGACTGGCGGCAGGATGCGATCCGGCTCTATGGCCGCGAGATGCGCCAGCCGCGCCTGCACGCGTGGTATGGCGAGCCTGAAGCGGTTTATACCTATTCGGGCCTGCGCAATGTGCCCTTGCCATGGACGCCCTTGCTGGCCGAGCTGCGGGGCATTGTGGAGGGCGCGGCGGGGGCGCGGTTCAACTCGGTGCTGCTCAACCTCTATCGCGATGGTCGCGACTCGATGGGGATGCACTGCGATGATGAGCCCGAGCTGGGGCGGCAGCCGGTGATCGCGTCGCTGTCGTTGGGTGCGACGCGGACATTCATTTTGCGGCACCGGCGCGAGAAGGGGCTGAAGCCAGTGCGCGTGCCACTGGGTGAAGGCGATCTGCTCGTGATGCGCGGCGACACGCAGGCTAACTGGGCGCATGGCATCAACAAGGCGGCGCAGGCGGGTGCGCGACTCAACCTCACCTTCCGACAAATTATCCCAAGTGGCGAAAGCTGTTAATCGTCCATTTACCTCGGTCTGCTATGAGGGGGGCGTGCCTCCTCTTTGGCACACTTCCTCCCTAAATGGCTATACGCCACAACTTAGGGCCGCTCTTCACCGGGCGGCCCCTTTTTGTGCGGGATTGCACCATCACGCGCTTCGGGTTAGCGCGACGGGATGAACACATCTCCCGCGATCATATTGCTCTCAGGTGGCCTTGATTCGATGGTGGCAGGCGGGTTGGCGCGTGCGGCAGGCCACACGCTCTATGCACTGACGATCGATTACAACCAGCGCCACCGCGTTGAACTTGACGCCGCTGCCCGCGTCGCGTCGATGCTGGGCGCAACGCGCCACATTGTCATGCCGCTTGATCTGACGCGCTTCGGCGGATCGGCATTGACCGATGACACGATTGAGGTGCCCAAATCGGGAGTCGCGCCGGGCATTCCGGTGACGTATGTTCCCGCGCGCAACACGATCTTTCTGTCATTGGCATTGGGATGGGCCGAGGCGGTGGGCGCGCGTGACATTTACATCGGGGTCAATGCACTCGATTATTCGGGCTATCCCGATTGTCGGCCCGAATTTATAGCAGCGTTTGAAGCGATGGCCGCCCGCGCTACGGCTGCGGGCGACGGCGGCACGCGTTTCACCATTCACACGCCGTTGAGCGCGATGACCAAAGCCGACATCGCACGCGAAGCGGCGCGGCTGGGGCTCGATGCGGGTGCGAGCTGGTCGTGCTATGATCCGACGCCCGACGGGAAACCATGCGGAGCCTGCGACTCCTGCCGGTTGCGCGCCAAGGGTTTTGCCGAGGCGGGGCTGAACGATCCCCTCGTCGCATGACCTATGCGGTCAAAGAGATATTCCTGACGCTTCAGGGCGAGGGCGTGCAGGCCGGTCGCCGGGCGGTCTTTGTGCGCTTCGCCGGGTGTAACCTCTGGTCGGGGCGCGAAGCCGATCGATCGACCGCTGTCTGTCGCTTCTGCGATACCGATTTCGTCGGCGTTGATGGAAGCGGCGGCGGCAAATTTGGCAGCGCCGTTGCGTTGGCGGATGCGGTGGCGGCATGCTGGGGCGCGGAAGATCGGGCCACCGCATATGTGGTGATGACCGGGGGTGAGCCCTTGCTGCAACTCGACACTGACGTGATTGATGCGCTGCATCAACGCGGGTTCCGTATTGCAGTGGAAACCAACGGCACCATCGCCGCTCCGCCGGGGATTGATTGGCTCTGCGTGTCACCCAAAGCGGGGAGTGCGACAGTGCAGCGAAGCGGCGACGAACTCAAGCTCGTCTGGCCGCAAGAGGGCAGCGATTGGGCAGCGATGGAAACCTGGGATTTTGCTCACCATCTGATCCAACCGATGGACGGGCCAGACTGCGCCGTCGCCATACAGGCCGCCATTTCCTTTGTGCTGGCGCATCCCAAATGGCGGCTCACCACACAAGTGCATAAAGCGCTCGGCTTGCGCTAACTTCTGCTTCCGCCGCCTTGTAAAATCGGGTAGCGGTGCGCGGCATTGCGACTAAGCAATGGGGAACTGGCGTACCGTAATGGCGAAACCTATTTTTTACGACCCGACCGGCGCACGGCGTAAATGGTCGTCACGCGGGCTGATTCTGATAGCGAGCCTGTTGTTTGCCGCAGTCGCCATCGTCGCATATTCGGTATTGTCTGTTGCGCGGCCAGCCGATCTGCCTGTGGTTTATGAGCGCAACCAGCCACGCCCGTTGCGGGCACAGCTCAATACAATTGGGCATAATGTCGGAGCGTTTGGCCGCGCCGTTACGGGCTGGCTGCCCAAGCCTCGGAACGGCGCAGACAAAGTCAACCAGTTGATCGTCGGGTTTTACACGCCTTGGGATCCAGACAGTCGTGCGTCGTTGTTGCGGCATGTCAATGACCTTGATTGGCTGGTGCCGGTTGCGGCCACTGTAGGCGGCTCACAGCATGCTCTCGCGATGCAGCCTGACACGCGGATTGACGTGATCGTTGCCACTTCCTCTCGGCATCCGTCACTCTTTCCGATGCTACAAAACCGCTCCGATGGACAGTGGGACAGCGCAGGAACGGCAGCATTGTTGCGCAGTAAGGCGGCGCGCGCGAATCTCATCAACCAGATGGCTACGCTGGTCATCCAACAAAAAGGGCGTGGCATCGTTTATGACTTTGAAGAGCTCCCTGCCGAGGCGATGGGCAATTACCTTGCCTTGATCAATGAGACGCGCGCACAATTCCAACCGCACGGGTGGAAAGTGATGGTGACGGTACCGGTCGGCGACCCCAACTGGCCGCTCGCAGCATTTGGCAAAACTGCCGATAATGTGTTCGTGATGGACTATGACGAGCATGACGACAGTTCGACGGCGGGCCCGATCGCGAGCCAGTCGTGGTTTATCGATCGAATGAACGAAGCGCTGAGCAAAGTGCCGGCTGAAAAAGCGATTCTTGCTGTCGGGTCTTATGGCCTTGATTGGCATGATAAGTCAGCCGATCCGATGACGATTGAGGAAGCGTGGCTTGCCGCGAACGACAGTGAAACCAAGCCGGTGTTCGACAAAGTCAGCGGCAATTCGACCTTCTCCTACGAAGAAAATAACGCTGCCCACACGATCTGGATGCTCGACGCCGCCTCGGCCTGGAATCAGTTGCGCGCCGCAGACCGTGTCGGCGTTGCCGGCGTTGCGCTCTGGCGGCTGGGGAGCGAAGATCCTGGGATTTGGGACGTATTTCGAACCTTTCAAACCGCTCAGCACCCCGACATTGGCACGATCCACCCGCAGGGCGCGGTCCAGGTCGATGGCAATGGCGAAATTCTCAGGATCAAGCAGAGACCGGTCGACGGCAAACGAAGACTGAGTTTTGATCAAGACCAAACGATTCGGGATCAGCAATTTGATGTCCTGCCCACGCCATTCGTCGTCGAGCGCACCGGCTATCTGCCGGGATCGGTGGCGTTGACCTTCGACGATGGTCCCGACGCCACAGTCACACCCAAAATTCTCGACATTCTTGAGGCCAAGCACGCGCCTGCGACCTTCTTCGTGATCGGCGAGAACGCATTGTCGCACCCCGCGATCGTCAACCGGATCATCAACAGCCCATCAGGAAGCGAAATTGGCAACCACAGCTATTGGCACCCCAATATGGCGCTGCTCTCGGATGACCGGATCAAATTTGAGCTCAACATGACGCAACGCATCGTGCAGGCCTATGCTGGCCGAACGATGCGGCTGTTTCGCGCGCCCTATTTCGGCGATGCCGAGCCGACCACCAATGACGAACTCGTCCCCGCCACCGACGCGCAGGAAAATGGCTATACCAACATCGGCCTCCACGTTGATCCGGGTGATTGGAAAAAGCCCGGTGTTCAAAAAATCATCGACGATACCATTGCGCAGGTGGTGGCTGGCAACAACCAAAATACGGCCGAACAAGTCAAGACCGACACCAACGCCAAAACGACAAACATCGTCCTGTTGCATGATGGCGGCGGTGATCGCACCGAGACAATTGCGGCGCTCCCCGCGATCATCGATGGCTTGCGCGCGCGCGGCTATGTGTTTGTGCCGGTGTCAAAGCTCGCGGGACTCACTCCTGCCGAGGTCATGCCCAAAGTGAGCGGGCAGGATCTGCTGGCCGTGCGTATGGATGTCGGCATCTTCTTATTCGCCGCCTTTATGCTGTGGCTTTTGCAGGCAATTTTCTACGCGGCAATTTCATTGGGCATCGCGCGCGCGCTCATTCTAGCTGCACTGGCGCTCTATGCTCGCTTTGACCGCAGTCGGCCACAAGCGCCCCCGATTGACCCCTCGCGCTTCGTTTCGGTGCTCGTTCCAGCGTTCAATGAAGAGCGTGTGATCGAAGGATCAGTGCGTCGTGTGCTGGCATCCGAGCAAGTGCAGCTTGAAGTGATCGTAATTGACGATGGCTCGGTTGACCGCACCGCCGAGATTGTCCGCACGGCATTCGCCAATGAACCGCGCGTGCATTTGCTTTCGCTCCCCAATGGCGGCAAGGCGCACGCGCTCAATCAGGGCATTCGGCTCTCAAAGGGTGATGTCATCATCGCGCTTGACGCCGATACGCAGTTTGAGCCGTTGACGATTGCGCGGCTGGCGCGCTGGTTTGCAGACAATGACGTTGGCGCGGTCGCGGGCAACGCAAAGGTTGGCAACAAGATCAACCTCGTTACGCGGTGGCAGGCTATTGAATATGTCACCGCACAGAATTTGGAGCGCCGCGCGCTCGACCAATTGGGCGCGATTACCGTTGTGCCCGGTGCAGTGGGCGCGTGGCGGCGCAGCGCACTCGATTCGGTCGGCGGCTATCCCGTCGATACACTCGCCGAAGATCAGGATTTGACGATTGCGGTGCAACGCAAAGGCTGGCTCGTCGCGTATGATATCGACGCGGTCGCATGGACTGAATCGCCCGAAACGTTCAAGGCGCTCTCGAAGCAACGCTTCCGTTGGGCGTTCGGCACACTGCAATGTCTGTGGAAACATGGCGCCATTATCCGTTCGGGCAAGCCGCTGGGCCTAGCGCTTGTCGGTCTACCGCAGGCATGGCTGTTCCAGATCATTTTTGCATGTATCTCGCCGATCATCGATTTGGCGCTGATTGTTAGTCTCGTCACGACCTCGATCCGTGTATACCAGCATGGCTGGGCGCAAACGCAGAGCGATGTGCTCACAATGGCGGTCTTCTGGCTCGCCTTCACGAGTATCGATATTATGTCGGGCTATATCGCCTATGCGCTTGAGCCGCGCCACCAACGCTACCCCGTGCTGTTGCTGATCGCGCAGCGCTTCATCTACCGTCAGTTGATGTATCTCGTGGTGATCCGTGCGGTCAACGCCGCATTAACCGGGCCGCGAGTCGGCTGGGGCAAGCTCGAACGTTCGGGCCGCAGCGAGGTCGGTACCGCGACTTAACGCGTAACGCATCAACGCGGGTCGTTCGATTCGTTGCGTGACCTGACGCGAGCAAACGCGTATCGCGGGCGCATGACCAAGCATATTCCTTTAAACGGGGGCCTCCCGTCGCGCCAGCAAATTATGGATTTCATCGCCACCGCGCCCACGTCGGCGGGTAAGCGCGAGATCGCGAAGGCTTTTGGTCTGCACGGCGCTGAGAAGATCATGCTCAAGGCGCTGCTCAAGGATATGACCGATGAAGGCCTCATCGATACGGCTCCCGGTCGCGCGTTCCACAAAATGGGCGGACTGCCAAAGGTGACGGTGCTGCGCGTGGTCGACGTCGATGGCGCGCAGGTCTGGGCTTCACCCGAACATTGGGAAGCGGAAGGCGTGCCCAAGCCGCGCGTGCGCGTGGTGGAGCGCGGCCGCAAGAGCGCGCTTGGGATTGGCGACCGGATATTGGCGCGCACCGAAGAGGCGGGCAACGGCCATATTGCGCATGTTCTGAAACAACTGGCCAAGAGCGCGGAGTTGCTGCTTGGCGTGGTGGAAGGCGAGAAGGGCACGGCCAATGGAGAGGGGCGCCACTGGCTCAAGCCGGTCGATAAGCGCATCCGCACCGCCACGCTGATCTCTGACATGGGCGAGGCAAGGATTGGCGATCTGGTGCTGGCCGAGCGCTCTGGCCGTCCGCCGCGGGTGACCGCTCGCGTTTCCGAAGTGTTGGGTGACCCATTTGCGCCGCGCGCCTTCTCGCTCATTGCGATCCACAAACACGGCATCCCCGATGTGTTCCCTGATCAGGTGCTGGCCGAGGCTAAGGATATGGCGCGGCTCACGCTGAAATCGGATCGTGAAGACCTGCGCCACCTCCCGATTGTCGCCATCGACCCGGCCGATGCGCGCGATCATGATGATGCCGTTTGGGCGGAGCCCGTCGACGGCGGCGGCTTCCGCGCGCTCGTCGCGATCGCGGACGTGTCCTATTATGTGCGGCCCGGAAGCGCGCTCGACAAGGAGGCGCGCAAGCGCGGCAACTCGTGCTATTTCCCGGATCGGGTAGTGCCCATGCTGCCCGAGCTGCTCTCGGCTGGCGTGTGTTCGCTCAAACAGGATGAAGATCGCGCCGCGCTCGTCTGCCATATGAATATTGACGCACACGGCAAGGTGACGTCAACGCGCTTTGCGCGCGCGACCATCCGTGTGGCGGCGAACATCGCGTATGAGGATGCGCAGGCGGCGACTGACGGCACCAAGCCGCACGAGCAACTCGCCGCACTCAAGAACCTCTGGGCGTGCTGGGGCGCGCTGCACAAGGCGCGGATGGTGCGTGAGCCGCTCGCACTGGAACTTCCCGAGCGCCGCGTCATCCTCAGCCCCGAGGGCAAGATCACCAGCATCGCCGAACGCGTCACGCTCGACGCCAACCGGCTGATCGAGGATTTTATGATTGCGGCCAATGTCGCCGCCGCGCAAGCGCTGGAGAAGAAGAAGTCACCGGTGATGTATCGTGCGCATGAGGAGCCCGCGCGCACCAAGTTGGAGGCGCTCAAGGACTATCTCGAAACCTTCGACATCAAATTCGCACTCGGGCAGGTGATCACCCCCGCGACCTTCAATCGGATTCTGGATAAGGTGGGCGAGGCAGACTTCCGCGCGCAGATTATGGAGCAGGTGCTGCGCAGCCAGACCCAAGCCTATTACACCCCCGAGCATATCGGGCATTTTGGCCTGGCGTTGGGGAGCTACGCGCATTTCACCTCGCCCATCCGCCGCTATGCCGATGTGTTGGTGCACCGGGCCTTGGTGCGGAGTTATGGACTCGGCGACGGTGGGCTGACCGACGACGAGGCCGCGCGTATGCCGCTGATTGGCGAGGCGATCAGTCAGCTCGAACGCCGCGCGATGGAGGCCGAGCGCGACACGATTGATCGTTACGTCGCAGCCTATCTCTCCGAGCGCGTCGGGCAGGTGCTCGAAACGCGGATTACGGGCGTGACGTCGTTTGGCTTCTTTGCCACCGTAGAGGGACTGGGTGGCGATGGGTTGGTGCCTGCCGCGACGCTCGGTGCGGAGTATTTCACCCATGACGCCGCCACGCACTCGCTCGTCGGCCAAACCACCGGCGAGCGCTATACGCTGGGCCAGCGGTTGGAATTGCGGCTGGCAGAGGCTGATCCGATCAACGGCGCGCTGCGCTTCGAACTGCCCGAGGGCGCGTCGCACCTCGCCTATCGTGGTGACCCGCGCGACAAAAAGGCCAAGCGGGCAGCGGGCAAAAAGTTCAGCCGCGGTAAGCCCGGCAGGCCGACAAATATCCGGCATGATGGCAAAAAGAGATGAGCGACCAAGCCGACCGCATCAAATCCGCCATCCGCACGCAAGGTGAATGGTGCGGGAACTTGGGCTCACCGATTACGGCGCAGCTGTGCGAGGCGCTGGCCGACATCATCGCGCCCGTGACTGCCACCGAGCGGCGGCTGCTCGATTGGGATGAGGATTTGGTCCAATCCGCCTTTGTGCTGCGGATCACCGGTGCATTCCATGCGCTGGCGCGCAAGGGCGGCGCTCCGGCGCTCAGTGCGCTCTATCGCGGCGAGTCGGGCGATTGGCCGGGGGTGATCCGCGACGTGCTCAACAGATATGACGACTGGCTATGCCCATGGCTCGACAGCCCGCCACAGACCAATGAGGTTGGGCGCGCTGGCGTGCTGTGGGCGGGGTTGATGGCCGTGGCCGCGCGCTTTGATCAACCGATCGAGCTGCTGGAACTGGGTTCCAGCGCGGGGTTGAATCTCAATCTGGATCGGTTCAGTTATAATCTGGGTGGCGTCCGATCGGGTGATCCAGCGTCCGCTGTGCGGATCAAGCCCGAATGGCATGGTGCGCCACCGCCCGCCAAGCAGCCGGCTATTTCAACACGGCGCGGGGTAGATCTCACGCCAGTTGATGTCACCGATCCGGCATCGGCGGCGCGACTCATCGCTTTTATCTGGGCGGGAATGGACGAAAGGCTGGCGCGCACGGCGGCCGCGATAGCGATTGCTCAAGCCTATCCGCCGCGCATCGACAAGGCAGATATCATCACATGGCTGCGCGCGCGGCTCGCCGAACCGCAGGCCAATGGCACCACCCGCGTGGTGATGCACTCGATCACGCTGCAATATCTGCCGCCCGAGGGCCGCCAGGAAGTGACGGCGATGATGGCGGAAGCGGGTGCGCGGGCCACGCCCGAGCGCCCCCTCGCGCGGGTGAGCATGGAGATTGCCGACGTCAAGCACACGCCCGCGCTCCAAGTCACCACCTGGGGCAGTGATACCGCACATTTTGCGGCTGTTCATTCGTCTGCGTTGCGCGTTTCGACGTGGCCTGACGGAGCGCCACAGTTGCTCGCCAATGTCCATCCGCATGGTGCGGTTATCAAGTGGCTTGTTTGACCGTCATTCCGGCGAAAGCCGGAATCTCGGGGGCAGCGCAATTCGACCAAACGAGACTCCGGCTTTCGCCGGAGTGCCGCAACAGCTTAAGCCGCCATTTCCATCGTTTCAATGAAACGCGTGCCCTCGGGAAGCGCAGCCTTGGCCTGCGCGATGATCGCTTTGAAGGTCGCGCCTTCGTGCATCGCCATATCGGCGAGCACTTTGCGATCCAGCTCAACACCAGCCAGCTTCAGGCCGTGCATGAAGATGCCATAGGTTAAGCCTTCGGCGCGGACAGCCGCGTTGATACGCTGAATCCAGAGTCCACGGAACATCCGCTTCTTCACCTTGCGGTCGCGATAGGCGTATTGACCCGCTTTTTCGACCGCCTGCTTTGCAACGCGAATCGTGTTCTTGCGGCGGCCATAATAGCCCTTCGCCTGATCCAGAACTTTCTTATGTTTGGCGTGTGTCGTAACGCCGCGTTTTACCCGTGCCATTGCTCGATGCTCCTATTTCAGTCCGTAAGGGGCCCAGCGCTTTACGCAGGGCGTATCAGCCTCAGACAGCACGTCGGTGCGACGATTCTGGCGAATATATTTGGCGTTGTGATGCGTCAGGCGGTGGCGCTTGCCGGCCACGCCGTGCTTCAATTTGCCCGATGCGGTCATGGTGAAACGTTTTTTCACCCCGCTTTTGGTCTTCAACTTGGGCATTTTCGTCTCCTTGGTTAGGATGCACAAAGCCCGCCGTGGCAGCCCTATTGGCCAGGCGAGGGTATCAGCGCATCGATGAAGCGCAGGCCGTTAGCGCGGTTCTGCCGCAAATGCAAGCGGTATGCGTTCGGTGGCGTTACAACGCGTGGGGCGCGCTACCGCGCTTCTGCCCGCCCACGATGATGCTCGCCCTTGATCCAGCGGACAGTACCTGACGAGGCACGCATCACAACGCTTTCGGTCGTCATCAGCCCGCTTTTGCGGCGCTTGACTCCGCCGAGCAGCGAACCGTCGGTGACGCCGGTCGCTGCGAAGATGCAATCGCCTTTGGCAAGTTCAGTCAGATCATAAATATGGTTGAGATCGGTGATGCCCCATTTTTTAGCGCGCGCGCGCTCGTCATCATTGCGAAACAGCAGCCGCCCTTTGAACTGCCCACCGACACACCGCAGCGCGGCCGCCGCAAGCACACCCTCGGGAGCGCCACCTGCGCCCATGTAAAGGTCGATCGTCGTTTCAGGGTTGGCCACTGCGATGACGCCAGCCACATCGCCATCGGGGATAAGCATGATCCCGCACCCGATCCCGCGCAACTCGGCGATCAGCTTTTCATGACGCGGGCGATCAAGCACACAGACGATAATTTCGTGCGCGGCGACGCCCTTTGCTTCTGCGACCGCACGCACATTTTCAGTCGGAGATTTGTCGAGGTCGATGATGCCGGAAGCATAGCCGGGGCCAACCGCCAGCTTATCCATATACACATCGGGTGCGTTGAGCAGATTGCCCTGTTCTGCCACGGCGAGCACAGCAAGCGCGTTGGGGCCGGCTTTGGCGGTAATCGTCGTCCCTTCGAGCGGATCGAGTGCAATGTCGATCTTCGGCCCTTTACCTATCGCGCTGCCCACCTTTTCGCCGATGTAAAGCATCGGTGCTTCGTCGCGCTCGCCCTCGCCGATCACGACGGTGCCATCCATGTACAGATTGTTGAGCGCTGCGCGCATCGCTTCAACCGCTGCGGCGTCGGCGGCCTCCTCATCGCCACGCCCGATCAGCGTCGAAGCGGCAATCGCCGCCGCCTCGGTGACCCGAACCATTTCAAGAACGAGAACACGGTCGAGAGTCGAACTGCGCTGAATATCCATACGAAAAGGCTCCTGTTGGGTCACGCCATCCGTTAGTGACGGGTGGGCGCAAAGTCGAGATGCGAAAGCGGTCGCTGTCGCAGGTTAGGCCACTTTGCGACACGCGGCAGCGCGAAGTTGCTCGTAATGGGCGAACAAGTCGACAAAATGTTGATCCATAATCCGCACAAATGGGGCCTCTGCCACCGTTGCTTGGCGGGCAGCGACTCGGCCCCCATCAATGAACCGGCCAATCGCTTCAGCGGCACTCGCGCTGCTGTTGGCGGCGTAGAGCTGCGAACCGCGATAGCGCGCCTGATCTGCAACACCGCCACGATCAGGCGCGATCAGCGGAAGCCCAGAGGCCCGCGCTTCTGCTGCAGCCATGCCGAACGTTTCCGCCTCACACCCGTGGATAAGCGCGTCGGCGCTCGCGAGCATCGTTGCCAACTCAATTCTATCCTTGAGTGGTGACAGAAAATGGATATGCGGATTTCCCTTGGCATAGCGAATGATCCGTTTGCGCTCGCGGCCATCGCCCAGCAGAACCAGCCCAATCGGTCGGTTGTAACTTGCGGCCATCACGGCATCGATCACCATCGGCCAGCGCTTTTCGGGTGCCAGTCGCCCGACACCGAGCAGAAGCGTCGCATCGGGACCAAGCGCGCACCGCGCAAGCAACCGCGCGCGCAAATCTTCGTCGCGCAAATGGGGCGAAAAAATCCCCGATTCGACCCCCATGGGATTGGTGACCACCTTGGTCAATCCACCTTCGATGAGCCGATTGGCGAGATCGGTATTCGCACAGATGACCGCATCATAGGCTTGATCCAACCGCCGTAAATGGCGCCAGAACCACTCAAAATGGCGGTCGATCGTCTGCCGTTCGAGTATCCGCCCAAACCAGCGATACGCATAAGCCGAAAGCGGGTCGGAATGCATAATCAACACGCGCGGCGCGGACCCCGGCCAACGCGCGGTCTGCGATGGGCTGCGCCACGGCGAAGACGCCTCTAGAATATCTGGCTTTTCGGCTGAAATCGCGGCGTGAAGAAC
>Ga0075019_10001905_pt1 | contig 11894 bp, 12 predicted proteins | sample ColStrG_CSR_2013_FD_71473 | JGI IMG/M metagenome (GOLD analysis project Ga0075019, IMG submission 71473) | Freshwater sediment microbial communities in response to fracking from Pennsylvania, USA - Cold Stream Run_MetaG_CSR_2013 | ecosystem: Environmental > Aquatic > Freshwater > Creek >...
ATAATAACATTAGGAAATTTACCAAATGTTCTTTGTAATTTTCTTATCCAACGATAGACCGGATAATCCCACATTTTTTTAGATTCATAGTAGCAAGGGTAGAAATGATGCCTAGGCCTATCGACACCTTTTTGACTTTTCCCAATATATCTAATTTCAAGAGTAATAGGATCTTGCAGAGCATAGATTAAATTATGGTATTGTGTTTTTGGGAGTTTTTTTAAATACATAATTTATTGTACCACAAATTTAATAAAAAGTCAAATATTAACGACGCAGCATTCGACGAGATTGACGCAAAAATCCGTGTCTATTTACCACCTTAAGCGGACTTCCTTCCGCCCTGTTATCGATAAGGCTTCCTGTTTTGAGTTCCATTTCAGCCAATTTTTGATTGGCCATCTGCAGTCCCTGCATGTCCCCGAGTGCCTCAAGACAGCGACACGCAACACGCTGTGCAAGCATGCTGTGCAGTTCTGTAGGAACATTAGGTATGATGCTTTCATTAGAAGCGGCAACATAGTCACCAATTTGCAGTTCTTGTGGAATAACATCAGTAGGAGTATTTATGATGTTTATTAAAAAAGGCAGACCTGGATTAACATCTACTTGACTAAAAGTACCTACAAGTGTAGTATTAATCTGCAATATTCCTCCAGTAATTGGAGTTGTAGTGTAATACTCAAGAGAAGCAGCGTTAATTGCAGCTGAAGTAGCAAGGGCCACGTCGTCTGCTGTGTTTGCTGACAGCAAATTTACTCGTATAAAAATGTCAGCACTAACTACTGGAGTAGCATCTCCGCCTGTAAGATCATACCATACACAGACATTTTGATGAAGTGTATTGGGAATAATAATATCATTATCCTGCGTATAATATGGTTTTTGTGGAGTAGCGCCATTAGCTACTAAATTAAAATAGCTTCCCGATGGTATAGCCGATTTTGCAGTACAACCAACATTTGTAATTGGTGCTACACCAAAAGTAATGGTGTTACTAGCACTGCTGACAGCACTAGGAGTGACATCGATAGCCAGTCGTTTATGTGGCGATCTAGTTTGCAAGATGTCCATTGGGATTGGCGACGCTAGATTACTTGGAACAGAAGAAACACTCAAAACACCAGTGTACGGATTAAATCCAGTAATAGTGCTTACTGTATTTGTTGGTACAAGGACGTTGGGGCTTAAGTAGTAAGATACTTGCAACCATCCAACAAGGCTATGACGATCTAACGGCAATACTACGATTTCGTCATTTTCAATAAAAAATGCACGCAAACCGCTAGCTAGGCCAAAACCACTGTTCTGATAATAAGGCAAATCCTCGATAGATACCCGAGTCATTTCAAATACGTTACCATTAGGGTCTACGTAATGAACCATTCTGAATTTATTGCCAGTGCTGCGCGAAGGAATCTCATAATAGCTCTGCCCAGGAGATACCGGCAGATATTCTATGTTAATGAGATAATCTTCATGATACTGCAGGATATGCGGAGTAATCCCCATGTCCATTTCTTCATTAGCAAACGCAAGCAAATCAGTCTCAGTAAATGTATTCTGAGTAAGAGGCAATTGCGCGCGACGAAGAACACTAGCAATAAGTGTATCTGATGTAAGCCATTTAACAGCCACAAATAGTCCTTTCTCTCGCGAGAAGGTTAGGCTTTTTTAGAAAGATGTTTCTTGAGTTCTTTCATAGCTTCAGAGCTATTTTCATCTTGATCATCATGTTCAGCCATAAGCTCAGCATGATCTTGAGGCATTTCATTTCCCTCTTCCTCATGCTCCATAGCAGCTTCGTCCATATCACGAGGCTCTTCTTCGTGCCCCATCATGCCTTTAGCAGCTTTTGACATTTGATCCATAGATGGAGCCAGTTTGCTTGCAAGGTCCAACCCAGCTTTCAAACCTTTAGCGTCTGGAGCTTCTACAGTCACAGCTTTTTTAGGCATAGACATATGATCTTTAATGCCAGCACCCATATGACGTTTCATCATATTGCTCAGATGGCTAAGCACATTACGCTTAGCCTCGTGGTGTGGAGCCATCTTCTCTTCTTTTTTATCTTTCTTTTCCATTAAAACACTCCTGTATTATAATATGTTAATTATTACTTATAGTTATACGTTAGTTACTGTAGCTCGGAATCGAACGTTTCCAGATGTGAATCCAGTGACGTTTGTAGATGTATATTGTACTTGTCCAGCAGTAGTGATAGAGAAGCTATAGCCACTTGTATCACCTGTAGAACTAACAGCCAGATACCATCCAGTACCGTTTTGAATACCAGTAAGTTGGAACAACTCGTACAAAGAAGTAGTAGCTGCGATGTAAACAGACACCTGAGCCACAAAGCTTCGTACAGAGGCGTTAGCAAATGCCAATCCAGTGACGTTAGCTGCTGTAGTGACGTTGTTAGCGCCTGAGAAAGTAGTCATGGCGATGTCGCCAGTAGCACCTTGAGCAGAAGCGGCAATAGTAATACCACCAGCACTATTTGTGATAGTGATGCCAGATCCTTGAGTAAGAGTAGCAAGAGAATATCCTGTACCGTTACCAATCAGCAAACTACCGTTAGGAGCAGTGGCGCCACTAACACCAGTACCACCATAAGTAACACCGACAAGTCCAGATGTAATATCTGTACCAGCGATGGTAGGAGTAGTGACCAAGCCTAAGTTAGAAAGAGCTGTAAGAGCACTTCCTGATGGCTTAGCGATAGGACTAGTGCCATAAAATCCAAGGTTACCGCTAAGAGCAGTAGGTCCTGAAGCAGTAATACCTGCGGCAGTGAGAGTACCGGTCAAAGTAGGACTTGCAGAGAACACTACGTTGGTAGTTCCAGTAGTACCTGAGACAGCCGTACCTTTGATAGATGCCACAGTAGCAGCAGCAGATGCGCTACCAGAAGCAGGTCCTGCGGTTACGTCACCAGTCAACTGATTGATAGCATTTACAGTAACAGCACCTTGAGCGCCGTTTACTGATTGAACACCTGCAGCAGGAGTCACCAACTGCCACTTACCAACTGAAGAAGAGTAGATTACTAGGTCGCCAACTTGGAAGTTTACCATTGACGAATCGGTCAATCCCGATACTGCAGTAGCTTTTGCGGCAGTTACATAGTATACATATCCGTTTGTACCGGTACCATCAGACAACGCAGGACTGTTTGTTGTAGGATTCCACGCGCCTTCATACTGCATTACTACAGAAGGCAAGTTGGCAACAGGTACTTTACCGGAAGCATCCAGAGGAGCGATACCATTTGCTACGTTGATCTGGCCGTAGTGGAGCGCATCTCCGGAAGCTGTACCGTTTGCCAAGCCAGTAATTTTGTTACTGCCCATAGCAATAGCGCCGGACATTGTACCACCACTAGTGGACAATTTACCGTTAATCTGAGTTTGAACGCTAGATGTAGCATCCAAAAATCCCAGAGTAGCTGAGGTTACTGTTGACTGGATAATATTTCCAGATGCGTCTGTTACGACAACACTACTAGGTGTAGCTGCCGACAGGTTAAGGCTACCTGTTACCTGGACTGCTCCGTAAAACTTTTGTGCCATTGTCTATTGCTCCTTTTTAAGCTATGATTAATTTGCCCGCAAAGCGTGCATCTGGTGTTGATGGTACGACAAAAGTAACATCCCCAGAATTGTTTATAATTACTTGATCTACTGACACTTCATCAAAGACAGCGCCACTCACACCGTATATCTGTGGTGTAGGAAACAGCCCTTGTCCATGTACCGATGCTAAAACGGTTATAACATACTCCCCTGTATTAGGATCGGTGCTCCAGTCGGTAGTCGCATTAAAATTCTGCGAATAAGGAGGCAATCCGGTAGGGGCTATATTTTGTATAGCGTTTATCATCTCGCGCGCATCTTCCCTGTCGCCAAACAAGGACAATATGCGTTCTTGAAGTTTATTAGATATAATTGGCATTAAACACCTGTAGTAGAGGCCCTAAATACCATTTTTAAGCTCGTAAAACCGCCGTAGCTGGGAGATTGATATTGAAGCTGTCCTGCTGTAGTCATGCTAAATACTACGCCTGTAGAGTCTCCTACGCTGCTATAACTATATATCCAGTCAGTACCATCGTAGGCACCATCAATTGAAAAGTTCTCCGACAAGCTAGTGGTGGCATTTACCATCACTCCCAATTGCATCTGGAAGGTGCGAGTAACAGTGCCATTAAAGGAAGCTCCAGTGACGTTAGCAGCTGTACTTTGGTTATTAGATCCCAGGAAAGTCGTAGCACCTAAGTCGCCTGTAACATACACCAGCGACGCCAAGGCATCAACGTAGTGCTTTGTGGCAGCGTCTTGAGCCAATAGAGGGTCAGCCACTGTATGGATATAGTTGCTCTGCATGCTGATAGGCCCAGTCATGGACCCGCCAGTAAGGCTTAACTTATTATTTAATTGATTTTGGACACTTGAAGTAGCATCAAGATAACTTAATGTAGTAGTAGATACGCTAGAAGCGGTGATATTATGGGAAGCATCTGTTACTAATACGGAACTAGAGAATAAATTAGGTACATTAATGTTGCTGGTAAAACTCTTGACACCGGCAATAGTTTGGGCACCTTGATCCATTACAAAATTGGCAGATGTTCCAACATCAGGTACAGTGTAGGTACGTGCCGCGATAGAGGAGCCGCTATTGAGCGTCAACAAATTAGTCGACGATCCCAGAGCTAATTGATTGCTGCTAGAAGTAAGTAACAACGAATTAAACTGTGGAGTGCTACTTGTAGATATACTTTGTGGTAAAGATAGAGTAATACTACTTGCACCATTTGTAACAATCACTTGACCATTGGTACCTGTGATATTAGCGGGAGTAGGAGTAGAGCCTGTAGCTCCAATTAACAGTTGACCATTACTCAGTACAGCGCTTGTCAGCTGTTGGTTGGTATTCATAAACGCCGCGCCGTAGGCAGGCGTATTACTATTTGTAAAGAAAGCATTAGACGGGGTTAGAAAATTTATACCCGAACTACCAACATGAATTCCTGTTGTCGTAGTGGTACCAATATTCAATTGGGTGGCAAATGAGGTGTCAATGGTACCAGAAGAAAGAATAGACCCAGCAAACGATTTGTCACCGCTAAATGTTTGAGCAGAAGCCGACACAAGTCCTGGTTGACCAGACGATGCGTATTGGGCGGATAGTATTTGATTAGCGGCATCTAAAGAAATACCAAGACCTGGAGTAGATAGCGAAAGTGGATTGTGGCTACCTTGATTGATAGTAAATCCAGATGCTCCTGGAGTAAAAGTAATAATACCGGCTGTATTTGGTGCTAACATCTGCCAGCTATTACGGTCTGATGACGTAAGAAAATAGGCAGTAACTATACTATTTTCCTGAACATCAAGTCCTACACCACTGGCGCTGCCAGCAGGACCTGCGGTGTTCATGTTCATTACTTTGTTAGCGACATTGTAATTAGTGACGTTGATGTTATTTGTAGTGCCAAGGATATTTACGGTACTGCCTGAGTGTCCAATATTAATAGTAGTGGCATTTGTATAGCCAATACCAACAGTGCCCCCAGAAGATACACTATCAAACCCAGGAGATAACACGTTACTTGAGAAAGTCTTAACACCAGCAATAGTTTGTGTGCCCGTAGTGACTACGCCTGGGTGAGTGGCATCTGCAGGAGTAAGCGCTAGGTGTGTCTCTACTACATTGTTTCCATTAGTAACAGAAGAAGATACAATACCATTGGCAGATGCAGCACCAATCGTATCAATAAATTTCTGAGTAACATTAGACCATTGTCCTAAAGATACGCTGTACTCATACACTTGCTTAGTAGCTTGTACGACACAGATTGCCCCATCAAGTGCTGGCGTAGGAAGCAGTGACTCGGTGGCCACTGGATCAAGAAAATTAAGATCTTGTCCGCCTCCGACATAATCTAATGTACCAGTAAAAATATTAAAGATTGCCTGATTGGCCATTAAGATCTCACTACGCCACTAAGACGGTTTGATGCATCATAAGAAAGGGTAAGAGTGGCAATTGTATTACCTGCAAGTTTGTAAATAGCCGTGTAAATTTGTCCAGCACCATTGCCGCTAGCTACGTAGGTAAGCGCAATACTATCGTAATGATCAGGAACAAGATTGCCGCCTACACCCAACACTTGAATGCTATTTGTAGGGTAATCGTATATACTTCGAAGAATATTCTCTGAATTTTTAGTACTTGTTCCAGTAGCCATTATAACCTTCCTACGACAGCGCCGCAAATAAAAGCAACGATAGCGGCATATAATACATGTCGTTTATTTGTGACAACATGGGTGACCACTTTATCTACAGCATGTATACGGTCAATGTACACAGGCTTTTCTACTACTTTATCTACGTTTACTATCTTCTCGACGACTACTTCTTTGATAACTGGCACTTCAACAGTAACAATACGCTCAGTAATAGTTTCGACAGGACGATCTATGTATACTACTTTTTCTACTTCAGTAACAACAGGCACTTCTATAGATTTTTCTACGACTACTTCTCTATCTTGGTATACGACACGTTCTACAATACGATTGTGCTGTTCCATTGATACAGATTGTTTAGGACGTTTGCCTGTCGTAATCGTAAGTTTAGCCATCTTATCCTTGTAGCACCAGATAGCTACCAGCAGGAGCAATAAGTTCTACTTGAGCTGCGCACAATTCAACAATAACCATAGATACGCCAGAAGCTCCGGAACTTATAGTTACTAGTGTATCACCGATACGAGGAGCTGCTTTAAGAGTGTATGCGCCAGTACTGAAGATGCTACAACGACGGTAATTGCCGCAATTAGTGACTACACCTTGAGCTACTGTAGTGAGTGGGTGTAGTGCCATGATGCTATCAGTAGCAGAGGATAACGTAAGCTCATGTGACACATCTGCCTGACGTACATTGATTACGTTATTGTCGTAATCGTACACCTGATCTAAGATCTGATGTGGACTAAGATTATGCTTTTTACTTTGTTGCATAATACTCCTTAATAATTAGCTAGCAGTGGGAGAATAGCGGCCACATCAGCTGCTGTAAAAAATATTCCGTTATATGCACTAATCATTGCCTTGGCTGTAGTGAGACTACCTGCGTACAAAAGTTCTCTAATAAGGCTAATAGTAGGATCTGCCATCATAGCTTGTAGTTGCGCTACACTTAAAGTACCAGCTACCATTTTAGCTTCGTTAAGAGCAAAGATAGCTGCGATAATCTCGCACCCTACTTGCTGCTGAGACAGTCCCTTTTTGATGGCAGCTTGTTGAGCTACTTGAGCACTAATGTCAGTGTAGGTTACCGTGTATTCTGCAGTTACTGCGGGGCTACCTGGAATAATTACTGCAGGGATGGCAGGGCTACCAGGAATAGCGGGAGTGATAATTTTACCAGTAGAATCGACTACTGCAGGCACATCCGCAACAGCAGGTACTGCAGGAGATACGACCAAATCAGGTACTGCCGTTTTAGCCATTTTACCAAACATTCCTGTAGGAGCTTTAGAGTCTACCCAAGCTTGAGCAGATGCTTGATCAGGAAATTGATATGTAAGTGTGCCAGAAGGAGTGTTAATTACTGCTCGTATCATTAGTTCACCTGCTTAATTGAAATATGTGTTGTATAATCAATACCTGTAATTTGTCCCTGTATAGTAGCCGCAGTATCGACAAGAAATTGCAAGTAATCACCAGCATTAGCTGTTACTATCATAGATCCAGATTCACCGCCCCCAGTAGGATTGGTTCCTGTGTACCTTTGGTACAATAATGTACCAGCTGAGCTGTATTTTTGTAGATACCCTGACACTAAAACGTTAGCAAAGAAAGTAAAACATACCAAGTAATTACCACTCACTGGACAAGTAAATTTCCAAGCTGCACCAGTAGTTACTGCTCCTGTCGTATCTTCTATTTTTGTATCAAAATTTATAACAGAATTTGCCGCTAAAGATTGATTAGCACTTGCGTAATATTGAGCAGAAATCTTCTGACCTGTTTGAATGTTTTGCGCGCCTGACGCTAATGCCAAACAAAAATAGTTTTGATTTCCAACTGCCCCAAGAGCTGAAGATACATTCAAATTTATTGTTGAACCCGCAGCTGCATAAATTAAACCAGCAATAGCTGTGTTGCCTGAAGATGTAAATCCAACAATTTGATAAGCGCTTCCATTAACTACCGCACCAATTTGGACAGAAGAATTAGTCGCATTGATATTTCCTGTTAGGTTGTAATAGCCAGTAACAGGCACGGTATAGACACCGGTTGATGCGTTATATCCATTGTGCGTATCATTACCGACGACTGGAAAAACAATCGTAGCTCCGGAGGATTGTCCACCTGTGACAGTACCAGCTGCTCGTAAAGCTACTACACGACCGTCGTATTGACTGATGATCTGGCCTCCGCCAAATTCTTCGACCACGATAATACCAGCCGCTCCAGAACCACCTGTATAACCGCCAGATGCACCTGTGCCACCTGCACCAATCGAGTAGGCGTAGCTAGACAGTGGGTTAGGGATGATTGCGTCAATATATCCACCAGCGCCTCCGCCTCCGCCTGCACCGCCTCCACCAGCATTTCCGCTGGCTCCCCCGCCTCCTCCAGTGTTAGCAGGAGCGCTAAAACCATTGTTAACAACGGCTCCGCCTCCTCCGCTACCACCAAACGCGTTCATGCCACCATTGCCACCACGTTGGTATCCACTGCCTCCAGCAGCCCCACCAGTACCGCTACTTCCCTGTATGGCAACTCCATAAGCTCCGGTACCAGTAATAGCAGCTCCTCCGCCAGCACCTCCGTAAGTAGCCGCAGGTGCTCCTCCGCCTCCTCCAGCTGCTGTTAAAAAAGATGTACCAAAAGTAGTAGTGCCGCCTCCGCCACCATAGTTGCTATTATCACAAGCACCTCCACCTCCTCCTCCAGCCATTTTTACGCGAATAGCTGTAGTACCAGGTGTCGGGTAGTAAGTTCCAGATCCGCTTGTAAACACTTGGACATTCAGAGGTTTGCCAGAATATCCAGTAATTATTTGAGGACCAACTGCAAACTCGTCAAAAAGCATTGTTACAGGGCCAGTGCTAGCGTTCTGCGCAAATATAAAAAGTTGGTAAGACACGCTATTTGACGAAGCTTGAAAAGATACACTGCCAAGATTAACGCGCCCGTTAAAAGCCATATACTGTGCTGGAGTTACTCCAACCCACGTACTATTAGTGACATCATATAGGGCTACTGCAAATGTAGATGAATAAGATGCACTAAAATCACAATTAGAAGCTCCAGATGTTGCCGAGTAGGCAAAAGAAACTCCAAGTACTTTTGACTGTTGATCATTATCTATTGTAAAATTTGTATAAAAACCCTGACCAGCAGCGATAGCACTAGAAGCAGTTACTTGCAAAGAATAAGATCCAGCAAGAGCACCACTAGTTACTGCTGAAAAAGAAGTAATACTAGAAGCAGACCCTGAAATGCTAGAAGAAGGGCTAATCCCACTCAGCGTTACTGTGCCAACACCCCATCCGGTAGTGGCGCCACTCTCAAATCCAGGATTTGATATGTAGTTTTTTGTGCCTGAAGATGGCGTAGTAAATGTTGGTTGACCAATGCTATTGATTGAAAGTACCTGCCCGTAGCTACCATAGCTGACAGAAGAAAGCGAGCTTCCTGTAGAAAGAGCAACACCTGCGGATGCTGGTACTGTGGCCAAAGTTGCAGGGCCAGCTGGTAGAGACAACGTACCACCTGTACCATTAATTACAGGAGTAGTGAGAGTTTTATTGCTCAGTGTTTGAGCTACAGTAGTGCCCACTAAAGTATCAGTAGCTGTGGGGAATGTCAGAGTATGGGCACCACTGTCGGGAGTGAGTGACGCCATATTAATGCCAGTAGCATTATTAGAAGGTCCCAATGTTTTATTGGTGAACGTCTGAGTAGCAGAGACACCAGCTAGAGTGTCAGTGGCGAGTGGAGCTGTAAGTGTATTTGTGCCGTCTGGCGTAAAAAAAGCTAAGGTAGACCCTGTGATAGAGTTACCTGCCCCAATAGTTTTATTAGTAAGTGTCTGGGTAGATGCAATACCGGCTATAGTGTCTGGGCCGGCTGGGAGTGTGAGGACTCCACCGCTACCTGAAATGCTAGGAGTGTTGATGGTAGGTGATGTAAGTGTTTTGTTTGTCAGAGTTTGTGTTGCAGCAAGTCCTACAAGTGTATCAGTGACAGCTGGTGCTGTTAGTGTATGCGTACCGCCATCTGGAGTGAAACTTGCCATCTTAATGCCAGTGGCCGTGTTGGTACTTCCCAGTGTCTTATTTGTCAGTGTTTGAGTGGCGGAGATACCTGCTACAGTATCAGTCGCATCTGGAAGCGTGAGAGTACGATTGGCAGTTTGGCTACTTTGAATAGTAGTAGTAGTACTTGCAGTTCCTGCAGGAGTGATCTGGACAGCCGCAGGGGTGAGTGTACCCGACTGCTGTACCAAGATGCCTTGAATAAACTTTGTCAATGAAAAAGCCACGTAATACTCCTTTGACTATTTAGTCAATACTTTAGCAGAAAAATTAATAACACCGGTATAGCCAGTAAGGCCAATATCGGTACTTGTATATTGCACTTGTCCGCCATCTGTGACAGAAAATGCTACGCCGCCGTCACCATTTTTAATCTGGATAAGAGTCCACTTACTTCCAACGGGAGCGGTATCATTCAAATCAAGCATCAAAAGACCACTCTCAGCGAGCCCTGGATTAGTGGTATTAGAAATACGATATACTGCATAGTTGATGTTGGCAGCGCGAATTGTATTAGCATTAAAAAACAAACCAGTAACATCTGCGGCAGTAGATTGATTATTTTGCAAAACAAGGGACGTAGGTAATATATCGCCAGAAGCAATTAAAGCAGAAAGGGCAGCTGTAACAGCCTCAGCCCAACCTGTAGCGTCTTCGCCCCAGCCTGCTTCTTCCCCAGGATCTGGATAGTTAAATATCTGATTACCAACAGTAAGTTGAGCCATTGATACCTCTTCTATTATATATGTTATTTTTCTATTGACATTCAAGTCATTTTATGCTATAGTAATTAGCGGTAGTTAGTCGGTAGCTGTGGAAGAGCGTATGAAAGAGAGCAATCTCGGCCCGTATATAGGCATAGTAAAGATAGCGCCACTGGAAACGAGGGATGTTTAGGAGGCTAAAACTAGTGCAATCCTCCAAACCAGGCTTATGATGCAAGTAATTTTTGCATGTCCGGCACTTAGCGGCGTAGCGCACCGCACTACCACTTTATAAGGAGGCGTATGCTAAGTTTAGAAGAAATCATTCATTGCGGCAAAGCACCAGATGATCTGGACCCTGCTAAGTTAGAGCAGACTAAAGATCTATTGGACCGTGTAAACAAGGTGAGAGCAGCTTATGGCAAGCCTATGACTGTCACATCGGGTATTCGTACTTGGGCTGATCATTTGCGTATATACGCAGCCAAAGGCATCACAGACGTATCTAAAATACCAAAAGCATCACATCACCTGGAGACAGTGATCGACTCGGCAGCGGTCGATATAGCTGATCCAGGACTGGTTATTACTGCTTGGTTAAAAGGCGACGGGGCGGCTGTATTAGAGGATGCGGGACTATACTGCGAACAAGGCAATAGCAATTGGGTACATTTTCAGAATGTGGCGCCAAAATCCGGAAATAGGTGGTTTTTACCATGAAATATAGCCCAGGCTCAAGTAGACATAAATTTGACATCTGAGATGTACTATAAAGATGCGCTAGCTAGGGGAATAGCTAAAGAGCAGGCTAGGTTTCTTTTGCCACTATCTACTCAGACAAAATTG
>Ga0075019_10001908_pt1 | contig 11890 bp, 14 predicted proteins | sample ColStrG_CSR_2013_FD_71473 | JGI IMG/M metagenome (GOLD analysis project Ga0075019, IMG submission 71473) | Freshwater sediment microbial communities in response to fracking from Pennsylvania, USA - Cold Stream Run_MetaG_CSR_2013 | ecosystem: Environmental > Aquatic > Freshwater > Creek >...
GTTGCGTCTGTTTTAATAATTCAAGGTCGTTGGTAGCTTTGTCGAATTCGAATTTGAAATTCTCGAAATCCACCGGCGCGATCACGCTTTGATCAAAAAGTTTTTTGTTGCGGTCAAAGTCCTGTTTTGTTTTTTTATATCGGGTCTGACGCTCAAATAGTTTTTGTTTGTAATCGGTAAAGGCCTGTTTATACAAAGATGTGTTTAGCCGATTGGGCGAAGCCAACTCAAGAAAGCCTGGATTGACTAGCTTATTCAAATCACCAAGGAAACGTGTCAGTTCTTCAATCTTGGTTTCCTGGTATTTTTCTTTTTCTGTCAACAGCGGCGATTGAACTTCAAATAGCGACTGGCCCTGCACCACCCTTTCATTTTCTTTTATATGTACCTTCGCAACGAACCCCGGGGCTACCACCTTGACGGCGCTTACTTCGCTCATTGTCTTCAAGACGCCCGGACTTTTTACACTCACATCCACCAATAAGAAAGGCAAGGCTGCCAATGCGGTCACCAATGCGGCCACCACCACCAAATAAATGACCCTTGAAGTGCGAGCGTGCTGTGGCAGGTAGCCTTCGATCGTCAAAGGGGCAAGTTCGGATGGAAAAAAATCAGAAGACATGCTATTTACTCAAAGCTTGTTTGCTTTGCCTTTCAAGGGACTCAATAACGTTCCTCTCCTGCTCAGAAATCAGGGGCATACCTACACCGTCCCAAAAATTCATTGAATATTTATTCCCATTTTTGAACAATGCACTTTTTTTGAATTGCTCCTTCTTGGAGATTTCGCTGAAATGATCAGCTACATTTAATAACACAAATTCACTAGTGTATACACTGTTCTGGATTTTTTTTCCAAAGCTAATTCTCAGCTTAAACTCCATTTTTGCAAAAGCAAGACAATTCCTTCCATTCGACTCCTTAAAACTTAATCGGGTTTGGCTTTCAAGAACTCGCACCTTTATTCCCAAAGTTTTTTTTTCGTAGGCCGATAACGAATCAGTCTTTATCTCAACTTCCCTGATCTTGTGGTCTTGAGAGGCTTTCAATTTTGCCTTATACAATATTTTTGAATTATCCCGAACAACATTTACTTTAGGCTCTATGGAAAAAATGTAGAAATCCTCAATCGACTTTCCTGGATATGCTATGATGTTATAGTCCTTGCTTTTGTCATTTCGAAATCGATTAAGGAAATCAATATAGACATTGTTAAGAACGAACTCGAGTTTGAGGGGACTGACCATATCAAACAGTTCATCATCATCTTTTGGTAGTTTGAATGCGCGGCTCTGATTTACATGCAATTTCATGTCTTCTTTATCCTGAGGGAACGCGATACTAAGAATGCCATCGGCAAATCGGTTATAGGACGCGTTTTCTTTTGCCCATTCGCGGTAGTACACTGTATAGTTAACTGGAAGGCCAACACTTTTTTTTGTCTCAACTATAATATCTTCAAACAGATTTAGATCGTTTTGAGTTGCGCTTACGGTCACTTCCTTTAAGAGAAGTATGCTTTCAACTAATTTGATTTTGTTCTGTTCGGTTTTTAGGGTACCAAGAGTGATCTTAACTGAGGTGAAACTGAGATGAGAAATTAGTAGGGTATCTGCATCCGTAAGAGTGCGGATGTCAAGCCTGTATTTTCCTTCTATATTGGAAACCGTTCCGGTACTTTTATTCTGAACTGAAATATTCGCAAATGCAATCGGTTCTCCTGTTGTTTGGCTTACTACGATACCTTCTACCAGTGCCTGGGACTTTGCTGCCCCTGCAAGCATCACTAAATAACAAAATAAAAGCAATGAAATACTTCTTGCTCTCACAAAAAATTCATCTTCGTTTCTGATCTCGAATATACCAGACTAATCCAACTGAAGAGGTGAGTAATGCAGTCGATGCTAAACCAATAGCCAAATTATTGTTCGAATTGTGAACGGCAAAAGACCCAGCCAATAAAGCAAGGGAACTAATCAAACAAAGCCTTTGACCTTTGTTTAAGTGCGAGGAATCTTTATCACCCTGTCCCATTGATAGTGTTCGACTAACGTGTTCTTGGTTCGGCGTCAGTACGAACCCAGGCTTGGAATAAGTTGAAGAGTTTCCAGTGGAAGCTAGATATTGAGCTGGTGTTAATTGCTTACTAAAGCTCTGCCCGAGGCCTTTTAATGAAAGCAACACAAAAATCAACAGAGAAAACTTAGTTTTCATAATTTGCATTTAGAAAAAAGGGGAACTCATCATGGTGAAGAGCTCCCCTTGCAACTTAGGATTTTGACTGCTGATTGGCATAGTCAATTATAGCGGCAGTAGCAGCAACTAGGGCTGAAACCATCGACAGAATGATCCAAAACCAACCGCCAGATATTTCCTTCATCTCCTCGTGTGATAGCTCAGCCATCCCGAGTTCACCTAACTCATCAAATTTAAATTTTTTCATGGTTCAGTTACTTTACAGATTGGAATTATTTGTCATTTGTAACGTAAGCGATTATTCCGGCTACTACTGCCACTGCGCCTGCAATGACAGCCAACCAACCCCAGAAGCTACCCCCCTCTATTGCTAATTTCTCATTGTGGGAGAGCTCAGTCAGACTAAGTCCTTCAAGGTCCATAGAATTTTTCATGGTTTTAACTTTAGTATTTGAATTTATTTTTCAGCCCCGGCCGGCGACCTTGTTCAAAGAATGTTACTTCACATTTCAATTCCAAACCTACCCCCATAAACAGGGGGTTGTTTTACCCCTAAAAATGGGGGTTCTTTGTAGAAATTTGTTTGTGATAAAACCTTGGAATGTATTGGTGGTTGATGATCACAAATTAATTTGTGACAGCATCGCCGCCCTCATCGAAAAATGTGACCTGGTGGATAAGGTGTATGCCGCCTACTCGGCAGTTGACGCGATTGGTATCGTGCGATCGTCGTCTATTCAGATGATGTTGGTGGACGCGCGCATGCCCGGCATGAGTGGCGTGGATCTGATGCGGTCGCTGCAAAAAAGTTATCCGTCCCTGAAATTCGTTGCCATGACCAGCTTCGATGAAACGGCTACACTCAAAGAATTGTTGACACTGAAGCCCAACGGAATTTTATTGAAACAAAGCACGGGTGCCAGTGACATTCACAATTGCATCGCACAGATCAGACTTGGGCAAACCTACTATTCGGCCGATGCGCTCAGTCGACTCCGAAACATTGATCCACTCAATTTTCCAACGTTATCTTTTGGCAAGCGTGAAAGGGAAATCCTGGTCTTGCTCAGTCAGGGGAAAGTCACGAAAGAAATTGCCGAAGACCTGAACTTGAGTGCTGCCACGGTGGAAGATTACCGGAAGGAGCTTTTAAAAAAGACAGCGACCAAAAATACACCCGAACTCATGGTGTATCTTCACCGCAATGGGGTGCTCTAGAAATACGCCTGATGAGGTAAGACAATTTGTACCTGCGCTCCCCCGATCTTATTTAGTTTTTTGACGGAGGCGCCAATGTTTTCGGCCCTAAATTGGATTGTTCGGCTACCGACGCCTCCTTTGTCAGACCCCAAAAACCCAATGCCGTTGTCTGTGATTTGGATTGTCAGGTCCTGGCTCCAGTTGGTTTCAATTTCCAACGCCGTCGCCGCCGAGTGTTTCAGGGAGTTGTGCACCAGTTCTTGGACGATATAAAGCAGGTCTTTCTTAATCGCGGGCGGAATAGAAAACTCCTGCTCCGTGTATTTTTGAATGAGAGACACCTTGGGCAGTACCATGGGTTCAAATTTTGCGACCAGGGCAACGAGCAGTTTGGAAAAACTGTCGTTTTCAAATTGGGTGCGCACTTCATTGTAGATCAGGAGGCGTGTTTCTTTTACCACGTCTGTCAACTCGTCACGTAATAAGTTGATTTCATTTTCTACCTCGTCACGCAATGGATACCAGGTGAGCTTCTCCAGCCGGAAGCGAATGGCAATCAGCCGCTGAATGGCGTCATCATGAAGCTCGTGCGCAATGCGCGTTCGTTCGTTTAAAATGGCTTGCTGTACAAGTCGTATCGTGCCTTCCTGATTTGCTTTCATTTTTTCCAACTGAGTAGCGGTGTCCTTCAACTGACTGGAGAGTCGTTCATTTTCTTTTTTCAGCTCATTTTTTTCCTTTCCGAATCGACGAAGGAAGAAAACACTAGCGAATAAAGAGGCGGAAAGAATAATGATATCGAAAAAAAGCATCTACTGCGAAATTAGGAAAGTTATCCAAAATGCGGCGATCAGTCGAAAGCTGTTCACCGTCCGTCTAGATCAAGGCCGAATCATTTTCCACCCTGCGGTTCCGAAACGCCACCGGCCAAAAACGTAACACGTTGAAGAAAAAATTATAGACGCCCAATTTCTATTTCTCTGGCCTCAACTTATTGCGCCGCTTGATGCGGCTCAGAGATTGCGGTGCGATGCCAAGATACGAGGCGATGTGTTCCTGGGCCACGTGCTGCTCGAGGCCGGGAATGTGACGGCGCAACTTTTCCAACCGCTCGCCGGCTGCCAGCCAAAGCAGGTCGTGTGCGTGTTCGCGTGCGCGCCGGTGGCATTGCCCCAGCAGGTAGCAACAGGTGTCGCGTGCCTCGGGAAAATCTGCCAGCAGCCTATGGAAGGCACCGTGGTCGAGGCACAGCAGCGACGACGCCCTGCACAGTTCGATGGTCTCCTCCGCCGGCGTGCCCGTCAGGAAACCGCCCTGCGCCACGACGAATTCGCCTGCCTGCCAAAGCCAAGACACCTTTTTGCCCGGCGCGTCGCGGGTGTAGGCCATTGCGAGGCCGTCGTTTAGGAAATAAGCGCGCGCAACGCTGGCGCCCGTCTCCTGCAACACATGGCCGCCGGGCAGGTCCAGCGACGTGAGGGACTGTTGCAGTGCCGTGCGAAAGGGCGCGCCCGGCGCACACACTGCCGCCAACAGACGAAAGAGTCGTTCGGTGTTCATGGTCAGATTGTCCCGAACTCTCCGACTGTGTGAGAAACCCTCGGTGTATAGCTAAGAATTTTTTTCGCTGACGCTGTCCGCGATCGCCATCGGGGCGATGGTCTGGCCGTCGGGACGATAGCAGGTGCCAAGCCGTTTGCGTGCCGCTGTGATGCTCCGCTCGACGGCCTTGACGGAGATGCCAAGGCGGTCGGCGATGGCGCGGTTGGTGAGATTTTCGTCCAGGCGCAGCAGCAGGCACTGGCGTTCGCGCAGCGGAAACTGGGCCAGCAGCGACCGCAAGTTGAATGGCTCGTGGTCGGCGGTGGTGATTTCGGCCAAGTCTGGGGGACCAGTTGTTGGCAGGCTGTGCAGGTAGCGATGCATGCGGTCGAGGAAACGGCGGCGGTCGCGGCAGTGCGTGAGGGCTCTGAACTTGACAACGCGTATGAGGTAATTGACGATGGGAGCGCCGCGGTACTCACCCAATGTGGAGGACTTGCGCCAGACAACAACAAAGGCATCCTGCACCACGTCTTCCGCTTCGTGGCGGGTGCCGGTGATCCGCGCGGCCAGGTTGACCAGACTTGCCCGGTAACGGTCGTACAAAACCTTGATGGCCACGGCGGGCACCGACAGCAACATCTTACGCAGACGTTCGTCGTCGATGGGGCCGTTTATCACTGCATCGGATAATTTAGAACTTTGGTTTAAAAAATAAAAGGCGTCAGTCGCAAATGTAGCGTTGCACCTCTTCGCTCTTCAGCCCGGTGTAGCTGCAGTACTCGTGCAGCGACACCAACTGCCACTGTTGCTTTTGGTAAAACTGCCGGATCTTCGCGAGCACGCGCCGCGCATACCGGTCAGTCTTGCCGGTGATTCGCTGGATATCTTTGGGGTAGATGACCAGGCGCGTGAGCCGATGGGGGTATGTTGACATCGCGTTGATTTCGGTTTCTGGTATCACACATTTCGTGTGACGATCGCCAATACTTTATTGCCTTCGTGCATGCACCCCTCATACTTTCGGCATGCTCTCTTCATGCTCTCTTCATACTCTCAGCATGCTCTCTTCATGCTCTCCGCATGCTCTCGGCATGCTCTCTTCATGCTCTCCTTATGCTCTCTTCATACTCTCCGCATGCTCTCGGCATGCTCTCCGCATACTCTCCCCATGCTCTCAGCATGCACTCCCCATGCTTTTGGCCTGCTGTATCCCTGCTTATCGGCTCGCTGGCGCGGGCGGGTGAGGTATACTCTCCACGTGCAGCCGCAACCCTATGCCGGACATTTGCGGACATTTCGGACACTTCTGACCAAAAGCGGAACGGCGTTTTTGGTCGGCTCCGATCGGGGTTGCTTTTTTGAGGCCTGTTGCAACGGGGCCTCTTCAGCCTGGGCCGGTAAACAGGCTGAAAAATTTAAATACAAAAAGTTATGGCACGACAAAAATCGGTGACGCGGCTTCAGGGTACCATCGGGGAGCTGACGTTTTACCGCTCGCGGCAAGATGGATTTCTGGCACGCGAGAAAACGAGTATCGATGCGGCGCGCATCCGGACGGATCCGCGCTTTGCCCGCACGCGCGAAAACGGCGCGGAGTTTGGTCACGCCGGTGCTGCCGGCAAGCTGGTGCGGATGGCGTTCATGCCGGTGGTTGCGGGGGCCCGCGACGGCCGGGTGACGAGCCGCCTGCTGAAGCTGATGATGGCCGCACTCAAGGCTGACCCCGAGAGCGCACGCGGCGCCCGTACGGTGAGCAAAGGCGACTTGCGCGTGCTCGAAGGGTTTGAGTTCAACATCCGCGCGCGGCTCAGCGCCACGTTGCCCGTGCCGGTGACACGGACCGTGGACCGGGCGGCAGGAAAGGCGCAAGTGACGATCGACCCCTTCGCAGCCGCCGACACGCTGGTGGCGCCATCCGGTGCCACGCATTACCGCGTGCTGATGGCGGTCGCGGAGATCAACTTCTCCACGGGCGCGTGGGCGATGGACTCACACCAGACGACGGAGCTGCCCCTCGACCACGCTGTCAATGATGGCGTGGCGCTGGAGGTGGCCTTTGCCGTCGGTACCGACCAGCCGCTGATGACGCTGCTGGGCATTGAGTTTGTGCAAGAAGTGAACGGGCTGTACTATCCCCTCCAGGATGGTGTGAGCAGCGCGTTGGCGATTGTACAGGTAGACCAGGTGAAACCGTAAACCCTTCGATCATGAATGTAATCGATCGGGCCAAGGCGCCCACCCCGAAGTTTTTCCGGGTGCTGCGCACGGTTGGGTTGGCGTTGGCGGCGGCGGGCGGCACGTTGCTGGCCGCGCCGGTGGCGTTGCCGGCAGCCATCGTCACGCTGGGCGGCTACCTCGCCGTCGCCGGCGGGGTGATGACGGCGATGAGCCAGGTGACGGTGGAGCAGGGCGCACCGCGCGACGGTGATGAGTGCCCCTAGCCACCACGGTGGCACTGCCGCCGGTACCGTGGGTGGCACGCTGCTGATGGTGGCCGCCAACATCCAATCGGGCGACGTGATCAAGACGGCAGTGCTGGCCATCGTCGGTGCGGTGGTAAGCTTCTTAGTGTCGTTGTTGCTCAAGCGGATGACGCGGCGCAGCCGGCGCCCGCGGTGAATTTTGGAACCCCAGCTGGCCACTGGGGTTCCTTTTTTTCCAAGCGCTCGCTTCGGACTCCGCGTTGTGTCTAAATTTCAATGATCGCGGCGTCCCCGAAACGACACCGCTGAGAAATGAATTTCCAAATCAGCTAATGAATTAATTCTCGAATCAACTCATTAGCTTATCCTCAAATCAACCAATCAACTTTCTAAATTCTTTTCTGCACTTGCCAATAGTGACCGAACGGATCTTTGAACATTCCTTGCCGATAGCCATACTCATGATCTGTTACAGGATTAATCTCCGTAGCACCTGCCTCAATCGCTTTCTGCATGATTGCATGCACATCAGGCACAAACAGCCCAATCACCGCGGTCACTCCTTTCGCTCGAACAGGCTCAAGCGCGTCACGCATGGTCTCGTGCACATGAAAAATGGCACCATTGAATTCCAACTCAGCAACGTGAACACTCCCGTCATCGTTGCGAAAACAAAACTGTTCGATGGCTCCGAAGCGCTTATAAAAATCAATGTCGAATGTTCCGTTGGGAATGTGCAGCTCGGGGGCGAAGTATGTAGCGGTTGAAGGTGTCATGTTTTACTTTTTTATTCTAGTACGAAGAAAGGGAAATTCTCTCAGCATATTAATATTACAAAAGAAAGGAGCTTCAAATTCTCGTTGAGTTTGCGTTATTTTTTCTCAGCGGAGTCTCGTCCCGGACTCCGCGTTATCTTTACATTTCACGAAAAATTTAATTTTGCCTATTCTTAACCGCATCCGTTGATGATTGATCAGGGTGTGCCGTTTCATACGCGGCACTAAAAGAAGAAGTTGCCTGCGTTGCCGCAGACTACTTCAAACGCTACGGTGATGATGCGTTTTATCCGGCCATGGGGCATTTTTCATTTACTTCTTTGTCCACTTACGCGAAACTGAGCACACTTATTGACTGGCTTTGGATGTGGAATTGAATGTGCGGCTAGGCAATGTGTGCGCGGTATTAAGAAAACAAACTTGTCTTTGTTGGCTCCTTTTTCTCCCTCTGAGTTAAAATGGTAATGACCAAGAATTTTTGTCGATATGAAAGCCAGCCTGATGACCGCCAGTGTCGCCAGTGTCATTAGGAGTAATAAATTTGGAGTAAGCTACTTTAGACCGCTGACCCTATTTTTGGGCGTGCCCCGGCGGGTCGGGCTATCCGCTACAAAGTCCGGCCTCGCACATGCAAACGCACTTCGGGCTTTCCGCTACTATCCCTCACGCAATGTCTCCCAAGAATTTCGAAATTGTTTTATTGATTGTTGGTTCTTCGGATGTGATTTGAATAGATCCGTATTCATTCCAAAAGTGGTCTAAATCATCACTCCATTTCTCAAAACCAAGCGGAGCTAATTTCCATTTTGAAGGTTCAAAAAACTCACCATCAATTAATCTCGATTTAATTTCCTTTTCTATTTCACTAACTGGTAGATTTTCCGGATTGGGGAATATTGTTGCTCCGTGCAATTTGTAATTCCCAGCATCTCGGTACAAGTAATTAAGCTTGATATTATTTTTGAAATCTTTCATCATTATGATATTCTAAAAATTCTTTATCTGGAAGAAATCTTTTTGGTAAGAAAATACTTCTGCTATCGTATTTAAGAAAGAAGTCTTTTGTTGCTTCATCTTTCTGTTTTTTAAGAACTGATGAAATTTTTATTTTGTAGTTTGGAAGAATTGTGATAAGCCCATTTTCAAATGCTTTATCGTGCAATGAATTAATGGCAATTCCATTTCTTGGATTCATTCGATTCTTCTCATCAATTCCCCAAGGTCGTATATGACCAGCAATAAGTAATTGTCTATTTGCAAGGCCTGTTATACAGCACTGATTATTGTATGCTGCAATTACCATTAACCTAAAGAAATTCTGATTCACTCTTACTTTGACAATTTGGCTACGAACTTTTCCTTCTTTGGGTAATTCAGAAATATCAAGTTGATTCAGCTCTTCAACAGTTATGTTTTCATATTTCGAAAGTAGTTTTTCACTTTCGAATGGAAGTTTATCCCAGTTGTTATGGAACTCGTTCCATATTTCTAAATCTAACTTGCTTGCATTTTGCGCTCCTTTAATTCCTCGAGCCTGTAAGCTTGGGTCAAAGCTTGCAAAATTGACAAGTTTAAATGCTACAGAGTTTGGTGTACGTCCAATTAGTTTTGCGAGATGAATAACATCTGGATTATTTCTGTGAAGTTTTCCAAATGGAAGTTTAAAATAGAGATTGATTGCAAGAATTAGTTCATCTCGATCCCAAAGTCTTTGTCCACTCTTCATATCGTGCTGTAACTCGCGTGAGGGATAGTAGCGGAAAGCCCGGAACGAAGCGATGGATTTGTGCGGCTGCGTGAGGACTTGTAGCGGATAGCCCGACCCGATAGGGGCACGCCCAAACTATTCTTCTTTGAAACGCCTGCTATTGAAAAAGGCTGACATGGAAAGCCTCCTAAAAGGATATCGTGTTCGGGAACTTCTGATTCATGAATTTTAGTAATGTCACCAAATGGTACTTCTTCGAAGTTTGCCTCATAAGTTTTTTGTGCAAAGTGATTCCACTCTGAAGTAAAAACACATTTGCCACCAAGATTTTGGAAGGCTAATCTTATTCCTCCAATTCCAGCAAAAAGGTCAACAAACTTGAACTTTGGATTCTTGGTCGAAGGGAATGGAATGTCCCATTTTATTGGAAGGTATGCCTGGAAGTATGGCTCCTCTAATGCTTGATTTTCTGAGACCTTAGTCAGATACCCAATTGCGGGTTTTTCGAAGTAATTGGCTACTCCGTTGTCATAATTTTGTAAGTAATGGGGTAGGTGTGCAAGGTCAAATCGTTCAGGCTTAGTTACTTCTATTTTTAGCTTTTTCCTTAGTTCTGAGTATTTGGCCATTTCTTCGTTTCCTTAATTCTTCTTCAATTTTAAAGATACAAAGTTCAAGCTTTTTATCTATCTCCTTGCCCCAAAAAACGCAGAATTTTCCAACCCAGTCCTTTCAATTCCTTGTTTACAGCCTTGTCTCGTTTGATATTGCTTTCAATCTTACTCCAACAGAATTTTCGGTTGGTTTTAATCCTGAATTTCTCCTTGCCCCAGTTTTTTCCATGCCAATATTCACTGTCCACGAAAACAGCAAGTTTATACTTCTTAAATGTCAAGTCAGGTTTTCCGAAAACTGTCTTGTCGTTCTTTCTGTATCTATGTCCGTTTGCCCAAAGAGCTTTAGCGAGTCTAATTTCAATTTTGGTCTCCTTGCTTTTTATGGCTTGCATGTTTGTCCGTCTTTGTTCTTTTGTCAAAACGTCCATACTCAAATTTATTACTTAATCTGTGCGTTGGGAAGATTTGACTCTTGCCATAGCTTTGGTGACGCGGTGGGTTTGTGCGGCTATGGCATGTGCCAAGCGTGGGGCAAGTCGAAGCACAATCTTCTTAAAAATGCAAAGGGCCGGCCATTTCATTTCTGATTTGTCCAACGTTATTTGTTTTCAAAGTCCAAGTTGTCCTGAAGCCGTTCACTTGTCCCCAAGGGAAATCTCTGTTAGTAATGCCCTTTACAAGTGCCCCAGGGATTTGATGTTTGGCGAAGAGTTGGTTTGCGGCCAACTCGATAGCCGCAGCTTCGTTTTTTGCAGGCTTAAATAATTCCCTCAGAATGGCTTATCATTAAGGGGAGGGCTGATTTTGTTGTGTTTTGAGGGTTTTTATCGCGCCTGCGTGTCAATTTCGAACGAAATCGCGGCCATCTTGATCAAGTTTGGGTCGATTTCGATCAAGATCAGGCCAATCTTGTTCAAGTTCGGTTTGATTTCGATCGAGTTCGGGTCAATCTTGTTCAAGTTCGGTTTGATTTCGATCGAGTTCAGGTCAATCTTGTTCAAGTTCGCTTTGATTTCGATCAAGTTCGCGTCAATCTTGTTCAAGTTCAGGTTGATTTCGATCGAAACCGGCCTGATGTTGTTCAGGTTTTACAGGCGAGGTGTGCCCAGCGGCCTGCCAATCGTCAAAAACATCCCCCAATTTGCCTACATCTTTGGCTATCTTCGTCTTGCCTAAACCCTCCCCGTATGTCAAAGAAGATTGCCATGATTTTCGGCCTGCTGGCGGCCAGCCTTTTGGCCTGCTCGCAGCCCCTGCCCACCTACCAGAAAAAAACCTATATGGTGCCCATGCGCGATGGGGTAAAACTTTTCACCGTGGTGATGGCCCCGGCCAACTCGCCGACGGCGCTTCCTTTTCTCGTTCAACGAACACCTTATGGAGCGCAGGTGCCCGACAACTTTGACATCACCCAATACCCTTACC
>Ga0075019_10001911_pt1 | contig 11883 bp, 11 predicted proteins | sample ColStrG_CSR_2013_FD_71473 | JGI IMG/M metagenome (GOLD analysis project Ga0075019, IMG submission 71473) | Freshwater sediment microbial communities in response to fracking from Pennsylvania, USA - Cold Stream Run_MetaG_CSR_2013 | ecosystem: Environmental > Aquatic > Freshwater > Creek >...
AGCCGAAATGATCACCGATTTCAAGGTTAATCTCAAGCGAATGCCAGGTGGCGCCCGACACGAAGTCCGGTCCGGCTTCTCCGGCCATGAAGCGCCCGCCGGCGAAGAGAAGAACTAGAATGACCTACGTGCAACGAAAGATCGCCTATGAAGGTTTACCTGGACGCCTGTTGCTTGAGTCGGATAACTGACGATCAATCGCAGGCGAGGGTCCGCGACGAAGCTGAGGCAATCGAGCACATCCTTTCCCAGGTTCGCCCGGGCGTGGTGGACTTGATTTCCAGCGAGGCGCTTGAGGATGAGGCGCGACGCAATCCATCCATGAAACGGCGTCTTGAGGTGGAAATGCTTTCTGTCTCTGGCTTCGAGCACGGTGGAACTGGATGATGCTGTGGCGCAACGCGCCAGAGTGCTGCGGTGTGGCCGGCTACGGCCTGTTCGATGCGCTTCATGTGGCGGCGGCCGAGGCTGCCGGCGCGGACGTGTTGCCGTCCACCGATGACCGTTTGATTAAGCGGGCCTCCCGAGGCGTGGGCAACCCTCAAATCCAAGTTCGGAATCCGCTCTCTTTGGAGTAAGGAGCAAGGGCTATGATCGCTCTGGATCATGACGGACGAGCAATTCGAGCGCTACGCCCTTGATGTACTGAAGCGGGAATTGGGCGCGGATGGCCTCGCGCGATTCCTCTGCCTCCACCGCTCTGGTCCGGGGGATTACACGCTGGACCGCGACGAGTGGCAGAAAGACCTGACCCTGGATCAGGTCCTTGAGTCCATCCGTGACCATCGCCGGCAACGCTTGCGTTAGCTACTCTCCGGTGCGCTAGCCTCTGACTTCCCGCTTTCAATGCCGCCTTCAAGCGAGAGCCGCTAGTCTCGGAAGCCAGATCTAACGGCCAGGCGGAACCCTCGGGGTGTCCTCTTGTGCGGCCTTTTTCTTTTCGCTGAAGTCCAACTGAGGTAGATCCAGGGTCCAGCTCGCGGAAATCAGGTCGCGGCAGGCATGCGCTAGCTCCAGCGAATCAACTTCAAGAGACTTGCCTTCGCAGTTGCCTCTTAAGCAACGGCCGAATTCAACCATGGCGCCTTCAACATCCTTTGCTTCCACAACCCCCAGGGGACCCCAATAGAGCTGCCAGAACTCCCCTTCGGCTCTCTTCACCTCAGCTTTGTCGCGCATTCCCTTGGTCGCCAGGACTCCGGCCGCGGCTGTAGCCTGATCGCACAATTCCAGTTGCTTTGAATAGAATGGCTTCTTGGCCTCCATCTGGGCCAGGGTCAACTGCAGCGCGAAATTGGCCTGTTGGGCCTTTAGGTTCTCCTGTGCCGCCTTTCGGCCGTTCAGGTACTGGACAACGGTGTACAGCCCGCCCGCCACAAGTCCCACGGCTGTCACACCGGCGAATACCGTGTTCCAGAATCGCGCTTGATCTTCAGTGAGGGCCGTGCGAAACATGACGTGAACCCCTGCCAGTGTACCAAACCCGCCCTCCCCCTCGAGGCCGCGAGCCGTCGCCGGTAATCCGCCGCCAGGCTGAATCATAAATGGAGAAGCATCCAAAGGTCCCCCGGCCAAGAGCCCAAGGGGGAGCCAGCCCGAAGGCGCTACCGCACCCGCCGCGATAGGCCCGGCTTGGCGCCCGTTCGGGCGTGCCGCTTGCGGTCCAGGAGCAGCCTTTCCTGTGCGTCCACCGGTTTCTTGCCGTCACCCGCCTTCTTGCGGGTGTAAGCTCCGCTGGCCAGCATACGCCGCGCCTTGGTGTTGTCCGCCAGATAGATCGCCAGCACTTCATCCCGCACCCGGCGAATCAACTTGGGATCCTCCAGGGGGAAGAGCACCTCCACCCGGTGGTCGATATTGCGCGGCATCAAGTCGGCGCTGCCGACGTACATCTCCTCGTCGCCGCCATTATGAAAATAGTAGATCCGGCTATGTTCCAGAAACCGGCCGACCACGCTGACCACCTCGATGTTGTCGCTCACTCCCGGCACGCCCGGCCGCAGACAGCAGATGCCGCGCACGATGAGTTGCACTTTCACTCCGGCCTGCGAAGCGCGGTACAACGCGCGGATCACGTGGCCGTCCACCAACGCGTTCGACTTAAAGATCAGGTGTCCGCCGGCGCCTGTGCGCGCATGTTCGATTTCCCGCTCGATCATGGCTTCGAACCGCGTCCGCAGGTTTAACGGCGCCACCAGCAGTTTCTTGTAATCGGATTTCGCCGAATAGCCGGTCAGGTAGTTGAACAGGTTGGTGACGTCGTCCGCAATTTCCTCGTCGCAGGTGAACATGCCGATATCGGTGTACAGGTGCGCGGTAATGGCGTTGTAGTTGCCTGTGGAAAGGTGTACGTACCGCACCATGCGGCCGCCTTCGCGCCGCACCACCAGCGCAACCTTGCAGTGAATCTTCAGCCCCACCAGTCCATACACCACATGCACACCGGCACTTTCCAGCGCGCGCGCCCATTCGATGTTGCTCTCCTCGTCAAAGCGGGCCTTCAGTTCCACCAGGGCCGCCACCTGCTTGTCTTCTTCCATGGCATCCAGCAGGGCCTCGACCACTTTGGAATTCCGGCCCACCCGGTAGAGACACGACTTGATCGCCAGCACCGCCGGGTCGCGCGCGGCCTTGCGCAAAAACTCGATCACCGGTTGAAAGCTGTCGAAAGGATGATGGAGCAGGATGTTCTGCCGCCGGATCATGGCGAAGACATCGTCCTCCTCGGCGGTTTCCACCAGCGCCGCGGGCAGGGCGGGAACGAAGGCACTTTCTTTCAGTTCCGGCCGGTCCAGTTGCGCCACGTCCATCAGGCGCTTGAGCGAAAGCGGCCCCTTCACGCGGTAGACATCGCTGGCCTCCACCTCCAGGTTGCTGATCAGGATTTCCAGGATGTGCGGAGGCATATCCTGCGTCACCATCAGACGAACCACGCTGCCGAAGCGGCGCTGCCTCACGCCCTCTTCGATGGTCTCCAGCAGGTCTTCGGCCTCCAGTTCCTTGATAGCGATGTCGGCGTCGCGGGTCACGTGGAAGGGGTGTGATTCCACCACCTCCATTCCCGGAAAAAGCGACCCCAGGTGCGCCGCCACTACCTGCTCCAACCACACCATTTCCGTTCGTTTGGGCCGCGGCTTGCCTGCTTTGGCCACGGTCGCGGGACCGAGCGGTGCCAGTTGAGGAAGCGAATCCGGTACTTTGACGCGCGCGAAATGTTCGTTTCCGCCGCCGTCGCGGATCAGCACCGCCAGGTTCAGGCTGAGGTTCGAGATATGGGGGAACGGCCGTCCCGGGTCGAAAGCCAGCGGGGTCAGAACCGGAAATATGGTCTCCGCGAAATACTTCGCGGTTCCCGCTAGTTGGGCCTCGTTCAGTTCGGAGTAGTCGTAAATCCGGATACCCTGTTCCGCCAACGCCGGCAGAATCGACTGCAGGCAACCGTGCGCCTCCTTCAGCAAACGGTTCACCTCCCGCCGGATCGCCACTAACTGCGCCCGCGGGCTCATGCCTTCGTGACCCGTGTCCACCGTGCCGGAGTCCATCTGCGCGAGCAACCCAGCCACCCGAACCATGAAAAACTCGTCCAGATTCGAGCCCAGAATGGCCAGGAACTTCAGCCTTTCGAGCAGCGGGTTCCGCGTGTCTTCAGCCTCCTCCAACACGCGCCGTTGGAAGGCCAGCAGCGACAATTCCCGGTTGAGGTACAGTTCCGGATCTTTCAAGTCGACCGGATCCGGGCTGCTTGATGCTTGCTGGCTTGCCATAGAAGGTGGTTAGGAGGCCGGAAACAGATACTCTAGCACGAGCCCAAACCGGGCTGCCCAGGCCGATTCGTCATGCCCCGCCCCAGGCACCTCCCAGTACCGCAGGTCGGCGCCTTCCCGCCAGCCCCTTTCCACCAAAGCATCGCGCAGTCTCCGCAGATCCGCGATCACGTGCTCCGAGGCTTCGCCCTCGGCCGTCCCCGCGTCCAGCCAGATGCGGGGACGCGCGGTCAACCGGCACCCCTCGATCATCTTCAGGATGGACTGCTGGTCCCACCAAACCGAGGGCGAGAGAACCGCCAGTTTGCCGAAGACCCGCGGATACAACAAGCCCGCCTCCAGCGACACCAATCCGCCCAGTGAAGAGCCTCCGACGCCGGTATGTGCCGCCGATCTCCGGGTCCGGAACGCCGAGTCGATAAAGGGCTTCACCTCGCGCGCCAGCATCATGGCATACCGGTCGCCCTTGCCTCCCTTGCGGCGGTGAGGGTCGCGCGTCGGCGTGTACTCCGAAATACGGCGTACGCCGGTGTTATACAGCCCAACGAGGATCGTCGGCTCGATAACGCCCCGCCGGATCAGGTCGTCCGCCGTGACGTCGGCGCGCCAATCCTGGCCTGCGAAGGCGGTTGCCGGGTCGAACAGGTTCTGCCCGTCTTGCAGATACAGCACCGGGTAACGCGCCGCCGAGGTTTCGTAGCCCGGCGGCAGGTACACCACCAGTTGCCGGCTAGTAGAGAGATAGCGGGAAGCGAATCGGGGAAGCAGGCGAATTCTGCCTTCGTCTTTGGCGCGGCGAATCACAGGGCGCCGCCGCAGCTCTCAGCCCGCCTGCCGCAATCCGCCGTAGCTCGCCAACCTGGAACACGAGGTTTCCCCACCCAGAGTATAGGTTACAAGTACCGGGCTAAGTTCTCAACCTCACTGCGGAATGGCCATAAGCCCGTACATCGTTGCGTAGCCGATCACGAACAGCACCGCCGCGATCATCCAGTCCTTGATGGTGTTGGGCAGCCTGACGCCCGCCTGACAATCTCCCTCGCGAACACTCATTTCGGGGCAACTCCTTAGCCTTCTTACTTATCGGCAGTTCGGAGAATTTCACTACACGCCGTGCACTTGCCGCGTGGTACCGCACGCTTTAGCTTGCGCTTGACCTCCGCGCAAGCCAATTCATGGGCTACCACTACAATGAAGCTATGTGGAAAACAGCGGCATTTTTGGTTGCTTTTCTGTGTGCGGCGCACGCCGAAGTTCACCAGATGACGCTGCGCCAGGCGGTGGGGATGGCGGTCAAACAGAACCCGGACATCGCCTTGGCGCGGCTCGATGAAGAGAATGCCCGGCAGGCGGTTCGGGTGGCAAAGGATCCGTTTGCCCCACGCGTGACGGTGGGCAGCGGCCTGGCATACAGCAACGGCTTCCCCATGAGCATCGAGGGTTCGGCCCCCAGCATCGTGCAGGCGCACGCCTCGCAGTACCTCTTCAACCGGCCACAGAGTTTCGCCGTGGCACAGGCCAAGGAGGACGTCCGCGGAGCCGGAATCGGCGTGGCCGGCAAACGGGACGAAGTGGCGTACCGCACCGCCGGGCTTTACCTGGATGCCGAGCGCGCCGCCCGCGTGGGCGAGTTAGCTCGCAAAGACGCCGCGAGCCTGGAGAAGGTTCTGGAAACTGTGCAGGCTCTGGTGCAGGAAGGCCGCGCGCTGCCGCTGGCCGGGAAGCAGGCGGCTTTTCAAGTGGCGCGGGCCCGCCAGATTGCGGAGGAGTTGGATGCCGAGCGTGAAACCGCCGAAACCGCGCTCGCCTTGGTTTTGGGCTTTTCCGCTGACGACCGGGTCCACCCCGTGGAGGAACAACGCCCGGCGCCGGCGCTGCCGCCATCCGAGGAGCAGGCCATTCAATCCGCCATGGAGTCCAACAAAGACCTGCGCAAACTGCAATCCCAGATTGCCTCCAAGGGCCTCGAAGCGCGCGGTCATAACGCCGCCCGATTGCCGCGGGTGGACCTGGTTGCCCAGTACGGCTTGTTCGCCAAATTCAACAACTACGAACAGTACTTCACCAAGTTCCAGCGGAACAATGGACAAATCGGCCTGTCGTTCCAACTGCCGCTGTTCACCGGACCGGGCGTGGGCGCGCAGTTGGCGCAAACGCAGGCCGACATCACCCATCTGCGAATCGAGTTGAACAATACGCGCAACCGGGTCAGCTCCGATCTGCAAAAATCCTTCCGCGACGTGAAAAAGGCCGAGACCGCTGCGGAGGTAGCACGCCTGGACCTGGAGGTGGCGCGCGAGCAGCTTTCCGTCTACCTGGCGCAAATGCAAGAGGGGCGGGCCGGGCTGCGGCAGGTGGAGGAGGCGAGAATCCTGGAAAACGATAAATGGATCGCCTTTTATGACGCCCAGTACGCCATGGAAAAAGCCCGGTGGAACGTTCTTCGGCTGACCGGCGACCTGGTAGCGCAGCTCGAAGCGCTGCCGTAGAAAGTCGACAGCTTCTTGACATGCGCGCCCAAGCGCCGCACACTCTTGCTATGCACTCATCGAGGCGCGAACTGCTGGGCCTCATCGGCGCGGCATCCCTTCACGCGGCTTCCACCAAGCCCGAACTGATTCTGGTCAACGGCAACATCCACACCGTCGACCCTTCGAACCCGCACGCCCAGGCCGTGGCAATTGCCGGGGGGCGATTCTTCGCCGTGGGAACCAATGAGGAGGTCGGCAATCTGGCATCGGCGTCCGTGACCCGCGTGGACCTGGGAGGCCGCATCGTAGTGCCGGGCTTTATCGACGCCCATCTGCACACGGCCTCCTCGGGCTTGCGCCACCTGAAGGACGTCAACGCCGATCTGCGCTCCATCGCCGCCATCCAGTCGGCCATTCGCGACCGCGCCGCCAAGACGCCGCCCGGCCAATGGGTGGTCGGCTTCATGTATGACGACACCAAGACAGCCGAGGGCCGCCCGCTCAACCGGGCCGATCTGGACGCGGCCGCGCCCAATCATCCGGTAATTGTGAACCACCGCGGCGGTCACACCAGCTACGTAAACTCGCGTGCTCTGCAGATTGCCGACGTGAACGAAAAGACCCCGGACCCGGAAGGCGGCAAGTTCGAACGCGGTCCCGATGGCAAACTCACCGGGCGCGTGGAAGAGCGCGCCAACGCAGCCTTCCGCGGCAAGATCCCCAACTCTGCCACCCGCGCCGAGCGCCGCGAAGGCGTCAAGCTCATCACCAAGATGATTGCGCGCAGCGGCATCACTTCCGTGAACGATCCGCAAGGCTCGCCCGAAGATCTGGCCGCCTACCAGGATGCCTACGCCGAGGGCGAACTCAGCGTGCGCGTGTACAGCTTCCTCAGCGTGGGTTTCATTCCCCGGATGCTGGCCTCGGGCGCGCGGTCGGGTCTTGGCAACGAGTGGGTGCGGATCGGCGCCATGAAAATGGTGTGCGATGGCTCGATTTCCGAGCGCACGGCGCGGGTTTCGCAACCCTACGTGGGCCGTCCGGACGATCACGGGATCCTGGTGACGACCGAGGAGCAACTTTATCACGACGCCAGGGACGCGCATGCCGCCGGCTGGCATATCGGCACCCACGCCAACGGCGACGTGGCCATCGACATCGTCTTGCGCGTCTACGAGCGTTTGCAGCGCGAGATGCCGCGGCGCGATCCCCGCTTCCGGATCGAGCACTGCACGCTGATCAACGACGATCTGGTAAAGCGCATCAAAGCCCAGGGCGTGATCCCCACGCCCTTTTCGAGCTACGTCTATTACCACGGCGAGAAGATGAAGGAGTACGGCGCCGAACGCTTGAACTCGATGTTCGCGCTGCGCAGTTTTCTGGACGCCGGCATCCCGGCCACCATGTCGTCCGATTATCCGCCCGGACCCTTCGAACCCATGATGTTCCTGCAATCCGCCGTGACCCGCACCGACGTCAAAGGCAACGTCTGGGGGCCGAAGCAGCGCATCCGCGTGGAAGAAGCCCTGCGCGTCGCCACCATCAACGGCGCCCACGCCTCGTTTGAAGAGAAGCTGAAGGGCTCCATCGAGGTCGGCAAGTTGGCCGACCTGACGGTCCTGGGCCGCGACCCGCTACGCGAAGATCCGGGTTCGCTGGTGACGATTCCCGTGGAGCGAACGATGGTCGGCGGTCGGTGGGTATGGGAGGCGTGACCGCGGTCGCATGCACGGGCCAACGCTCGCTCATGCACACTCCAGCGCAGTCTTAGCGTGCTCCCCCATACCCCTACTGCACCCGCTCCACCACTTCCGCCTTCCCGTAAGCCTTCTCATCCACGCCACACTTCAGCAGAAAGCTCCGTACCGCGTCACCCGGCGCCGTGATCAGCGTTCGATCCCCGGTTTGGGTGGTCGCCAGTTGTTTGGCCGCCTGCTCCCGGAGCCAGTCGCTGTCCAGAAAAGCGAACCGCACCGAGTTGCCACCCGGCCAAACCCTGACCATCGTGTGCACGGGTAGCTGGAATGCGTTGTCATCCGCAGACACCAGGTCCATCAGTTCCGCCTCCCCTGCCTTCATGAGCTTCGCCTGGAACCGGATAGCCTCGGATTTCTCCACGTAGGTAATCGCGTAACCTCGGCCATCCTGCCGGATCACGTAAGTCGCGTCGCCGTTATCGCCGCTCCAGACGCCTGCCAGCGCCGGGTCGAGCACCGCATCCGGGTCGGTCACGAATGGGTTCAAGGACACCAGCGAGGAACAGCCTGTCATCGCCACCGCGCCCGCCAGGGCCAAAACTAAACTTGGAAATCGCATGTCTTTGTGCCTCCACAATGGAACAGCGATATTCCAATCCGAGAATTGCACCTACTGGCGGCCACTTCTTCCACGCCCTCTGGGACGCTGGCAAGCCGAAGTCTATCCGGCCAAGTGTACGCTGCGTAACCTCGTCCTCCACAGTTTTTGTAGAAACGTTCACGGAATCTGTTTTCAAGCCGCCGATTCGTGGCAATCGGCCGTGTTAGATTCGAACATGGCTCCGAAGTGCGCTATGTCTGACACCGTTGTTACCGTTCTGGAACGCGGCCGAGGAAATCGTTGGGACCAGCCAGTCGAGACAGGGAACGGCCGCCGCTGGCTTCTCATCACCGGGCTCACCGCTCTGTTCTCGGCAGGCTTGGCGCCCGGCCCGATCCGCGCTGGGGTGATTGGGAGTCCCGTTATCGCGGGCGGTTACACCTTCATCAACTTCGACGGTCCAAACAGTGGAGTCAACGCGGGCGCAGGTACGAACGTAAACGGCATTGCCAACAACGGAGCCGCCGTGGGATTCAGCCTCGGCAACGCAGGACTCTTCACAAACTTCGTTCGCAACCCGGATGGAACGTTCACTACTCTGAATCTGGGCGGCGCGGGCAGCGCGATGGCGATGGGAATCAATAGCGCAGGCGACGTCGTCGGCACGCAGAACGGGACGGCCTTCTTCCTGCCCAATGGCGGCTTGCCGGGAACGCTGACGACTCCAGCGGGCGCGACGACCGCTTTCGGTGTCAACGATCAGGGCAACATCGTTGGCCAGTTTAATTCGGCCACTGCCAGTCCGGGATTCTTCCTGGCGAACAGCGCCGGTAACGGTCTGATCACAATCAACCCGCCTTCGGGTCCGAACATTGTCAATGCGCAGGGAGTCAACGACAACGGGCTTGTGGTGGGCTTTTACGTCGGCACAGATGGACAAGACCACGGTTTCATAACCAGGGTGTCCTCCGCGCAAAACGACAGCCTTAGCGGAACCGGGGTTGCGGACCCGGCGATTCCCAACGTCGCGGGCGAACCCGGGGCCACGTTTGTTTTCTCCCAGATTCTCGGAGTGAACGACAGCGGGATCGCGGTGGGCTATTACGGCGACAGTACCACCAGCCAGCACGGCTTCTTCTACAATAGGAACACTGGGGCGTACCTATTCCTGGACGACCCCTCCGAGCAGTTCAGTAATGGCGTCGAAGTGACGCAAATCACCGGAATCAACAACTCGGGCGAGATCGCCGGGTTCTACTCCGATGCCTCCGGAGTGTTTCACGGCTTCGTTGCATGCCCAACCGGCGTTACTTGCACCACTTCCGTCACTTCGCCTACGCCGGAGCCGAGCTCCCTGGTGTTTGCGAGCTTCGGCCTGGGTGTTCTGGCTTTTCGGCGCTTCCTCCACAGGCGGAATTCGCTCAGCGCCTGAACCACCTGTTGGATAGTCCAAGTACCCATACACGCCGTTGACACACCCGACGGGAACCGTCTTGCAATCGGGCTGGCCTTGCACGTCGTTGTGACTGCGACGCGCGCTCTCTACTTGGCGCCGCCGCCCACGTATCCCAAACTCTTCAGCCGACGCTCCTCTTCCGGACTCAACTTCATTTGCTGCACCGGCTGCACCGGGATGGTCTTTCCCCATGCCGTCATGGTTTGGCCCAATGCCACCATCTCCCCGGTTCCCGCCGCGGAGACTTCCCTGGCCTCATCCGGATCGGCATCCAGTTTGAACAGTTGCCTCTTGCCTGTATTGAAGACGATGTACTTGAACGGCCACGCCACCATCGCCCGCGCCGCGCACCCGCTGCACTCCACCGATTGGATCACCTGGCAGGGGAAGGTTTCGGAGAAAAGCTCGGCGGGCCGCCGGGCCGCTCCATCCAGCAGGCTGCGGCCCTGCATCGCCGGCGGAACCGGAACGCCCGCCGCCGCGAGAACCGTGGGCGCCACATCGATCAGGCTCACCGGCGCCTCCGCCAAACCCTTGTGCGCCGACTTCGGATACTTGACCAGCAGCGCCACGTGCAGCAGATTCTGGTAGGGCGAGTTGCCGTGCTCCACCCGGTGCCTTTCGCCAAACGCCTCGCCGTGGTCGGAAGTGACTACGATCATGGTGTTTTCGTAGAGACCGCGATCCTTGAGCGCCGCCACGATCCGGCCGATCTGCGCATCCAGGTACGCGATGCCGCCGTCATACTGCGAAATGCAATACTGCCGGTAGTCGGCCGGAGTGCCGCCGCCATTGCTGATCGCGTACTGCTCGGATTCCAGGTAGTCCTTCGTCAGGGTGGCGACTTTCCCAGGAAATTTGCGGTCCCAGGGCGCCGGCGGAATGTATGGGAAGTGCGCGTCCATATAATTGATGAAACCGAAGAAGGGAGTCTGCGGTTGAGCGCGGCCATCCAGCGTGCTCAGAAACTCGTCGTCGATGTCTTCGGCGCTGCTGTTCAGCCGGTCGAACTGCGCGGTGTCGGTCACCAGGTTCAGCAGACGCCGCATCTGCCGCCGCAACTGGCAGCGATTCTCGTCGCTCAGCAACGGAACCGGCCGCTCAATGCGAAACTGCTGAAAGCCGCGATCCAGCCCGAAGGCCGAACGCAGATACAGGTTAGAGGCCACACCCAGGGTCGTATATCCCTGGCCCTTCAGGATCTCCGCCAGCGTGGGAACGCTCTTCAACAAGGGACGCCCGTACGACGCTTCGGGGGCCTTGCAGTAGGCGCCGTGCCAGCTCGGATACGTTCCGGTAAACAACGACGCATGGCTGGTCAACGTGATGTCCGCGGCCGATTGGGCATGAGTGTACACCACGGCATCCTGTGCCAGCGCCCGGAGGTTGGGCGACGTGTCGCGTTCGTAGCCATAGAGCGAGAGATGATCGGCCCGCACCGTGTCCATCACGATCACCAGCACGTTTGGCTTGCCGCCGGGCGATTGCGTCGCCGATTGCGCCGCCACGGTAACGGGTGCCGGGTGCGCGATCCCCATCACTTCCATGGAGCCGACCAGAACCGCCGCCAGCGCCAGGGTAGCCACCGCCCAACGCGCGGGCCCCAGGTTGGGGCGCAGTTTTCGCCCCAGCCACACCGCCACGGCCACCAACACGATCAGCGCGCCTTCCATCAGATGCGTTGCCAGCTTGATATTGCCGCCGAGTTGCTGGCCCGACGCCATGTCCAGCAGGTCGGCCGTCTGTTCCACGCCGAGCAGCACCCCGGAGAACACCCATGGGTTGGTCAGCATCCCCAGCCGAACCGACCAGCGACCGGAGCGCAATTCCAGCAGCAAGAGCACGGCATAGCACGCCGCCGCGATCAGCACCGCGATTCCGCCCGTCAAGCTCA
>Ga0075019_10001913_pt1 | contig 11881 bp, 13 predicted proteins | sample ColStrG_CSR_2013_FD_71473 | JGI IMG/M metagenome (GOLD analysis project Ga0075019, IMG submission 71473) | Freshwater sediment microbial communities in response to fracking from Pennsylvania, USA - Cold Stream Run_MetaG_CSR_2013 | ecosystem: Environmental > Aquatic > Freshwater > Creek >...
GCACTATCACATGGAGACCATACAGCGCAGGCACTTCAACAGCACTGCCCAGATGGTTGGTTTCAGTTCGGATGCGGAAACCATCGTTCAGGATCTGATCGAGAAGACCCCGGAGATCATTGCCAACGCGCAACGCAAGCTGCCTGCCGATTTTTCGCAGAAGGTCTTGGACAGCGTGCTTGGAGGATTGGAGCAAGCGGTCGCGCGGCTAGGCGACATGCCTGCCAGATGATGTGGCGTCAGAGTCTGAAACCCGATGCATTCGAGCCTGGCGCTCAAGCGCCTAAAAAGCCGAAGTGATTGATCCACTAGGGCCTCTTCAATGGTGTCTGGTCGGGGTGAGAGGATTCGACTGAAATGCCTATAACCCTATGATTTAAAACGATTTTCTATCGCAGACCGGATCAAAATTCTGGACCATGTTATGGACCAACGAATTTTAGCGTCGTTTGGCCATTCCGTTGACGGAATATTCCATGGAAGCTATACTTTTGCCATGAAATGGGATGTTGAGTACACCGATGAATTCGGCGAGTGGTGGCGTGGCCTGTCCGAAGACGAACAGGCATCGCTAGATGCATCCGTACGCTTGTTGGAAGACCGCGGTCCAAATTTGGGTTTCCCTCACAGCAGCGGAGTGAATGGCTCCAAGCACAGCCACATGCGCGAATTGCGCACGCAGCACGATGGACGACCGTTTCGGACCTTGTATGCGTTTGACCCTAGGCGCTCGGCCATTTTGTTGATCGGTGGAGATAAGACCGGAGACGGCCGATGGTACGACGTGCACGTCCCTATCGCGGACGGACTCTACGATGAACACTTGGAGCAACTTCGAAAGGAAGGACTGATCAATGGCTAACAAATTTTCAGAACTGCGTTCGCGCATGTCTCCCCAAGCACAGGCGCAGGCGGCGGACAAGGCGATGCGTATGCTCGCCGAAATGCCGCTCAACGAACTACGCCAGGCGCGTGGACTTTCCCAAAAAATGCTGGCAGATGTACTGCACGTCCAGCAGCCGTCGATCGCCAAAATGGAGAAACGCACAGATATGTACCTGTCAACCCTGCGCAGTCATATTGAGGCGATGGGTGGGCAGTTGGAGGTGGTGGCGCGCTTTCCGGATGGTGCGGTCAAAATCAGTAATTTTGGCGACCTTGGTTCCGCCACTATGGGGTGATGAAACTGATTCGTGCTGTGCTGTGCTGAGTAAACGGGTGCATGAGCTGAGACATCCGACCGCATTGCCTTGTCCCTCGGTTGAGGATTCCGAATGTTATCGAAATTTATATTTGGTATCCCTGCCATTTGCGTCCTCAATGCGGCGAATTTTTTTGGACGTTATCGGACAAGCGCGCCGCCTGCAACAAAGCCTCGTGACGGTTATGGGTGCTCAGGGAGCGGCGGATTTCTGTCTTGCCCATGACCACACGCAAGTCGTGGGGGTCGGCGTAGCGAAATTAGTAGCCGCTGGGGCAAACGAGAAGGTAAGGCGGCAAGCGCATGAATCACTTCCTGAGAGGAAATGGACCAGCGTTTAGACCAGGCTGCGTTTATTCGGTTGAAAAACCTACATTAAATCAGCGACTTGCATGATTGGTCGGGGTGAGAGGATTCGAACCTCCGGCCTCTACGTCCCGAACGTAGCGCTCTACCAGGCTAAGCTACACCCCGTGGTGTCTCAGTACCTTGCAGCAGTCGGGCGTGGGGCCCGTCAGACTCTTGCGAGCCTGGGACCTGTCTGCTGCAGGCCTGCAAATTGGTTTGCAAAATGCCCGCTTCAGTGGTCCCTGTCCAGTAGCTGAGCCGCCAATTGTAGCAAGCACGCGCGGTGCTCTCCGGCGGGCAGGGTTTGCGCCGCTGCGATGGCGCGTTCGGCCTCGGCGCGCGCGCTGCGGCGTGCGACTTCCAAGGCGCCCGTGCTTTGCACAATGTGCACCACTTGCTCCAACCGTCCCAGATCGCCGGTCTCGATGGCGTTGCGCACCGTCGCCGCGTCGGCGGCGCTGGCGCGCTGCATGGCGGCGATCAGCGGCAGCGTGGCTTTGCCTTCGCGCAGGTCGTCGCCCACGTTCTTGCCCATCACGGCCGCTTCGCCCGAATAATCCAGCACGTCGTCAATCACCTGAAAGGCCGTTCCCAGCGCCTGGCCGTAGTCGGCGCAAGCGCTTTCCATCTCAGGCGTGGCGCCGGCGAGCACGGCGCCTACGCGCGCACTGGCTTCAAACAGCTTGGCGGTTTTGGAGCGTATGACCTGCAGGTAGCCCGCCTCGTCCAGCGCCGCGTTGTGCACGTTCATGAGTTGCAGCACTTCGCCCTCGGCGATCACATTGGTCGCGTCGGCAAGAATGCCCATGATGCGCATGTTTTGCGCGTCCACCATCATCTGGAAAGCGCGCGAGTATAAAAAGTCGCCCACCAGCACGCTGGCCGGATTGCCGAAGGTCGCGTTGGCCGTGCGCAGACCGCGCCTCAGCGCGGAATCGTCGACCACGTCGTCGTGCAGCAGGGTCGCGGTATGAATAAACTCGACCACAGCCGCCAGGCTATGGCGTTGCGGCCCCTGGAAGCCGAGCGCGCCGCTGCACAGCAGCAACAGCGCCGGGCGCAGGCGCTTGCCGCCGGCAGAGATGATGTACTGCGCCACGGTTCCGACCAGTGGCACGCCCGAGTCCAGCCGCACGGCCACGACGGCGTCGACCGCGCGCATGTCCTCGGCAATGATGGAGAGCCAGGGTGAGGGGCTGCGTGGGGTTGCGGTCACAAAAGCGGTCTGAGGGTTTGGGCGCGATTATAGGAAGCTCTACGCTGCCGCTGCCCGGGCAGGTACCGAAATTTGGAGAATTTGCATCTTCCCTGCTATACTCACGGGCTCTGCGAAAATTCGTTCGCGGGCTCTTTCGCGGCTTAGGCCGCGAATTCAATCAAAAGAGGTCATCATGTACGCGGTCATAAAAACCGGCGGCAAGCAGTATCGCGTTGCCGCTGGCGAAAAAATTAAAGTAGAACAGATTGCTGCGGACGTAGGCCAGGAGATTGTCATCGACCAGGTTCTGGCCGTCGGAAACGGCGCCGAGCTGAAAGTTGGCACACCCCTGGTGTCCGGCGCCACCGTGACGGTTACCGTCATCGCGCACGGCAAGCACGACAAGGTGCGCATTTTCAAGATGCGTCGCCGTAAGCACTATCAGAAACGTCAGGGTCACCGCCAGCAGTTCACGGAACTGCAAATCGGTGCGATCAGCGCTTAAGGAGCTAGGGTCATGGCACAGAAAAAAGGCGGCGGCTCTACGCGAAACGGGCGCGATTCGCAGCCCAAAATGCTGGGTGTGAAGGCTTTTGGTGGCGAGCAGGTCAGCGCCGGCGCCATCATCGTGCGCCAGCGTGGAACCAAGTTCCATCCGGGAACCAATGTAGGCATTGGCAAGGACCACACGCTGTTTGCGCTGGTCGACGGCCAGGTCGAATTTGCGGTCAAAGGCGCGCTGAACAAGCACACGGTAAGCATTTCGGCTGTTTGATCCGCTGCCGTTCCAGCCCAGAAACCCTGCGCTCCGGCGCGGGGTTTTTTGTTTATAACGCTGCCCAGGGCCGCAAAGCAGACCACCATGAAGTTCGTTGACGAAGCCTATATTGATATCTCTGCCGGAGACGGCGGGGCAGGCTGCGTCTCGTTCCGGCACGAAAAGTACAAAGAGTTCGGGGGCCCGAACGGCGGCGACGGTGGCCGGGGCGGTCACGTCTTTGCGGTCGCCGACCCCAACCTCAACACCCTGGTCGATTTCCGCTTTGCGCGCCGTTACGACGCCAAGCGCGGCGAGCACGGCATGGGTTCGGACATGTTTGGCGCCGCCGGCGACGACATCACGCTCAAAATGCCGGTGGGCACCATTATTTCGGACGCCGAGACCGGCGAAGTCCTGTTCGAATTGCTCGTTCCCGGCGAGGTGATCACCATTGCCAAGGGTGGCGATGGCGGCTTCGGCAATTTGCGCTTCAAGAGTGCAATCAACCGCGCGCCGCGGCAAAAAACGCCGGGCTGGCCGGGCGAAAAGCGCAACCTCAAGCTCGAACTGAAAGTATTGGCCGACGTCGGCCTGCTGGGCATGCCGAACGCCGGCAAGTCCACGCTCATCAGCGCCGTATCGAACGCACGCCCCCGTATTGCCGACTACCCGTTCACGACCTTGCACCCCAACCTGGGTGTGGTGCGTGTGGGGCCGGAGCAAAGCTTTGTGGTGGCCGACTTGCCGGGTCTGATCGAGGGCGCTGCCGAAGGCGCGGGCTTGGGCCACCAGTTCTTGCGCCATTTGCAGCGCACGCGACTACTGTTGCACGTCATTGACCTGGCGCCTTTTGATGAGGGCGTAGACACCGTGGTGCAGGCGCGCGCCATCGTCAACGAACTGAAAAAGTACGACGAAAAGCTGTTCAAGAAGCCGCGCTGGCTGGTGCTGAACAAGCTCGACATGGTTCCGGGTGACGAGCGCGCAGCGCGCGTCAAGGATTTTGTTCGCCGCCTGCGTTTCAAGGGCCCGGTGTTTGAGATTTCCGCCTTGACCCGCGAAGGCTGCGAGCCACTGATCAAGGCGGTCTACCAGCACATCAAGGCGCAGCAAGTCGCCGAGCAACCCCCGGTGGACGTGGATCCCCGGTTTCAGGGCGAAGCGCCGGATGTCGACTGAGGGCGCGTCCGCACTCACCAGCGCCCGGCGACTGGTCGTCAAGGTGGGCTCCAGCCTGGTCACCAACGAAGGCCGGGGCCTGGACGAGCACGCCATCGGCGAGTGGTGTCGCCAAATTGCCCATCTGGTGCGCGACGGGCGCGAAGTCATCATGGTTTCCAGCGGCGCCATCGCCGAGGGCATGAAGCGTCTGGGCTGGGCCACGCGCCCGCAGGCCATTCAGGAATTGCAGGCCGCGGCCGCTGTGGGCCAGATGGGACTGGCGCAGATGTACGAAACCAAGCTGCGCCAGAACGCACTGGGCAGCGCGCAAATCTTGCTGACGCACGCCGACCTGGCCGACCGGGAGCGCTACCTGAACGCGCGCTCCACGCTGGTAACCCTGCTCGGCCTGGGCGTGGTTCCGGTCATCAACGAGAACGACACCGTCGTCAACGACGAAATCAAGTTTGGCGACAACGACACCCTGGGAGCGCTGGTCGCCAACCTGGTAGAGGCCGACGCGCTGATCATTTTGACCGACCAGCGCGGCCTGTACAGCGCCGATCCGCGCAAGGATGCCCAGGCGCAGTTCATTGCGCAGGCGCAGGCGGGCGATCCTGAGCTCGAGCGCATGGCCGGCGGCGCGGGCTCCAGCCTGGGGCGTGGCGGAATGATCACCAAGATTCTGGCGGCGCGCCGGGCCGCGGGTTCGGGCGCGTCCACGGTGATTGCCTGGGGACGCGAGCCCGACGTGCTGATGCGGCTCGCGCAGGGGGAGGCCATAGGTACATTGCTGTTGGCGCAAACGCAGAAAATGCAGGCGCGCAAGCAGTGGATTGCCGACCACCTGCAATTGCGTGGCGCCGTGGTGGTGGACGCAGGTGCGGTTGGCAAACTGCGCGACGAAGGCAAAAGCCTGTTGCCCATAGGCATGCTGCAGGTGGAAGGCGATTTTTCTCGCGGCGACGTGATAGCGGTACGCGACGCTGCGGGCGCCGAAATTGCGCGCGGGCTGGCCAACTATGCGAGCGCCGAGGCGCGCATCATCTGCCGCAAACCTTCAACGGATATTGAGCGCTTGCTCGGCTACGCGGCCGAGCCAGAAATGCTGCACCGGGACAATTTGGTCATCACGCGCTGACCTGTGCCGGCGAATTACTCGTACGGGAAGCGGTTTTGCGGCTGCCCGTGCTTGAGCAACTGGATGATTTGCGGTACGTCGGGTGAAAGTCCGGCAGAACACGCCGCCTGGCGGGCAAACACCCAGGCCAAATGCGTTAGTCCATTTTCTGCAACGGGTTTCCATTGCGGCTGGCTCACGGCAGACCATTGGCCCGACGCCGTATAAAGCGCGTAGGTCTTGGTTTCCCGGGTGGCGCAGCGCAGCGCCTGGTAGCTGGCGGTCACCGTGCCCGAGCGCGCCTTGAGCACCATCACATAACGCAGCACACCGTCGCCGCCCAGTTGCAGCGTGGCCGGATCGATCGCGACTTGCACGCTCTGAAAATTGGGCGTTTCCAGCGTCAGCAAATGGGCTTGCGAAAACTCGGGCGGCGCCCCGACGGCTTGCTCCACCCAGGGCGGGTCTTCGGTCGTGTCGGCGGCGCGCGCAGCCGTCCCCAGCGCCAGGCTGGTGAGCAGTAGCAGGCAGGCCTGCAGGCCTTTGAAGGAATCAGGCATCGTGGGCGTCGGCCGCAGGCTGCGGCAATGGAGTGTCCGGCGCCGCGCTGCTTGCGCCGGCCGCCGACGCGGGGCCGCGCTCAGTTTGCGTGTCGTCGCGCTGACGCTGACCGGAGCGCAGGTAGCGGCCGCGCGGATCATGGCGCGGGAGATAGCGTGCCAGTTCGGTCAAAGCCAGTTGGTAGACGCCGCGCTTGAATTCGACGACAGCGTCCAGCGGAACCCAATACTCGTTCCAGCGCCAGGCGTCAAATTCCGGATGGTCCGTGGCGCGCAGGTTCAAATCCCAGTCGTGCCCGGTGAGTTGCAACAGGAACCAAATTTGCTTCTGGCCCTTGTAGTGCCCGCGCGCGTCGCGGCGGATGTAACGGTCAGGCACCTCGTAGCGCAACCAGTCCCGGGTGCGGGCGACCACGCTGACGTGCTCCGGCTGGAGCCCCACTTCCTCATGCAGTTCCCGATACATGGCCTGTTCCGGAGTTTCACCCCGGTCTATGCCGCCTTGCGGAAACTGCCACGAATGGGTACGTATGCGTTTGCCCCAAAAAACCTGGTTTCTCTGGTTGAGCAGGACGATGCCGACGTTGGGGCGAAAGCCGTCCCGGTCAAGCATAATCAAACCCCAATTCTTAAACTTGGTTCATTATGCACAGCAAACGCGGTGCATCAAGGGCCTGGCCCCAATCATTCCACGAAGTCGAATCGCCGTTCCATGAAAGCCTCCCAATTTTTCATTTCCACGCTCAAGGAAGCGCCCGCCGACGCCGAGGTCGCGAGCCACAAGCTGATGTTGCGCGCCGGGATGATCAAGAAGCTGGGCGCGGGCATTTACACCTATATGCCCCTGGGTTTGCGCGTCATCCGCAAGGTCGAGGCGATCGTGCGCGAAGAGATGAATCGCGCCGGTGCGGTCGAGTTGTGCATGCCCGTGGTGCAGCCGGCCGAGCTGTGGCAGGAGACCGGGCGCTTTGGCAAGATGGGTCCGGAACTGCTGCGCATTCGCGACCGGCACGAGCGCGATTACGTGGTGCAGCCGACCAGCGAGGAAGTGGTTACCGACATCGCGCGCCAGGAAATCAAAAGCTACAAGCAATTACCGCGCAATTTCTATCAAATCCAGACCAAGTTCCGCGACGAACGCCGGCCGCGCTTTGGCCTGATGCGGGGGCGCGAGTTCATCATGAAGGACGCGTACAGCTTTGACCGCGACGTCGCCTCGGCGAAGATCAGCTACCAGAACATGGCGCAGGCCTACCGCCGCATTTTTGACCGATTCGGTCTGCGCTACCGCGCCGTCGCCGCCGACAGCGGCGCCATCGGCGGCGACCTGAGCGAAGAGTTCCAGGTGATTGCAGCGACCGGCGAAGACGCCATCGTGTACTGCCCGCAGAGTGATTACGCGGCCAATATGGAAAAAGCCGAGGCGCTGGCGCCGACAGCGCCGCGCCCGGCAGCCACGCAGGCGCTGGAGCGCGTGCCAACGCCTGGAAAAAGCACTTGCGAAGACGTGGTGGCCTTGCTCGGGCTGCCCTTGCAATGCAGCGTCAAATCGCTGGTGCTGGCGACGGACACGCTCGACAGCCAGGGGCTTGTGGAGCGCAGCCAGGTTTGGCTGCTGCTGCTGCGCGGCGACCACAGCATGAACGAGGTCAAGGTTGGCAAGGTTCCCGGACTCGCGGGGTTCCGCTTTGCCAACGCGGCCGAAATCGACGCCCATTTTGGCTGCCAGCCGGGTTACCTGGGGCCGGTGGGCTTGCGCCAGCCGCTCAAGGTTGTCGCTGACCGCGAAGTCGCGCGCATGGCCGACTGGGTATGCGGCGCCAACACCGTGGACTTTCACCTGCGCGGCGTCAACTGGGGCCGGGACCTGCCGGAACCCGACTTGGTCGCCGACTTGCGCGACGTCGTCGCCGGCGACCCTTCGCCCGACGGCAAGGGCACGCTGGAGATCGAGCGCGGCATTGAAGTCGGCCACGTGTTCTACCTGGGAACCAAGTACAGCGCGGCCATGCAAGCGACCTTCCTGGACCCGAACGGCAAACCCCAGGCGATGGAAATGGGCTGCTACGGCATAGGCATCACGCGCCTTCCCGCTGCTGCCATCGAGCAGAACCACGACGCGCGCGGTATTGTCTGGCCCGACGCTCTGGCGCCCTTCACCGTGGTCTTGTGCCCCATCAGCCCGGACCGCTTTCCGCTGGTTCAGGAGGCCGCCGACACGCTGTATGCCGAACTGCTGGCAGCGGGCGTGGACGTGCTGCTCGACGACCGCGGCGAGCGTCCTGGCGCCATGTTTGCCGATTGGGAACTCATAGGCGTGCCGCACCGCGTGACGCTGGGCGAGCGCGGCCTGAAAGACGGCATGGTCGAGTACCAGCAGCGGCGCGATACCGCTGCCACGCCGGTGGCGCTGGCCGACATCACGGCCCTGCTGCGCGCGCGTCTGCAGGCATGAACGCTGCGGCAGGATGGCGGCGGCGCGACTGCGCGCTCGGCCTGCTCGCTGCTGCAGCCGGCACGCTTTGCCCTGCGGGTGCGTACGCCGGCGCGCAGCGCGAGGAGCAACTGGCCGATTCGGTACGCAGCGCGCTGACCTCGGCCATAGAACACGCGGCGCCGCCGCAACTGGAATTTGCCGACACCGAGGCACGCCTGGCGTATCTGCGCTGGCTGGGCGCCATGAGCGCGCGCCTGCAACAGCGCGTTTCGCAGTGGGACCTGCGGCGCGACCTGTTGCAAACCGCGTGGTACGAGAGTGGGCGCGCAGGCCTGGACAGCGCGCTGGTGCTGGGCCTGATTCAGGTGGAGAGCAATTTCCGCAAATTCGCCGTCAGCAGCGTCGGTGCTTTAGGCTATATGCAGGTGATGCCGTTCTGGACACGCCAGCTTGGCGGTGGCGACCCGGGCATTTTGTTTCACATGCAGACCAATCTGCGCTTTGGCTGCGTCATCCTGCGCCATTACCTGGACATGGAGGGTGGCAACCTGTTTATGGCGCTGGGTCGCTACAACGGCTCGCGGGGCCAGGCGCAGTACCCGAATGCCGTGCTGGGCGCGCAGCGCGCCTGGGTTTATGTCGATGCGCCCGCGCAGCGCGGCGCCCGTGCGCCAACCTAGTGGGCGTCTTTTCCCAGAACCTGTGACAGTTCACCAGACTCGTACATTTCCATCATGATGTCCGAGCCACCGATGAATTCGCCCTTGATGTAGAGCTGGGGAATCGTCGGCCAGTTGCTGTATTCCTTGATGCCCTGGCGAATGCCTTCGTCTTCCAGCACGTTGACCGTCGCAATCGACTTGGGCTCTACGCCGCAGGCCTTGAGAATCTGGATGGCCCGGCCGGAAAAACCGCATTGCGGGAAGCTGGCAGTGCCTTTCATGAAGAGCAAGATCTCGTTCGATTTGACGAGGGCGTCTATGCGTTGCTGTGCGTCGCTCATGGCGTAAACCTTTGAATGTGGATTGCCCCGATTATTTCATTTTCGGCTCGGGATTGCGCGCACAGTTGCCGACCGCATTGCATTCAGGGTTTTTGTCGATAATCGCGCTTCACTCTTCACCACCGACCATGAAAATTGACAAAGACACCGCCGTCACCCTCAGCTACAAAGTCTCGGACGCCAGTGGCAAGCTGCTGGAGGAAAGTCGTGAGCCCATGGCCTACTTGCATGGCGGCTACGGCAATACCTTTCCCAAGGTGGAAGCGGCGCTGCAGGGCCAGGAAGCCGGATTTCAGGCGGTCGTGGAACTGGCGCCGCAGGACGCTTTTGGCCTGCGCGACGAAAGCCTGCTGCAAACCATACCCAAGTCGCAATTTCCACCGGGGGTCAAGGTGGGCGGGCAGCTCGAAGGCCACGACGCGCAAGGCCAGGCGCACGTCTTCACCGTCCTGAAAATCAAGGGCGACCAGGTGCACCTGGACGGCAACCACCCGATGGCTGGCAAAGCACTGCGCTTTGGCCTCAAAGTGCTGTCGGTGCGCGCTGCCACGGCCGAAGAAATTGCCCATGGTCACGTGCACGGCGCGCACGGTCACCACCACTGACCACGCGTAAATATATTGCCAGATATAAATGCTATTTGATAGTTTCTGCCAATAAATACGAAATACCCGCTTGATTTGGCAATTTTCTACGGTGTATCCGGGCATACCATTCTGCTAGCGCCTTGCAATTTCGCAAGGCTTAGGAGAATCTGCCTTGTTGACCCAGCCCGACCGCAAGTACCGCGCTTTTGCCCCCGTTGATCTGGCCGACCGCCAATGGCCGTCGCGCACCCAGACCAGGCCACCGATCTGGATGAGCACCGACCTGCGTGACGGCAACCAAAGCCTGTTCGAGCCCATGAACGCCGAGCGCAAGCTGCGCATGTTCCGCGCCCTGTGCGCCGCCGGTTTCAAGGAAATCGAAGTGGGATTTCCGAGCGCTTCGCAAACCGATTTTGACTTTGTGCGCACGCTCATCGAGCAGGACCTGGTTCCAGCCGACGTCACCATCGAGGTCCTGACCCAGGCGCGCCCCGACCTGATCGCGCGCACCTTCGACGCGCTGCAGGGGGCGCGCTGCGCCATTGTCCACGTGTACAACGCCACCGCGCCGCTGTTTCGTGACGTGGTCTTTGGCATGAACCGCGCGCAGGTGCAGGAACTCGCCGTCAGCTCGGTGCGCCTGATTCGCAGCCTGGCCGAGCAGCGGCCGCAAACCCGCTTCCTGCTCGAATACAGCCCCGAGCTGTTTACGTCGACCGAGCTCGATTTTGCGCTGCAGGTGTGCGATGCCGTGACCGAAGCCTGGGGCGCGACGCCGCAGAACAAGGTCATTCTCAACCTGCCGGCGACGGTGGAGGTGGCCACACCCAATGTGTACGCCGACCAGATCGAATGGATGCACCGGCACCTGGCGCGGCGCGACAGCGTGGTGCTCAGTCTGCACCCGCACAATGACCGCGGCACCGGCGTCGCGGCGGCCGAGCTGGGACTGCTGGCCGGCGCCGACCGCGTCGAAGGCTGCCTGTTTGGCAATGGCGAACGCACTGGCAACGTCGACCTGGTCACGCTGGCGCTCAATTTGTACACCCAGGGCGTTGCGCCGGGACTGGACTTCTCCGATATCAACGCCGTCGCGCGCACCGTCGAGTACTGTACCCAGCTGCCCATACACCCGCGCCACCCGTACGTCGGCGACCTGGTCTTCACGGCCTTCAGTGGCTCGCACCAGGACGCGATCAAAAAAGGTTTTGCCGCACAGGATCCGAACGGCGTCTGGGCCGTTCCCTACTTGCCGATTGACCCGGCAGATCTGGGGCGCAGCTACGACTCGGTCATTCGTGTCAACAGCCAAAGCGGCAAAGGCGGTGTCGCGTACTTGATGGAAACCGTCTACGGCGTGGTGCTGCCGCGCCGGCTCCAGGTGGAGTTTTCGCGCGCGGTGCAAGGCGTGACCGACGCCCAGGGCGGCGAGATGACGGCGCAGGACCTCTGGGAATTGTTCGACGCCAGCTACCTGAATCCACCGCAGGCGCGCCTGCGTTTTGT
>Ga0075019_10001915_pt1 | contig 11878 bp, 12 predicted proteins | sample ColStrG_CSR_2013_FD_71473 | JGI IMG/M metagenome (GOLD analysis project Ga0075019, IMG submission 71473) | Freshwater sediment microbial communities in response to fracking from Pennsylvania, USA - Cold Stream Run_MetaG_CSR_2013 | ecosystem: Environmental > Aquatic > Freshwater > Creek >...
AAACTCAAAGAGTTCAAGCGCATCGCCATGAGAGCCTGCAAAACAGATAAAAGCTTTGAAGCCTTGATCTACCTCTGCGCTGGCATCATAAATTCAAAATGAATCTCAACAAGCCCTAGTTCAAAACCAGAATATCGTCGGGACAAAAGTGCAGGGTCACGACGCTGCCGCGTCGCGGCGGCGGTCTGCTAGGGCTGTTAAACGTATCAAAGGACACGGAATTATTGCCAAATTTAGCGCGAATCCGCACAACAGAACCCAAAAAGCTCACTTCGTCGATTTTCGCGCTCAATTGGTTGGTGCGGCTCGGGTCAGCGACCAGAGAGACGGTTTCTGGCCGCAGTGCCAGCGTCACTTCACTGCCATTGACGGCTGCGGAGGGCTGATTGACGCGCAGGCTTTGTCCGTCGAGAGCATAGGTGGTCGCGTCGGTCTTTGTGGCGGAGAACTGGTTCAGCGTTCCGACAAATGAGGCAACAAAACGCGTCTGTGGCCGATTGTAAATCTCGAACGGTGTGCCGATCTGGTCGGCTTTGCCCTCATTCATGACCACGATCCGGTCCGACATCTGCAAGGCTTCTTCCTGATCATGGGTGACGAAAATCGTGGTGATGCCAAGGGCGCGTTGCAGCGAGCGGATTTCCTCACGCAGGGAGATGCGAATCTTCGCGTCCAGTGCCGACAGAGGCTCGTCCAGCAGCAAAACCTGTGGCTTGACGGAGATGGCACGCGCCAGAGCCACACGCTGTTGTTGGCCACCGGAGAGCTGATAGGGATAGCGCGCCTCCAATTGCGGCAGCTTGATGATATTCAGCATTTCCTCAACGCGGGCTTTGATTTCCGCTGCGGGTTTCTTGGCCACTTTCATGCCGAACGCGATATTGTCGGCGACAGTCAGGTTCGGAAACAGCGCGTAGGATTGAAACACCATGCCAACATTTCGGCGGCTGGGGTGTTTATCGGTGACATTCGCATTGCCGATGTGAATTTGACCGGACGTCGGGGATTCAAAACCCGCCACCATCCGCAGCACCGTGGTTTTACCACAGCCGCTTGGCCCCAGCAGTGACACGAATTCACCCTGATTGATCGCCAATTGAAAATCGTGAACGACGACTGTAGAGCCGAAGGCTTTACGCAGGTTTTGCAGTTCAACAAACGCCATGTCTGCTCTCAGCTAACAGGAATTGGAGGCTCGGCGGTCTGCGCCGAAAATCTGCATAAGGCCCATGCAGGCCCAGGTGACAACGAAGGCAATAGTGGCCAGCGCTGCCGGTTCATAGGCACGATTGGCCCCAATCAACTGCAAATAAGGCCCAAAGGCAGGCCGGTCGAGCAGGCTTGCCAGCGTGAATTCGCCAATGACAATGGCGAAGGTCAGAAACGCGCCACTCAGAATCGCCGAGCGAATATTGGGAAAAATCACCGTTAACAGGATGGTCGCCCAATTTGCGCCCAGACTTTCAGCCGCCTCGGTCAAGGTTCGCACATCAATGGCGCGCAGGCCGGTATCCACCGCGCGATACATATAGGGCATCGCCAGCGTCACATAGCCAAAGGTCAGCAATAGATTGGTGCCGTTTGGCGTATCGGTCAACGGCAGCCACGAAGCGCTGCCATACATCCGCAGATAGCCGAACACCACGACAATCGCCGGAATAACCAAAGGCATCAGCGTTATGAACTCAACAACCGGGCGTAGACGTGGCAATTTGAGCTGCACCCAATAGGCGGTGGGCACGATCAGCAATATGCCAACGACGATGGTCGCCAATGCCAATGCCGTTGAATACAGGAAAGACGCCTGAAAATGCGGATCGGTCAAAACGATCCGGTAGGCTTCAAACGAATATTCGCCACGCTTGAGCCGTAGTGAAAATTCAAACGTGGCGATCAGCGGCACGAAAAAATAAATCGCGCCGAAAAGCATGGTTATCCATGGGCCGAAGGTCGACTTTTTCATTTCAGCCACCGCTCGGCGCGCGTTCTCAGAACGATATAGGCGATGTTTGAGACACCAGTGATCAGAATCATGCCCAAAGCCAGCGCATAGCCAAGGTTCTGGTCATGCAACACGTCGCCACGAATTTGCGCGTAAAGCAGGATCGTGACGATATTGAGCGAGGAACCGGTGAGCGCATAGGCGGTGGCCACCGCGCCAAAGGAATTGGCGAACAGCAGCAAGGTTGAGCCGAGAAGGCTTGGCCAGAGCACCGGCAGCGCGACATAGCGCCAATATTGCCACGAACTTGCGCCCAGAATAGAAGAGGCCTCCCGCCATTCTTTTTTGAGGCCGTCGAGCGCGGGCGTCAGAATCAGCACCATCAGCGGAATTTGAAAATACAGGTAGGTCAGAGTCAGGCCGAAGAAATTCAGCAGATTGAAACCGGTGCTGTAAAGGCTGAAGCCAAACAGGTTCATCAACAAAATCGTGACGAGACCGTTGCGGCCCAGCGTGGCGAGAAAGGCAAAGGCCAGCGGCACACCGGCAAAATTTGAAGCAACGCCGCTAAAGGTCATCAGCGTGGCGCGCACCCAACCGGGCAGACCGCCACCAACCGCCGCATAAGCCAGCACAAAGCCAACCAGAGCTCCGCCAAGCGCCGAGGCCGCGCTGATCTCAAAGCTCAGCACATAAGCGCGCACAATGGATGGCTGCGCCAGCTTATAAATATTGTCGAGGGTGAAGTTGCCCGCAGCGTCCTGAAAACCGCCAATAATCAGCAAACTTGTCGGCAGAATGAGAAACATCGCCGCGAAAATGAAAAACGGCGCAACGCCCAGCCAATTCCAAGACAGCGACCGCAAAAGGCTGCGCGCCGGGGCACCCGATTGAGCAGGAGGCAATGAGGAGGCTGAGGACACGAGACTACCGGGTTTAAAAAAAACGCTCCGCCTTTTTGAGTGGCGGAGCGTTGAAAATTGTCTTACTTAGGAATGTTGGCACCAACCACAGTGTCCCACTGCTTGGTGATGGTTTCCTTGGCAGCCTTCTGCTGGTCGAGGGTCGGGAACACCGCCTTCGCATAGGCTTCAGCCGCCGGCAGCTTGGCCAGCACGTCGGCCGGGATCTTCTTCGATGTAGCCAGATCCTGGAAGCGGATCGGGTGGCAATAGCCCTTTAGCCAGCCAATCTGGCCAGCGTCGGAATAAAGATATTCCATCCAGAGCTTGGCGGCGCTCGGGTGCGGCGCGAAAGCGCTGATCGCCTGAACGTAAACACCGGCAACAACACCGGTCTTCGGCACGATCACTTCTACCTTCGGGTTGCCCTTCAGGGTGTCACGGTCAGCCAGCGCGTTGTAATCCCAGCGCAGCACGATCGGGGTTGCACCCTGTGCCAATGATGCGGCCTTGCCGATCACCGGGACGAAATTACCCGACTTGTTGAGGTCAGCGAAGAACTTCAGGCCAGCGTCACCAGCCTTGGCGACATCACCACCCGAAGCCGACAGACCGGCGGCGAACACGCCCTGAACGGCCTGGTTGGCCGTGCGCGGGTCACCTGCAAGAGCGACAGCGTTCTTGTATTCAGCCGACTGCAGGTCAGCCCAGTCGGTCGGCAGCTTCTTGACGAGATCGGCGTTCACTTCCATCGCCAGAACGCCATAATAATCGCCATACCAGAAGCCATCGGCATCCTTGACCGAATCCGGAATGGAGGCCCAGGTGGAAACCTTGTAAGGCTGAATCAGGCCGTCGGCCTTGGCGGAGGGACCAAAGGACAGGCCGACGTCGATCACGTCCGGAGCCTGCGGGCCCTTATTGGTCTTGTTGGCCTTGATGGCTTCAACTTCGTCGCCCGAACCAGCGTCAGGGTTCAGTTCATTGACGGTGAGACCGTATTTGGCCTTAAAGCCTTCGATGACATCGCCATAACCGCACCAGTCATGCGGTAGCGCGATGACGGTCAGCTGGCCTTCTTTTTTGGCCGCAGCGGCCAGATCGTCGAGGGAATCAGCCCGGACGCCGCTCACAGCAGCGAAAGTGGCCAAGGCTGTTATAGAGGTCATCGTCAGAAAAGACGTTTTCATAGTAGTCTCCCGTTGATCCCGGACAAAATGCTGCCCATTATTAATCTTGGCAAGTAATACCAACTTGATTGCAGTATTGTGTCAGTGCGGGATGCGACAGTTAAATTGTATTTTTATGACAATGATTTTGCTGTCGTAAGAAGAGCTTATCTCAAAAATGAGTTTGCGGCTTTCGCACGAGTGTTCAAAATCCGACTCGGAGCGCAACAAGAAAACCGCAAGAGCCATCTCGTAAATCGGCAAAGATCTATAATCATTAAAGCGCCGGAGAGTGGCGCGGCATAGGGGAATCGAACCCCTCTTACCAACGTGAAAGGCTGGTGTCCTAACCGATAGACGAATGCCGCTTTGAACCAACTGTGCCAACAGTTTGTTCGGGAGTGATGGTCGTATAATTGCCAGAGCCGCTTGTGGCAAGCGTTAAAAGCAACTTTTTTGTGTCAGCCGCGAAAACCTGTAGCCAAAACATAAAGTTCCGCGGATCCGGCGCGGCTCGCCTCGGGTTTTACGTGGCGAACGGTGGCGAAATCGCGCTTTAGATTGGTCAAAAGCTGTCCTTCAGTGCCGCCCTGAAACACCTTGGCGACAAAAAAGCCGCCTGGTGCCAGAACTTCGCGAGCAAATTCGATGGCCAGTTCGGCCAGCGCCACGATTTTAATGTGGTCGGTCTTTTTATGGCCAGTGGTATTGGCGGCCATATCCGACATGACCCCATCCGCGCCGGTCGTGCCGCCGTCACCACCCATCATCTCGCGTAGGCGCACTGGCGCGCTGTCGTCGAGAAAGTCCATCACCTTGAATTCGACACCGGGAATGGGGTCGATCTCCAGCAAATCAATACCGATCACCCGACCGCGCGGCCCCGGTGCCTCGCCCAGACTGTTCACACGTTTGGCGGCGATCTGCGACCATCCCCCCGGCGCAGCGCCCAGATCGACGATGCGCTGGCCCGGCTTGAGCAGCTTGTATTTATCGTCCATTTCCAGCAGCTTATAGGCGGCGCGGGAGCGATAGCCGTCGCGCTTGGCCTGCGCCACGTAGGGATCATTGAGCTGACGTTGCAGCCAGATGGTCGACGACAGCGTTCGCTTGTGGGCGGTTTTCACGCGCACTTTAAGCGACCGCCCGCCTTCGCGGCCGGTGCCGGATTTGCTAACCATATTTTACTCCTGAACGGGTTCGTCCCAAACGCGGTCCATACGCATCATCTGGGTCAAAATGCCTTCGCGAAGTCCGCGATCGGCGATGCGGGTGCGCTTGGCTGGAAAAATACGGCGAATCGCCTCGAAAATCGCGCAACCGGCCAGAACCAGATCAGCGCGCTCCGGCCCGATACAGGCATTGCCCGCCCGTTCGGCATAGGACATGGCCTTCAGGCGCGACATGGCGTCGCTCACCTCGCCGTCGCTCATCCATAAGCCGTCGATCTGCCGTCGGTCATATTTGGCCAAATTGAGGTGAATACCCGCAATCGTTGTCACTGTGCCGGAGGTGCCGAGCAGATGAAACCGCGGGCAACGGCGCAATTCCGTGGTGGAGTTGATAAATTCGCGCATATTGTCCGTGACATGTTCGACAATCGCCTCAAAAGTTTCGGGCGTGACGTCCATGCCGCCGAATTTTTCGGCCAACGAGACAACGCCCAACTGGAGCGAGGCCCAAGCGCGCAGGCGGCCATCACGCGGCGAATCCGGCTCACGTTCCAGCCAGATAATCTCGGACGAGCCGCCACCGATATCAAAAATCAGCACGGACTCGGCTTCCGGATCAGCCAAAGTCGAACATCCGGCCACCGCGAGCCGCGCTTCGGTTTCCCGATCAACGATTTCGAGTTTCAGGCCAGTGCTCTCATGCACGCGTTTGATGAATTCACGGCCATTGAGGGCGGTGCGGCAGGCTTCCGTCGCGATCATACGGGCGCGGGTGACGCCGCGCGCTTCCATTTTGTCGCGGCAGATGGTCAGCGCGCCAAGCGTTCGGCCAATCGCCGCCTCGCTCAAACGCCCCGAATGGGTCAGCCCCTCGCCAAGACGCACGATGCGCGAAAACGCATCGACAATCCGAAACCCTTCGCTGTTGGGGCGGGCCACAAGCAGGCGGCAATTGTTGGTGCCAAGATCAAGCGCAGCGTAAGTTGCGGACAAAGCTCCGGTGTTAACGGCGCTGAATTTCACATCAGCACCGAAATTCTGGCCAAACAGGCGCTCAGCCGAAGGCAATGCGCTATCAGCTACAGAATTTGACTCGATCGCCACTAAAAAACTCCCTGCGCGGTAATACCACGCTCAGGTCAAATATGAGTGGCCACACTGTAACAGGCAAGAGCCGCATATGCCAGAACGACATTTTACTGTCGCAATATTATGGGCCTCGCCGAATTTAGATCCAAAAATCAAATCATGGCCATGCCGCCATTAACATGCAGCGTAATTCCGGTGACATAACCAGCCTCGGGGCTGGCCAAATAAACCGCTGCAGAGGCAATATCCGAGCCCTTACCGAGGCGACCCATCGGCACCGAGACCAAAATGCCCTCTTTCTGCTTTTCATTCAGAGCGTCGGTCATAGGGCTTTCGATAAAGCCCGGCGCGATGCAATTTACGGTGATGTTGCGGCTTGCAACCTCGGCAGCCAGAGATTTCGACATGCCGATCATGCCTGCTTTTGACGCAGCATAATTGCCCTGCCCCGGATTGCCAGTTACACCAACCACCGAAGTGATGCTGATGATGCGGCCATAACGGCGCTTCATCATGCCCTTCAATGCGGCGCGGGCCAGACGGAACGACGAGGTCAGGTTTACATTGAGCACCGTCTCCCAGTCCTCATCCTTCATCCGCATGAACAACCCGTCGCGGGTGATGCCGGCATTATTGACCAGAATATCCAGCCCGGCCATCGCCGTTTCGGCGGCCGGAACAAGCGCTTCAACCTCTTCTTTAACACCCAGATTGCACGACGCAATATACACACGCTCACCCAATTCCGCCGCCAAAGCCTCCAGCGCATCCTTGCGGGTGCCGGACAGCGTTACTGTCGCGCCCTGTGCATGCAGCGCACGGGCAATCGCCCCGCCCAGACCGCCAGTCGCGCCAGTCACAAGGGCTTTTTTTTCAGTGAGATCAAACATTTCTCTATCCTTATTTGTGAGCGGCTTTGAAAGCGGCTATATCATCCGGCGTGCCGATGCTCGAAGCGGTGACGCCGTCGGCGATGCGCTTGACCAGACCCGCCAGCACCTTGCCCGTGCCCAGTTCCAGAAAATTCGTCACGCCCTGCGCCGCCATATAAGCGACGGATTCGCGCCAGCGCACGGTGCCCGTCACTTGCTCCACCAGACGCTGGCGAATTTCATTCGGGTCAATGATCGGACCGGCGGTGACATTGGCGATCAGCGGTACTTTTGGCGCTTTCACCTCAACCTTGGCCAGAGCCTCTTTCATCGCATCCGCTGCGGGATGCATCAGCGAACAATGGAAAGGCGCGGAGACAGGTAAGGCCAGAGCACGTTTGGCCCCCTTAAGCTTCGCCAGTTCCATCGCTTTCTCGACAGCGGCCTTGGTGCCAGAAATCACCACCTGCCCGCCGCCATTGTCATTGGCCACCTCGCAAATCGCACCGGTCAGATAAAGCTCGCGCGCCGCCTCAGTCGCAATCGAATTCACAATCGCAAAATCCAGACCGATAATGGCGGCCATAGCTCCCTCACCGACCGGAACGGCTTTTTGCATGGCATTGCCACGGATACGCAGCAGGCGCGCCGTATCTGCAATGGTCAAGCTGCCTGCCGCCGCCAGCGCCGAATATTCACCAAGTGAATGGCCCGCCACAAATTTCGCGCTCTTGGCCAGATCAAAGCCGCATTCGCTTTCCAACACGCGCAGCACGGCGAGGCTGGAGGCCATCAGTGCAGGTTGGGCATTGGCGGTCAGGGTCAAAACATTTTCCGGCCCATCAAACATTAGTGTTGAAAGTTTCTCGCCAAGCGCGGAATCTACCTCGTCGAAAACGGCGCGCGCGCTTGGAAAATGCTCGGCCAGTGCCTTGCCCATACCGACGGTTTGCGAACCCTGTCCGGGAAACACCAATGCTGTGGTCATTCTGCTCTCCAATTTTTATTTTCGAGTCGCATTGGCGGGCAAAAGAGTCAAGTCTGCGCTGTTTGGGCTTTAAGCGCGGCAACATAGCACTTGCCAATCGTGTCCGAGTCGAGAATATTAACGCTAATTCTATCGATTTAGTAGGGAGTATGAAATGAGCGATCTGCATTTACACGGTTTTGCCACACAAGCCATCCACGCAGGAGCCCAGCCGGATCCCACCACGGGCGCGCGCATCACGCCGATTTACCAGACCGCCTCCTTCGTTTTTGACGATGTGGATCATGCCGCCAAATTGTTCGGCTTACAGGCTTTCGGCAATATTTACACCCGTATCACCAACCCGACGCAGGCGGTGCTGGAAGAGCGCGTGGCTGCGCTTGAAGGTGGCACAGCGGCTCTCGCGGTCGCCTCCGGCCACGCCGCCGAACATCTGATTTTTCACACTTTGATGCAGCCGGGCGAGGAATTTATCGCCTCGACCAAACTTTACGGCGGTTCGATCAACCAGTTTAACCATTCCTACAAGAATTACGGCTGGCAGGTAAAATGGGTTGATCCGGATGATTTGGCCGCCATTCAGGCCGCGATCACGCCGAAAACCAAGGCGATTTTCATTGAATCGATCTCCAATCCGGGCGGCATCATTACCGACATTGCCGCGATTTCAAAAATCGCCAGGTCTGCAAACATCCCGTTGATCGTCGATAATACGCTGGCGACCCCTTATCTGGTGCGCCCGTTTGAACATGGCGCTGATATTATCGTGCATTCGGCCACTAAATTCCTGGGCGGCCACGGCAATTCGATCGGCGGTGTGATTGTTGACGGCGGCACCTTCAACTGGCAGGGCGATGCGCGCTACCCGATGCTCTCCGCGCCGCGTCCTGAATATAGCGGCATGGTTTTGGGCGAAGTGTTCGGCAATTTTGCATTTGCCATTGCATGCCGCGTGCTTGGTCTGCGCGATCTTGGCCCGGCGATTTCACCGTTTAATGCATTTATGATCTTGACCGGCATTGAAACCCTGCCGCTGCGGATGCAGCGCCATTGCGACAATGCTTTGGCGGTGGCGCAATATCTGAGCACCCATAAGAACGTGGCCTGGGTGTCCTATCCGGGCCTCAGCGGCGACAAATACCACGCCCGCGCGCAGCACTATTCGCCGCTCGGCGCGGGTGCGGTGTTCACCTTCGGCCTGCGCGCTGGCTATGAAGCAGGCGTCAATCTGGTCAGCAAGGTGCGACTTTTCTCGCATCTCGCTAATGTCGGTGACACCCGTTCGCTGATCATTCATCCGGCCTCGACCACCCACAAGCAACTCTCCGACGCGCAAAAGATCGTGGCCGGTGCCGGGCCGGATGTGGTGCGCCTCTCGGTCGGACTGGAAGACAAGGGCGACATTATTGCTGATCTGGCGCAGGCCCTCGCCGCTACACCCGCTTGAGCTGTTGAGTTCGGTTGACATGCGTCAATGCAAAAAATGGAGTGCAGAATAGTTTGGTCCGTGCGGTTGATCAACAGCCGCACGGACCAAAGGACGCACATCATGTTCAAACATATCCTCGTCGCAACTGACGGAACGGCGCTCGCCAAGGAAGCAGAAGACAAGGGCATTGGTCTGGCAAAGTCTCTAGGTGCGAAAGTCAGCTTTCTCACTGTTCGGATGCCATTTTACGTGTACACGCTGGAAGCCAGCGGCTTGGCGGAAATGTCCGGCCAATATGACGAAAAGTCAAAATCCGCCGCCAAAACCATTCTAACGCGGGCTGAGGCCAGCGCCGCAGCGGCAGGCGTTTATTGCGACGCTTTCGACGTGGAAAGCGAATATCCCTATGAAGCGATCAACAAGGCCGCTACCGATCACGGCTGCGATCTGATTGTGATGGCGTCGCATGGCCGACGCGGCGTCGCCGCTCTGTTGCTGGGCAGTGAGACGGTTAAGGTGCTCACGCACACATCGATTCCCGTTCTGGTGTGCCGCTAGGCTGCTCAGTCGTTGGGGCGGACAGACTCGTTGCGATTTTATAGGCCAGCGTCGTTTGACCATTTGGTCTAAACAAAGCATTGGCAGGCGCGTTCTCCACCAGTTTGGCCGCGCCCGGCTGCCCCATGCGTGTGTAGAACTTACGCATGCGTTCTGTGCCCTCGTCAGAGGCGGTGAAGCCGCTATGGCCCACCTCGCCCCTGATATGGGCGCTATGGAAGCCGAGGCCGCTCATCGATGAAAAGCCCTCAAAGATCTGATCCCCCTCGATGTAATAACGCTTAATTCCCGCGGCAAACACCAGCGAGCAAGCACTGTCGCAGCACGTCGATGTGGCGAGAACAGCCGTGTTCAAATGTGCTGCATGCAGCGCATCGCCGAGCGCGATGGCGCTCGTCACCACGCCGCAGCATGAATTGAGGTAGATGGTCTTGAGATTGAGAGCGCGCGGGCGCTGGATGAATTACGGAAAGATCCTCTCGTCGCCCGCCTCAATGATACCCGAGAGCGTCGCCACACTGCCATTTTCCAACAATTCAATCGCCGCGACAGGTTCTGAGGAACTGGTGGCGGCAAGCGCAAGCAGCAAAATCAAGTGGGAAATGCGCGGCCTCACGGTCAACTTTCCTGCACGCGACGAAAGTGCACCACGATCATCGACAGCGCGACAAAAGCGAAGGCTTGATGCATAATGCCGGCCCAGATTGGCACCACCAGCACCAACGTCATAATGCCTATGCCCGCCTGAGTCGCGATCAGCAGGGCGACCACCACAGCGCGGCGCGCGGTTCGACTGTTGGGGCGGGCATGCAGCGCGTGCAGAGCGTGCCAAAACGCAAGCACGAACAGCACATAGGCGACCAGTCGATGATCGAATTGCACTGTGGTGACATTCTCAAAAAAATTGCGCCATAGTGGCGAGGTGCGGGTCAAATCCGCCAGTGGCGGAATAATCTTGCCGTCCATCAGCGGCCAGGTGTTGTAGGTCAGGCCCGCACGCAACCCCGCCACAAGTGCGCCAAGGCCGATCTGGCAGAATGCCAGCAGCAAAATGGCAAGACTGGAACGGCGCAACCGGCCTTGCGCGGGCAAATCCGCCTCGCTTTGGCGGGTGATCAGTCCGGTCGCCAGCCAAACCAAGGCTGTAAAGGTGAGCGTCGCCAGCAATAGATGGGTGGCCAGCCGATATTGCGAGACCTCAACCCGATCCACCAGACCGGATTTGACCATCCACCAACCAACAAGCCCCTGCAAAGCACCGAGCGCCAGCACCCCGACAAGGCGTGGCTTGAGATAAGCGTTCAACTGCCCGCGCGCCCAGAACCAAACCAGCGGCAGCGCGAACACCACGCCGATTAATCGCCCCAGCAGCCGGTGGCTCCATTCCCACAGGAAAATGGTCTTGAACCCGTCCAGGCTCATATCGGGGAACAGCTTGGAATATTGCGGGATTTGCTTATATTTTTCAAAAGCATCAGCCCAATCAGCAGCGCTGAGCGGTGGCAATGCGCCGGTGATCGGCTTCCACTCGGTTATGGACAGGCCCGATTCAGTCAGACGGGTTGCCCCACCCACAACTACCATGGCAAAGACCATTGCCGCTGTCAGCCAAAGCCAATAGCGCACGGTAGCTGAAATATTTGCCACGTCAGAATTGTTTTGCGCCATGAGGCCGATCACTCTTGATATTGAACTCAGCTATGTTCAAATAGCGCCCGCTCCCGCTTCCGTCGAGGGGCGAACAATCAATTCTTCAA
>Ga0075019_10001916_pt1 | contig 11876 bp, 15 predicted proteins | sample ColStrG_CSR_2013_FD_71473 | JGI IMG/M metagenome (GOLD analysis project Ga0075019, IMG submission 71473) | Freshwater sediment microbial communities in response to fracking from Pennsylvania, USA - Cold Stream Run_MetaG_CSR_2013 | ecosystem: Environmental > Aquatic > Freshwater > Creek >...
TGGCAGGCGTCCCGTCGCCCGGCAGCTCCCGCGACACGATCGCCGGACGCTGGCGTCCGTGCCCAGGCCACCCTTCAGGCTCTCGGGTCGCCCGCCGCTGGTGCCAGCCGCTTCGGCACTGCCGCGCTCAACGGGTCGTCCTGTAAAGAAGGGACCTGAGTGACGGATGATCAGACCTACCACCTAACCCCCGCACCCACACTCGCCGACGTCCGGCGCAGCCCTCACCTCGTGGGCGCATATCCACGGACTGGTCTTCAACAATGTGGCGTGTCTTGGCAACGGGGCCGGCGGCTGTGACGAGGCGTGGGATGGGGCCGGGCGACAGACCGTCATGGCCTACCTCTCTGTCAAGGAGCCGCTGCACGTGACCGGACCCGACCCTTCCGGACCGGCCACCTGGCAATCGCTCTCCGCAAGGCACGTGTCAGTGATAACCATCGAGGGAGCCTCGCCTGCTTTCCCTGACAACTGGTCTGAGGCGAGGATCGCCTCTGGAAGGGAGTCTGGATGCCTGCACCTCCTCCGCCGGAGTTCCGGCAGCGAGCGGTCGAGCTGGACCGGTTGCAGGAGAAGCCGATCGCCGCGATCGCCAAGGACTTGGGGATCTCGGAGTCGTGTCTACGCCGTGGGATGGACGTGGCGGACGTGGATGCTGGCCGCAACGAGGGCCTGAGCAGCGATGAGCGGGCCGAGCTGGTCGGGTTGCGCCGCGAGCTGCGCGTCAAGGACATGGAGATCGAGATTCTCAAGCGGGCGTCGGCGTTCTTCGCCAGGGAGAACGTCCTCCCGGCACACCAGCCTCGGGATGCGCGCCCCCCACCAGTACGAGGCCCTTCACACGGCCACCATCACGGCGGCATGATCACCACTCACGCTGTGTCAGGGAAGCCGGGGCAGGCTCCGATTGGGCTGAATGTCCGGCGGGGGCGGGCGGGCTATCTGATGATTGGTGGCTGGGGACACGTAGCGGCCAAGCCGTGCAGGCTGGGGGCGACGGGATGAGCAAGAGCAGGATGCCTGTGGGTGACGGCAGCGACGCTTATGTCCCGGTCACCTTCGACAACAATAGCCACATCGAGGGTCCCTTCTGCCACGGGACCAAGTCGGCCTTAGAGGTGGGCGAAGAACTGGTCTCCGGACAGCCCTCCAACGTCCCACAAGGACGAGTCTCAAACAATGTCTACTTCAGCGTGCAGGTGGGCCTGTCGTTGCCGGGGACCAACAAGCACATCGGCATACTCGAAGGCGCTGGCCCGATCAGTCGGCACAAGCGCGGACGCACCACCTTCCTGACGCTCGATCCCACCCCCTTGGCCGGGCTGCAGCAGTGGGCCAGCCAGTTCCACACCCACTGGGGGACCGGAGATGGTTCGTTCGAGAACTACGATCACTACCTCACCAAGGCCCCCCCAGACGCCCGCGGCTCAAGCCGCACGAAGGGTCCACCATGAAGAAGTTCATCTTGCTCACATACGGCTTCACCACCCCTACCGATGAAGTGAAGCAGGCATGGGGCGCCTGGTTCGCCAGCGTTGGCCCCAATCTGATCGACCCCGGGAGCCCGTTTGGCCACGGTGTCGAACTCACCAACGACAGTCGAACCGAGCTCGACCTCGACTCACCCTCGCCGCTCGTGGGCTACTGCATTCTCAACGCCGAAGACCTCGAACACGCCGAGACCCTCGTCAGCTCCATGCCTATCATCGACAGCGTCCGCATCTACGAACTTCACTCGATGTAGAGGCGCACGGAGGTGCCGATCAGGGGCGGGAGTGCGGCATGATCCGGAGCGTCAGCCGACGGAGCCTGGCGAACTGCCTGGTCGGCCTGCTGCTGGCGGGGGCAACGTCTGGCTGCGCCCTCGTCGCTCCGCAGAATCGACAGGACGGCATGGTGACTGTCAACGATGCGCGGACCTTCTGCGTGGGGTTGCCCGATGCGACGGGCTTCTGCGGACCGCACGCTTGGGCGGCCAGCCGTCACCTTGATGGATTCCCCCTCGGAGCCTGCGTCAGGGTGTCCTACTCCGCTGACCAAGCCAGCACGACGTCAGTAACGGGCGTGTCGAGGCTAGCGGACTGCAAACAGCCGAGCCCCACCCCCTAGTAGCGCCGAAGTGCCACTCGGGGCGCCCCTGGGGTCAGGCCATCGGTGCGTCTCTGCCGCCGCGCCGTAGATCTTGGCGCGGAAGGGGCATGGGTGACGCCTCGAGTCGACATTCAGACGTCGAGATCGAGCAGCGCCTCTCCGACCACATCGATCGACTCGGCCGTGATCGGATCCAGCACCAGCTGCAGGTGCGTTGCACCTGCAGCTGCCAGCCCCTGCACGTGGCCGTACAGATCATCTGGTGTCACTGTCGTGACCTTCGCGTCGTAGGTGTCACCCATCACCCGACCCTGGCCGTTTGGCAGCGTCACAAGGACCGCAGCCGTAGCCTCGACGTGCCGGCCCGCCGGCATGACCGCGTCCACCTCGGCCTTCGCCTCCGCGAAACGTTCAACCGAGTTGTCGTACTGGCTCCACCAGACGTTCCACGAGTCCACGACCGGCAGCCCAATCTCCAGCATCCGAGGCCCGGTGGAGCCCAGCATGACTGGCGGCCCGCCCTCGCGGACGGGGCGAGGGTCCAGCACACAGTCCTCGACGTCATAGAACTGTCCGTGGAATGTCACCCGCCCTTCCCGCAGCAGTGGAACGATGATCGCCAGTGCCTCTGCGAAGCGCGACACGCGCCGGTCGTAGGCGAAGCCGAACGCGTCGTATTCTCGCCGGTTCCAGCCGGCCCCAAGGCCCACAATGAGCCTCCCCCGTGAGATCGCGTCAACGGTCGCGGCTTGCTTGGCAAGCATCGCCGGTGAGTGGAAGCTGGTGGACGCAACGAGCGGGCCAACCTCCACCCGCTCGGTGACTGCCGCGATGGCCGCGAGCGTCGTCCACGCCTCGTACGGTCCCCTCGTCGACCCGTCTGCCAGGTCGTAGAGCAGGTGGTCGCCCACCCAGATCGAGTCGTAGCCGGCAGCCTCCGCTCGCCGAGCCAGATCCAGGTATTCAGGCCACGGGACGAACCGTTCAACCTCGGGCAACTGGACACCGACCTTGCACGGGCGCGTCATGGAGGTGACCTTAGGCTTTCGGTCAGTGGCCGCGCAGACTCCCGCGCCTCAGCGGAGGCGCAAGCTCAGCCGCACCGAGGTGCCGATCGCCGGCTCATGACCGCCGTGTGCGCGGGGGCAGGTGCGGATCTATGGTCTCGGCGTGATCTAGCTCTTGGGTCGCTACCGTGAATACTTGAGCACGAGTCTTCGGGGGGAGAGCGGAATGGGAGCACCGAGTATCCGCCTGGTGGCCGCTCGGCCGTCGCCGCGGGTCGGCTCGGCGGTGCTGATGATCGTCCTTGCCGCCTGTTCCGGGCCGGGCGGATCTGCGCACGGCGGCTCCGCGGGGATCCCGGCTGCTGCGCTGGGCGGCGGTCGAGGCCTGCCAGCACGCCCGCGAGCCCTACCTGGTCACCAAACGCCGGGACCTGCTCGCCCGCCGAGGCGCCACGGCCACGCATATCGCGACGGTGGCCAGGGCCCGGCATCTGATGAAGGTGGTCTACGACACGATGCGCGACGGGCACGCCCGCAACCTCGACGCGCCCCTGCCGGTCGCCGGATGACCCCCCGGTGAGCCGGCTTGTGACGCGGCGTGCGCGCGAGGTCGTTATCGGCATGGCCCGACACCTGTCGCGGTCGACTTCATGAGATTGACCCCGCGCACGACCCTCTCCGCCGCGCCGCTCCATGCCACCCACCGACCCCCACCGGTCGTGGCGGGCGAAGGAACGCCTGGCACCCCTCGCGGTGCCCGAATCCATAGATCACCGTGGAGCGGACCCCCACACCACCCACAGCGACCGGTCAGTCAGGTGCACGCTCGGCGAAGTCTGCACCGAGCAGGGACAGCGTCAACACCGTTCATCCTCGCCCCTACGGGGCTGCGAGCGTTCCGTGTTAACCCCGCCCCCTGGCTCGGCGCGGCCGAAAACGCACCCACCCCGGCCGAAACAAGCACAGGTCAAGAACTTGACTCACTCAGCTCCGTCAGGCATGCCGATAGAAGGCTGTCGCACCGGGATCTAGATGGGGCAGGCTGAGGGTCGTGACCGAGGTGGGAGTGTCCCCAGTCGACACTGTACTTCTGCCGTTGTCCGGCATGCGGCTTATGTGGCACCCGTCTGGCTTCTGGCGCTCGATCCCTTCCGATCAATGGGGCTTGGAGCAGACCGGCGAGTGGCTGCCCGATGTCACCGACTGGTTCCGCTGGACCGGGGGCAACACCAACGGGTTACGCGGGGAGTACCCACCGGGCTACGTGGACCGGCCGACGTGGTGGATGGCATTGGGTGAGCTACCTGTGGCCGGCGTCCGAGTAACGGTCACGCTGGAAGACGGAACAGAGCCCCCGGTGGTGATCGTGGGCCTGATCTGGGCCTGCGAGTGGGTCAGCTTCTACCAGCCAGCCACCGTCCAAGTGGGAGATGAGGAATGGACGACCGCGCCCCGCGAGCGGCTCAACCCCGCGGCACGACAGCTGGTTGACGACGTGGCCGCAGACGCCCACGGGTGACCTAGTGAGACGACTCTCCTAGCGCGCCGAGGTGGCGCGTCCCTACGTGCGAGTTGGGCGGCCTACAGTGGATAGATGCCCGAGGGCAGCGATCTTGACGTACTCAGCTCAGGTGGCAAGCCGATTCGCGCTTGGGGCTCGACTAGCCGCCGGATCGCCACCTCCTGGCGAAAGCCTTGGACTGTGGTGGCACTTGCGCTGCTCGTGGGAGCCGCGGTGGGCGCAGAGGGAATGAATCGCGCTGAGCGACGCACCCCGCCCATCCCATCCCCGCCCACGCTCGAAGTGTCCCTCGCTCCCGGTGCTGGGGGCGGGGCGGCCTACGGGAACGGCCTATCCGTGATCGCAGTGCCCCTGGCCGTCCGCAATCTGACTGCGCGCCCGCTGACCGTTGTGTCGGTACAGGTTGCCGGCTCGGGGGCCGGCCTAGCCGCCGACCCGGAGGGCAGGCCGTCCGGAGAACTGCCAGTCACGCTGCCGCCCGGCCAATTCGTCGACGTATCCTTCGGGCTCACCTCTCGATGCTCGGTGCCACTGCGCCCGATGCCACACCTAAGCCTGCTCGTGGCCGACTCGTCCAGGCACCTTCACATCATCCCCATCACGATTCCTGACTTCGAGAACCTGTGGGGCGCTACATTGATGCCCGGAAGCTGCCCGCCCACGGACTGACCGCACCGAGGCCACCGGCCTTCAGTGAGGTCGAACAGGGCTACCAGGACTCCCCCGCCATCGCGACCAGACCGCCACCCGCTGCGACTCGGCGGTCCACCCCGCCTGCGCTGGTCTCAGTCACCCTCACAGCCTGGCACGGCCGAGCCGCCTGAGGACGGGGCCGATCGTGCAGATCCGACAGCCCCGATGTGCCGCTCTCGATCGCCCGGTCGCGGGTCGAACCACGAGCGCTCGTAGCTCCACCTCTGATTGACCTTGGACGTTAGCGGGGGCCGAGATTCGGGAAAGATGGGAGAAGATGGCGCATGAGCTTCCGTCCGGATGACTTCGACGCCCCACTCGAACGCGCGATCGCACATGCCCGCTCCTGGCTCGCCTCGGAACCCAACCGCCCGGTGCGACCGACGGAAAACATCGACGCCGTTCTCGCACGAATGCCGTCGCACCTGCAACCAGAGCGGATCGATCCGGCCGTCGTGGTCGACGAGCTCGCGGCCGCGGTCGCGCCGGGACTGATGTCGATGGGCTCGGGGCGCTTCTACGGTTGGGTGATCGGGGGGACACTGCCCTCCGCGCTCGCAGCGGACTGGCTCGTCAGCGCCTGGGACCAGAACGCGGCCCTGCGTTTCGCAACCCCCGGTGTCGTGGCAGTCGAGGAGGCTGCGGCTTCGTGGATCCTCGAGCTGCTCGATCTGCCAGCTGAGGCGGAGGTCGGCTTCGTGACAGGGGCGCAAATGGCGAACTTCACCGGACTCGCCGCGGCGCGCCAGCACGTCCTCAGCCAGCAGCGCTGGGACCTTGACCGGCTCGGCCTCTCCGGGTCGCCGCGGGTCACGGTCCTGGCGAGTGATGACCGCCACGCCACGATCGACCTTGCGCTGCGCTACCTCGGACTCGGTGCGCCGACGCTGGTCGACGTCGACGATCAGGGACGAATCCGACCCGATGCCTTGGGTAACGCGCTGGCGAACTACCCGGGCCCGACGATTGTGTGTTTGGCGGCAGGCAATCTGCACTCCGGGGCCTTCGATCCCTTCACCGAATGCATCGAGCTCTCGCACGCAGCCGGGGCGTGGGTGCACGTCGACGGCGCCTTCGGGTTGTGGGCTGCCGCATCGTCGTCGCTGGACCATCTTGTCGCCGGCTGCGCCGACGCGGACTCGTGGGCGACCGACGCGCACAAGACGCTGAACACCCCCTACGATTGCGGGATCGCGATCGTGAGGCACCCAGAGGCGCTTCGTGCCGCACTCGGCACGTCGACCAGCTACCTCATCGCCGACGAAGGCCACAGCGATCCGTTCGAGACGGTGCCTGAGTTCTCCCGCCGCGCGCGCGGCGTCCCCGTGTGGGCCGCCCTTCGCTCACTCGGACGATCCGGCGTGGAACAACTCGTCGACAACCTCGCCCTGCGCGCACGTCAGATCGCCGCCGGCATCGCGACCATACCCGGCGCCCGCGTGGTGAACGACGTGGACTACACCCAGGTCTGCGTGGTCTTCGAAAGCGACGAACGTACGCATGCGGTTACCGCGCGACTCCTGGCGGAGGGGATCGCCTGGATGTCCGGCTCCCGCTGGCGTGGCAGGGAGGTGCTGCGCGTGTCAGTGAGCAACTGGAGCACCGACGACCTCGACGTCGAGATGAGTCTCGATGCACTCCGCCGCGCAGCAGCCTGACGTCGCCAACCACCTGATGAGCGCGACCCCCGTTCGCGGCAGTGACAGCACTGGACAAGGCGTCGAGACTGTCGCCCATCTGCACTCCCCCTCCAGCCCCCGCGAGCGCGCGCTACCGCAGTGGTCCGATGGCTCTGGTGTCGGGGGCAGCCGGTCACCCTGCATGACCACCAGGACGCGAACTTGGTCACTGTGGCGACTGGGGTCTCTGCGCTTCCGGCAAGGTTGGCGCCTGGGCGACCCCATCGTGCCCATCAACGAGAGAATCACCGTGATCCCGGCTCAATTGCCACTGAGTCCACATGAGCCCAAACATGCCGCTCGCAGGCTGACTATGAAGGTCGACAAGCCAGGATGGGGGGCGGTGTCTGAGCAGATCCTCGTAGCCGCCGTCTCGGGCATGGGCTGCCCGGGCAACGGTCTTGGCTGTGGCCATCCCGATCGATGCCAGGCGGATTGGCGAGGGGTATCGGGGGTCAATGACTACCGATTCGTCCCTGAACCAGACAGCCTGGGCGCTCGGGGTCTTGATCTTCCCCATTCTCTTCGTCTCCGCTTTCCTTGGGCGGCGACGCCAGGCCGCAAGGACCGGAGCCTGACCGCACCGACGCGCCGTTCTGTTCGCATGCGGCGGCGGTTGATCCGCCAAGATGGGTGCATGATTCGGGACCCAGCTGAGGCAGTCGTGTTGACAGTTGGCGGACGAGACCGTGAGCTCGAAGAGCTGCTAGACGAGCGGATCTACGCGTTCAACGTCGCGGCGACTGGCTTCGCCGATGGCCAGCGCATTTCGATTCGCGCCGACAACGGCGTGGGCCGATTCGTCGGAGGCCTTTCAGGCTGGGCCTGGGGTGGATGCGGCTACGTCAATGTCCTCTGGGTAGCCGACAACCACCGTCGCCAGGGCATCGGGACGCGGCTCATGGACGCCGCAGAGGCCGTGGCTCTGGCGGGCGGATGCGTCACGATGGCCCTGTCCACGCACACGTTTCAGGCCCCGGCGTTCTACCAGCGTCGTGGATACATCGAGATCGGCCGAACTCCCGACTATCCGCGAGGCCATGCGCAGGTTCACATGAGGAAGTCCCTCATCGACACCAACGCGGCGAACTGACGTGCCCCCGGATCAAGTCACAGTCCACCACCCAAAAGTGCCTATGTGCACCGGCATCAGCTTTGGATGTGTTGGCGGTCGCCGCCGCGGTCCACCCGCACTCGGTCTTGGATCTGTCCGGAGTTCACCAGGATGGGTTGCCCACGAGGGCGGCGACGGACTTCTCGTGTCCGAGCCAGTCGGGGTTGTCCCCGGCGGTGATCAGCAGGGTCGCGGCGGCGTCGGGGCCGACGCCGTGCTTGGCGACCAGGGCGGGTGCGGTCGCGGTGGTGATGCGGCGCATCCGGTCACGCACGTCGGCGACCTGCGCATCGAGGAACACGACCCGTTGCGTGCGCTCGCGCGTAGCCAGGCGCATCATCGCGGCCAGGGAGTCGTCCTCGGCGCGGACCCGGAACGCAGCACACGTGGTGAGGAGCTGGCGGCGGTTGGCGCCGGGCAGCCGCTCCCGCAGGTCCTCGGGGGCGGTGAGCTCGATCGCCTGCAGCTGGTTCAGTGCCTGGGTGCGGGCCTCGGAAGCGCTGCGCTGCACCAGCTTCAGCGCCCGCAACGCCTCCACCGGCCCGTCGTGGGACTTCGGGACCGCGGTCGCTTCCCCGGATAGGACAGCTCGGGGGGAGCGATCGCGCCGACGACGTCGGTCTTGCCGAACCGGCGGTCGACCTGCCGGGAGGGTCGGCTCACCTCCACCACTGCGACTCCCAGACTGAATGCTCTCCATTGATGTCAGACAGGGCGACCAGGAATCCCCGACCGTGGCGACCAGAACGCCGACCGCTCCGGCGCGGCGGTCCACCCGGCCGGCGCCGGTCCCAGGCATCCTCACAGCCTGGCACGGCTCTGAGCCGCCCGAGAATGCGGCCGATCATTGAGATCCGATAGGCCTCCACCTGCCGCTCCAGGGCCCGCCCTGGCGTCGAGTGATCGGCGTCTGGTGCGCGGATTCACGGCCACGTTGAAATGCACCGTGGCTTGCATGTTGCAAGTATCTAGTCTAACTTGCGAGGTGCAAGAGAGAAGGCCTCCTCGGGACAAGGGACATCAGGGACATGACGCTTCGAGTTCTAGTCACCGGCATCAGCGGCTACATCGGGCAGCACGTTGGTGCAGAGCTGCTCAAGCGAGACTACGAGGTCGTGGGCACTGTCCGCTCCCCGTCGAAAGCCGATGCCACCCGGACCGCGATCTCAGCCGTCGCTCCCGTCGACAACCTGAGATTCGCTGAGGTCGATCTTTTGTCCGATGAAGGCTGGGACGATGCGATGCAAGGGTGCACCTACGTCATCCATGTGGCGTCGCCGTTCGTGCTCGCCGAACCGAAGGATGAGAACGACCTCATCGCACCTGCGGTAGAGGGCACGAGGCGTGTCATCGGTGCCGCTCAGCGAAGCGGGGTGCGGCGACTTGTGCTCACGTCCTCGACGGTGGCGGTGGTCGCGGGCAAGCCGACTGGCCGGTACGGGCCGGATTCGTGGTCGGACACCACCGCCAACATCGGTGCCTACGCGAAGAGCAAGACGCTGGCTGAGCGCGCGGCATGGGAGGCCATCAGTGGCAGCACCATGGAACTCAGCGTGATCAACCCCGGTGGGGTGTTCGGCCCGTCACTCGGCGCCACCGCTGACGGTCAAAGCGTAGCCATGATCTCGGACATGGTTGGCGGCAAGATGCCGATGATCCCCGACATTGCGCTGGGCATGGTCGATGTCCGTGACGTCGCCCGGCTGCACGTCGCGGCCATGACGGTCCCGGAGGCCGCAGGACAGCGATTCATCGCTGCCACAGCGGAGCCCATCGAGTTGACCCACATCGCGGCGGTCCTGCGGGAAGCAGGCTTCAGCAAGGCTCCCTCTCGCAAGGCCCCCACCGTGGCGCTGAGGATGATGAGCCTGTTCGATCGACAGGCCAAGGGCAGCCTTCCCCTCCTGGGCAAGAAGGCCTCCTTCGACAATCGCGCCACTTTTGAGACACTTGACTGGCAGCCGACACCAATGGATACGTCGTTCACGGAGATGGCTACCGCCCTCGCGCGATAGAAGGTGGCATGGGGAACGAACCCGAAGTTGACGGCGTTGCATGGCGCTCCGTCTGCCCCATTAGCTCGGCTCTGGACGTCCTCGGGGACAAGTGGTCACTACTCATCGTGCGTGACCTGATCATGCAAGGGCCACGCACCTACTCGCAGTTCCTCGAGTCGGCTGAGCATGTCTCCACCAACATCCTCGCCGACCGACTCCGGCTACTGACCTCTCTCGGGATCATCGAACGCACCAACCCGGCCGGGGTCGCACGCAACAACGCCTACCGACTCACCCCAAGTGGCGAAGCCTTGCGGCCAGTGCTCGAAGAGCTCGGGAGATGGTCACATGACCACCTCAAGCAGTTCCACGCCGACATCGTCGGCCTCGGCTGACCCCACTCGAAGCCGCAGCTCGCACGCCCCGTCGGCCTGACCGGTGCGCCTACTCCACGGGAGATCGACCACGCCGACGTCCCGCGCGGCGCGGGCCCGGTGCCAGGATGCGCGCACGGGGAACGTCTGGGGAAACTGTGACGAGCCCCAGTTCGATGCTGACGGTGAGGGTCTTTACCGAAAGGCACGAATTGGAGGTCGCTGCATCCAGGCCTCGCGACGTGCGCCGAGGCTGGGTGCGGTGCAGTTCCTACTCGCTTGCCGGCGAGAGCTTAGTGGCCTCGACCGATCGCAGCCGGGTAGCGAGGGCCACCATCAGTGAGCGGGAGATGGAGGGGTTAGCCTCGACGACCTGCCAGAAAGCCAGGGGAGAGATTGTGAAGGTGCGGCAGCCGTCGGCACCGGCGATCACCGTCGCTGAGCGGGGCGCGCCGTCGATAAGCGAGATCTCACCGAAGTAGTCCCCGGGGGCCAGGGTGCGGACCTTCACGTCGTGGACCAGGACCGTCGCCGAGTCCTCAAGGATCAGCTGCAGACCTGCCTCGGGGGCGCCTTGCTGGACGAGGATGCGGCCCGGTTGATAGGTGCGGGTACTTCCTCGCGTGACTAGCTCGTCAAGGACGCCGGTCCCAACGTCCGCGAAAAGGTCGATGCCGGACAGCATCTGGACGAGCGAGGACACAGTCGGACGGTAGCAGTCCGCCCCGGTGCGCCCCGGCACCAGTGCGGAAGAGGATGGCTGAGCTCCATCTGTGGCCGACGGACGCCCGTCCGGGTGACCCGGGCCGGTCGCGCAGGCGCCGGCTCCTGCGCCCCTGGCATTTTGCGGGGCGGAGGAGTCTGACGCGGCGTCAGGTCCTGCTGGGCGCAGCCCCAGGCTGCGGCGGGCGCCATCACCCGACTGGTTGTCCCCGGCCGTCGCACCGTCAGCGATCACCAGGTACGGACGCTCTACGGCGCCAGTCTCGAGTGCCGCCGCCCTACCCGGCGTGGGGGTGTAGGGGACAGACGGCCGCGCTCAAGGGCCACCAGGGAGACGTCGATGTCCCCCCGTCGGCACTGGCACCCCCAGTCAGCCGCGATGGGGGACGCCATGAGCATGCTCAACCAGCCGCCGGCCGGCTACTACGCCGACCCGGTGGCGCCCGGCTGGCTGCGCTGGTGGGACGGGTACCAGTGGACGGGGTCGCTTGCCCCGGCGCACCCCGTGGCCGCCAGCCCGGGCTCCACGCCCTACGCCCCCGCCCGTGTCCCGATCCCGTCGACGGCCCAGCCGTCGCACCAGCGCCGTCTGATCGTCGCGTTGGTAGCCGCGGGCGCGGCGGCACTGGTGCTGGCACTAGGCGCGGCGGTCGCCATCCCCTTCTTGGCCCACCCC
>Ga0075019_10001917_pt1 | contig 11876 bp, 14 predicted proteins | sample ColStrG_CSR_2013_FD_71473 | JGI IMG/M metagenome (GOLD analysis project Ga0075019, IMG submission 71473) | Freshwater sediment microbial communities in response to fracking from Pennsylvania, USA - Cold Stream Run_MetaG_CSR_2013 | ecosystem: Environmental > Aquatic > Freshwater > Creek >...
GTCTTTCAATTAGCGCAATGATTGTGGTCTATCGTCCCATTTTTACATTCACCTGACGCTCGGTGTAATTCGGACTAGCCGGTGACGAACCCGTCGTCTTCGCGACGGCACTCACGTCATAGATCCAGATCAGGGTGCCATCGACTGCCGAGGTCGCGCTGCAATTCACGGTGACCGTGAAGGCGGACAAGTTGCCATTGAGCATGCCGAGCGGCGTGGCGCCCTGCGTACAACCATTCCATGCTGCTGGTGCGCTAGCTGGACTTGAGGCGACATTGAACGCCGCCCATTCGATCCCCGCACGCGCCGCCTGGTAGGCGCGCGAACCCAACACATCCTGGGCCTGACTTTGATTCTGCGTGGTCGAGAGCGTCACTGCAAATGTACCCAGCGCGGCGATCACCACCAACAGGAATATCCCCGAGATCAAACTGAATCCTCGTTGAGAGGATTGAGGATAGCGGATCGGGGATCGGTGGGCGGGCCGCCAGACTAGCGGTTGTCCCTGAATCCTCGATCCGCTATCCTCGATCCTATATTTCATTGTTGTCATGGCGCGTTGTTCACATGGATTTCGTTATACAGCGTCACGCTTTCACCGCCACTGGTCAGCGTCAAGGTCACCGCGAGCAGGCTGAGACCCTGATTGTTCAGACTGTAATCGATCGTACAAGCACTGACCTTGCTTGCCAAAACCGGCGGGCTGGCTGCAACAGGGAGCGATTGCGACGAATTGATCCCGTAAGCAGAATAGCGTACCAGTTTAGCCTGCCCGCTCTGACTGGCATCCAATGTTCCCAAGGTGCCGGTGCAGGCGTAGGTCACTGCCTGTTGCGTCCCATCCACCACATCGAAATTCTGTGATGGAGTGAGGTTCTTCGACATGTCAGCGGAAGGGGGTAGGGGCGTTGCATTGAACTTTACCGTAGTCTGTGGTGCCCCTGCTGTCCCAGTGTACAAACGCAATACGCCGGAGGCAGACTGATCATACGGCGGATTGCCATCTGATTGGCTACTGCCGACAACAATGTAGTCGTTGGCGGCAAAAGTGATTGGCGATCCAATAATATCGAAAATATTGCTTCCACCCGATCCAAAAGTCAGCGCATTGATTGGCGCATTAACGCGATAGCGCCCACCGTCCTTTGTCGGCAAAAACTCCACGCACGGTGTAGCACCACAGCCGGCCACCCGTAGACTGTTGGGCACCGCGGTACGCACGTCGCGCGAAATACGCCGCAACGCGGTGTCGGCGATATCCGTCAGCTCTGCGCGACGCGACACATCCAGATATTGCTGGATCGGCCTCTTGAGAAACACCGCGACCATGCCGCCGATGATGCCGGTGATGACGATCACCATGATCATCTCGACCAGAGTAAAACCGCGCTCATGGGATCGGGGAGTGAGGATCGAGGATTGAGAAAAACCTTGTGCACAGCACGCGCCACACTCCTCGCTCCTGTCTTTCGATCCGCTCTTCTCGATCTTGCTCATCAGTAAGCCGCCCGGTAACCAGTCGCGGTGATCGCCATGCCATTCGGCGGGGTCACGGTCACATCGATCTGTACCGCACTGCCGGCTGCGATTGAGCCTAGTGCGGCATTCGTTATCACAACGTTCGCTTTATAGTTTGGCAGCACTAACGCATTATTTGGCGAATATATTCCTGTGGTAGAGAAAGTGTTGTAATCACAAACGATGTGATCTTGAGATGTGCGATTTGCCAGGCTCACAGGATTAGGCCCAGTCGGGCATGTCGTCACGCCTGATGAGGAAATAAAATGCTGCAACTCGATCTCTTCCAGCAACGATTCCGCCGCCGCGAGTGTCTGCTTGCGTACCAGCGGATCGGCACTGCCTTTTTCCGTGACGTTCATCACCAGCAGAATACCCGCCAGCGCGACGCTGACGATCACGATGAACATGATGAGTTCGATGAGACTGATGCCGGATTGTTGTTTATTAGTGCACATAACCGGTCTCCGCCTCCACGGTGATGGTACGGGCAATATCCCCGGTCACTGTCACCGTCACCGTCGCAATTGCCGCATCCGGCAGGCTCGCGCTGCGCGGCTGCCCCAGCGCATTGAAACTGAACTTGGTTGTTGAAGGAGTGATCGTGATGCCCGATGGGACTTTAAGCACATAGTTGCCGCTACCGGACGTGGACGCCAATGAGGTGCCGCAGATATTGGTCGCACCTATCGTCAAAAAATTTGTGGCGATACTGCTGAAATCGGCGCACACGAACTTATGTTGTGCGATCGCGACCTTCTGCGCATAGCGCAATGAGGCTTGCACCTGATCGGTCAGGCCCCGGGATTGGAATGTGGTAGCGCTGAATAGACGTGGCAAGACAGTGATTGCGAGTATGCCCACGATGACGATCACCATGACCAATTCGATCAGGGTGAAGCCAGACAAAGATAGGCGAGACTTAGGCATTTTCTGATTGTATTTTACAAACCCCATCAGCAACACTCATTTTCTCATTTGACACAAACGCACGGTCAAAACTACGAATTCAGTCAACCGTACTCATCGTCTGCTACGAATCGCTACTTACAAAAAAATAAAGGGGGATTTCTCCCCCTTTTAGTTTTAGTTCATCCTATTGATTAGTTAATCAACGGAATCGAAGCCACTGCCGAAATAGTAGTGACAGTTTGGTCTTGCACGACACAATTGAGTACACCACTGGCTGCAGCACCGGTAGTGTAGGTATATGTCGTGGAGGGTGCCGCCTGTAACAAGCCAGCTGGTGTTGCCATAGTGGCACAAGACGATCCTGCAAGAACTTGTACACCAGAACCCGGTGTAAGTGAACGCTGCGCGTAATTGATCGTTCCTGCTGAAGATAGCGCTCCTGCGACACCTTGGACAGCCGCAGCACGAGCGCTACTAGACAAGTCCACGAACTTGGGCAAGGCCGTCGCTGCCAAGATACCCAAGATCACAATTACCATCACCAGTTCGATCAATGTAAAACCAGATTGCTTATTCATACGCTTCTCCTAAGATGAGCCGCAGCTCGGATAATTATCATGACATCACGTCCCATAAAGTCAGTGCCGCAGCAGCGAGCTTATGAAGCGGACGCACTATAAGGGATAGGAAATTTACTTACAAGCATTTATGAAGACCAGCCGATAAATGGTTGCTTTAAAACCACAAACGTAATAACAGCAGCAACAGAACCAGGCTGGCCGACAACAACAACCAGCCAGTTCCCTTGCTGTGGCGCATCACATAGTCGTCAAACTCGGCATGCGGCACATCCAGTGACCTGGTCGCGCGACGCGAGGACACCCAGGTGTTCGCTTGCCGCTCGATGCCGCGCAAGCCACTGGGGCGCAGCCACAGATGCAAGCCCACCCAAAGCGCGACCGCCGATCCGGTGAGCGCAGTCAACACCAACGCATCCAGCAAACCCTCAAGACTGGGTGTCGCCCCGGGAATATGGCGCATCAGCTCCAACTTGTCGAATATCAGCGCGAAGTAAGCAAAGACATAAACGGCCCCCAACACCACCGCGATGCCCAGCACGCGGTGGTGTTTGTAGAACCAATGCTCGATACTGATGTTGCGGTCCATGCAGACACTGATGAAGCGCACCGACATCCAGCGATTCGCAACACGTCCTAAGGGCCCCAGCCAGTGCGATTTGAAGATCAGCAAGATCGCCAATGCGATACCCAGCAGCGCGCCGAATATCAGGAATACCGCCAATACATGATCCAACAATATTTTGGCTTCAGGGTGCAGCATGGGGAGCTCCTGCAAACCGTGGTGTCATCAATGACGTTGTTGAAATTTTATTGGCGATGCCCCGCGCATCATTCCCACACATAGGATGAGACCGGGTCGAACACTGCGCCGACCAGTTCGAGCGGTGCATTCTTCAATGAAGCCAACACCGGTTTCTCATACTGTAGCACGACGTGAAACCGTATCCATTGCCGGTTATCCTTGGCGGGTTTGAAGTGCCCGGTATGCTGTAGCACATAGACCAGTTCGCGCGACTTCAGGTCGAACAGCCAGTTACCCGGTGTCACGCTCAAGGGGTTGGCATCATAGAACTCGCCCGCATAATTGCGCGGCTTCCTTTGCAGCCAGTTCATCGGATTATCGACGGCCATCGCGGGAATATCCGAAGCTTGTCCGCGCGTCTGGATTTGCGCATACTTCAGCGTCAGCGCGCTTTGCACGGTACTCGCCACCTGTTCCATCGCGGTCTTCTCGGCGAGCTCCTGATAGAACATCACACGGTTTATAAATATGCCCGCGAGTATCGTGATGATGATGACCACGATCACCAGTTCGAACAGGGTGAAGCCCTTGGAGGATCGAGGAGCGGGAATTGGGGATCGAGGATCGAAAGGCGGCAGCGAGGATAAACCAACCCACTGGGGTTTGCTCGCTCCTGAATCCTGAATCCCGAATCCTGAATTCTTCCTCATGAGTGCATCGCCGCTTTGCCCAGGTCCCACATCGGCAGGAACACGCCCAGCGCGAGTATGAGCACCAGGATACCCAGCGCAATGATCAGGATGGGCTCTATCCTCGCGCTGAGATTTTCCACCTCATATTTCACCTCGCGCTCGTACATATCGGCAACCTCGAACATCAGTTCATCCATGGCGCCGGTCTCTTCGCCCACGGCGATCATTTGCAACACCACCGAATTGAACACCTGGGTCGCGACCGCCGAACGCAAAATACTTTCGCCGCGCTCGATCCCGTCGCGCATCTGCTCGACACGACTGCGCATGAATTCGTTATCCACCACCATGCCGACCACATTCATGCCCTGTATGATGGGCATGCCGCTTTTAAACGAGAGTGCCAGACTGCGGGCAAACCGCGCCAAGGTAGCTTTTTTGATGATGCTGCCCACCACGGGCAACTCGAACTTGTACCGGTCCCATTTGAAGCGGCCATCCGTGGTATTGATGTAATGGCGTATGCCCGTGACCACCGCCACCACGATGGCAACCATCAACAGCCAGTAGTTCACCATAAAATCGGAGAAGCCAATCAGCATCCTGGTGACCATGGGCAGCTCGGCGTGAAACCCCGCATAGACTTTGGCAAACGCCGGGATCACGAACAAGTTGATGACCACAATGGCGACACCCATCGCGATCAGCACGAAAGTGGGATAGCGCATCGCCGTGCTGATACGCTGGCGCATATCGCGTTCAAAATCCAGATAGGCATAGAGCCGGATAAAGGTCTCGTCCAGCATGCCGGTCATTTCACCGACCTGCACCATACTGATATAAAAAGGGGAAAACACCTTGGGGTGACGGCGCAACGCGGCACTCAATTCGCGCCCGCTATCCAGGCTTTCGCGCATGTCCAGCAGCAACAGGGCAAAGCTCGGATTGGGTGTCGATTCCTGCAAGCCCGCCAACGCCCGCAAGATCGGCACTCCGGCCTTGAGCAGGGTATACATCTGGCGGCTGAACAACATCAGATCGACGGGGGTGATAGGCGTGTCGCCCCATACGCGCTTTAACCAATCCGGCTTATCCTCGGTCAAACGAATTGCTCCGCTGGTGAGTTTGATCTCGACGGGTGTGATGCCGGTGTTGATGAGTTGATCGGCGATCACCCCGCTATCGTTGCCGTCTAGCGTGCCCGACACCAGATCGCCACGACGATTGCGCCCTTTATAACTGAACACGCCCATCGCTAATCCTCGACCTGATTGCTGATACGCATCACTTCGCTCACCGTGGTACGTCCCTGCCTGGCCATTTCCAGACCGTGCGTGACCAGCGTGTTGCCATGCATGTGTTTGCGCGCCACTTGCATAAAATGCGCCGAGTCATTGTGCGCCGCAGCCTCAACCATTTCACGCCCCATTTCCAGCATTTCATATATCCCCATGCGCCCGTGGTAACCGGTGGTGTTGCAGTGCGAACAACCGCGTGCCTGCAATAGGCCGCCCCACTGGTCTTCAGTCAGTCCCTCGACCAGCAACCACTGGCGTTCCTGCGGAGTGGGTATATGCGGCTCGCTGCAACTTTCACACACCCTCCGCAACAATCGCTGCGCGACTACCGCCTGCACCGATGAAGCGACCATAAAACGCGGTGTACCCATGTCCACCAGACGGAACAGCGTTCCCGCCGCATCACGGGTATGCAAGGTGGAAAACACCAGGTGGCCGGTCATCGCGGCGCGCATCCCGATCTGTGCGGTTTCCGCATCGCGCATTTCACCGATCAACACCACATCGGGATCCTGGCGCAATGCCGAACGCAGCACGCGCGAAAAAGTCAGATCGATCTTCTCGTTCACCTGCACCTGGTTGATACCGGGCAAGCGATACTCGACCGGATCCTCGACGGTGATGATCTTTTGCTCTACCGTGTTGATCTCGGCCAGTGCCGCATAAAGCGTGGTGGTTTTACCGCTACCCGTGGGACCGGTCACCAGAACCATACCGTTGCTGCGCCGGATGATCTCGCGGAAGCGTTTCAGCATCGCGGCAGGCATGCCCAGATTCTCCAGAGAGACCATACCGCCGTCCTGGCGCAACAAGCGCATCACCACCGACTCGCCGTACTGGGTCGGACAGGTCGCGATACGCACATCCACACCCTGCTCGCGCACCCGCACATGGAACCGCCCGTCCTGCGGCAGACGTTTCTCGGAAATATCCAGACCCGACATCAGCTTGAGGCGCAACACCAGCGCGGGACCGATCTTGTTGTCTGCTTCCATTTGCAGATGCAGCGCGCCGTCGATGCGGAAGCGCACGATCAAGCGATTCTCCTGCGGCTCGATATGAATATCGGAGGCGCGTATCTGGGTGGCATCATCGAACATGGTTTGCAACAGCTTGACAACGGGCACTTCTTCCATGCCCACGCCTTCGGACAGTGCGCCAAAATCTACGTAAGAATCGCCCAGATCGGCGCTCAACTGACTCGCCAGGCCGCTGATCTCCTCCGTACGGCGATAGCCGCGATCGATACATTCCAGCAACTGCCCCTCGTTAACCACCGCGATATCGATGTCGCGTTTCAGAAAACGAGTGATCTCGTCGAACGCGAACAGATCGGTGGGGTCGGCCATGCCGACCAGCAACTGGCCGTGGCGCGGCTCCAGCACGATCGCGCGAAAGCGTCTGGCCTGGTTTTCCGGCAGCAGGCGTATGTAATCGACGTTGATGTTGTAGTATTTGAGATTGATATAGGGGATGTTGAGCTGCTTGGCCAACGCTTCCGAAATCTGCTCCTCGTTGACAAAGCCATTGTCCACCAGCACCCGCCCGAGCCGGCGGCCACTGCGTTTTTGCTGCTCCAGCGCGAATTGCAACTGCTCGTTCGAAATGATCTTTTGCAGCACCATCAAATCGCCCAAGCGAACTTTTTCAGGACGCGCCATAATTCTTCCCCCAGATTATTTTTAACTCGTTGCAGCTTGCAGTCCGAAACTTAATCGTTTTTACCAAGCCTGACAAGACTTAACGAGTCGCGCCTGCCATGTTCCACGTCATACTTTATCAACCGGAGATCCCGCCCAACACCGGCAACATTATCCGCCTGTGCGCAAACACCGGTTGCCAATTGCATTTGATCAAGCCGTTGGGTTTTACGCTGGAGGACAAACAACTGGTGCGTGCCGGACTGGATTATCACGAATTCGCCACGCTCAAAGTCCACGATGATCTTGCCGATTGCCTGTCAGCCTTCCCTGCTGAACGGGTATTCGCGCTCACCACCAAAGGCTCGCAGCCCTTTCATGCGTTAAGTTACCGGGCAGGCGATGCGTTTTTATTCGGACCCGAGAGTCGCGGCTTACCCGCGGAAGTATTGGCCGGGTTCGCCGCTGCGCAACGTGTACGCCTGCCCATGCTCCCCGACAATCGCAGCCTGAATCTTTCCAACACGGTCGCGGTGAGCATCTTCGAAGCCTGGCGGCAATGCGGGTTTTCAGGAGCGAGGATCGGGGATTGAGAAAAGCCTGATGCATCGCCTCTCACTCCAATCCCCGATCCTCGCTCCTGCTTTTTATTCCTGCTTTTCAAATTCCGAATTCGGCGCGCGATTCAATAATTCCGCGAGCGCCTCTTTGGCTGCCACCTGCTCATAGATGATGCGGTATACCGCTTCGCAGATCGGCATCGCCACACCCAGTCGCTGCGCCAGTTGATGCACTTCGCGAACGGTAAAGACACCTTCGGCCACGTGACCCAGACGGCGCAAGATCTCAGGCAGCGTGTGTTGCTGGGCCAGTAGCAACCCGACCTGGCGATTGCGCGACAAGTCTCCGGTACACGTCAAGATCAAATCCCCCGCACCGGACAGTCCGCCCAGCGTCTCCGCGCGCCCGCCCAACTTCACACCCAGCCGCGAGATCTCCACCAGGCCGCGTGTGATCAGGGCGGCCCGGGCGTTATAGCCCAGACCCATGCCATCACAGATGCCCGCGGCGATCGCCAGTACGTTCTTGACCGCGCCGCCCACTTCAACTCCGGTTACGTCGGTACTGGCATACACCCGCAAACGGGCATGGTGCAAAGCCTGCGCGGTGGTTCGCGCGAACTCGGCATCGCCGCAGGCAAAGGTCAAGGCCGTCGGCAATCCGCGCGCCACTTCCTGAGCGAAGCTCGGGCCGGACAACACGCCACACCGGAACGAGGAGGGCAACACCTCGCCCACGACTTGATGAGGCAGCATCCCGGTTTCGGCTTCGAACCCTTTGCACAGACAAACCACCGTCACCGGTGGCGAGCGGGTAGCGAGCAAATACAGGGTCGCGCGCAACGCCGACACGGGCACGGCCAGAATCACCATCTCCGCGCCGGCCAGCGCGGCGGTCAAATCGCTGCTCAACAGTAAATTGGCCGGAAGGGGAATGTCAGGAAGATAACGACGATTGGTATGCGCCTTTTGCATCGCGCTGATCTGTTCGGCATTGCGTGCCCATAGCGTGACCTGGTGTTGTGCGGACAGATTGATGGCGAGAGCCGTTCCCCATGCACCGGCACCTATCACGGTGATGTTCATGTCAATCGCCCCACACGTCGGTGCGCTTGATGTAACCCAACTCGCCGTCCTGATGACGTACTTTTAACCAGCCGGTGTCGGTTCGCTCGATCAGCTCCAGGGCGACTCCCTGGCGAACCTGAAAAACGCTGGCCGATGTCGTATCAGCTTCCTTCCGCACCTCAACGATAGGCAGCACGGCAAAGACATAACGTTTAAAAGACAGCGCCGATTTTTCCACCCAGTACAAAGCGCCGGAACGGTCTCTCACTTTCACCCAGGTATCCAGACTCACCACGGTTTCAAATGGCATATAGCGGTTCACCACAAACAACTTTTTCGCACGCAAGGACGGCGCGTCATACAAGATCGCATGGTTAGCTGAGACCGACATGTATTCCACCGCCTGAGCCACACCTCCTGCCAACCCGCAAGCGGCAACAGCGAGCGTCAGCAGGAGTGAGCGGAAAGACATTTAGTGGGTGGTTGCCAGAGCGGCTTGAGCCAGTTGCTGTTTTTGCTGCTGGTATAAGGCTTCAAAATTGATAGGGCTCAGCGTGACTGGCGCAAAACCACCGCGCACCGAGACGTCCGAGACCACTTCGCGCAAATATGGAAACAATATATTCGGGCACATCACCGACAGTATCGGCTCGAGTTCTTCGTTGGGCACATTGCGCACCTGAAACACCCCAGCCTGTTTGGCTTCGATCAAAAACACCACCCTGTCGGCCGCCTTCGCCGTCACAGTCGTCATGACCACGACCTCGTACACGCCTTCTTCAATGGTGACCGCCTGGCTATGCAGCTGCACGTCGATTTGGGGACTTTCGCGCTCCAGAAATATCTGCGGCGCATGGGGGATTTCCAGCGAGATATCCTTCACATATATCTTGTCCATACTGAAAACGGGTTGGGTATTTACTGCTTCGGTCATTTTAAGTTCCTTGGTTTGTTATTTTGCTAGCAGTAAGTCCAACTCACCCGCATGATCCAATGCGGCCAAGTCATCGTATCCACCCACATGGTGATCGTTAATATAAATTTGCGGTACGGTACGCCGTCCCGTTCTTTCCATCATTGCGATGCGTGCTTCGGGTTGCAGGTCAACCCGGATCTTGTCAATCTCGCTCACACCTTTGCGGTGCAGCAGCTGTTCGGCGCGTATGCAGTAGGGACAAACCGCCGTGCTGTACATCAACACCTTGGCCATGTTTACTTTTCCAACGGCAGGTTGCTGCCCTGCCAAGCCGTTACCCCGCCCGCCAGATTGTAGGCCTGCGTATAACCTTCTTTGGCCAGCAGTGCGCACGCCGTACCGGACCGCTTGCCGCTACGGCATACCACCAGGATGGGTTGATCGCGGTATTTTTCCAATTCTCCCAAACGCTCTTTGAGTTTGCCCAGCGAGATCCATTTTGCATTCAGCAAATGCCCGCCTTTGTACTCATCCTCTTCGCGCACATCCAGCACGAAGGCGTTCTTGTGGTTGATAAGCTGCAAGGCACCTGCAGCATTGACTTCATTGATACCGCGTATGCGGTTGCCAAACAACGACCACAACAGCATCGAGCCGCTGAGAATGGCGACAGTGATCGGGATAATATTACTGGCTACGAACTGCACGGGTATGCTCCTGTTCTTTTTGGTTGGCGAATTCTAGCAGAGCGGAAAAATGCGCGGGGTCTTTCTCCTGCATGGCCATCAACAGCCCATGCGCGCTACCGTTAGCCGGATAAGACCAGATCGCCTGTTCAAACAATTTTTTTGCTGCATCCAGTTGCCCGTCCTGCGCCAGCAAGCATGCCTGACGGTAAGCCACTTCCGCGGTGGGAATATAGTGCATCACCGCATTGTTGAAGACGAGCTTTTCCTTGATGTGCGGCGGACTGATTTCGGTGAACGAGCTGATAAACAGTTCGGCATACGGGGTCAGCAACAAGCTTCCGCGCAGTCCGACCAATCCGTCCAGAGTCAGCTTGGCATTTTCCGGGCTTGTCCCGGACGCCGACTGTATCGCCAACGTCGATTTCAACTGATGGTAACCGGCTTGTAATTGCACCATGGTTACCAAACCCAGCAGCAGGATCAACGACAAGGACACGCGTCCGACCCTGCGCATTTCCAGCCGATAATGCGTCTCATCCAGCATGCCCAGCAAAAAGGCAAAGATGCCGATGAAGTATGCATACCACAAGGGATATTCCAGCAGGCTGTGGATAGTCAATACTCCCACGGCGACATACCCCCACCAGTGTGCTGCGTTGACCCGGCTGCGCGACAGGCTATCTTCTTCCGAGCTGGTTTGATTGGGGGCCGCGAACCTTCGGTATAAGCCGAACACCCACGCTCCCATGGCGGCAAAGAGCGTCAGCAATCCGGCCAGCCCGGCCTCGGCGGCCAATTGAAAAATCACACTATGGGCATTGTTGTACAAGCCCACGATATTCTTGGCTTGCAACACCGGCAACAACTCGAAATGGTACCAGGCGAACTGGCCGAAGCCCACGCCTACCCAGGGTGACTGCATGAATATCATGCCTGCCTCACGCCACAGATACAATCGGATACTGCCATTGGTATCGCTATTCACAAAACGCTGTACGGTATTGGTATCACCATCCGCTCCCGCCAAAAATGGCAGTTGCACCAGCAGATGCATCAGCGCAAAACCCAGCAAGATCGCCACCGTGTATCCCAGCAATCTGCGCAACGCTCGATCTGCGCGCCAACACCACCAAGTCATACCGACCATCATCAGCAGATACAACCAGGAACTGCGCGAGCCACTGAGTGTCAGCACGAACAGCAGCGGTGCTGCCAGAAACACCACATAGCCGACTTTCAATTTTTGTTGTTGATACAGCA
>Ga0075019_10001919_pt1 | contig 11874 bp, 12 predicted proteins | sample ColStrG_CSR_2013_FD_71473 | JGI IMG/M metagenome (GOLD analysis project Ga0075019, IMG submission 71473) | Freshwater sediment microbial communities in response to fracking from Pennsylvania, USA - Cold Stream Run_MetaG_CSR_2013 | ecosystem: Environmental > Aquatic > Freshwater > Creek >...
CGGCGAACGCTCAAGAGCACGAACTCGACAGCCGAGTCTGGCCATCATCACCGCATCCTGAGCCAAACCTGCGGAAAGGTCGATCACGTCGGTCCAACCTTTGCTGCGACCAACGGCTTTCGCCAGAAGTTCATTCTTACCTTTTGGCAGTGGGCGAGCGTAAAGATCAGGGTTCTGGAGAAAGTCCAATTGCAGCTCGCCCTGTGCGGTGACTAAAATTTGTGTCCCGTCGGGCGCGATTCGCCATTTGGGATCCATCAAAGAGATTCCTTCACTGGAGATCCGCCAATAGCAAATAGCCAACGGATTCCAGGATCCAGATGGCAATCAAGACAAAACCCAGCTGCCGCACTTGCCTCAACGTGCGGTTGAAGTTCGACCCCAAGGGGCTGCGAATCCGTCGCAAAGACCGGATGCCAATCCCGGTCAAAACAGTGCCCACAAATGCAAATGTCAGAGCCCAGTGCAGTTGTCCAAAAATAAGATGATCCAGCACCAGCATGACTGCAAAGACCAACAACCAAAATTGCAAAAGGAGATTCCCCTTTTCAAAGCCCATGATCGTCATCGAGTTGGTCAACCGGAGTTGGGACGAGACCATCAATTGCGAATAGCTCTTCAAGTGGACGAGAAGGGCCGCAAACCAACCCACGAGAATTCCTTGTGCCAGAATCCACCCACTCAAAGGCAGCCCAATTGCTGCTGCAAAACCCACCGACAACAAGGGCCCCATGAGCAGGAAAACACTCACCTCAGACACCAGCCGGTAGTGACGCCCCAGTTTTTGAAAACTGACAACAACGACACTGGCCACGGTGAGCAGTGCGATGACAATCAAAGAGGCATCGCCCAGCACGAGAACTGGCAAACCACAAAATGCCCCAGCCAACAAGTAGAACAAGGACCAATTTTTCGTTGCGATGGCCGTCGTCCATCCTTTTTGCAGGGGACGCAAATTCTGACCCACGCTTGTCATCCGGTCCCAACTGGACAAGTGATCGTTGAAATCCAAACGCAAAGACATTCCAACGACCAGACAAATCAGACCGACCAAACTGATGCTGGCCAAGAGCGGATTCCACACCAAATGTTCAGCCTCGGCCCGAGCCAAAATGTGCAACACTGTGACGGCCGGCAAAAGTCCACGATTCAGTTTGAAAATTTGCGCCCACTTGCGGAAAAAGGGCGGTGTCGCAATCTGATCGGCGCGCTGAATTTCAAAAGTTGTCTGATGGTGCGCCGTAAAACTGTTCAGGGTTGGCACCGGGAGCGCTCGCTCTTGATCCGAAAAAGTTCCCCACACAAAGGTTTCAAAGAGTGGGTCTGACAAAGGCAATGTGGTGAACTTGCGCATCAGCTCTTCGCCACAGAATTCTGAGCCTGCGCCTGCGCTGGTGATCTTCGCCAATACAGAACATCTGTCAGGGGCTGCAAGGGATTGAGCAAAGATTTTTGCGAAGCTGGAAGCAGCGTTGCCAGGTGCTGCAAATGGTGATGATAGAGGTCGATCAAGAACTGGTTGGATTCATCAAAGGCGCGAACCTGTTTGGCAAACTGCTCTTGTCCGCCCAAAACGGCGACAAACTCTGGCAAAGTTTTCACGCCCACAAGTCGCTGTCGCTCGGCCAGTGGCACAGCGAAGGCCGCAAATGAATTCAAATATCCGGATTGCAAATCTCCGAGGAGCGCTTTGCCCTCGTCATTGCGCACATCAAAATCCAAGAGATCATCGCCACGCTGAAAAAGCTGACCCAGAAGAGTCCCCATCTCTTCAAGCGTGCTGTGCAGAACAGGATTGGACTCTTGCAAAGCAAAAAACGGAGCCCGTAAGCACCACTTGAAAAGAGATGCTGTTTTGAGATTGTGCACTCGATCCAGGGGTGCGAGCTCCAAATTCCAATCTCCGACCAATGAATCTTGCAACCATTCACCTTCCAAAAGATCTGAAATAATTTGGGAGGTGTACTGAACCAAGGAAATATTGCCAAAACTGGAAAGATTGACCATCACGCGAGCCAGCAGATAGTCTCCTGCCAAGACGGCGTACTCGGGCGAATATTTTTTCCAAGCGGCACTTTTTCCCCGTCGCAATGGTGATCCATCAATCAGATCGTCGTGCAACAAACTCGCATTGTGAATGAACTCGATTGTTTGCGCCAGAAGCTGCTGAGTGGCCTCGGGCAATTGCAGTTCTTGGCCAATCAGTCGAATCAACTTCGCACGAAAGCCCTTACCCCCCGAAAACAGGTCATCATACAATTCATTGAGCTTCGGTAAATAGGCCGGAAAATCGCGGCTGTCGTAAATTTTAAAGTCCATCTTGAACCTCAGACCCTATCATGATTAATTCCGAGATCCCATATCTAAAACAGCCGAAAGAGGTGGACGAATGACCTGGTGGGACAAGGGCGTGCGTTTTGAATGCCAGGGCTCCGGTAAGTGTTGCACCTCACATGGCGAATTTGGTTTCGTTTTTCTGACCTTAGCGGACCGACAGCGAATGGCGAAACATCTGAAAATGACCACCCAAGCCTTCACGCGCAAGTACTGTGACAAAACCAACGGTGCTTATCATCTGCATGAAGATGGCAAAAATCCAGATTGCATGTTTTTACGTGGTAAAAGCTGTGGCATCTACCAGGCTCGCCCCACCCAGTGCCGAACTTGGCCATTTTGGCCCGAGGTGATGTCGGCCAAACAATGGGCCGCAGACGTCAAATCCTTTTGCCCCGGAGTTGGCAAAGGACCTTTGCGCAGCGCCGAGACCATTCGTCAGCAGATCCAGGAGCAAGAGGCTGCCGAAAGAACGATCATCAAAGAAGCTCAGCGCCGCAAATCGACATCGCTTTGAATCAACCACTGACGCAGATTGAGAAAATCCACCTTGCCCAGGGCCGTTCTGGGGAGCCGCGGGCAAGGGTGCAATTTTTCGAGCCGCTCAAAAGGCAACACCTGGGAATTGAATTGCTCGATCAAATTCTGCCAAAACTCGCGAAAGGCTGCATTTTCATAGACCAGATGCAGCTCGTGTCCCAACCGTGGATGTGGCAGAGCCAGAATCTCCCAGTCCGCAAGCCTGTGGGGCTGAGATTGGATCAGTCGACGCAAGAGTTCCCGCAGGCGCTCGAGGCTGACGCCTTCGCCGCGAATTTTGACAAAGTCCGAACTGCGACCGATCACCTCAAGAATTTGCCGACCTGCCGAATCCTCTTGCAAGTGACCGCAATCCGAAGTCGCCCAGTAGTGACCGGACGGCGGCTCGACAACTTGGGTCTCAAGACGATCGCCGACCTGCACCTCTTGAACAGACATGCGGAAGAGTGAATCTCCTTTGAGCTCGAGGATTTGCTCACTGGTCACGCGCGCTGTCACATGCGGAAGAACCACGAGCTTGCGTTCAACATCCTGAAAGTGGCCGGGCTCTTGCGAGGCCACCAGGGCACAGGTTTCCGTCATGCCATAACCTGCCAACACCGGCCATCCCAAGCTGTGAGCCCTCGCAGCCAATGACCGATCCAAGGCGGCTCCGCCCAAAAGAACGACGCGAAGAGTGCGCGGACATTGCAGACCGGCTTGCACCAGATCATGCAGCTGAGTCGGGACTAAAGAGGTCAAAGTCGTGCCAGTTTCCGAGACCAAATTGACAAAACGATGCGGGTCCCATTGCCAGTTCTCAGGCTGATGCACAGAAATTCCCGCGACTTGCGCGCGAATCTGGATCATCACCCCCCCGACATGAAAATCAGGAAGGACCAAAAGCCACTGGTCTTTTTTGGGGTCCACACTCAGGAACTGATTCACGGACTGAGCCGCGACCGCCAGTCCTTGAGCCGAAAGAGCCACCAGCTTCAGACTGTCCCCCGGCGCGCGCGAACTGCCCGAGGATGCCAACCACACTTCGTTGGGCTTGGCAAAACGCTGATACAAGTCCACAAGCCGTTGTCGTTCAATCTGAGGAAGGCGCGGATTGAGTCGCAGGCCCGAGTTTGTTTGAGTTTTCATTTGGCCCGTGTCAGCAGGGGAAACTCTTCCCAATCGAGAGCTGCAAAAAGATCATCAAATCCGATTCCGGTGCCCTCAGGTTTGGTCAGGAACGGCCCCTGCTGCATGAGCCTGCTCGAAAAGGGATCGCCCCTGTAAAGACGAGTCGTCAAGCAACCGCTTTCAACCAACTGTGAGCCGATGTGACTTTTCAACTGTCCCGCGATCGCCAGTGCGTGAACAACCCCAACTGTGTGATCCATACTGGAACTGACAGAAACTTTGAGGCCGTAGCGTACAATTTTACGCATAACTTGATCGACATCCTGCCGGGCAGGCTTCAGAACGAGATACGCAAATGGCAACTCCCCACCAATGTCAGACCACGGAACGTTGGCGTATTCGAAATCAACAGCCAGGGGTGCCAGTTTGGCAGCCTCGGTCCAAGTTTCGATGTCAAAACGAAAGGGATCTTCAACGTATTCAATTTTACGCCGCAAGCCCGCAGGTATCGCAGTCAGCATGCGCTCGAAGGTCGAAAAATCGCTCGTCGAATTGAAATCCAGTCGGATTTTGAACGGATACTGTTCCATGACAGGAATCAGCCACTTGGCCTCGGAGGTCCAATCCCGACCGACTTTCACCTTCAAAGTCCGGAAGCCGCCCGTTTTGGCACTCTTCAGATGCGAGTCTGAAATCGCACTGATGTCTGTGATGGTGTAATGATTTTTCATTTTCGGAACGCCGTCTAAAATATGGATCCCCTTGGATCTGGCCATCGCATCCAGGTGGCCCAACCAAATCGACTGTTCCATAAGTTGGGTCAAATGACCTTTGCTCAACTTTTCAAGATGCTCTTCCAATTTCGGATCACCAAATTCAGGCCACGGCATGAGGTCGGCGTAGCCGATTTTGTGATCAGGCCAACGCATCCGCAAGAGCACACCTGATCGCGGCGCCACACCAGCGACGGAATTCAAGCTTTCCTGGGGTACGAGTTGATAACGAAAAATGGAAAATTGAATCACAAAACAAGTCCCACCGAAAGAAGAAAACCAAACAGCAAATGCAAGCCAGCCGCTTGTCCGAGGAAACTGTTGTACAAAGGACTTGGCTCAGTGGCAAAAACCTGGCGCACCAAACGCACCGCCAAGGGCACAGCCGCTAAAGGCAAAAACGCTGCAAGAGGTCGATCAATCAGGAACCAATACAAAAGAAAAACAAAGGGCAGGCCCACCAAGGCGGCAATCTCCCACCGACCGAATGCCACTCCAAAGCGGACAGGCAGAGTGCGCTTGTGGACTTTGACATCACCTGCGACATCGCGCAAATTGTTCACCGCAATCAAAACTGTGCAATGCAAACCGATCTGCAGGCCCATCACGAAAGCCTCGATCCGCCACTGCAGAGTGTGGAGATAAACCAAGCCCATGACTGCAATCAGGCCAAAAAACAAAATCACAAAGACCTCCCCGAGGCCGCGATAGGCCAGGGGGAAAGGCCCCGCCGTGTAGGCATAACCACAAAGCACCGACACGAGACCAATTGTCAGGATCGGCCATCCACCCTGCCAAACAAGTGGGACCCCCAAGGCAATTGCCAAGCCAAATGCAATCGTTCCGAACAGCATCACCTGCGAAGAGCTAAAAAAGCCGGCTTGTGTGATGCGCTGGGGCCCAATTCGATTTTCGTTGTCGGCGCCCTTCTTGAAGTCGACGGCATCATTGACCAAATTGGTTCCGATTTGAATCAAGACACTGGCCAAAAGAGCACAAATCGAGATCCACAACTGAACCCGCAATCCCAGTGCTGAGACCAAAGCCGTCCCCGCGACAATAGGAATCAACGCGGCAGTGAGTGTTTTGGGGCGGAAAGCCAACAGAAGAGCGGTGACTCGCGATTGGGTGGACAGGGTGGATTGCAAGGTGAGCCTCATGTTTCATTGATTTTCAGTGTCAACTTTTGCTGTCAACTTTGCCGATCCCGGTTGAGCAGGCGTTGAGCGGATGGTCTTGATGATTTCTAACAAAACTTCGCCCAGATCGAAAGCCACATTGCAGAAAGTCGCCCGGAATCTGCTTTCCTGTCGACCTTCCGGAAATTTGCCAGTAACCAGTCCCTATGACTGACGCATTGTATTTTGCTCTCGGACTGCTCTTGGGACTTGCCTGTGGCTTGGTTTTCTTTTTTTGGCGGAGCTCAGCCCTCAAAAGCCGCCTCCTGGTTTTTGAGGAAAGACTCAAAAACAGTGAAAATCTCAGAGAACAGGCCCAACAAAACCATGTGGCGCAACAGAATCTCCAGCAGACCCAACTTCAGCAGCATCTCAATGAACGCTTCGAAGCCCTCGCTGGACGAGTTTTGGATGACCGGGTCAGCCGTTTGCAAGAGCTCCAGACCCAGGGACTTGGTCAGATGCTGGAGCCCTTCCGGGAACGCCTCAAAGATTTTGAACGCAAAGTCGAGGAAAGCTACAACGCCGAACGCTCCGAACGTGGCAGTCTCCGAGGCGAGTTGAACAAGCTCCTGGAGCTCAATTTGCGAATGTCGTCTGAGGCCGAAAACCTCAGTCGAGCCCTGCGCGGAGACACCCGCACCCAGGGAGCCTGGGGCGAAGGTATTCTTGAGAACATCTTGGAACGTTCGGGACTGCGCAAAGGTGAGGAGTACATCGTCCAAGCGGCCGAAATGAGTCTGCGCAACGAACTCGGACAACCGATTCGACCCGACGTGATCGTTCGGCTCCCCGAAAATCGCCATCTGATCGTTGACTCCAAAGTGTCGCTGACGGCTTACGCCCAGTACATGAATTGCGACGACCCGATTGAACAAGAGGCCTTGGCGAAACAGCATGCCGATTCTGTGAAGCGCCACATTGATGGATTGGCGGCGAAGAAGTACCAAACGGCGGATCAATTGAATTCGCCCGATTTTGTGATTCTCTTTATGCCCCTTGAACCTGCATTTGCCTTGGCGATGCGCAAACGTCCCGAAATTCAACAAGAGGCCTGGGAGAAACAAATCGCGATTGTCAGCCCCACAACACTTTTGGTCACATTGAAAATGGTCGCCGCCATTTGGAAGACCGAACGGCAAGAGCGCAATGCTCTTGAAATTGCCGAACGCGGTGGCCTGCTTTATGACAAGTTTGTAGGCTTCGTTGGGGACCTCGAACAGGTGGGACGCAAGTTCGATGAGGCACAGAAATCCTACGCTGGTGCGATGGGCAAACTCCGCGATGGCAAAGGGAATCTTCTGAACCAAGTGGAGCTTTTACGCGAGTTGGGAGTGAAAACCAACAAGCGCTTGGCTGCAGCTCAAACTGACAGTCCGAAAATCGAAAACTGACTAGAGTTTGACCAGGTCTTTTTTTCCTGGTGCTTCTGTGATGCAAAAATTTTCACGATACCTGACATAAAATCTTCCGCTATTTCCAACCGAAGCATTCTGTGCAATAGTCCTCGGCGATATGAAGACACCACGAAGTCAAATTCGACGCTCCATTCAAACTTCCTTCCTCTCCATCTCGGCTGCTGCGGCTTTAGTGGCCTGCAGCCAGTGGGCCAGTCAGTGGAGCAGCTCTCAGCTGCCGTTTGCGCCTTTGTCAGTCGAAGAAGCCTCAGTGAAATTGAATTACGCTTACGTTCAGGGAAATATTTTAATTCCTTATTGCATCAACTGCCACGGCTCCGATGGCGGCATCAATTTGGAATCGATTTCGAACATCCGCGCCAATTCGCAAAAAATATTAGCTGCAATTGCGCCTCCTGGCCGTATGCCGAAAGGGAGTGCCGCTGGACAGATGACGCTTGCGGATCGCCAAGTGCTTTACGACTGGGTGAACAGTGGCGCTCCAGTCGGAACCGGCCCCATCCCGAATCCGATTCGAACCTATCCACCACTGAGCGATGCTGATGCCAAACTGAAACTGAATTACACCTACATTCGTGACAACATCATGATTCCGAAATGCGTGAGCTGTCACAACAACACCAGCAAATTGAATTTGGAAGATTTCGCGACGATACAAAAAAATTCGCATTCAATCTTGGTTGCGGTTTTGGGCGCCCGAGCCTCAATGCCGCCGAATCGCCCGGCGACTGATCAGGTGCCTGCGTTCCGAAGTTTCAATGAAAGTGAGTATCAAGTTTTTTACAACTGGTTGGCTCTTGGCGCACCGGAAGGTTTCCCCACCGAGCCTCTTCCGCCAGTTCAGCCGACGTTTGCTGATATCGACAAGCGAATTTTCCAAACGCACTGTATGGACTGCCACGAGCCCGGAACCAAAACCGGTAAGGGTGATCCTTTGACCAAAGACGGACTTGTCGGCGCCGACGGTTCTGTCAAAGCAGGCGATCCCGATCACTCCGATCTTATTGCAGCGCTTGAGCTCACGGGACCACCGCCAACGGATCCTGATGCCCTTCGGCCAATGCCACCGGCCAAAAAAGGCTACGTGCGCCTGCCGCAGGAACAAATTGATGTGATCCGGCTCTGGATCAAAAACGGCGCCAAAGACTAGTTCGTTGAAAAGGGCGTATCTGCTTCGTTGCTCGCAGGGAGCCTCTCCCATGGTGATTGCGAAATCGGTGAGCTGTTTTCGGTCCTCTGTCCCCTGTCCTCTGTCAGCGGGCCCAGTCCGGTTGACTGGTCCGGGCCGGTTGCCAGGACAGGGCCGGTTGACCGCAGACGGAGGACTGGGGACTGAAAACCGTTTCCTGCTCAAGTACCTGTCCCCTGTCCCCCAAGCGAGGACGCGGCTTTTCCTTTGTATTTTGGGGCTCGGGCAAGCGTGACGCGTTCGACCCCAACGGGGCCGATGCCCGACTGAACCCACGGAGGGCCACGAGCGCACCCTTCGGGTGCGCGGAGTTCGCGACCAGAGGTCGCTCCTGGCCCGGAGGGGTGGACCCAAAATACAAAGGGAAAGCCGCGCCTTAGATTTCGGCGGGCTTTTCAGCTGACAGTTTCACAGCGACATCAAAGGCCTGACTTTGCGCCTTAATGGATTTTTCAGGCTGTGCGACAACTCGCTGTTGCAGCTTCAGAAAGATCGGCTCACGAATGGCCAAATTATTATCCTGCAAGACACACTGACGTGCGAGTCGTGCCGCGATATTCAAAACCAGAGGGGCTTTCAAATTGGCGGTCATTTTAGTTGGATCTTCGGGGATTGTCACGATGGTCAAGAGACGAGTGCCCATCAGACCCGACAATTTCAAGGCCTCAAGATCAGCTTTGGATAAATTGATGCGATAGTTTTCAGAAAAAAGCTCGGGCTCAAGAACAGGAAACGCGATCGCTGAGTCATCACAGGCTTGCAACCATGCAAAAATCTCGTCATTGGGATCGTCGAGGAGTACAAATCTCTTCAGGTCCTGGAAGCCAAGGATGCCATCTGGAAATGAAATGAGGTCACTGTCTTGCACCTGGATCCGGCCAAATCGAGTCGTGAGAATGTCCACTCAAACCCCTCCATCTGAGCAAAAGAATGCACCCAACTGTTGGACACAGCAAGACAAAAAACCGGTCAATCCCTGAAAAAAATTTCTCATTCGAAGGCTGTTATTGCACTGCGCAAAACATCTGCAACCACTGGTCAAGAGCCACTGAGCCTGTTTTGCTTGAATTTAAGATTTGAGCATTTTGGAGATCGAGCGTGTCTGCTCTGAACTCACGGACGCAGATTCTTTGTTGGTGTCTTGAATCGCCAGATAAACTTCTTCACGATGAATCTTGGTTTCCTTTGGAGCTTCAATGCCCAAACGGACCTGCTTGCCCTTGATTTGCACCACACGTATTTTGATGTGGTCATCAATAGCGATGCTTTCACCTAACTTCCTTGTCAGAACGAGCATACCATCACCTCGACATCCTATCGGTGTTTGTCGTCGGGAACTGTAGCTATATTTCTTACTTCAGAAAGTCAAGAAGGCTCGGAGTTATAATTTTTCCACTGGTTTCAAGCGAAGCTTTGAGCGCAGTGTCAGCTTTGTTCATATCGCTCGCAAGCGTGAAGAGATCGGCATCCTCGACTGCAGAAGCCGACGCCTGAGTGTCATTGATATTTTGTCGCAGACTGGCTTCCGCATGGTTCAGAAGTTGAATCCGTCCACCGACCTGCGCTCGGGAATTTACAATTTGCGCAATACATTGGTCCAAATTGTCGATCGAATCCTGGATCTCAGCCTTGTCATTCACCTTCAGTGCAATCTCGAAGCGCTTGACCGCTTCAAGGACATTGAGTCCAGCCGTGTCACCTTTCACCTCAGACTGAAAAGCCGCAGGCTCGCGATTGCCATCACTGGCGGGACCACGAATACGGACGGAATCCTCTTGAAGATCTTGATTGTGTTGCATGCGCGCAGCTTCATCGAGTTGGTACTGCTCCAGCTCCTCGACATTTTTGGGTGCGGCTTGAGTGGGCCTTGAAACTCCGTCGGCGCCAACTCCGGTGCCTAAGAACACCTTGTCACCAGGTAAGTTCATGGCCATAAACGCATCTTTGTTGATATGAAGCATCACGTCCCCGTCGTCGCCGTGATAGTTTCCCTCATGGTCAAAGGGCTGCTTGGTGGTTGAGTAGCCTCCAAAAATATAACGATCGCCCAGTTTTCGATTGCCGATTTGCACGAGCTGGCTGAAGGACTGGCCCACTTCTTCTGCGACTGAACGCCGAGTTTCGGGACTGGCTCCCGCATCATTGGCCTGTTGAACTGCCAACTCTTTCAGGCGAACCAAAACGTCGGAGGCCTCACCAAGCGAAACGTCCGTGAAGTCCAAAAACGAGCGCGCAATATTGATGTTCTTCACGAACTGCTGCGAGCCCCGTTGCTCTGTGCGATAACCCAACACCCGCGCTGCTCCCACGGGATCGTCCGAAGGTTTGGTCACGCGTTTTTGCAGGGCCGCTTGAGTTTGCAATTCCCCCATCTCCCCACGATTTTTCTGGAGATTGGTAATGACTTGATTGAAACCCATTTTATCAGTCACTCGCATGACGTCTACAACCTTTTCAAGTTCAGAACAGTGTCGAACATCTCATCCGCTGTGCGAATCACGCGAGCTGAGGCCTCAAACGCTTTCTGAAATTCAATCATTTTCGTGGCTTCTTCGTCCAAACTGACTCCACTGACACTCTCACGCAGAGTATTGACCTGCTCGACAATGTGCTCCTGCGATTCCTTGGCCTTGATCGTCCGACTGGCGACAACTCCGACACGGCCCACTTGGGCATTGTAAAAATCGTCCATTGTTCCGCCGTCCATATTCTGCTTGAACTGCAAAGAGGAGATCACGTTGGCAACCGTATTGTCACCCGCAGCGCCGGCATGTGCGCCGGCCGCAATGCGAGTCGCATCATCCACAATCCCTTGCGCCAGATGCAGATTCGCAGCAGCTCCGCCTTCGCCATCGCCAATCTCGAAAAACTGACCTCCGGGGCGCCCTGCGCGGTCAAAGCCACGCACATGGGCCGCATTGACTTCATTGGCAAAGGTTGTCGCCAGGCTGTCCATTTTCTCTTTGAGATCCGGAACAAACTTATCGCGAATTTCCAAAACGCCACCGATGCGACCACCGTGAATACGATCTGTGATATTGAAGGGCGGCATACCGCCGGCCTCAAAATAGATCTGTTCGGTTTTGCTATCAGGATCCACCGAAGTCTTCAGGTCGTTGTGATCAAATCCTGAAACCAAAAGAGCGTTGCCGGCCGTCGAAACAGAGATCATTCCGTTGTCGCCGTCAGCCGTGTGAATATCAATTTTTTCTTGCAAATGTTTGATCAAAACGTCGCGACGGTCACGTTCGTCATTGGCGGGGTTTCCTTGAATTTCAACGGATGCAATTTTTTCGTTCAGCGACGCCACTTCTCGGGTGATCGCATTGATC
>Ga0075019_10001924_pt1 | contig 11860 bp, 8 predicted proteins | sample ColStrG_CSR_2013_FD_71473 | JGI IMG/M metagenome (GOLD analysis project Ga0075019, IMG submission 71473) | Freshwater sediment microbial communities in response to fracking from Pennsylvania, USA - Cold Stream Run_MetaG_CSR_2013 | ecosystem: Environmental > Aquatic > Freshwater > Creek >...
TTGATTAACCCAAACAATTGGCGAATGCTCAAAGTAAATTAGAAGCGATATTTCATGCCCACCGTGACACCCTGTAGAGTCGTGCCACCCCAGCACTGCGGCGCCGAATCCAATCCACCTGAAGCTGGAATATTAGGACCCGATGCATGGCAGTCTGTAGTCACACCATGTCCACCCGCACCCAGATCATAGTGCGCGTTGCCATTATTCTGCGTAATTGCATAATTGGCGTAAATGGACAGGTTTCTATCCATCTGATGGGTGCCGGAGATGGTGTACATATCGGCAGTGCTATTGGTTAACGTTGGGTCAAAGTTGTGTTGTCCCCCAGCATCGCCTTGTGCATTTTGAGCATGTGCCCAGCCAAAATTGATCTGGTTGGCACCATCAAGATTTTGCTGGATGAACACCCAAGTACCATTCCGCTGACGTTCATTTTGGAAGGCCAAAATCGCCGGAACATTACGACGCATGCTTTCGTAAATGCCACCTATCGTCGTTCCGGTTGACTGGAAGCGATATAACACACCCAGTTTGGCGGCCGTTTCATTTGCGACATCCAGTGGATACAGCGCTTGAGCTTGAGCTATTGTAGGGATAAGAACCGTGCCAAACAAATCGCTGCCGCGATTGACATTTTGATGTTCTTCAACAGCGCCCACCACATACCAGGCTGTCTTGTCATCGTAAACCACACTGGCGCTCAAAGCATTGTTAAAGCCGCCATCGTTACAGGCATCCGGGATAGGCACGGCGGTAGTAAGAACTCCATTGCCGCCAATCAGGCCGCCGCTTCCGGGTATATTGCCGCCGTTACAGTTCGACGAACCTGCTGGGATGGCACCGCTGTCTGAAGCACGATTTTGACCGGGCGAGAACAAGCCGGCAAAACTCAGGCCGTTCCAGTTAGGCGACTCGTACCAGATCGAATGCTCCAGCAAGGTGCCGAATTCAACCCGGTTGTCTCCGCCTGTATTGCCCATTACCACATTCATGCTACCCAACTGACCGGCAAACGGGTTAAAAATATTGGTGGACAGTGCATAGGGAGCAAAGGTTTTACCTATCTTGACCGCGCCTTGGCCTTTGGAACCCAGGCCGATATAACTGGTACCTGTGGTCATGCTGCCCGACACGGCATTGCTTTGTTGCGAATTCGACTCCGCTGTTCCACCAACTGTCGATATGGCGATGTTAGTTTGCAACTGCCAAAGGAATTGAGCCTCATGGTCCGCAATCGGCTGGAAGCCACGCAAACCAACGTACGTTGCATTGGTCGCAATAGCCGGCAGCCAGCCATTACGGCCACCAACAGCAATACCGCCTGTTGGGCCATTACTGCCTGGGGGTACCACATGTCCATCGATGCCATTGGTCGCAGCATCCACGGACACATCAAACTGACCGTACAAGGTGATTCCGCCGTGGCTGGGCATACCGAAGCTCAGGCTATCGTCACGTTCGCGATGCAGGAAGTTTTGACTATCCGCCACATTGGGATTGGCTGCACCCGTATGCATGTTGACAGTTCCGGGTTTGTAGCTATCCGGCTGTTGGGGAATCTTGATTCTTTCGATTTCGGCCTGGGTCGTTTTTTCAGCTTGTTTGGCTGCGGCGGCTTGTTGATCAACTTGACCTTGTATAGCCTTTAATTGCGTTTGTAAAATCTCAACCTGCTGCTTTAAATCAGCCGATGGCTCAGCGGCCGCAATACCGGGGATTGCAACCAGCGATGATCCGATGACGAGTACCGAGGCTACTGAAGTTAATTTTTTTGAAATTTTCACAGATATCTCCCTATTTATTTAATTTGGCTCGTGAAGTTTAACTGCCAATCAATTGAAAACTTGTAGTGCAGCTTAGTTTTGAGTTTTTAATACTGCCCCCTTCCTTCCATAAATAATCAATCTACAACTGCGCAAAAATCAAATAGCAAAATTTGTAATTGCTCAGATACATTTCCAACAACTTCTCAGGTTTGCCCGTGATTAGCTTTATGTGATTTTTTCACAAGGGGCGGCCTTTTTATTTTTTTAATACAGCGCATGCATCACAACACCATTCAGCGCAATTAAGTGAAGTAAATGATTTCAAATAGACTCGGGTACGACTATAAAGAGCTCTCCTGACGCGGACAAAGCGATTCCTGCGCGCTCCATCCGCTTCGCTTTTTTAAGCCTTCTGGAGCAGCCCTTCTTCAATTTCATTTTGCCCGTCGATCATTTTCTTGCGCATCGGGTAGATGACGAATTTAGCCAGCAAGCCGGCGGTAATGCTCATGGACGCCGCGACCCAAAGTACTGCCACCCAGCTGCCCGTGTAAGCAGTCAGCACACTAGCCATAGGCACCAGCAGTGAAGCCGTACCCTTGGCTGTGTACAGGAAGCCGTTGTTGGCTGCGGCATACTTCATACCGAAAGTATCGCCACTGACCGCGGGGAAGATGGAGAATATCTCGCCCCAGCAGAGGAAGATCATCGGCGCGAATATCATGAAGCCGAGCGGGTTGTGGCCGAACTGCATCAGACCCAGAATCGCCACGCCCTCGCCCACAAATACCACCAGCATGGTGTTTTCGCGACCAAGCTTGTCGGAGATCCAGCCGGTCAGTGGCCGGGTGAAGCCATTGCACAGGTTGTCCAACACCAGAACCAGAGTCAGTAACGGCATGATCCCGCCAAAGAAATCTATTGGCAGTTTCGCGACGCCATAGTCTTTGGCGATCGGTGCAACCTGCGCTGCGGCGATGATGCCGCCGGTGGCGACCAGCACGAAGCAGACATAGAGCAACCAGAATACCGGTGTCTTTAACATTTCTTTAGGCGTGTAGTTGTGCTGGCTCAGCGGGTTGACCTTGTTGCTGGCCGCGGATGCGACGGCTTTGGCCGGAGGACGAACGAGGAACATCGCCAGGACCAGGATCACCGCGCCCTGAAGCAGACCGAAGGTGAAGAAGGCCGATTGGTATCCACTGGTTTGCACCATGTTGGAGATCGGAATAATCGTGATCGCTGCACCGGCACCAAATCCGGCGGCAGTCAGACCAGCAGCCAGACCGCGTTTATCCGGAAACAGTTTCAGGGCGTTACCCACGCAAGTACCGTAAACAGCACCGGCACCGATACCGGCGATCACCGCTGCGAAGTAAAGCATTTCCAGCGATTCAGCCATCGAATCCATGACCCAGGCGGCGGCCACCAGAACGGCACCAAACATCACGACGGGACGTGGACCGAATTTATCCATCGCCCAGCCTTCGACCGGTACCAGCCAGGTTTCAGTCAGTACAAAAACAGAAAAAGCGACTTGAATGGCCGCTTTGGTCCAACCCGTCTTGTCGTGCATAGGATCCACGAACACGGTCCAGCCGTATTGCAGGTTGGCGATCATGGCCATGCAGACGATACCCAATACAAGCTGGATCCAACGATTACTCGTCTTTGGACCATTGGTTTCGCTGCTGGCGATTGTTTGACTCTGAGCACTCATGAATATTTCTCCCTGAAGTATTTTTTAAAATATATATTCGCTAGTGTTATTCGTGACTTCGTTGTTCACTTTCCATATCGCTCCTTAACGCTTGATGCTTGAATATATATGCCACATAAAAGGTGAACCCAACTCGGCTAAATGAAACGTAATCGTATTACCCAGCGTTGCTATGCCACTTCCCAAATCTCGGTAATATCGCCCCGATTGTGGGAGAAGTGATTCTTATAATCCTTGACTCTGGTCAAGTTTCAAAATATATAAACCGCATGTCAAAAAAGGTTATTGCAAAACCATAACCCCAAGCTAGTCAGACCCCTCACACTCCGCACGACGATGGAGATGGGGAATCATACTATTTGTTGCCTGACTCGAGTGACAAATCAAGCCTGAATTTCGAGCATGAGCAAACCCTGATCAGCCTGCCTTGGCCTCAAGTTCCACCAAACGTTTACGTAAATTTCGATCTTCTGCAAAGCGCGCGGTTTCGTCGCGGATGATCGCGATGATCGACGTCACCGCTTGCTCTGCCGAAAACAGCATGGCCACCGTAAACGCTATCGATAAGGTGTGCCCATCTTTATGCAGTGCCGGTACCCGCAGCACATCGTTACCGTAACGGGTTTGCCCCGTCTGCATCGTCTTGTGATAACCATCCCAGTGGCGCTGACGTTGCCTCTCCGGAATAATCAAGTCGAGCGACTGGCCCAGCGCCTCGTGTTCAGCAAAGCCAAACATGCGCTCGGCTGCCGGGTTCCAGAACGTGATGGCACCGTTTGCATCGCAGACGACGATGGCATCGCCTACGGCGTTTGCAAGCTGCTTGAAATCGATTGCTGAATGCATAAACTTACTCCTGAAAAAACCAGAGCGGCGTTCCGAAACCCATAAGGTATCCGAACGCCGCTCTTAGAGCACTATTTTTTAATTAATGCCAGCCTTTAAACTGCCTTTGAGGTATGCATCGCGGCAATCTGTTCCTTGTTGTAACCAAGCTCGGCAAGCACTTCATCGGTGTGTTCGCCCAACAGCGGGGAAGCGGTCACCTCGGGCTTGAGATCGGAGAACTTGATCGGGCTGCCCACGGTCCAGTAGCTGCCGCGCACTTTGTGCGGCACTTCGACAATCGAACCGCTCGCGCGCAACGATTTGTCATTGAGCAGTTCCTTCATCGAGAACACCGGCGCGCACGGGATATCGAACTTGCGCAGAATGTTCACTGCCTCGTACTTGGTCTTGTCCTTCAACCAGGCTTCGATGGTGCCGAAGATATCCATGATGTGCGGCTGACGTGCCTTGGGTGTCATGTACAACGGGTCTTCCTTCCACTCCGGCTTGCCGATGGCATCGCAGATCGGCGCCCAGGCATGACCCTGAACCGTGAAGTAGATGTAGGCGTTAGGGTCGGTTTCCCAGCCCTTGCACTTCAAAATCCAGCCGGGTTGACCACCACCGCCGGCGTTGCCGCCGCGCGGCGTCACCTTGTCGGTGAAAGCTTCCATCTCATGCGGGTACTGGGGATATTCTTCCAGGTAACCCAAGTTCTCCAGACGCAGCTGGTCGCGCATCTTCACGCGGCACAGGTTGAGCACGGCGTCCTGCATAGCCACGGCCACTTTCTGACCCTTGCCGGTTTGCTGGCGGCCGATGTAGGCAGTCAGGATACCGATGGCCAGGTGCATGCCGGTATTGGTGTCGCCCAGGGCGGCAGCTGAAATCATGGGGCCGGATTGCTCGCCTTTCCACCAGCCGGTGGTGGACGCCGCGCCGCCGGCGCACTGGGCCACGTTTTCATAGACCTTCAGATCTTCGTATTCGTGACCGTCGCTGAAGCCCTTGACCGAAGCCAGGATCAATTTGGGATTGAGTTCCTGGATGCGTTCCCAGGTAAAGCCCATGCGGTCCAGCGCGCCGGGTCCGAAGTTTTCGACCAGGACATCGCTTACCTTGATCAGCTTCTCCAGCACCGCCTTGCCCTCGGGCTGCTTGGTGTCCAGGGTCAGGCCGCGCTTGTTGCTGTTGAGCATCGTGAAGTACAGCGCATCTGCATCGGGTATGTCGCGCAACTGGCTGCGCGTCACGTCGCCGGAGCCTGGGCGTTCGACCTTGATCACGTCGGCGCCGAACCATGCCAGCATCTGGGTGCAGGCCGGGCCAGCCTGTACGTGGGTAAAGTCGATGATCTTGATGCCCTTGAGCGGTTTGTTTGACATTTACATTTCTCCTTGTGGATGACTATTGGTAACTTACTTTTTTTTCGCTGCGGTTGGATTCAGGCTCGTGATGCGGCCGCTTTCTGTACCGGCGGTTTCATCGATGACAGCATTGATCAAAGTAGGCTTGCCGGAGCGAACCGCCTCGCGCAAAGCTGTGGACAGCTCTTGCGGGGTTGTCGCGTGCACGCCGACTCCACCGAACGCCTCCATCATTTTGTCGTAGCGCGCGTTCTTGACGAACACTGTGGGCGCCACATCGGTTCCACCCGACTCGTTGACATCGGTACCGCGGTAGATGCCATTGTTGTTGAATACGATCACGCATACCGGCAGATTGTAGCGGCAGATGGTCTCGACTTCCATGCCGCTGAAACCGAACGCACTGTCACCTTCGACTGCAATCACGGGTTTGCCGGTAACCACGGCCGCCGCGACGGCAAAGCCCATGCCGATACCCATGATACCCCAGGTGCCGACGTCCAGACGCTTGCGTGGCTCGTACATGTCGACGATGCTGCGGGCGAAATCCAGCGTGTTAGCGCCTTCATTGACCAGAATCGCATCGGGACGACTCTTCACCATATCCCGGATCACGTTTAGCGCACTTTGGAAATTCATGGGCGCAGGGTTCAGTGCCAGTGTAGCAGCCATCTTCGACAGGTTCTTTTCCTTGCGCTCGGAGATCGCGCCGGTCCAATCTGCGGGAGGCTTGGCCCAGTTGGAACCCATGCCGGCCAGCAATGCCGACACGCAGGAGCCGATGTCGCCGATCAGCGGTGCGGCGATGGCCACGTTGCTGTCAATCTCGGTCGGCGCGATGTCGACTTGTATGAACTGGCGAGCGGCGGCCATTTCGCCACCCCACGTCTTGCCCTTGCCGTGCGACAGCAGCCAGTTCAGGCGGGCGCCAACCAACATCACGACGTCGGCCTCGGCCAGCACATAGGAGCGGGCGGCGGCGGCCGACTGTTCATGGGTATCGGGCAACAGGCCCTTGGCCATGGACATCGGCAGGTAGGGAATGCCGGATTTTTCGACGAAGGCACGAATGTCTGCATCTGCCTGCTCATAGGCAGCACCTTTACCCAAAATGATGAGCGGGCGTTTGGCACCCTTGAGCAACGCCAGTGCACGCTGGACCGAGTCGGGCGCCGGAATCTGGCGCGGTGCGGGATCGATGACCTTGATCAGGGACTTTTTGCCTGCCGCGGCATCCATGGTCTGCGCGAACAATTTTGCAGGGAGATCAAGATAGACGCCGCCCGGCCGACCCGACAAAGCGGCACGGATGGCACGTGCGATACCCACCCCGATGTCTTCGGCATGGAGCACACGGAAAGCCGCCTTGCACAGCGGTTTGGCAATGGCGAGCTGATCCATCTCTTCGTAATCGCCCTGCTGCAGATCGACGATCTCGCGCTCGCTGGAGCCGCTGATCAGGATCATCGGGAAGCAATTCGTTGTCGCATTGGCCAGAGCGGTCAGGCCGTTGAGGAAGCCGGGAGCGGAAACTGTCAGACAGATACCGGGCTTCTTGGTCAAAAATCCTGCGGCCGCAGCTGCGTTGCCGGCGTGCTGTTCATGACGGAACGAGATGACCCGCATCCCCTCGGTCTGAGACATGCGCGTGAAATCCGTGATGGGGATGCCGGGCACACAATAGAACGTGTCGATGTCGTTGAGTTTGAGTGCATCGATTACAAGATGCCACCCGTCGGTTTGTTCAGGCGCTTGAGTGTCGTTTGTCATTATAAAATATCTCTTTCTTCGTTTGACTTCGATAAAGTTTCGACTATGCGGTTGCAGATATCGGGCGCTCCCGGCAAAAACCCGTTAACTCCAGTCCAATCCCACCGGATTTTCACCTCGGCGTTAGGAACCGCGCGAGTCACCGACGGCTAATCCCGCCTGAGCTTGGCACGTGTACACAAGGTTTATTATTCCGTCCCGCTAACAAGGGTCTTCAGGGCGGGATCAGAACACTTCCCGCACTTCGCGCTTGGCGCGCATTGCCCGTTTTCATTGTGTTATCATATTTCGGCAGTCATACGCCTCTCATTGACCGCGGTCAATTTTCGGCAGATCAAGTTTTCCGCATTCGATTAACTCACCTCCTACCCTGCTATGGCATTTGTCGATCACCATCCGGAAAAAAATATCATTCGAGTGCAATTGAAACAGAACATCGTGCTCAAGAAATTGAATGACCGCGAAATGGCTGAACTCGAGCAGCATCTGGTGATCGCCGATTTCAAGAAGGGAGAGTTTTTATTGCACCAGGGCGTGCATGCAATGGAGCAATACTTCATTCTCGACGGCATCGTGAAGCGCGTGGTCACCAGCCAGCAAGCCCATGAAATGATCTTGCGTTTTTCCGTCGCGCGAGATATCGAAACCAGCTATGCTGCCTGGCGCCTGAAGACACCCACGCCTTACAGCATCGTATGCGTGACCAAGGCGCGTGTGGCCAAACTGCCGATGCAACAATGGGTATCCTTCCTGGAATCACATGGCGAGATCAAGCAATGCTTCGAGTATGAAGTCATGAATCTGATGAGCGAAATCATGGGACATACCATCACTCTGCATCTGCTCGATGCGCCGGGACGTGTGCACCGCTTCCTGCGCAAGCACCCCGAACTGTTCGATCTGATCCCGAAAAAAGAACTCGCGTCGTATCTCAATCTCTCCCCGGAAACCCTCAGCCGACTCAAACATCAGGGGAAAATCTGACCGGCCCGGAGTCAGCCTGCCTGCGTCGATCGCCCCGAACCAGCCTCATCGGTCCATATCCAACTATTTTTTTCGGATTGACCTATTCTGTCGCATAATAATAATAAAAATTGGTGCAAATAATAAAAACGGACAGGGGAGTCTACTACCATGAGCAAAGCGCTTGACGGCATTCGCATTCTCGATTTTACCCACGTGCAGTCCGGGCCGACCTGTACGCAATTGCTGGCATGGTTCGGTGCCGATGTGATCAAAGTGGAGCGTGCCGGTGAAGGGGATGCCACGCGAGGTCAACTGCGCGACATCCCGGACGCGGACAGCCTGTACTTCACGATGCTGAACCACAACAAGCGATCGATCACGCTAGACACCAAGAACGCGAAAGGCAAAGAGGTGCTTGAGAGGTTGATCAAGCAGTGCGATGTACTGGTCGAGAATTTTGCCCCCGGTGCGCTGGATCGGATGGGATTTACCTGGGAACGCATCCAGGAACTCAATCCGCGCATGATCGTCGCATCAGTCAAGGGCTTCGGCCCAGGCCCCTATGAAGACTGCAAGGTTTATGAAAACGTCGCGCAATGCGCGGGCGGTTCTGCCTCGACCACCGGCTTCGATGACGGTCCGCCGATGGTGACCGGCGCACAGATCGGCGACAGCGGCACAGGCTTGCACCTGGGACTGGGTATCCTGGCCGCCTTGCACCAGCGCAACAGCACCGGGCGCGGACAAAAGGTTCTGGCAGCGATGCAGGACGCGGTATTGAACCTGTGCCGCGTGAAGCTCCGCGACCAGCAACGCCTGGAACGCACGGGTTTGCTGAAAGAATACCCGCAGTATCCGGATCATCCGTTTGGTGAGGCTGTGCCACGTGCCGGCAATGCTTCCGGTGGCGGTCAGCCCGGGTCGATCCTGAAGTGCAAGGGCTGGGAAACCGATCCGAACGCCTATATCTATTTCATCGCCCAGGGAGTTGCCTGGCCCGCCATCTGTCAAGTGATAGGCAAGGAAAGCTGGATCGACGACCCGGGTTACGCAACGCCGGCAGCGCGCTTGCCGAATCTGAAAGCGATCTTCGCTCGCGTTGAAGAATGGACCAAGTCCAAGTCCAAGTTCGAAGCAATGGACATCATGAACAAGTACGACATCCCGTGCGGGCCGATCCTGTCGATGAAGGAAATCGCCGAAGAACCCTCGCTGCGGGAAAGCGGTACTGTCGTCGAGGTCGATCATCCCAAGCGCGGAAAATATCTGACGGTCGGCAACCCGATCAAGCTGTCCGATAGCCAGACCGACGTGACACGCTCGCCACTATTGGGCGAGCACACAGAAGAAGTGCTGGCACAACTGGGCTACAACATGGAACAGATCGCCGCGCTACGCGCGGAACGTGTGATCTAAGCATTTGGCCGTGGTAAAGCGCCGACATGCCACTCGTCACAGCTTTACCCACCATTCAAAAGATATTATCGGCGAATTAGGACCAGCAGCTGCCTAAAAACTCGCGCTTGTGGCACACTTGCGCCCGTCAAATTTCAATGCCTGTCATCTTGCAACCTTACGAACTGTTCATCGGTCTGCGCTACACGCGTGCCAAACGGCGCAACCATTTCATCTCCTTCATCTCGCTGATCTCGATGCTGGGCATGGCTCTGGGCGTGATGGCCCTGATCGTGGTGTTGTCCGTGATGAACGGCTTTCAGAAAGAGATACGCGAGCGCATGCTGGGCGCGTCGCCGCATCTGGAAGTGGTTGCCGATGGCGGGCGCATGAACGACTGGCAGCCCATCCTGGCGCAAGTGGCCAAGCACCCGCAGATACTCGCCAGTGCGCCTTATGTCGCCGGTCAAGGCATGCTGTCGTTCGGGCAGAGCGTGCAAGGCGTGATGGTGCGCGGCATCGACCCTGCTCTTGAAACCGCGATTACCGACCTGTCCAATAAAATAAAATCAGGAACACTCAGTGATTTGCGCAGCACCGAATTCGGCATCGTGCTGGGTTCCGATCTGGCGCGCGCGCTGGGCGTGCACGTGGGTGAAAAAGTCATGCTCATCGCGCCGCAGGGATCGATCACGCCCGCGGGCATGGTGCCGCGCCTCAAACAGTTTCGCGTGGTGGGCATATTCGAGATCGGCATGGCACCCTACGACAACACCCTGGCACTCATCAATATCAACGATGCGCAAAAACTGTTTCAACTGGGCGACGCGGTGACCGGCATCAGCACCAAGTTGCGCGATATCGATGCGGCGCCGCGCGTGGCGAGTGAACTGCAAAACCAATTGCCGCATGACTTGTATGCCAATGACTGGACGCATCAGAACAGCAATTATTTCCGCGCGGTGCAGATGGAAAAGAAGATGATGTTCATCATCCTGTCGCTGATCGTCGCGGTCGCCGCATTCAACATCGTCTCCACACTGGTGATGGCGGTCACCGACAAACAGGCCGACATCGCCATCCTGCGCACGCTGGGCGCATCGCCGCGCAGCATCATGAAGATATTCATCGTGCAGGGCGTGGTGATCGGCGTGATCGGCACACTCCTGGGCGGCACAGGCGGAGTCGCGCTGGCGCTGAATCTGGATGTGGTCGTGCCTTTCATCGAGCATCTGTTCGGTGTGCAGTTCCTCGCCAAAGACGTGTACTACATCAACGAACTGCCTTCCGATCTGCATTATCACGAAGTCCTGCTGGTCACCGGCTTGTCCTTCCTGATCAGTCTGGTCGCGACACTTTATCCGAGCTATCGGGCGTCACAGATCCAGCCGGCAGAGGCGCTGCGCTATGAATAAGAAGCAGGATTCAGGATTCGGGATACAGGATTCAGGGCGCGCGATCATTTCGTGCCGCGAGTTGAGCAAGAGTTTCACGCTCGGCAAAGTCGATGTGCCGGTACTCAAGAACGTCAACCTTGTAGTGCAACGCGGTGAGCGCATCGCCATCGTGGGTGCCTCCGGCTCGGGCAAGAGTACCCTGCTCCATCTATTGGGGGGGCTGGATAGCGCGAGCAGCGGCAGCGTGAGCATCCTGGGGCAGGACGTGCAGGCGATGAACGAGACGCAACGCGGAAAGGTGCGCAACCAGTCGCTGGGTTTCATCTATCAGTTCCACCACCTGTTGCCGGAATTCACCGCGCAAGAGAACGTCGCGATGCCGCTGCTGATACGCGGCATGAAGCGCGCCGATGCGATGCCTCGCGCCGCCGCCATGCTGGAAAAAGTGGGACTGGCTCACCGTCTGCACCACCACCCCTCGGAACTGTCCGGCGGCGAACGCCAGCGCGTCGCCGTGGCGCGTGCGCTGGTCACCGAACCCGCATGCGTGCTGGCCGACGAGCCGACCGGCAATCTGGACCGCAGCAGCGCGCAATCCCTGTTCGATCTGATGCAGCAACTCAACGAGCAACTGTACACCAGCTTCAT
>Ga0075019_10001926_pt1 | contig 11854 bp, 7 predicted proteins | sample ColStrG_CSR_2013_FD_71473 | JGI IMG/M metagenome (GOLD analysis project Ga0075019, IMG submission 71473) | Freshwater sediment microbial communities in response to fracking from Pennsylvania, USA - Cold Stream Run_MetaG_CSR_2013 | ecosystem: Environmental > Aquatic > Freshwater > Creek >...
CGCAGGGCCAGTACGCCCGGTATGGCCGCAGCGGCGCGGCGGCGGCGGTGATGGGGGACGATGCGTTCCTTTTCCCGTACGGAGTCATGTCGCCAGCTCAGCGTTTCGCCATGAAGATCATCCGCTTCATGCACGATCATGGGATTAAGCAGGAGGCGCTGCGGGGGATCGCGCTGGCCTGCTACCATCACGCCCAAAACAATCCGAACGCGGTGATGCGCGGCCGTACGCTCGACGAGGAGAAATACGACGCGTCCCGATGGATCATCGAACCGTTCCATCACCTGTATGACTGCTGCCAGGAAAACGATGGCGCGGCGGCGGTGATCGTGGTCCCCGCCGATCGGGCGAAGGATACGGCGAAAAAACCCGCTTACGTCATGGCCTGCGGCCAGGGCGGCGACCACCGCAGCGCCGCGCCGGTGCACAACATGCCGAACTACCCGTCGTCGCATTTCGGCAAACTGGCACCGCGCCTCTACGCGATGGCGAAAATGGCACCGGCGGATATGGGTATCGTGCAGTGCTACGAAAACTTCACCGGCGGCGTGCTCATGAGCCTGATCGAGCACGGTCTGGTGGCGCCGGAGGCGGCAAACGAATTCCTGGTCAAGGAAAACCTGATCGTCGAAGGCGGCAAGATGCCGTTGAACACCAGCGGCGGGAATCTCGCCGAGTGTTACATGCACGGACTGGAACTGGTGATCGAGTCGGTGCGCCAAATTCGCGGCACGGCGATCAATCAGGTCAAGAACAACGACGCGGCCATCGTCATGGGCGGGCCAATGGTGACACCGGTCAGCTCGCTGATCCTGGGTTCGGAGGCAACATTATGAGCACTTTCTATCTCCCCGAGGGTCTGCCCACGCCCTCCTCCGCGCCCGACGGTCTTGCCGCCCCTTACTGGGAAGGTACGCGCGCGGGGAAACTTCGCATCCAGAAATGCAACGGCTGCGGTGCCTGGCAATGGGGGCCTGAATGGATCTGCCACCGGTGTCATTCGTTCGATCTTGGCTGGCAGGACATCGAAGGCAAAGGGCGCATTTACAGCTACGAACGCCCGCATCATCCCGTGCATACCGCGCTGACGGGCCACGGGCCCTATATCGCCGTGCTGGTTGAACTCCCAGCCTATGATAATGTGCGCATGGTCGGGAACCTCCTGGGCGATCCCCGACAGGACGTGCTCATCGGTGCCGCGGTCGAGGCTGTGTTCGAACCGCACGACGCAGCCAACCCGCCCTATACCCTGGTACACTGGCGGCTCGTCTGACGCGGATGGAGGCGGCGGTGCCCCCCGGCGCGTCCAAGGGATTGCTGAGTTCGCCGCTTCGCAATCTCGTCGCCGGCATCGCCTTCATCTGCGTTGTCATGGTTGCCGCCATCGTCGCCTATCACGCGGCGGGATGGAGCTTCGCCGACGCTACCTACATGGTGGTCATGACCGTCTATACGGTCGGCTACGGGGAGGTGCACCCGGTCGACACGCCACTTCTGCGCGGCATCACCATCGCCACGATCGTGTTCGGCTGCACCGGCATGATATTCGTCACCGGTGCGTTGGTACAATTGATCACCGTCAGTCAGCTTACGCAGATATTCGGAATCAAGCGCATGAACGCGAAGATCGAACACCTCAAGGACCATACTATCATTTGTGGGTTCGGACGCCTTGGCATCGTGCTCGCCCACGATCTGCATGCCGCCGGCGCGCCGTTCGTTGTGCTGGAACGGGATGCTTCGACGGCCGATCAGGCTCGGCACCTGGGCTATCTCTGCCTGCAAGGCGACGCGACCGACGAAGAGGCGCTGCATATCGCGGGGATCGACCGTGCACATACCCTGGCGACGGTTCTCCCCAACGACGCGGCCAACGTCTTCATCACCTTAAGTGCACGCAGCTTAAACCCGAAGCTCGACATCATCTCCCGGGGCGAACTGCCAAGCACCGAACGGAAACTGCTTCAGGCCGGCGCGAACCGGGTGGTGCTGCCGACCCATATCGGTGCGGAGCGGATTGCCGAGATGATCCTGTATCGGGAGACCGCACGGTTCCTGCGCGGCAGCCGGCGCATGCGGGACTTCGAGGAAGTTTTGCGCGGCCTGACACTCGAAATCGAGGTCATTCCAGCGTCCCCGGAAAGCCGGATCGTCGGGCAAACGGTCTCGGCGGTGGAACGGGAGGCCGAGGGTGCATTCTTCATTGTCCAGATCGACCGGCAGAACGGCGAGACGATCACCGGTCCGGGCCCCGATGTACGGATCGAAACCGGCGACGGTCTGGTTATCCTCGGACGCGGCGCGAAGACGCGGTCGTTGAGTTCTCTGTTCGAACCGAATTCGTGAACGCGGTCTCAGTCTTTCGGGGATTTCGACCGTAGTCGTGCCAAAATTGCACCGATCAGCCGCGTGGGCTCGTCGGTCTCGTACGCCCGCGCAAGCGAGCGTATTCCCGCCTGGATGCCATCGTTGACCGGCATCGCCTCCCACTCGCGAATCAATTCCTTCTGCAAACGGATGGCTCGGGGGCCGGCTTCGACGATGGCATCGACCCACTGACCGACGGCTGCGTCCAGTTCGGCTGCCGGCACAGTTTTTTCCACCAGACCCCATTGCAACGCGGTGGCCGCGTCGATGTTCTCGGCGGTGTACAGAAGCACCTTTGTCCGGCCCCAGCCGATCAGCTGCGGCAGCAGCGCGGCCTCCACCACCGACGGCAGTCCGACCTTGACCTCCGGCATGCCGAACATCGCATGGTCGGCGGCGACGCGCATATCGCAGGAGGCCATGACCTCCAGCCCGGCGCCGAGACACCAGCCATTGACCCGAGCGATGACGGGGACCGGGAGGTCGCGCAGGACTTTGCTCATGAGGTGGACCTGGGTGATGAAGGCACGCGCGGTCGCGGGATTGAGCGCGCCGAGTTCGTAGAGATTGGCGCCACCCATGAAGGCTCGATCCCCCTCCCCGGTCACGATCAGCGCACGCAAATCGGGATCGCCGCCGAGGGACGCAATCGCGGCAACGAAGGCCTGCATCGTTTCCATGCCCAGACGGTTAGCCTTTGCGGCGCTGTTGATTGAGACGGTGGCAACGCCACGCGAATCGCGCCGGACGAGTACGGGTTCGAACATCTCTTGCTCCTGACAGGCGGGGTATCTTGCCAGCTTTCGCGTTCTGGCATCATATCGCCTCCATATCGCACCACATACAGAGGCGGTCGAATGCCGGACGCATCCGAGGTCTTCTATTTTGCCGATTCGAATAATAATCGGCAGGGTCCGGTATCGGCGAGCGACATCGTACGTCTGATCGGGGAAGGCATCATTCGGGCCGACACCTTGATCTGGTCGGCCAATCTTGTGGACTGGCGACAAGCTGCGCAGGTCGTGCAATTCGAGCACTTGTTCGCACGCTACACGCCACCGTTCGATCCGCCGCCGAATTACGCCGCCAACGCATCGCAGTCCCGCGGTGCACCAGGGGCGACAGGGTTCGCCGGATCCCAAGGCCAATCGGTCACCCCGAGCGGCTATCTGACCGCTGATTTCGAGGTCTGGGGATTGTTCTGGCGCCTATTTCTCGTGGCGATCGGCAGCTTCCTTATCGTGCCCGCCCCCTGGGTCAATACAACATACTACCGATACATCGGTGTCAGCACCGCTTTGCCCGATGGTCGCCGCTTCACGTTCTCGGGCCGACCGGGCGATATTTGGCTTGTTTTCGTCGGGATCGCGATTCTGGGACTGCTGGCACAGTTCGTGCCGTATGGCGGCATTTTGCTGAACCTGGGCAGCTTCGCGTTGAGCGTGCTTGTCCTACGCTGGTTCTGCTCGCACCTCGGCACCGAAGACGGGACCACGAGGCTCACGTTCGAAGGCGGCATCTGGAACTACATCGGCTGGAATTTTCTGCTTGGCCTTTCGATCGTCACGATCATCGGCTGGGCCTGGGTGGCGAAGGGTCTTCTACAGTGGCTCTGCCAAAACGTACGGGGCACGCTGGCGTTCGAATTCACCGGCACCGGTAGCGCGATCCTATGGCGTTCCCTGGCCGTGGTGTTGGCGTCGATATTCATCATCCCAATTCCATGGATGGCGCGGTGGTATGCGGCTTGGATCGTGTCGCAGATTCAGGTGTCGGCCGTTCGCGGATGAACCCAAATCTTTTTTTACCGCGTTAACGCTTTCTTAACCCAATCATGATTCCCTGACCGTCGGAACGCAGCAGGCGTTCGATGGCAGGGTCATATGCGACTGACAACCGGAACGCGGGTTCATGCCCGAGGTCTGACGTGGGACGTGCTGGAGCGGGAGAACCTGGGCGAGCAGGAACGACTGCGGCTGCGTTGCCTCAGCCAGGATTTGCCAGGGCTGGAATGGGATTTCCTCCATCCGCTGGACCTCGTAACACCGGCACAGGACGCGTTGGACCCTGCCCGGCCTGGTCCGCTGGCGGCATGGCGCCTGTTTCATCAGGCAGCATTGCTCGATCAAATTCCAGGCTCGGCGGCGATTGTCGCCGCCCAACCTGGGCAGATACAGACCGAACCGTATCAGCTCGTGCCACTGATGCGGGCGCTGGAGATGCCGCGCCCCCGGCTGTTGCTGGCCGACGGCGTCGGCCTGGGCAAGACCATCGAGGCCGGTCTGATCGCCGCTGAGCTGATCGCACGCCGAAGGGCGCACCGGATATTGATCGTGGCGCCGGCCGGCCCGCTGCTGCGCCAATGGGAACAGGAGATGCGCCAACGCTTCGGCTTGCCGTTCACGGTCCTGGCCGATAGCGCGGCAATGCGCGAGGAACGGCGCAAGCTGGAGATGGGCGGCAACCCGTTCGCGGCGAACGCCTTTGTGTTGACCTCGATCGATTTCGCCAAGCAGGAAACGGTGCTGGAAGAAATCGAGCGCACCGCCTGGGATCTGGCGATCATCGACGAAGCGCACCATTGCGTCAGCGCCGCGATGGCTACCGCGCGCGACGATACGCAGCGCCGCCGCCTGGCCGAAGTCGTGGCGCGTCAGTCCGATGGTCTGCTGCTGCTGTCGGCGACGCCGCATGACGGGTACGATCCGCACTTCGCCTCGCTGATGGAATTGCTGGACCCGAGCCTGGTGGACGGGCAAGGTGGCCTACTGGGAAACGCCTACCGCCGCCACGTGGTACGCCGATTGAAATCACACATCGCGGATCCCGCCACGGGCCTGCCGCTGTTTCGGGAACGGCGGGTGGTGCCGATACCGGTCGCGACGAACGACCCCGACGTAAGGGCTTTTCACCGAGCCCTGTCGGCGTTGGTGGTGCCAAGGTTGGATGGGGCAAAGGTGTTTGGCGACGCGCTGGCCTTCGTCAGCCTGCTCAAACGGTCGGCCTCCACCATCGCCGCCTGCGTCGCGACCTTGCGGGTCGTCGCGGATCGTTACGCCGGACAGGGCGAAACCGACGCGACGCGGCGCGAACGGGCACGCACCCTGCGGGCGTTCCGAAAGCGCGCGTTGCGCTATGGTGTCCTGGATGCGCGCACTGAATCGGATGTCGAACGGCTTGAGACCGAGGAAATAGCCGAGGGGCTGCGTGCCGCCGGCGATACCGAGGCAGGCTTGCGGGCACTGATCGCGCTGGGCGAGGCCGCGGAACCTTTCGATCCGAAACTGGAAGCACTGGTCCTGGAAATCAGGACGATCCGCTCGTCGGAACCGAGGGCAAATATTCTGATCTATACCGAATACGGCGACAGCCAAGCCGCCGCGGTGCGCACGCTGCAAGGCATCGGCGGCGAGATCCTGACGATCGGTGGCCAGGATGACGAGGATGCACGCGCACGCGCGGCCGAACGATGCGCAACGGAAGACAATATCGTTCTGGTGAGTACCGATTCGTTGGCGGAGGGGCTGAACCTGCACCAGCGCTGCCACCATTTGATTCATCTTGACCTGCCCTACAACCCCAACCGCCTGGAACAGCGCAACGGGCGGATCGATCGTTATGGCCAGACCGAGATTCCGGAAATCCGCTATCTATGCCTCGCGGGCACGTTCGAGGAGCGGCTGCTGCTGCGCCTGATCGCCAAATACGAAAAGGCGCGTGCTCAACTGACGTTCATGCCGGACACGTTGGGGATCACGGCGGACACGGAACAATACAATACCGGCTTGACAGCCGGCTTGGCCGAGGAACAGGCCACGCTGTTCCCCGACGATCCTCCGCCGGTCCGGACGCTGGATGTCGCGGCCAGGGAAGCCGAAACCGAAGCCTTTCGCGGCCTGTTGCATGAGATCGATCGTGCCTACGAAGGGTTCGACGGCATGGCGGTTCGCCATGGCTGGTATGCCGGACAAGGGCTGAATGCCGATGTCGCGTCGATGCGGTCGGCCGTGCGGGTGCGTCGGGCGGCACGGCGCCAAGCCGCGGCTGCCGATTTGCGCGCATTCGTCGCGGCTTCGGGCGACCCCGCCATTCCCAGGGGGCGGGCCGATCCAATCGTACGCAAAGCGATCGGACGGGTTCGTTACACCCATGACAATCGGGTCAGCGTTGCCCGGTACCATGAAAACGCTCTGCTGTTGACCTACAACACGGAGATCCACACGCAGCGCGCGATCGCCTTTCAGAGCCTGTTCGGCGTACTGTTACCCGAACACGGCGCGGCGCAGGTTGTTCCGGACCCAGAGGACTGCCTGGCTTTCGCGGCACCGGACCGCTCGATCGACGCGGACGACGCGTGGCAACGCTTGCGAAACTGGGCGCAGACCAGGGAACCGGAGGCCACGCTGGTCGCAACGGATTTCATGCGGGAACAGGCAGCCGCGTTCATCGCGGAACACGCCGCCGCTATCGACCGCGACACCGCGCAGCTCGAACGCTGGCTTGCCAGGCGCGCGCACACGATCTGCGGGCCGCGACAGCATCCCGCCGGGGATCTATTTGGCGCGATGCCGAGCGGCCCGGCCTGGCGTTTCGCCGCGAGCCCTCTCGATCGACTGACCGCTTTCGCCACGGACATGACGAATCCGGCGGCGGAACGGCGCGCCGCGGACGCCGCCGCAACGCTCTATCATCGCCGGCGATGCAACGTGCCCCGACTGTCCGACCCGGTCCTGCAGGTCGTGGGCCTGCTGCTGTTGATCCCCGCGCCGTGAGACCGGAGATCGCAACCTTCGGCCCGGCCATACCGGAACCGTTTCTGCGCTTCGAACTGGAAACCGTGCTGCGCCGCAGCGGGCTGATCGAACCGCCCGCGGCTGACCTCTGGGCGGCGATGCGGCGCGGCGTGCACCGGCTCGGTAGCATCGGCGGACCGCAACGGGTGCATAATCAGATCGTTGTCCCGCTTGCCCATCTCCTGGGATATGGAAATCCCGAACGGCAGGAACCGGTCGACACCCGCGAAGGCGCGGAAGATGGCGGCTGGCTCATGACCGGTTCCGGCGCGTCATTGCGTGCCTGGTCGGTCGGGACCGAGGACATGCTCGACGCGCCTCGCGGGAATGGACGGGCCTATCGCTACAGTCCCATGCGCGCCGCGCAACGGGTCTTGCGAGCACGGCGGGAACGGATCGGACTTCTTACAGACGGGGAATCCCTGCGGTTTCTGATGTGCGATCCTGTCGAAGCCAACAGTTACATTGCCGTCCCCCTCGCGGGATGGGACACACCAGAGCCACCTGTTTCGGTCCTGCTGCTGGTGGGACTCGCCAGCCCGGCCGGACAAAAGCACTTGCCGGCGGTGCTGGATGCCGCCCGCCTTGGCCAGATTCGGATTACCAAAGCCCTCCGCTCCCAGGCCCGAGGGGCCATCGAAGGCTTCCTGCAAGCGGTCCTGGACCGCAACCCCGATCACGGTGCCTCGGCCGAGACGCTGTGGGCCGAGGGGTTGGTGCTGGTCTATCGCCTGCTGTTCATTTTGAAACTCGAAAGTGCCAGCGATCCAGCCTGCACCTTCAGCTTCGCCGCGACGCCGATGTGGCGCTCGGCCCTCTCGCCGAACCAGGCGTTGGGTCCGCTGGTGCGAGCGCATCTCGATCACGGCCACGACACCGGCCGGATGCTCGAGGATGGATTGCGCGCCGTCTTTGCCCTGTTTCGGAAAGGCCTGTCCTGCGGGGGATTGTCGGTCGGCCCGTTGGGCGGCGGGCTGTTCGGATCGGGCTCGACACCTGTTCTCGATGCGCTGACCTGGAGCGATCGGGGCGTCGCGATATTGTTGGATCGCCTCCTATGGGCGACACCGAAGGGCCGCCCGCGCGAAAGGGTTCACTATGGGGCGCTGGACGTGGAGAACCTCGGGCATGTCTATGAGGGTCTGCTGGAGTTGGAACCGGGCATCGCGATGGAGCCCATGGTGCGGAAACGCCGAGCGAAAATGGATATCGTCGTGCGCGATTGCAACGGCGGCGAACCGGTGGCCATCGGAAGTTTTTATTTGCGTTCCGGGATGGGCCGAAAGAATTCCGGTTCCTACTACACCCCGCACGCGTTGGTCCGCTTCCTCGTGCGCGAAACGCTCGGGCCCCTGATCGCCGCGATCAGTCCCGACGACGTCCCGGATCCGCTGGGGATTTTACGGCTGCGCGTCGTCGATCCCGCCATGGGCAGCGGTCATTTTCTGATCGAGGCCTGTCGTTTCCTAGGGGAGGCCTTGTACGCCGCGTGCCGTCGCTGCGACGGGCGAAAGCTGATCAATATCGAATCGGTCGACCCGACCCTGGCAGCCTACATGCCGAGCCGGGCGGTCGGGGATTTTGCAGAGGCACGGGCATTGGCGATCTGCCGGCGGCTTGTCGCGGTAAAGTGCCTTTACGGGGTGGATCGCAATCCATTGGCCGTCGAATTGGCGAAACTGGCGATGTGGCTGGAATCCTATGCGGAAGGACTGCCACTTACGTTCCTTGACCACCGGCTCGTCGTGGGCGATGCGATCGCTGGCCCGTTCTTCGCCGATCTGGCGACGCTGCCGGTTGGCCGGCAGACACTGGACCCGCTGCTCGCTCGGGGTGTGACGCAGCGATTGCAGGCGTCGGTCCAGGATGCATTGACCGAGGTCGCGGCTCTTAACGCCAGTATCGGCAGGGACACCAGCGATCTGCTGGCCAAGGATGCCTCGAAAGCCCGGCTGGACACGGCGCTGGCACCGCTGCGGCTGCTGGCTCGGGCCTGGTCTGGTGCCGTCGCCCTGGGCGGGCGGGATTGCGACGACGAATGGCAGGCGCTGGCCGCGGCCGTTGCGCGGGACGGGCGGTGGCCGGATGTGCTTTCGGTGCGACAGCATGCGCTGTTCGAAGCCGGCGCAACCGCTTTGCCTTGGGATCTGACATTTCCCGAGGTTTTCCGCGACGGTGGGTTCGATGCGGTGCTAAGCAATCCGCCCTGGGACGTTATTCAGTATCGCACGGACGATTTCGTTGCCGGCTACGATCTGTCCGTCCTGGATGCACCAACCAGACGCGAACGGACCGCGATCGAGCGACGCGTGCTCGCCACACACGCCGAAGCATTCGCGGATTACAAGGCCGGGTACGAACGGCAAAAGCGGCTGGCGAACCGTCTGTTCGGCCGGCGGCCTTCAGGCGCGCCGGACGCGTTTCATCTGTTCGCGGAGCGCTACCTCGATCTGGGCAAGACGATCGGTGCGCTGCTGCCCTCGGCGTTTCATGCCAACGAGGGAGCAACCTACCTGCGCCGGCGTTATTTCGCGGACACCCGGATCGCCTGCTGCTATTCGTTCGAGAACCGGGGCAAGCTGTTCGATATCGACAGCCGGTTCAAATTCGACCTGATCGTTGCCCGCAAACCCGGACCCACGACGTCGTTGCGTTGCGCCTTCTATCTGGAATCGGTCGCCGACCTCGATACCCCTGGCCGGATCATGGACTACGATGCGGCTTTCCTCGCGGCATCCGGCGGCACGAACGCAACCCCGTTGGAACTGCGGGGGACCGCCGATGTCGAAATTGCCCGCGCCCTGTTCGCTAACCCCAAGACTTTCGGCGATCTGTGCGGTTCGCTTGGCATAAAATTCGGGTGCGATCTGCATATGACCACCGACGCCGGCCGCTTCATCGCAGGCGGTTCCGCGAAATATACGCTGCACGAAGGCAAGACATTCCATCAGTACACCGACCGTTGGGACACCCCGCCGCGGTATTCCGTCGCGGAGGCCGCGTTGCGCGACCGGCCGGCGGTCATCGAGGCCGCGCGGCACCGCCGCCTTGCCTTTCGCGATATCGCGCGGTCCACCGACGAGCGCACCATGATTGCGATGATCGCACCGCCAGACAGCGTCTTCGGCCACACCGCGACGGTGGAGAAACAGCCCGGCAGCCGCCCCCTATCGCACGCTCAAATGCTTTGCGCGTTAATGAACAGTTTCGTGTTCGATTGGCTCGTGCGGCAAAAGGCGGCGACGCATCTGAGTCTTTACCTCGTTGCCGCGATACCCGTGCCGGCCCGCCTCGATCGCCGGTTCCTCGCCGATGCGACGGCGCGGCTATCGGGCGACCCGGCGTCGCACTGGGATTTACGGGCCGAGGTCGATGCAACGATCGCACATGCCTATGGTTTGAATCGCGAACAATATCGCCATGTGCTGGCCAGCTTCAGCCACCGGTCGTTCCCCGAGGCGCCAAACCTGTGCCTGGGGGCGTTTGACCTGCATCAAGGCAAAACGGCGCAACTCCTGGCATCGGCGGCGTAGTCAAGACGAATAACCAGGAGGTCTCACCATGAACGCGGCCGACATCATGACGCCGGACGTCATCGTCGCCCATCCGGACACAACGCTGGAAGCACTGGTCGACCTGATGCTGGACCACCGCATCAGCGGACTGCCGATCATCGATGACGGTATCATCGTCGGCATTGTAAGCGAAAGCGATTTGCTCCGGCGGGCCGAAACCGGCACGGAGAAGCGACGCTCCAACCTGCTGGAATTGCTCAGCAGCACCGCATCCTCCTCGGCCGATTACGTGCGCACGCATGGGCGGAAGGCCAGCGAGATCATGAGCACCGATCTCATTACCGTGGCGCCCGATACGCCGATCGCCGAGATCGCCGACATCCTCGAATCCCGGCGGATCAAACGCGTGCCGGTGGTGGCGGAAGGCAAGGTTCTGGGTATCGTCACCCGCGCCAATATCATGAAGGCGCTGGCGGTTCGGCTGCACAGGGCACCACAGCCGGTCAATACCGACGACCGGTCCATCCGCTGGGCCCTTTGGGATGAATTCCAGCGCCACAGATGGGCCCAAAAGGTTGCTCAGTTCGACGTCTCGGTCCGCGACGGCGTGGTACATCTTTGGGGCATCGTCCGCGGGGAGGATCACCGCCGGGCGCTGGTGGTCGCAGCGGAGAACACGCCGGGGGTAAAGGCAGTTCGGGATCATCTCGAAGACGGCTCGCTGCTGGCGATGCGCTACCCGGCGATCTGATCATCTCCAGGACAAAAGTGCCCGTTCCAGCCGCCCGATGGCCCAGGCCACGGTCAGGCCGAGCAATGACAGCACGACGATACCGGCAAGCAGATTGTCGGTATCGTAGAGGTTGCCCGCTGACAGGACGAAGGCACCGATCCCCCGCTCCGCCCCGATCATTTCGGCCGCGACCAGCAGCACGATGGCGATGGAACTGGTCACGCGGAACCCGTTGAGGATCGCCGGCAAGGCGCCGGGCAGCATGATCGTTCGCACGATCGTCCAGGTGGACAGCCCGAACGACTGTCCCATGCGGATCAGGCCGCGCGGCACGTTATCGACGCCGCCGGCGGTCGCGATGACGGTCGGAAAGAAGACGCCGAACGCAAGCGTGACAATTTTCGAACCTTCGCCGATGCCGAACCAGATGATGAACAGCGGCACCA
>Ga0075019_10001927_pt1 | contig 11847 bp, 10 predicted proteins | sample ColStrG_CSR_2013_FD_71473 | JGI IMG/M metagenome (GOLD analysis project Ga0075019, IMG submission 71473) | Freshwater sediment microbial communities in response to fracking from Pennsylvania, USA - Cold Stream Run_MetaG_CSR_2013 | ecosystem: Environmental > Aquatic > Freshwater > Creek >...
GTGTGGTGGATTCGTCAATCGATTCTACAAGCGTTGGCAGAGCAATCGCGCATTGTGCGTCTTCTCCCCTGAACCGTGTGGGTTCATTGAATAAAATCTCTAAGACATTTTCTGAACTCGAACAAAAATATGAGCGCGAGCCTTCCCCCGAAGAGTTGGCCGAGGTGCTCGAAGTGACCACCGCCGAAGTGGTGGACACGATGAAAATCTCCGGTCGCCACGTGTCGATGGATGCACCCTTTGTGCAGGGCGAAGAAAACAGCCTGCTCGACGTGTTGGAGAACGACAGCGAAGAGACACCGGATTCGGGCTTGATGACCGACTCGCTACGGCGCGAAGTGCAACGTGCACTGTCGACGCTTACTCAGCGCGAAGCTGATGTGATTACGTTGTATTTCGGACTCAATGGCGAGCATGCAATGACGCTGGAAGAAATCGGCGAAAAATTCAGTCTCACGCGCGAGCGGGTTCGCCAAATCAAGGAAAAAGCCATTCGCCGCCTGCGGCACACCAGCCGCAGCAAGGCCTTGAAACCTTATCTCGGCTAAACGTGTTGTCAATAAAAAATCGAATAAGGTCTCAATATAATTGAGGCCTTTTTTTATCTAATCAAATGAATATGGACACAATTGAAAAGAACAAAGTGTTGATCATCGGCTCCGGACCGGCCGGCTACACAGCCGCAATTTACGCCGCACGCGCCGGATTGAAACCCGTGCTCTACACCGGTGGTCAACCCGGCGGCCAATTGACCACGACCAACGACGTGGAAAATTTTCCGGGCTATCCGGAGGGAATCAATGGCCCGCAAATGATGATTGATTTGCAAAAGCAAGCCGAGCGCTTTGGTACGCGCATTAACTACGGACTGGTGACAGCCGTTGATTTCTCTACCCACCCGCTCAAAGTCACTGTCGACGAAAACAAGTCAGTGGAAGCGGAGGCGGTGATCGTCGCCACGGGTGCGACCGCCAAATACCTGGGTATTCCTTCGGAACAAACTTATGCTAACAGAGGCGTGTCGGCGTGCGCCGTCTGCGACGGCTATTTTTATCGTGGCAAGGAAGTGGCAGTAGTGGGCGCCGGCGACTCGGCGGCGGAAGAGTCCACGTACCTGGCTAATCTGTGCACAAAAGTGCATTTGATTGTGCGACGGGGCGAGATGCGCGCCTCCAAAATCATGCAGCAGCGGGTGAAAAATACCCCCAATATTGAAATCCACTGGAACACGCAAACCGAAGAAATTTTGGGAGACGAAAGTGGCGTCACCAGTGTGAGGCTGAACACCAACGGCGTGCAGCACACCATTTCGGTGCAAGGGTTCTTCCTCGCCATTGGCCACCAGCCAAATACAGCGATATTCAGCGGGCAGTTGGACATGGATGAGGCTGGCTACATCAAAGTTATCCCGGGCACAACCAAGACGAATGTGGACGGTGTGTTCGCCGTTGGCGACGTGGCCGACAGGGTTTACCGGCAGGCCATCACGGCGGCTGGCACCGGATGCATGGGCGCCCTCGATGCCGAGAAATTCCTGGTAGCACGCGAGGCAGAACCCGCGCACGCATGAAACTAGATATCCTCGTTCTTGCCGCACATCCCGACGATGCAGAAATCAGTTGCGGCGGCACACTCGCCAAGCACATCGCCATGGGTCATCGGGTCGGTGTGGTGGATTTGACGCGCGGTGAATTGGGTACCCGCGGCTCTGCCGAAATTCGCGACGCAGAGGCGCGTGCGGCTGCAGCCGTCCTAAAACTGCACGTGCGCGAAAACCTGGGATTGCGCGATGGCTTTTTTGTCAATGCCGAAGCCGATCAACTGAAAGTAGTACAGGCCATTCGCAAATATCAACCGGAAATCATTTTGGCGAATGCGGTGAAAGACCGCCATCCGGACCACGGACGTGGTGCCGCATTGATTGCCCAGGCGGCATTTCTTTCAGGCTTGACGAAAGTTGAAACGCAAGATGACGGGCGGCAGCAGGAGGCGTGGAGACCGCGCGCGGTGTATCATTTTATCCAAAGCGAATACCTAACGCCGGATTTTGTGGTCGATGTGTCGGCCTACTGGGAGGTCAAACTCACGGCGCTACGCGCGTTCAAGTCACAGTTTTACGATCCGCAAAGCAAGGAGCCAGAAACGTTTATTTCAAACCCTGGCTTCATGAAATTAATCGAGGCCCGCGGACATGAGTTGGGCTATTCCATTGGTGCCACCTATGGCGAAGGGTTTACCGTTCGCCGACATCTGGGTGTCGACCACTTGTTTCAACTTAAATAATCAGGGCGCCAGGCGGTTGATCTTCCATTGGCCGTCGACGAGCGTAAATACGATCCGGTCATGGAGGCGGCTGGGGCGACCCTGCCAAAATTCGATTTTTAGCGGATCAACTTCATACCCACCCCACTGCTGAGGCTTTGGCAATTTTTCGACGCCGATAAATTTGGCTTCCATTTGGCTCACCCGTTCTTCCAGAATGTTGCGGTCGCCAATGATGGCACTTTGCGGCGAAGCCCATGCGCCAATTTGGCTTTGGCGCGGGCGGCTTTGAAAATACTGCTCGGCGGTGCCCGCGTCGGTGCGCGCGGCAACGCCTTCGATCCGGATTTGACGTTCCAACTCGGGCCAAAAAAATGTCAAGGCACAAGCGGGATTGCTCTCCAGTTCGCGGCCTTTTTGACTTTGATAATTCGTGTAAAAGACGAATTTCCCATGAGCGACCCCCTTCAGCAGCACGATGCGACCTGCTGGCCGGCCGTCGGCCGACACGGTCGAGAGCGTGAGGGCGTTTGGTTCGGCCACTTCTGCCTGCACGGCCTCGTCGAACCAACGGTTGAAAAACAGAATCGGATCTGTCCCCACGGAGACAATTTCCAGCGAAAACTTGGAATATTCTTTTCGGATGTCACGTATTGGCTTCACGCGTGTTTGTGGTTATTGAAAAAAAAACTTTGATTTGAGTGTTTTTGGTACTCGGCGGCATTGATGTTTCAAAACTAAGTGCAATTTACAGACGAATTAAAGAAAAGATGGATTTCTTTGACTACGCAAATAAGCTCAAACCAAAGGCCGGTCGTCTGCTGATTTCGGAGCCATTTCTGGCGGACCCCAACTTTGAACGAACCATCATTTTGCTTTGCGAACACAATGCAGAAGGCACCGTTGGATTTGTATTGAACAAGCCGTCGCTGTCCAAGTTGAGTGACCTTATTGTTGAACTCAGCCAGTTGGAGCACATCGTTGGTTTTGGTGGTCCGGTGCAGCAGGATACGTTGCATTACATTCATCGTTGCCCCGACATCGAAGGGGCGGTGGAGGTGGGAGAACACATTTACTGGGGTGGCGAATTTGAACAGCTGATAGAAAAACTTGACCGGGGTGAAGCGCGACCGGAAGATGTTAAATTTTTTCTGGGCTACAGTGGCTGGTCGCCGGACCAATTGGAGGAAGAGATCAAGGTCAATTCATGGATTGTCAGTGCACTCACTTCTGAGGCGCTCGTTTTTGATACACCCGTCGATGAGATGTGGCGAAATACGCTAAAACGAATGGGCGGACGGTTTTCCATGTATTCAAATTACCCGGTCGATCCTTCGATGAATTAAATGATTTTAGTATTTTTACACCTTACACAACGTGATGGAAAACGGGACTGACTTGCGGGAAGAGAAAGACATGATCATTGATTCGGCCGTGCTGCCGGGTGAAGGTGATACGGCCATGCTGAACGGCGAGACCCATCCATCCGAATGGACGGAAGAAAAAGAAGCCGACGTGGAGTTGCCGTCCGATGCCAAGCCCATCGACTATTCTCAATTGGAAAAGAAGGATTTTGTGGACCTGCTCAAAGACGCTGCCGCCAACAACGACTTCCGCAGAGCCGACGAACTCATCCGCGAAATAAAGCCGCTCTTCGACGACATCCGCAGCACGGAACGCACCGAAGCGCTGATTAAGTTTAAACAAAATGGCGGACTTGATGAAGACTTTGAATACAAAGGAGATGAGTGGGATCACGCATTTGACATTTACCTGAAGTCCATCCGCGAAAACCGCCAGCGCCATTTCCGTGAACTGGAAGAACAGAAAAACAATAACCTGCACCTCAAGACCAATCTGCTGGAGCGCCTTCGTCAGTTGGTGGATGGAGAAGATACAGAGCACTCACTGCGACTGTTTAAGGAAATTCAAAAAGAATGGAAGGCCGTGGGCCCCGTGCCACCCAACCAGGTCAAGACACTTTGGGCCAATTACAATGCACTCGAAGATCGGTTCTATGACCAGCGCACCATTCACTTCGAACTGAAGGAGCTCGACCGCAAGAAAAACCTGGAGTTGAAGTACGAACTCTGTGCCCGCGCTGAGCGCCTGCTGGAGGTGGAAAAAATCAGCGATGCGGTTCGCGAACTCAATGAGCTGCACCACGAGTTTCGTCACATCGGCCCGGTGCCCATCGAAGAAAAAGACGCCGTTTGGCAAAAATTCAAGTCGCTGTCGGATGCCGTCTATGCGAAGCGCGATGCTGTGGTGGCCGACGTGCAGGTGACCCTGCAAAAGAATCTGACGGAAAAGGAAAAGATCAACGAGGAGGTACAGGCCTTCGCCACTTTTGAGACCGACCGCATTAAGGAATGGAATCAAAAGACCAAGGAGATCATTGAGTTGCAAAAACGATGGGAAGCGGTAGGAGCCGGGCCCCGCGCCCGCACCAAGGATGTCAACAAGAAATTCTGGAATGCCTTTAAGGCGTTCTTCCACAATAAAAATGTATTTTTCAAGAAGCTCGACGAAGAGCGAAATAAGAACCTGGCGCTGAAAACGGAAATCCTAGACAAGGCCGTGGCGCTGAAGGACAGCGAGGACTGGGACAAGGCCTCGCACGAGCTCAAAGAATTGCAATTGCAGTGGAAGGAAATCGGGCCGGTGCCCGAAAAGCAGCGCGAAGTGATCTTCCGGAAATTCAAAGAAGCCTGCGACTTCTTTTTTGAGAAGCGCCGCTCGCTGATGAACGAAGAGGAGAAGGAGCAGCACGAAAACTTGTTGAAGAAGGAAGCCATCATTGTCGAGTTAGAAAAAATTACGCAGGAGAAAAACGGCTCGGTGAGCCAGGTGAAAGACTTGCAGCGGCAGTTCATGAACATCGGTTTCGTGCCGAAGCGGTCGCTGGCGTCGGTGAAAAGCCGATTCACTGAGGCGTTGAATCAAGCGGTGGCGGCGTTGCCTGTGGCAGATCAGGAAAAGGAGCAAGCCACGCTGGAGGTTCAGTTGACTAGCCTGCGGCAGAGCCCACAAGGCGACAAGAAGATACAAAACAAAGAATACCACCTGCGCAAGCAGATTGCCAAGGCCGAGAATGACATTGCCGTGCTGCGCAATAATCTGGAGTTTTTTGGTCGCTCCAAGAACGCGGAGAAGCTCAAGGAGGAATTTAACGCCAAGATCAAAGTAGCCGACGAAGAGATCGCCCAGCTTAAGAAACAACTGCAAATGTTGTACGCTGCGGGATAGACTGCTTGCAATCCCGACTTCTTCTCTTATTTTTGCACCTCTTTTACGCCTCCTTAGCTCAGCTGGTAGAGCAACTGACTTGTAATCAGTAGGTCGCTGGTTCGATCCCGGCAGGGGGCTCTTGAAAATCAGGCAGTTACGTTAGTAGCTGCTTTTTTTGTTTTAGCATTTTGAATATTTGTAAAATATTCGTGGCCCTTGAACGGGGCCACATGTATTACAATTAACAATTGGATTTGTGGACTTGCGTGCCGTGGATTTACGGAAAACTCGAAACGAGTTTCCACAAACCTACAGCGGGACTGACTGGATACGAAAAATATTTAAAAATGTCTAAATTGATGTCGCCCTAAAATTTGGGAGACTACAAGTTGATCTAAAAGAAGTGGCAATTGGTTGCAGTTGGATCCAAAGTTTCAAAGCTGCCATCGGGCACTAAGTTTGGCCGCGCAGACCCAACGGCAGTGCTGTTGTGAGCAGAAGATAAATAATTTTTTTCATAAGAGTGGATTTGGTTTTATCTCAAAATAGTTAGCGAGCCTTTGTAGTTGATCTCTCGGCAGCGGTGCTGGAGAACATAGTAATAAACCCCCGAATTCAAATCTCCTCCATTCCACGTATTTCGGTAGTCGTTGGAAAAATAGACTTGTTTACCCCATCGATTAACAACCGTAAGCGACCACCACCCAGAGTGGATGTCTTTGATTACAAATTTTTCATTCTGGCCGTCACCATTTGGCGTGAACACGTTGGGTATAAAAGGATTTTTAACCTCTTCTGTAAATACACTGTCTACTACGTAAGTCGCAAAATCGGACCCCAGATCATAGTGGGGTACAATCAATTGCACTTCAGTGTGCTCATTATCGTAAAAATTTCCTAGGGTAAGATATTGTTCATCACCATTGGCCGTGAAGCACCCAAATATCTTCTTCCAAACGCCATGGTCTGTGTTTACCTGTTCTTGGTTCACCTGTGGCTTTTCGCTAATCAAATACGAATTCGAGGGAGTATAGGTACCGACGGCCTTGGGTGAGAAAAACATCCCTAAATTGTTGCACGCAAAGTCCCCATAGTAGGTGTTAGGTAGCATTGTATAGAGCCCCGCTAAGTAATGAGAGCCGGAAGTTAACTTGCTCAATAAGGGCGTTTGTAGATACGCCCGACCATTGTACTGGAGTTTGTATAAATTCAATAAAGAGATGAGACAAATATTATTACCATCTTTTGGAAATGCTCCAATGGACACAGGGTTAGTAGTGCAATAGAATGATGTGTTGCAAATGTTACTGGCTTTGTAACAGCCTGGGCTTACAAGTGCACTGAAAAGCTCAACGCCACCACCATCGTCCGCTTCAACCCAATCGTATAATAGCGAGTCGAAAGTCTTTTTGTGATCTTGGGCTGTGCCGCCAACGATCGCCCGAATCCATTCACAATGCAGTTTTTTATATTGTTCAAAACTTGGATTGGGAATTAAGTTTTGGGCCTGTGAAACTATATTGCTGATCATGAAGATCAAAGTCAAAAGGAGCAATCGCCTTTTAAGTTGCTGCACCGATACGCATTCGATGATCATCAGTCAAAGATAATCTCACTATTAAAAAAATAAAACGTCTCTTGGTCACTTTTTTGTGTCACAAATTTAGAAAAGTAGGCTATACCCTACATGGCATGCTCGACAGGGAAGATAAGGTTGACGTCGAGCACTTCCTCACGGTGGGTGCGTCAAGCCACATTCGTATAAAATTTTATTCTAGGATTACTACGTAGATTTTGAGTTGTTCAGGCCTCAAAAAAATACGCACTTTTCTCGGCAGGCATTTGGTCAGACAAATTTCTAACCTTGGGAATAAATCCCATCCTCTGGTGGTCTAATAAGAAAGTGCGCAATTAACGCACACAGGATTCTCAATAATTTTTCAGCTATAATTACAATTCATTCCCCATGAAAATCTACATTTCATTTCTCCTTCTCTTTTTGACAGGGCTCGGTGTCGTTTCGGCGCAAGGACCCAAGTACGACTTGACCTTCCGCCCCGAAAAATACACACGCCAAACGGTTCAGGTGGGCGGGGAGACGCTGACGGTGAGGGCCTACGAAAATGTGGTGTATGTTGAACATCCGTTGGACACCTCGCTGCAAAAGCTTAACATTTATGTGCCCGAAGCGTACTTTGAGGGCAAAGCGGTGCATGGCTACACTGCCGCCACAGCGCCGATTTTTTTTCCAAACCGCGTGGGTGGCTATGCACCCGCACAACCTGCGAACCTTCGCCCCGGCCCGCGTGATGGAGGGAAGCCATCGGCTGTATTAGTGGCGCTAGCCAATGGCTACGTCGTAGCGTCGGCAGGTGCAAGGGGTCGCACAACTCAAGATCAGGCACACGTATACATCGGCAAAGCACCCGCAGCCCTCGTCGACTTGAAGGCGGCCATCCGCTACCTCAAATTCAATGATAAAAATATGCCTGGCGATGCAGCGAAAATCATTTCCAATGGCACCAGTGCCGGGGGTGCCATGTCAACCCTGCTCGGCGCCACGGGCAACAGTAACGATTATGCATCCTATCTGGAAACGCTCGGTGCCGCGGACGCCACCGACGATATCTTTGCCGTGTCGGCATACTGTCCCATCATCAATCTTGATCACGCGGACATGGCGTATGAGTGGCAATTCGCAGGCATCCATACCTACAAGCGCCGTGGCCCGCCTGACGCCAACAAGCCGGCGGCGGAAAGCGAATTGACGGCAGGACAGATTGACGTATCAAACGAATTGAAAGTGCTTTTTCCTGCTTACCTCAATCAGTTGAAACTCAAAAACGAGCAAGGACAGCTGTTGACGTTGGATGCCAATGGAGAAGGAACATTTAAAGAGCTCGTCAAATCGTATGTGGTGGCATCGGCACAACGAGCCTTCGATCGTGGCGTCGACATGTCTCCTTTTCCGTGGATTACGATCTCCGGCGGAAAGGTGACGCAACTCGATTTTGCTGCCTACCTGAAGTACCTCGGTCGGTTAAAGACCCCGCCTGCATTTGATGCGTTGGATCTGGCCACGCCAGAAAATCAGTTGTTTGGTAATGGCGCAGTCGACCGACGTCATTTTACGGATTATGGTGCGACGCATGGATCGTCGGGCACGATGCGTGCAGAGACAGTGGTGGTGAAAATGATGAATCCAATGGACTACGTCGGTAAACCCGGCGCAACGACGGCAACGCACTGGCGAATCCGGCACGGCGCCAAGGACAGCGACACCAGCCTGGCGATCTCACTCATGTTTGCGACCTTGCTTCGAAACAATGGGATTCAGGTTGACTACGCACTGCCCTGGGCGGTCACCCACAGTGGCGACTACGATCTGGACGAACTGACGGCGTGGATTGATCAGATTTGTCGCTAGAAAAGTATTTTGGACGTTTGCTGCGTTTTTTCTTAGTACCTATTTTTTTGCAGATGCTTCCTCGGTCTGCCGGATAGCAAAATAGAGCACGGTCACCGTGTAGATTTCCACCGCGATGGCCGGTATGGCTGCGGTGGTAAATCCATCGGCGATTGTGCTGATGGTGCGCCCGACGAGCAGGGTGATCATCACGAGGATGGTCGCGCTAAACCAGGTGGGGTTTCCCCTCCACAGGCCGATCCATATCATGAGTGCGCTGCTGACGAGCATGCCGCCAATGTCGGCGCGCACGGTGTTGATCCCAAAAGTGCCTTCCGGCTTCAGATTGAGCATGTCATACATCGTGGAGGGTGCAAACATGGCGGCAAGTCCCAGTCCCAGCAGGGGGAGACTGGCGACGATGGCCAGGATTTTTATATAAGATTTCATGGTGTGTTGGTTTTGCGACTGTGTAAAGATCGGAGGACGGTGATTTATAAAACTTGTATCAAATCACTATTCTTCCGGAACCCACTGGGAGGAACGCCGATCATCTCATACATGTATTTGTTCAATTGCGGCAAATCATAAAACCCGGTTTTAAAGGCAATGTCACTCAGCGGCGTGTCCTTTGCCGAGAGCGACAGATGAATGGCTTGTCGGATTCTGGTCCACAAGATGTAGCGCGACAAGCTGCTGCCCGTTTCCTGTTTGAACAAGGCAGACAATCGCGACGGCGAAAGGTGCACGAGGCTCGAAAGAATTGTCAGATTTAATTTTTGGGCAAAATGGGTTTGGATGTGTTGGATGACCGCCGCTACACGTTCGTCTAATCGGGTCGCATTGTGCTGCGGAATGTGGTGAATGATCTGGGCCAGGTTAGGAGGGGTTGCCCCGGGTAGGTAGACCGATAGGTCACTGATTGATTTGAAAATGATGACGTCTTTATCTGGTTTAAAAAGAGCGCTTATAAAATTGCCGGCTGTCGAAAATGGCTCGATGTTGATGATGGTAAGCACGCTGGTATTTTCGCGGCAGGCGTGGGGGACATGCGGTTTTACGATGAAGCCAAAGATGTTCGGGTGGTCCTCATGATTGAGCGTGGAGTGGAAGGCCTTTTCATGGGATAGGACAATCTGATAAGCCGCATGCTCGTGAATCGCCGCGTTCAACCCCTTTGCCTGAAAGGATAGAATAAATGGATTCATGGCGACGTGAAAGACGTGGACCTATGCCGACGGATCGTAGCCGGGTTGTTAGGACAACGCCTCCACGCCTGGCAGCACCTTGCCTTCAAAATATTCCAGTAACGCGCCGCCGCCGGTGGAGACGTAGCTGACCTGGTCTTCAAAACCAAATTTAGCCACGGCTGCCGCTGAGTCGCCTCCGCCAATCAACGAAAATGCACCCTTAGCTGTGGCGCGCACCACCGCTTCAGCAACCGCTTTCGTTCCTTTTTCAAACTTCTCCATTTCAAAAACGCCCATCGGGCCGTTCCACAAAATGGTCTTCGAACCTTCAATCACACCGGCAAAGACGGCGCTTGCCTGCGGACCAATGTCAAGGCCCATCCAGTCTGGTTTGATCCCAGTGTTGTTGGAAACATCGGTGTTGGCTTGCGCATCAAACTTGTCAGCCACGATTGAGTCGATGGGCAAGTGCAATTCGACACCTTTGGCTTTTGCGGACTGGATCAATGCCTTGGCGAGTTCGAGTTTATCTTCTTCGACCAACGACTTGCCAACCTGGCCGCCGAGCGCCTTAAAAAAAGTGTACGACATGCCGCCGCCAATGATGAGGTGGTCGACCTTGTCGAGGAGTTTTTCGATAATGAGTATTTTGTCTGAAATCTTGGCGCCGCCCATAATGGCCGTAAATGGCTTCGCGGCGTGTTCCATTACTTTCTTGGCGTTGTCGAGTTCGGCCGCCATGACCAAGCCGGCACATTTTTCTTTAAAAAACTGTGCTACGATGGTGGTGCTGGCGTGGGCCCGGTGGGCAGTGCCAAAAGCATCATTCACATACACATCGCCGTGCTTGGATAATTTTTCAGCAAAATCCAGATCGCCTTTTTCTTCTTGCTTGTAAAAACGCAGGTTCTCGAGCAATAGGACTTCGCCCGGTTGGAGCGCCTTTGACAGCGCATAACTCTCCTCACCAATGCAATCAGGTGCAAATTTGACGGGCACGCCAAGGAGCGCCTCCGTGGTTGGGAGTGTGTGCTTGAGTGAATATTTTTCTTCTGGTCCGTCCTTTGGCCGGCCGAGGTGCGACATCAGAATGCAGCTTCCGCCGTCGGCCAATATTTTTTTAATGGTGGGAATGGTAGCGCGAATACGATTATCGTCGGTGACGTGAAAACTTTTGTCCAGCGGCACATTGAAGTCAACCCGGATCAATGCACGTTTTCCGCCAAAGTGGATGTCGTTAATGGTTTTCATAAACAGGTAAAAAATTGAATCGCTAAGATAGCAAATCGGTGGACGCAGCAACATCGGCTGACGGAATTTAACCGGGCATACCGCCAAATTGAAAAGAAACATTTGGTGTAAAACGGTCGTCGAGGCTCGCAATTAATTGCTACATTCAAGGCTATAAAATCACCCTATGAAACAGTTATTTGCTTTGCTGCTAGTCACCACCGGTCTGAGTGCGTTGGCGCAGGTCGACCCCGAGCGTTTCAGCGACATGAAGTGGCGCATGATCGGCCCACATCGGGCTGGCCGGACCATCGGTGCGGTAGGTGTGCCGCAGCAATCCAATGTTTTTTATATGGCGGCAAACAATGGCGGCGTGTGGAAGACCACCGACTATGGCCGGACCTGGAACCCGATCTTTGATGACCAGCCCACCGGCTCTATCGGCGACATTGCCGTGGCACCTTCTAATCCAAACGTGATCTATGTCGGCAGTGGAGAGGGAGTGCAGCGTCCCGACCTCTCCGTAGG
>Ga0075019_10001930_pt1 | contig 11832 bp, 9 predicted proteins | sample ColStrG_CSR_2013_FD_71473 | JGI IMG/M metagenome (GOLD analysis project Ga0075019, IMG submission 71473) | Freshwater sediment microbial communities in response to fracking from Pennsylvania, USA - Cold Stream Run_MetaG_CSR_2013 | ecosystem: Environmental > Aquatic > Freshwater > Creek >...
GTGACGCCTTTGCCGGCACGCCCCTTGGTCTCCAGCAGCACCCGTGCCACGCCATCGCCGCTGCGCCGGGGTGGATTGCGTTGGCAGCTGCAGGCGTCTACGGGCTGGCGACACACCGGGCACATGCGCCCCCCATCGGTCGAATAGACCAGGCCTCCCGCGCCGGAATGTCGTGTCTGGTTCATTCCACCTGGCGCCTGCGTGACCACGGCTGCGGCGCCTCGGCGACGGCGCCGCGCTGCAGCCGCTGCAGCACGGTCTTGCCCGCTTGAAAATGCTGGCACAGAGCGTCCATGAGCTGCTCGGCCTGCGCGCTATGGTCGCCGCCAAAATTGCAGACATAGACGTCCAGCGTCGCCGCGCGTTGTTCGGGCCAGGTGTGCACACACAGGTGGGATTCGGCCAACAGTACCGTGGCCGTGACCCCGCCGGGCGATCCCGCGCTGCCGGGAAAGGTGTGCGACACCTGCGCCACGGCCTGAAGCTGGGCGGCGCGTACCGCTTGCAAGCAGAGTTCCGCCAGGGACTCGGCCTGGGTCAGCAGAGCCTGTGGGCACGCGCAGTCGTGCAGGTCGGCGGTGATGTGCAGGCCTTGCATACGCGCTGGCAAACAAAGATGCGCGCGGGCTAACGGCCGCCCATGGTGACTTTGCCAAAGACGGTTTGCGCGTCGCGCGGCAGGCAGCGCCAGTACACCGGATTGGCCTGCACCTGCGCTTCCAACGCGGCGGCGGCGTGCCAGGCCCAGCGCGGCTCGTACAGAAAGGCGCGCGCCAGGGCGATCAGGTCGGCGTCGCCGGCCTGCAATATTTTTTCGGCCTGGTGCGCTTCGGTAATCAGCCCCACGGCCGTTGTCGGCAAGCCGCTGGCGGCGCGGATCTGGCGCGCAAACGGCAGCTGGTAGCCCGGACCGAGCGTAATTTTCTGCAGGGGCGACACCCCTCCGCTGGACACGTGAATAAAGTCGCAGCCCAGGCCTTTGAGGCGTTTCGCGAGTTCGGCGCTCTGGTCGCTGTCCCAGCCGCCTTCGACCCAGTCCGACGCTGAAATGCGAATCCCCAAGACGCCATCGTAGGCCTTGCGCATTGCGCTGAATACTTCCAGAGGAAAACGGATGCGGTTCTCAAAACTTCCGCCGTACGCGTCTTCGCGGCGGTTGGCCAGCGGCGAGAGGAATTCGTGCAGCAAATAGCCGTGCGCTGCGTGCAGCTCGACCGCGTCCACTCCGATGCGCTCGGCGCGTTGCGCCGCTGTGACGAAGGCTTCGCGCACGTGCTGCAGGTCCGCCGCGTCCATGGCGCGGGGCGCCGCCTCGCCGGCGAGTTGCGGCACGTCCGACGGGCCATAAGGGGTCCAGCCGCCTTGCTCGGGTGTGAGCAACTGCCCGCCCTGCCAGGGGACTGCGCTCGACGCTTTGCGGCCAGCGTGTGCCAGTTGTATGCAAACCGCGGTCTGCGGCGCCAGGCGTCGCGCGCGCGCCAGCGTGTCGCCCAGGCGCGCTTCGGTGCGCGCGTCGTACAGACCCAGGCAACTGGGGGTGATGCGTCCTTCGGGCAGTACCGCGCTGGCTTCAATGGTAAACATGGCAGCGCCGGAATTGAGCAGGTTGCCCCAGTGCATCAGATGCCAGTCGCTGGCTTCGCCCTCGACCGCAGAGTACTGGCACATGGGCGCCACGACGATACGGTTGGGCAGGGTCAGGCCGCCGCGCGGCGCAGTGAGGGTGTAGGGGGAGAAAAGGAGTGACATGGTTGCAAGCATAGCCCAGAGCCGCGCGTTTTTGCAGGCCGCGGACATTGCGCCAGTGTGCTGCGGGGACACTGGCGTGAGTGCTGCCCGCAGGCGCTGTTTGGCAGCGCCGGTAAAATCCCCGCTCCTGACGCTTGCGTACGTTTAATCCCCTTTCATTCTGGAGCCCGCCCTTCATGGCCAACACCCAACAAATGGCAAGCGCAATTCGTGCGCTTGCAATGGACGCAGTACAACGAGCCAATTCAGGCCATCCGGGCGCGCCCATGGGCATGGCAGACATTGCAGTGGCGCTGTGGTCCGAGCATTTGCAGCACAACCCAAGCAACCCGCTGTGGGCTAATCGCGACCGCTTCGTGTTGTCCAATGGGCACGGTTCCATGCTGCTGTACGCGCTCTTGCACCTGAGCGGCTACAAGCTGCCGATGGAGGAACTGAAGAACTTCCGTACCCTGCACAGCAAGACCGCGGGGCACCCCGAATATGGCGTCACACCGGGCGTGGAGACCACCACCGGCCCGCTGGGACAGGGCATCAGCAATGCCGTCGGCATGGCGCTGGCGGAAAAATTGCTGGCGGCCGAGTTCAATCGCGAAGGCCACAGCGTCGTTGACCACCACACTTATGTGTTCCTGGGCGACGGCTGCATGATGGAGGGCATCAGCCACGAGGCCGCCTCGCTGGCCGGCGCCTGGAAGCTGGGCAAGCTGATTGCCCTGTACGACGACAACGGCATTTCCATCGACGGCGCCGTCACGCCCTGGTTTGCCGACAATACGGCGCAGCGCTTTGCCGCGTATGGCTGGAACGTGATCGGCCCGCTGGACGGGCACGACGTGGCGCAGGTGTCGACCGCGATCGCGCAGGCCAAGTCGGCGCAGGACAAGCCGACACTGATCATTTGCAAGACGCAGATCGGCAAGGGCAGCCCGAACCGCGCCAACAGTGCCAAGGCGCACGGCGAAGCACTGGGCGAGCAGGAGGTTGCCCTGACGCGCGCGGCCCTGGGCTGGACCTCGCCGCCCTTTGTCATTCCGAAAGCGGTGTACGCCGACTGGGACGCGAAAGAGCGCGGTCGCACGCTGGAACGCGAATGGAATGCCCGCATGGCCGCGTACAAGGCAGCGCATCCGGCGCTGGCGCGCGAGCTGCTGCGCCGGATCAAGGGCGACTTGCCCAAGGGCTTTGTGCAGACCGCGGTCGACACCATCATCGGTGCGCACCAGAAAGGCGAGACCGTCGCGTCGCGCAAGGCCTCGCAGCTTGCGCTGGAAGCGTTTACTGCCGCGCTGCCGGAAATGCTGGGCGGTTCGGCCGACCTGACCGGATCCAACCTGACCAATACCAAGAGCACGCCCAACCTGCGCTTTGACGCGCAGGGCGCGGTGCTGCAAAGCGCTGACGCCCAGGGGCAGATGCAGGGTGGCCGGCACATCAACTACGGTGTGCGCGAATTCGGTATGGCCGCCATCATGAACGGCCTTGCCTTGCACGGTGGTTTCATACCCTATGGCGGGACCTTTCTGACCTTTAGCGACTACAGCCGCAACGCCATCCGTATGGCCGCGCTGATGAAGTTGCGCGTGGTGCACGTGTTTACACACGACTCCATCGGTCTGGGCGAGGACGGCCCCACGCACCAGTCGGTGGAGCACGCGGCCAGTCTGCGTCTGATTCCCAACCTGGACGTCTGGCGCCCGGGCGATACCGCCGAAACCGCCGTGGCCTGGACCGTCGCACTGCAAAATGCGCATGGCCCGACGGCGCTGCTGTTGTCGCGCCAGAACATCGCGTACGCGCCCAAAGGCGACTCCGCCCTGGCGCCAGACGCCAGCGGTCTCGACGCTATCAGCAAGGGCGCTTACGTGCTGGCCGAACCGCAGGAAGTCGGTCTGAAGAAAAAGGCCCAGGTCGTGCTGATCGCCACCGGCTCCGAAGTGCAGCTTGCGCTCAAGGCGCAGGAACTACTGGCCCAGCGAAAAATAGCGGTGCGTGTCGTGTCCATGCCCAGCACGACCACCTTTGACCGGCAAAGCGAGGCCTACCAGTTGGCCGTGCTGCCGCCGCAACTGCCGCGCGTTGCCGTGGAAATGGGCAGCACCGGGGGCTGGTGGAAATACGGCGTCGCCGCCGTGGTGGGTCTGGATACGTTTGGCGAATCGGCGCCAGCGCCGGTGTTGTTCCAGCATTTTGGCTTCACACCCGAGAACGTTGCCGATACCGTGCAGGCAGCGCTGGCACGCAAACGGTAGGATGGCGCCTTGCGCCGGGCATTTTTAATTTACGAGGGACCTTTATGACGATCAAGATTGGTATCAACGGATTTGGCCGCATCGGCCGTAACGTGTTGCGCTCGGCGCTGCAGAACTTCAGCGACATTGAAGTCGTCGCAATCAACGACTTGCTCGAGCCCAACTACCTCGCGTACATGCTGCAGTACGATTCGGTGCACGGACGTTTCCAAGGCGACGTGGCGGTGGACGGCAACACCCTGCTGGTGAACGGCAAAAAAATTCGCCTGACGCAGGAGCGCGACCCGGCCAACCTCAAGTGGAACGAAGTGGGCGCCGACATCGTGCTGGAATCCACTGGCCTGTTCCTGGACAAGGCCAGTGCGCAAAAGCATTTGGACGCGGGCGCCAAAAAGGTGATTCTCTCGGCGCCTTCCAAGGACGACACGCCCATGTTTGTGTATGGCGTGAACCACACCAGCTACCAGGGTGAAGCCATCATTTCGAACGCCAGCTGCACCACCAACTGCCTGGCGCCGCTGGCCAAGGTGGTGAATGACAAATGGGGCATCAAGCGTGGACTCATGACGACCGTGCACGCCGCCACGGCGACGCAGAAAACGGTGGATGGCCCGAGCAACAAAGACTGGCGCGGCGGGCGCGGCATTCTGGAAAACATTATTCCGTCGAGTACCGGTGCAGCCAAGGCTGTGGGCGTGGTGATTCCGGCGCTGAACAAAAAGCTGACGGGTATGTCGTTTCGCGTTCCCACCAGCGACGTCTCGGTCGTTGATCTGACCTGCGAATTGAACAGCCCGGCAACGCTGGCTGAAATTTGCGCCGAAATCAAGGCGCAATCGCAGGGCGCGCTCAAGGGCGTGCTGGGCTATACCGACGAGAAAGTGGTCGCCACGGACTTCCGCGGAGACACCCGCACGTCGATTTTTGACGCCGACGCCAGCATTGCGCTGGACGCGACCTTCGTCAAACTGGTCAGCTGGTACGACAACGAGTGGGGCTACTCGAACAAATGCCTGGAGATGGTGCGCGTTATTGCCGCCTAACGCACGCGCCCTGCATCCGGGCTAAGGCGCCCGGATGTGACTTCAGCGTAAGCTCAGGCTACGCCGGACTCGTGGCGGTTGGCAGCGGCGAACAGGTCCTGCGCAAACTCCGGGTCCTGGGCCTGAACGCTGGAAGCAAAGCGCCGCAGGTCTTCGGCTTCTTCAAAGGTCGATTTGACGCGCGGCGTCGCCTGGGTCTGGACGCTGATCTGCCACAGGGCGTGCGCCAGTTGGCGCGTTGCAAGCCACAAGGCGTGCAGTGCGGCAGGAACGCCCGAGGGTTGGGTGGACAGGCGTACGGGTTGGAAGGTCGTGGTGGACATGGATTCCTCCTAAAAAATCAATTGCTGCACTGCAGTATAGGGTAAACCCTAGCAAATTACCTAGGGTTTACCCTTAACCAAGTGGAATGGAAGGTTTTAGCCCCATGAACCCTGGCATCCTGTACGCGAGCCTGGCCTACACCGCCTGGGGCCTGTTTCCCATGTATTTCCACCAGCTTCAGGGTGTCGGAGCCCTGGAAGTGGTGATTTATCGCACCCTGGGCTGCCTGGTCGTGCTGCTGGGCGTATTGATGTGGCAGCGGCGCTGGCGCTGGCTCGCCGAGCGCGTACGCCAACCGCGCGTCCTGGGCGCGTTTGCGCTGTCCGCGCTCATGCTGTCGGCCAACTGGCTGGGCTACGTCTGGGCCGTCACCAACCAGCACGTGCTGGACTCCAGCCTGGGGTATTTCATGTTGCCGCTGGTCAATGTGGCCTTGGGCTTTAGCCTGTTGCGCGAACGCCCGCGTCCTGGCCAATGGCTGGCGGTCAGTGTTGCCGCGGCGGGCGTGCTGTGGCTGACCGTGGACGCAGGCCACCCCCCCTGGATCGCGTTGTGGCTCGCGATCAGCTTTGGGTTTTACGGCTTGTTGCGCAAAGTCGGAACGCTGGGGGCGCTCGAGGGCCTGGCCCTGGAAACCATTTTGCTTGCGCCCTTGGCTGCTGCGGTGCTGGCCTACCTGATCTGGAGCGGCAGCAGTGTGTTCCAGGGCGGCGACTCGCGCACGCTGGGCTGGCTGCTGTTCGCTGGCCCCCTGACCGCCATACCGCTGCTGCTGTTTGCTGCGGGAGCGCGCCGCATTACCTTGACCACCATGGGGCTGCTGCAATACATCTCGCCGACCCTGCAATTCATGCTCGGCGTGCTGCTGTACGGCGAGGCCGTCGCGCCGGGTCGCCTGTTGGGCTACAGCTTGATCTGGCTGGCGCTCGCGCTCTACAGCGTCGAGGGCTGGTGGCAGGCGCGGCAGCCACCACGCCTGTAGCCCTGGGCTGTCTTAAAAGTCCTTGGGATAGACGGCGTGCGCGCGCGCGGCGATGTCTTGCGTGAGCGCGTTGTCGTGGTGGCCCATGGCAGCGCTGCTCAGCAGCGGCTGCAGCACTGCCGGCTCGGGTGAAAATGGCAAGGTCTGCAGCGCCAGTGCGTACACCTGTTCGGCGTTTTCGGGGCCCAGGCTGGTCGTGGTCAAGGCGGCGAAATGAAATTCGTCCTGGAACCACCAGGTTGCGCCTGCCTTTTCCAGGGTATTGGACCGGTATTCCGGGGCGCGTTGCTCCGGGTTGAGGTAGAGCTGCGCGACGCGCCGGTAGTCCCAGGCGACGGTAAGAGTCAGCACGCACAGGGCAAGCGCAGCCAGCACGAGACGCCGGTTCCAACCGGCTTGCACCGGCGCACGCGGCACAGATGCCGGCGCGCCGCTTTCAGGCGCAGCGCTGGTCGGCGGGGCGCTGGCCCGCGCGTGCCGGAACAGCAGCCACAGAGCCAGGCCAAGCGCTAGCTGAAACGGGCCGTACCACAGCGGGTATTCGAGCAGGCTGTGCAGCGCAAGTACGGCAAGTACGCCCCAGGCAAGCTGGCGCGCACCCAGCGTCTCGCGCCAGGGTTGCGCCCGCCACAGCAGCAGACCAAGCGCCAGCAACACGGCGAGGGCCGCGGGAATACCGAAGCAATACGCCAGATGCAGCGGCAGGTTGTGCGCGTTGTCCAAAATCGCGCAAAAGCGCGGCGTCACAAACGGGTGCATGAAATGCGCCAGTTTGAGCGTCCCCCAGCCCCAGCCAAGCCAGGGTTTCTGGGCCACAAGTTCGAGCACATTGCGCCAAAGAACCAGGCGGCTTTCGCAGCCCGACGGCTCTTGAATGCGAGCCAACGCGTTGGCGCTGCTGATGTGCAGCGCGTCCTGCAGCAGCCAGGGCAATACCAGGGAACACAGCAGGTACAGGGCGCATGCCGCCAGCCCCCAACGGCCCGCGCCCTGGGTGCCGTTGCGTTGCCATAGCAGGCATAGCGCGGCCAGCAGCAGCCATTGCAGCGCCCCGGTGCGCGACGCACTGGCGGCGTTGCCCGCGGCCAGCAAGAGCAGCAGCACGCCCAAGGCCACGCGCCTGTGCCAGGTTTGTTCCATGTCCTTTTGCTGTGTCGCCAGGTAGACCAGCGCCACCAAACCCATGGACGTCAGGGACGCGAACTGGTTGCGCTGACGCAAGTTGGCGTAGGCCACGCCGGCTGGCGCGTGGTCCACCCAGGCCGCTCCCAAAGTGTCCGATGCCCCGAAATATTGCAGCAGGCCCGCCAGCGCACTGATGGCCGCTGCCATCAACCAGGCGTGGGCGACCACCTCGGTCAAGGTGTGGTCGCTGCGGCCGCCCGCGCGCGCGCGCCACAGCAGCACCACGGCCAGCGCGGCGGCGCAGAGCAGCGATTGAATGGCGCCGGCTATCGGTCCCCAGGTGACAGGACTGACCCAGGGAATGACCAAGGCCACGCCCAGCGCCACGTGCCATGGCAAATCCTCGGCCGTGGTCGGCAGCCCGCGGACCGGGTTACCGATCGCCCCGGAGCTCATGGTGCAACAATATTTTTAGCGGCGATACCGGCGAGTTCAAACATGGTGACCTGCGGCTTGCCAAACACGGGCAACAGCTTGGCGTCGGCGTTGATGGCGCGCCGATTGGTCGCGTCCTGCAGGCCTTGCGCCTTGATGTAGTCCCAAAGCTTTTTGATGACCTGGGTGCGCGCCAGAGGCGCGTCGCCAATGACGGCGGCGAGTGCGGCGTTCGGTTGCACGCCCGCCCCGGCTGCCGCCTGGCGCGGTGCGCGCGCCGCTTTCTTGGCCGCCGGCGCTTTGGCCGCGGGCTTTTTCGCGGCAACTTTTTTAGCCGGAGCGCTGGACTTTAGCGCCTCCGCGGCGCGCGCCGCCAGGCCTGGCTTGCGCGGCGGAAACTTGCTGGGGGCGAACTCGAAGTTCACCTTGCCGGCTTGTGCATCCCAGGCCAGCATGGCTTTGAACGCCCTGCGGGTGCGCATGGAAACAAACTTGTCCAGCATGTCGGTCTTGCCGGTGGCGAGCAACTTCTCCATTTGCCCGCGTTCAATCGGCTGCTGCAAAATGATCTGACCCGTTTTGAAGTCGCACGTGGGCGTGACCTGTGCGGCGCTGGGAAGCGAACGCTCGCACACGTAATTTTTGCCATGTTCATACACCGAGGCGCCGCACTTGGGACAGGGCCCCAGCGCCTGCTGCGCCGAGAAATCGACCAGCTCGCCGCTTTCTTCCGCTGCGCGGTCGTCGCCGAAATCAAACTCCAGCTTGTAGTTCTTGGTTTCCTCGTCGAACTTGATTAGCATTTCCGCGCTGAAAGGCCATCCGGCCTTGGAGCGGAAGCCATCGAGAGGACCGATCCGGCGATCGCGCAGGAACTGTTCGACTTCGGCCGCTTCAAAGGTGCGTCCAGCGGGCGACTTTCCAAACGAGAAGCCACAGCCCTCGGTCGCGCCGGCCGGCCCGCAGCAGGTATAGCGCCGGTAGTTCTCCCGTACCACGCCGCCGCAATTGGGGCACGGTGCCTGCAAGGTGGCGTAGTCTCCCGGAATGGTGTCGCGGTCGTATTCCTTGGCTTTGCGCACCATGCGTTCCGTCATGGCGGCAATTTCGGCCATAAAGGTTTCGCGCCGCAGTTTGCCGTGTTCCATTTGCGCCAGCTTGTATTCCCACTCGCCCGTCAGCTCGGCCTTGGACAACTCTTCGACGCCGAGCCCGCGCAGCAGGGTCATGAGCTGGAACGCCTTGGCCGTGGGAATCAGTTCGCGCCCCTCGCGCAGCATGTATTTTTCGGCGATCAGGCCTTCGATGATGGACGAGCGCGTCGCGGGTGTACCCAGCCCTTTTTCCTGCATGGCCTCGCGCAGCTCGTCGTCTTCTACCGTTTTACCCGCGCCTTCCATGGCGCCCAGGAGCGTGGCTTCGGAGTAGCGCGCCGGAGGTTTGGTTTTGAGTCCGCGCGGGCTGACCGGGTCGCCCAGCACTTTTTCGCCCGGGGCCACGGCAACCAGATTCTGGCCCTTGTCGCCCTCCTTGGCGTCGGCCACTTCGGCAGCGGCTTCCTTGCCGTAAATGGCGAGCCAGCCGGGCTTCACCAGGACCTTGCCCTCGGTCTTGAAATGCTGGGCAGCAGCGCCGGTGGCGACCGTCGTGATCCGCGTCGTGACCTGGTATTCCGCACTCGGATAGAACACCGCCATAAAGCGTCGCACCACCAGGTCATAGACTTTTTGCTCGGCCTCGCTCAAGCCGCTGGGTGCCTGTAGCGTGGGAATAATGGCGAAGTGGTCCGAGACCTTGGCGTTGTCAAAGATGCGCTTGCTCGGCCGGATATAGCCGCTGCGCAGCGCCAGCTGCGCGTGCGACGCCAGGTGTTGCATGGAACTCGCTGCGAGCATTTCAAACGCCTCGCGCACCACGGGCAAATAGTCCTCGGGCAAATTGCGTGAGTCGGTCCGTGGGTAGGTCAGCGCCTTGTGCCGTTCGTACAGCGACTGCGCGATCGACAGCGTGGTTTTCGCGGAGTAGCCGAACTTGCCGTTGGCTTCGCGCTGCAAGGAGGTCAGGTCAAACAGCAGGGGCGAGGCCTGCGTCGTCGGTTTGCTGTCTTCGCTGACGCTCGCCGGACGGCCCAGCGACGCGTCGGCTATGGCCTGCGCTTGCGCCTGCGACCAGACGCGCTCGGCGCGCAACTCGGCGTCCTCGGCGTTCTTCTTCCACGCCGGGTCGAACCAGCGCGCGGCGTATTCGCCGGCTTGTGCCTTGAAGGTGGCGTGCACTTCCCAATAGTCGCGGCTGATGAATTTGCGAATCTGCTCTTCGCGCTCCACCACCACCGACAAGGTGGGCGTTTGCACCCGGCCCACCGTGGTCAAAAAGAAGCCGCCGTCGCGCGAGTTGAACGCCGTCATGGCGCGCGTGCCGTTGATGCCAACCAGCCAGTCGGCCTCGGATCGGCAGCGCGCCGCGTCCGCCAGTGGCTGCATCTGCGCGTTGCTGCGCAGAGCGCCGAAGCCGTCGCGTATGGCTTGCGGCGTCATGCTCTGCAACCAGAGCCGGCTGACCGGCTTGCCCAGCGGCTTGGCGCCGCCGGCGTACTGCTCGATCAGGCGAAAAATCAGTTCGCCTTCGCGCCCGGCGTCGCAGGCGTTGACCAGCGCCGTGACGTCCTTGCGGCGCGCGAGCTTGACCACGGCGTTCAGCCGGGTCTTGGTTTTGTCCACGGGCTTGAGATCAAAGTGCGGTGGAATCACGGGCAGGTGGGCAAAGCTCCACTTGCCGCGCTTGACGTCAAACTCTTCCGGAGCCTGGATCTCGACCAGGTGACCGACCGCGCTGGAAACGACGTAGGTTTCGCTTTCAAAATGGTCGTCGTATTTTTCGAACTTGCCAGCCAGGGGCGTGAGCGCACGCACGATGTCCTGCGCCACCGACGGTTTCTCCGCAATCACCAAAGTTTTCATCTGACTACAATCCGTTTCTACGCGGGCGCACACCCATGCGCACGCCCGCCCATGCGGGCGCACACGCGCGCCCATACGATTCACCATACCAAATTTTTGCGACGTGGCCAAAAAAGCACCGAATTCCGATTCCACCCGGGCCAGCGCCGCGCCCTCAGCGGCGACCTCGCAACGCCGCATCCAGACGCGCCGCTCGGGTGTGCACGGTAGGGGCGTTTTCGCCGTGCAGGATATCGCCGAAGGCGAGACCATCATCGAATACGTTGGGGAAGTCATCAGCTGGGCCGAGGCGCAGGAGCGCCATCCACACAACCCGAAGGATCCGAACCACACGTTTTATTTCCATATCGATGAAGACCATGTCATCGACGCGCTGTTTGGCGGCAACTCGTCGCGTTGGATCAACCACGCGTGTGCGCCAAACTGCGTCGCCGATGAAACCGACGGCAGGGTATTCATCAAGGCGCTGCGCAACATTCGTGCGGGCGAGGAATTGAACTACGACTACGGGCTGATCATCGACGCGCGCTACACCCCGCGCCTGAAAGCCGAGTACCCCTGCTGGTGCGGCGCAAAGACCTGCCGCGGGACCCTGCTGGCGCCCAAGCGCGGCGCGCGCTAGCGCGCAGACTGGCCATGGACGAACCGACCGAGCGCGCGCCGGTACGCTGGAACGCCGAACTCCTGTGGCAGTCCGTGGTCGCCTTTTTGCCCGAATTCACAATCGAAATCGTTCCGCAGATTGACTCCAGCAATTCCGAGTTGATGCGCCGCGCGCGCGCTGGACAAACGGATCCGGTGCTGCTGGTCGCCGAGCGCCAGCTGCAAGGTCGCGGCCGCCTGGGCCGCGATTGGCGCAGCGACGTGGCAACGGGCGCAGGTTCGCTGACCTTCTCGCTGGGACTGCCGCTGGCGCCGGCAAACTGGTCGGGCTTGTCCCTGGTCGTGGGCCTGGCGCTTGC
>Ga0075019_10001932_pt1 | contig 11823 bp, 9 predicted proteins | sample ColStrG_CSR_2013_FD_71473 | JGI IMG/M metagenome (GOLD analysis project Ga0075019, IMG submission 71473) | Freshwater sediment microbial communities in response to fracking from Pennsylvania, USA - Cold Stream Run_MetaG_CSR_2013 | ecosystem: Environmental > Aquatic > Freshwater > Creek >...
TTGATTTGGATTAGGGATTGAGGTGCCACTCGCGGCCATCCAGGTTCCGCTCACATTCTTGCCACTGACAGCAAGGGCAACATCGTATCCAGCAACGGCGATATCAGTGCCGTAGGTATCTAGCGCCGTGTAATGCCAATCTTCAGGATAGAGACTGGCTCGCGTTGCTAACCGAACTTCACCTTGTAGCGCTTGCTTCTGTTGATTGACTTGTAACACGGAGTCGTAAAGAAGATAGACGCTACGACCTACGTTGACCGCTTTGAGGTGGAACCCAACATCGCCAGTTGTGTGACCGTTGTTATTGGTATCTCCATCGACAATTTGGTATTGCCACGTGCCGACAGTTGAACCGGCCTGCACCGCGGCCAGAATTATTCCCTCGCTCTGATCACGATAAAAGATCTGAATTCCATCCGCAGTATCGACGCAAGCATTCGCACCACTCACATCACTCGCGGTCTTTGTGCGATTAGGATCTGAGTACTTGATTACTTGTGCTCCATCGCCATCTACCACGCTGTACTTCCAACTCTTGCCATTAAACCCGGCGTAGCGAAGTTGCTTCTGCGAGAGATCGGCATAGACGACATCAAGCCTCTGGTTCTTTCCGGGGGCTGATGTGCAGACAGAGACATTTCCCGCCACGTTATCGCTGGTCCGCCCTCCTGCGCCACCGTTGCCATCAATAATGCTCTTTGCCCAACTCTTTCCATTCCATGTGGCAAGCCTTAGAAAGCCGTTCTTGGTATCGGTATAGACGACGACGGGAGAACCTCTGAAGGTAGTTGTAGCCAGGTACTTGGCATCTGAAGTTCCATCAAGAACCGATGATTTCCAAGCAGCTTGTGGAAATATCGCATTACTGGTCTGAGGTGGGGAAACTCCCAGCTGATTGCTTGCCGTGACAGTAAATGAGTAGTGCGATCCGTTTTTCAGACCGGTAATTTTCACTGGACTAGAAGTCGCTTGTACAACTTGACCCGTCTCATTGACCTTGATCGAGTAGGAGGTCACCTGAGAGGTACGAGCATTATCTGGTGGATCAAAACTAATCAAGGCAGATTGATCTCCAACAATTGCAAAGACATTGCGCGGGGCATTTGGAATCCCAACTGGAATTCCAGCAGGTGGCTTCAAACGCATATCTGCCAGCATCCCCAACACTATTGATCCCGGTGTGTGGAATACCGCGCCCCCGGGCCAGGCAGGCGTGAGCAGAGCGTTTGCCCCAGAGTTTTGGAATGTTGTCTCATCAAGATGGCTCACAGAAGAACCATTCTCATAAGGATTCGGCGTGTACAAGAGAGGCTTGATTCCGTTATTTGCAGCGATGCCATTCTTGCCAGACCAGACCAAAGTATTTTGCAGCGCGGCTCCAAGCTCTGCAGATGGGGAGGAAATGTCCATGAGACGGCCGCCATCAGGCGTTTGTGCATATGCGTCAAATGGAGTTGGTTGATCGATGCTGCCGTACTGCGAGATGGGATCGAATGAGTCGTTAGAGAGAAATCCAAGTCCATGGGTTACCTCATGCAAGATGATCGACTCCAGGTCATACATGTTTGAAGGGCAGTTTCCATCTGTGCCGAGATAGAGGGAGTTGGAGACGCTGGAGTTTATGTTGATTGAAATTTCGGGGCTGCTTGGATCTAGATCTTTGCCTGCAAGTGCATTGGCCATTGCGGAGGAGTACCAAAGTGTCGAGTCGGGAGCTCCGGGAAAATTGTGGAAGAAGCTAACAGGGGAGGCCGAAGCCAATATTCCTGATGAGATGCCATCTGGAACGAAATTCGCAACGACGTTAACAGGGACAGTTGAGTTCCAGTTATCCGACCAGATATCAATCGCCGCCTGTACTGCGGTCTGTTCTGCTACCGGAACGTTCACGTAATTCACATTAAATTTACTGAGCAGTCCAACGTGCTTCCCAGGAGGCGTTGCGGTCTTAGATGTGACTTTGGCTGTGGAGCTTCCAGATGCACGGTAGAGATTTTCGTAAGGGGCTGGAATTTTCTCGAGGGTGAGCGCATGAGCGGGAGATATACCAAGTAGAAGCGAGAGGGAGAGGGCCGCGACGAGGGGCTTGACCACTATTCGGGCACGCATAGTGAAAAATCCTAGTCCTCTGCAAAGATAGGCACCATGCGCCAGGTTCAGATCTACTCCCGCCACGGCTGCCACCTTTGCAACGATGCCTTAGCTACCTTAGAAAAGCTGCAGAATGAACTGAGTTTTGAGATTGTGGTGATCTTTATCGATGGAGATTCAGATTTAGAGTACAAATATGGTGAGCAGGTTCCGGTGATCCACATAGATCACGCCCCACATGACTTCTTTACGGTAAATCCAGAGCGATTTCGTACGGCTTTTCAAACAGGGGTTTAAGTTAATTATCTTTTGAAAGAACCTCATCGGCATCGATAATGCGATAGGCGTATCCCTGCTCGGCCAAGAAGCGTTGGCGATTTTGGGCGAAATCTTGGTCAATTGTGTCTCTGGCAACTAATGAATAGAAACGTGCTCCACGACCATCAGATTTTGGACGCAGGATTCTTCCCAAACGTTGCGCCTCTTCTTGTCTGGATCCAAATGTGCCTGATACTTGAATTGCGATGGTTGCATCTGGCAGATCAATTGAAAAGTTTGCAACCTTCGAAACCACGAGGCATTTGATATCTCCGCTGCGATAAAGATTGAAGAGGCGCTCGCGCTCTTTTACCGGAGTATCTCCTTTAATGACTGGGACACCTAGCTCTTCACCCAATGCATCGAGCTGGTCGAGATACTGACCAATGACAAGTACTTGGTCGTCGGAATGTTGTCTTGCAAGCGCAACAGCAACTTTACGTTTGGTAAGTGTTGTTGAGCAGAAGCGATAACGATCCTCTTGCTCAGCGGTGGCATAGTTAAGTCGCTCTTCTTCAGTCAGTGTGATCCGAACTTCTACGCAATCTGCTGGTGCGATGTAGCCCTGTGACTCGATCTCTTTCCAGGGAACATCAAAGCGCTTGGGTCCAATGAGAGAGAAGACTTCTCCCTCCATGCCATCTTCACGTACTAACGTGGCGGTAAGTCCCAAGCGTCGCCTGGATTGAATATCTGCGGTAAAGCGGAAGATCGGCGCCGGAAGTAAATGAACTTCGTCGTAAATAATCAAACCCCAGTCGATAGCATCAAAGAGATCGAGGTGGGCATAAACACCTTTACGTCGCATAGTCATAACTTGATATGTCGCGATTGTGACGGGGCGAATCTCTTTCTTAGCTCCCGAATATTCACCAATGTCATCTTCATGAAGAGTTGTGCGGCGTAACAGTTCATCGCGCCATTGTCTTGCCGCCACAGTGTTTGTTACCAAGATGAGTGTGGTTGCTTTGGCATGGGCCATTGCAGCCGCTCCTACAATTGTTTTACCAGCGCCACACGGCAGGACTACAACGCCTGAGCCGCCATGCCAAAAACCTTCAGCTGCCATCGCTTGATATTTGCGAATCGACCAACCCTCTTCACGCAATGCGATCTCGTGGTGCTCGCCATCTACATAACCGGCGAAGTCTTCCGCAGGCCAACCAAGTTTAAGAAGCGCTTGCTTGAGGAAACCGCGCTGCCCTGGGTGGACGACGAGTGTCTCATCATCAATTTGTAGTCCTAGCATTGGTGCAATTTTCTTGCCCCGCGTGACTTCTCGGAGTACTGCAGGATCATTGGAGACTAAGGTCAATCCGTGAACTGGGTGAGCCTCTAAGCGCAATCGTCCATAACGGGACATGGTCTCGGCGATATCAACTAAAAGAGCATGAGGAACGGCAAAGCGTGAGTACTGCAAAAGCGTGTCGATAACCTTCTCAGCATCTAATCCCGCGGCTCTAGCGTTCCAGAGTCCGAGCGGAGTTAGTCGATAAGTATGAATGTGCTCGGGAGACTTTTCGAGTTCTGCGAAGGATGCGATAGCTCTGCGACATTCATCGGAGAGTGGATGGTCGATATCGAGCAACAGTGTCTTGTCGCTCTGGACAATCAGCGGACCATCAACCATTAAATCAATTCCTTAATGAAGCCCGCGATGAGCGAGATTCTGGGCTCAATGCGACTTACAAAGATATGTTCATGGGCCGCATGAGCACCATAACCAGATGCACCAAGCCCATCTAGAACCTTGCCTCCAGCAGCAGCAGCGATATTTCCATCGCTTGCTCCACCTACTGAGACATGTCCAACCGGTGGAAAGCCAAGATCTACTGCCACTTTTTCGATCACCTTGTAGAGCTCCGCGGTCGCTGCATGTTCCAACGGAGGACGGTTGATTCCGCCGGAGATTTCTATTCGCGCGTCAGGATGAGATGCTTGCAAAGACTTGATCGCGGCATCAACTCGCACTAACTCTGATGATAAAAATGAACGAGCATCAATATCTAAAGTAGCGATAGCTGGAACGGTATTTGTTGTAGAGCCTGAGTGCATCACTGTTGGGACCACGGTTGTACCGTGCTCAGGATTTTCTAGAGCAGACATTTGTAAAACAATCTTGGCGATCTCGGTAGTGGCATTAATTCCCTTTTCGGGTTCAAGCCCAGCGTGCGCGGCACGGCCATGTACCTTGATGCGATACATCGAAGTTCCTTTACGTCCAATTTTGACCGTGTCATCGATTGAGGATTCGAAGACCAACGTTGCTTTTGCGCTTTTTGCTAAAGTTTCAATGAGCTCGCGAGAGGCGTGCGAACCAATTTCTTCATCGGTTGTACCCACCAACGCAACTTTTTCAAATGCATCTGGAAGATCTTTTATTGCATACATCGCCTGCAAGAATCCTGCCTTCATGTCGAAAATTCCTGGACCGAAGATTTGATCGCCCTCCTCGCGCCACAAAGGTAGGTATGAGTCGATGGGCCAGACGGTATCTAGGTGACAGAGAAGCACTACCTCAGGGTTCTTGCTACCCCACCAAAAGACTGGGCGACCACCGGCGCTAGTTACTTCGGCAGGCTCTGCCAGATTTCTGGCTGCAATCTTTACCGCCAGGTCAATAACCCCTTCGCAGGCTAGTAAGTCTTCACTGGGGGATTGGAACTCAACGAGTTCGCGGAGATCGGCTAGAAAGGTCATGGGATAAGCCTAGTTGGCAGGGCTTACGCCGGTGATGCGAGGTATGCGAAAGTGCGCGATCTCGCCTGTGGCATGGTCGCGGGCCACCAAAGTGCCAAGCGATATTGAGAGCGGATCTATAAGGCGGTTTGAGACTCCGCCATTGGTATCGGCATACCCAATAGTCAAACTAGCGCGTTCTTCAATGTACTGGTGCAGGAGGTCAACTGTCTCATTCGCCGTTGTCCTGGGTACCTCGCGAGGTTTGTGAGAGCTAGCGCGTTCTCCAGCGCGGAGCGCTCGCACAGCGGCGGTGATGAGGGTTTCATTGGGAGCGGTGAACTCCGAAGTGATGCGAGGAGGTTTTGGTCTGGACTTTGCTCGTCTGACCTGTGGCGCAGTCACTAAAACTCCAGTGGCATTTTCGGCTGCTGGTAAATAACCGGATTCACGAAGAGTTCTCATTAATTCTGCGCTATCAACATCGCTGACCAAAACTTGAGGCGCCAATTTACGAAGCCGCAAACTTTCAATGCGTTTGTCATGAATGATTTCTTGGATAAGTCCCTCATCTTCACACCTGATGTATGAAGTGGTGCTACCTACTCGAAGCTTTCCATGTCGCTTCGCGACGTCATTGATCAGATACTCCAAGGGTTGCGGCATTGGAGTCTTAGAAATCTTCTTCAGGAAATCTTTAATTTGATCACCGGTTTGGCCGTGATCAAGTCCACGTCTAATTGATGTCTCGCTAAATCTGTAAACGCTGGCGCCACCGCGGCTCTCAATGTCTGCAATCGTGCCAATGGCATTTGCAAGTTCGAGAGTGAGTGGTCCGGGCGCAACAGCGCTGTTATCGGCTTGAATGAGGATGTGATCTACCGGCTTAGGAAGCGCCTTTTCAATTCCTAGATCTTCGTTTCTTATTAGGGCCAATCCAAATGAGGAGAGAGCGCCTTGACCGGTGAGACCAAGCCATTCCGCTTCGCGCAAGATCCACTCGGCGTAATCTCTGTTGGCGCGAGTAGGGAGTAACCACTGAAGTGTGGCGCGCATGGACTCGAGAGTGGGATCGAGCTCTAGGTGGTCCTTAAGAACTCCCAGCATTACCTTCTTCAGAGTAGAAACTCCGCCGCGATCTAACTCAGGACCGAGGGCGGCAATATTTTTGGAATCGCTCTTGCCAATAAGTCCGCACACGCGAGAAGTTTCTAGCCAAAGAGTTGCAAGAGAGTGCCACTGCTCTTCAATGCTCTTGGTTAACCAGACATCAAAAGAATTTGTTGGCAATATTTGATCATCTGTATCTATGACAATCAGGCCACCGATGTAAAGGAGTTCGGCAACAAAGGCCGCACATGCTTCGGAAATCCCTAAATGTTCAGAGGTGCGCTTTAAATCCCGAACCCCCAACCCTCCTGAGCGAAGTGCGGTAGGGGGTTCGTCAGACCAATTGTGACCGAGCTCTTCCGCCCAACGTACAAATGTGGAGATATTCGCAATAGCGGCTAGATCTACCGCTTTCTGCTTGCGGGTGGCACCGATGAGCGCTGGCCGGGTTGGTGTTAAGTCCTTGAAGACCTTGCCTTCCCGTAGGTGCATCGCTACTTCTCGAGGAAGCAAAACTGTCTGCGAATCAAAGGGAATTAAAAAATTATTCTCAAGTAACCACTTTATTGCTGGAGGCGCCTTCTTAATATCAGCGATCTGGCCTTTGGGAGGACCCCAGACCATCTTCATGAGTGTTTCGCGTGCACCCTTAGGAGCTTGCTCAAGTATTGAGAAGTCAACTTGTCGCGAGCTTTTTGGACCAAGACCCGCAGGACTCTCACCCATTATGGTTCGCAGGTTTGTAGGGACTCTATAACCTTCGCCATCTTTGTAGATGAGGGCAAGTTCCCACAGCGACTCAACTGCGCTTATAGCCTCTTTACTAGTAACGCTTAAAATTTGCAGCAATGGCGCCGGTTCATCGAGGCTACAGATTGCTGAAAGAATATCTAACCTAAATTTATCCAGAGTTTCACGGGCGCGAAGCAAGCTTGGAGTTGAGTTTGCCCGGGCCGAAAGCGCCATCAGATCGGTTGGTACTGGTGAAATTAAATCTGGACGCAACGAGAAGAGCGCCTTGACCTGATCATCAGATCGGTTGCGTAGCTCCTCAGTGAAGGAGATCGTTGAGTTAGACATAACTGCCCTACATTACTGGGGTTTAGCTACCTACCGCGACGCCAACTCCATGGTGAAAGGAGCGTGGCAAGTTTTACTATCCGTCCCAAGACTGGAGCGGCAACCCGCTTTAAGGCCCTCATTCTCCGAAAGTCGTAAATTGGCCAGTGCTCATGTAGCGCATGGAGCTGCAAGAGAGTATCTGGATTGATGGCCCGAGGATTTCCCACCGCTTGAAGGAGCGGAATATCGTGGTGGCTATCGGAATAGGCGTAAGAATTTTCTAGATCAATGCCTCGCTCCTCCGCCAAGAGCTTCACCGCGATCGCCTTATTTGGTCCATGTAACAGCTGGCCGATCAGCTTTCCGGTGTAGACGCCATCTTTTACCTCTGCAACTGTTCCTAGCGCGCCAGTAAATCCCAGTCGTTTCGCGATGAGGTCGGCAAGATCCTTGGGAGTGGCAGTAACTAGCCAGACTTCTTCATTTTGATCGAGATGGTTATTGGCAATTTCGATAGTTCCTTGCCAGAGCGCTGGGGAGACATATTCGTCATAAACCTCAATGCCCATCTTTTCGATAATGCTCGCATCGTGGCCACGAAAAAATTCGCATGCCGCCCCTTGAATCTTTACTATCTCTTCCTTGTTTTCTACTCCGGACAAGCGATAGCGCAAGTTAGCCATCACAAAGTTAGAGATATCTTTTCTGGTGAAAAATCCGCGCTGGTACATGCCCTTGCTGAGAAAGAATAGAGAGGAGCCACGCATCAAGGTATTGTCGACATCAAAGAAAGCTACTCGCTTCGGTGTGAGCGCCATATCACTAGCCTAGCCAAGGTTCATGCTTCTATAGCGCAGGTGGGCTCTGCCCCTCCTTTATGCTTACGCCATGCCTTCAACCATCCATTTCTTGCGACATGGGGAAGTCTTTAATCCTGAGAAAATCCTTTATGGCCGCCAACCTGGATGGCACCTCTCGGATCGAGGTCAAGAGATGGCTCGCACTGTTGCGGAGTGGTCAAAGCAATTTGAGGTAGGAGCAGTACTAGCTTCGCCATTACAACGAGCACAGGAAACCGCTACGCCACTAGCGCAGGCGCATGGACTTCCCATCATCACAAATGAGAAATTGATTGAAGCAGCCAATGTTTTTGAAGGTCAGAAATTTGAATTGGGTTCCGGAGTATTGCGCCACCCTAAGTCGTGGCGCTATCTCACAAAGCCATGGATCCCATCATGGGGAGAGCCTTACGAGGAGCAAGTAGCTCGAATGCTGCAATCACTCTTTGCGGCAAGAGATGCTGCTGGTGGCAAGGATGCATTCGCAGTTTCACATCAGCTTCCAATCTGGATTTTGCGCTCGGCCGTGGAGGGTAGGCGCATGATGCATGATCCGAGAAAGCGGGAGTGCACGTTAGCTTCAGTTACAAGTTTTCATCTAGATAGTGCAGGGGATATCGAGGGAGTTAGCTACTCAGAGCCGGCTCGCCATCTCCTGCCGGAGAAGAAATGAAGAGACTATTTGTAGTCTCACTCGCATCAATATTTTTGCTTACTGGATGTTCAAGCGGTGGGTTATCAACGGCAAATCAGAACGCGTTCATCTCTGGTGATGGCGTCGCGGTTTATGTAAAGGCTGCCGATCGGAAACCAGCTCCAACTATCTCTGGTGCAACACTCGAGAGCGGGACGATCACTCTTCCATCGGGCAAGGTCACGGTTCTCAATGTATGGGCTTCCTGGTGTTCACCCTGTCGCGCCGAGGCCCCACTTCTCTCTGACTTTGCCGATAAGTACAAATTGCAAGGAGTGCAGTTTGCGGGAATCTTAACTCGCGACAACACATCTTCCGCGCTCGAATTTGTAAAGAGATTTAAGCTCTCGTATCCCACCTTCACTGATGATTCAGTCTTGGCAAAATTTCGTAACTCACTTGTCCCAAATGCAATCCCAACGACATTGATCATCGACTCCCACGGCTATGTTGCGGCACGAGTCAGTGGTGAGGTCACGGTCGCTCTTCTAGGTGACCTGATCGACAAAGTTCTTAAGGATCCACCTCATGCATAACTTCTTTGTGCATCAAGTTCTCTCTGGAAATCTGATACTAGCGCTAGCAGTCGCCCTGATTGCTGGGCTTATCTCTTTCTTCTCACCTTGCGTGCTGCCACTTGTTCCTGGGTACTTGGCTTACTCCGCAGGTATGACTGATGTGAAGAACAAAGGCAGGACAGCTTTAGGGGCGATTCTCTTTGTATCCGGGTTCTCGGTGTTATTTATTAGTTATGGCGCACTCTTTGGCTCATTAGGAGCCAAGATATCTAGTGGTTCGCACTGGCTTCAAATTATTTTAGGAGTTTTGACGATGCTGATGGGCACCGTCTTCCTCTTCAACCAGAAGTTTTACCGCTCCTTCAAGCCGAAGTGGAAGTCCACAACAGGCTTGCTGGGAGCCCCGCTCCTTGGATTCCTCTTTGGTTTGGGCTGGACGCCTTGCATTGGTCCAACTCTGGGGGCAGTTCAAGCGCTCTCCTTCCAAAGTTCTAGTGCGCTGCGCGGAGCAATCCTTAGTGTGGGTTATTGCTTTGGAATTGGAGTTCCATTTATTGGTGTTGGTTTGTTCTTTGACCAATCAGCAAAATTGCGTCGCTTGATCTCACGGCATGGAAATTTGTTGACTATTTTTGGGGGAGTATTCCTGATCATTATTGGATTTTTGCAAGCAACAGGGTTGTGGGGCGACATCATGAATCACTTGCGCTCCTCCATTTCTAGTTTTGTTCCGAGCGTCTGATGAGCGAGCAGAAGAGTTCAGCGCCGGATATTGGCTTCATCGGATTACTGCGTTGGGGTTGGCGACAATTAACAAGTATGCGCACCGCGCTTATCTTGCTTATGTTGCTCGGTGTTGCTGCAATTCCAGGATCTCTCTTTCCACAGCGCAACCAGAATCCGCAGAAGGTTGACTCTTACTTCACCACGGATCCCACGCTGGCAAAATGGATGGATCGCTTCCACCTATTTAACGTTTATGCCTCGCCCTGGTTTAGCGCGATTTACCTGCTGCTCTTTATCTCTCTGATCGGATGCGTGCTGCCTCGAACGATTCAGCATTTACGAGCGATTGGGAAGAAGCCACCACTTACACCTCGCAACTTAAATCGTATGGAGGGCTACCGTCTTGTTTCGGCAGATTCAGTAACAGCACTCGAGCTTTCTACGAAGTGGCTTAAACGGCATCGCTTTAGGATTCGCATTGATGGCAATTCGATTTCAGCAGAGAAGGGCTATGCCCGAGAGACCGGCAATCTGCTCTTCCATCTCTCACTCATTTTGATTTTAGTCGGCGTCGCACTTGGATCTTTATTTGGTATGAAGGGTGAGGCGATTCTTAATGTGGGTGATCGCTTCATCAATACACCCACCTCTTACGACAACATCTCCTATGGAAAATTTCAGGGTCAAGGTTCACTTATTCCCTTCTCTCTCACGGTTACCAATTTTGCCGCCACTTATGACCCAACCACGGGTCAGCCCAGCAATTATGTTCTGACGACCCAGATTGCAAATCCCCTTGGTTCAAAGGCGAAACAGGTGATTATTAAAGTTAATAAACCGTGGACATCTGGAAGCACAAAGGTTTATCTGCAAGCAAATGGATATTCACCGGTTGTTACCGTCCGTGACAAGTCGGGAAACATAACCTTTCAAGGTGCTGTGATCTTTCTGCCACAAGATGCCGATCTCAGCTCTTTAGGCGCCATCAAGATTCCTGACATGAACCCTCAGATCGGATTTATCGCATCATTTATTCCAACCGCTGGAAGTAGTGCAGCCCGCGGCATATTCTCGACCTATCCAGAAGTGCTTGACCCCCGACTTGTCTTATCTGCGTGGAAGGGCAATCTGGGACTTGATAACGGCACTCCTCAATCTGTGTACTCACTAAACACTTCAAAGATGACGAAGATTGGCCTCAAAGCTTTAACGCTGGGTAGTACTTACAACTTTGGTGAGGGAAGCATCACATTTGATGGCTGGAAGTCATGGGTCAATCTGCAGATTGTTGATGATCCTGGGAAGATGTATGCGCTCTTCGGTGCGATCTTCGCCATCTTAGGGTTACTGATCTCACTCTTTACACGCCAGCGTCGGATTTGGGTAAAGGTGGGCGAAGGTGTTGAAATTGCGGGTCTAGCCAAGAATGGAATACCTGGGCTTGAAGCAGAACTCACAGCGCTAGCGCGGGCGCTTGAAGAGGCTACGGGAGGCAAAGAGTGACATCTACAAATCTTGCTTACTTTTCTAACGATGCAATTTATGCCTGCCTAGTTATTTTTACGATCGCCTTCTTTGCCCACGCCTTTGAAGTCTCATGGTCCGTTAAGAATGTAGAAAATAACGACAAGACGGAATTTGATTTCACAAAGACTCAACGTGCCGGACGCGTCGGTACTGCAATGATGATCCTTGGTTTTGGAGTTCTCGCAGTCGCAGTTGTTACACGCGGCCTTTCTGCTCACCGAGTGCCATGGGGAAATATGTACGAATTCTCTATTACAGG
>Ga0075019_10001935_pt1 | contig 11803 bp, 10 predicted proteins | sample ColStrG_CSR_2013_FD_71473 | JGI IMG/M metagenome (GOLD analysis project Ga0075019, IMG submission 71473) | Freshwater sediment microbial communities in response to fracking from Pennsylvania, USA - Cold Stream Run_MetaG_CSR_2013 | ecosystem: Environmental > Aquatic > Freshwater > Creek >...
CTGTATGTGCATGGATCTACTAGTTGAAACAGATCTAGACACTCTACATCAGGTGCAGCTTCAGAGAGGGTTGGTGAAGCAGCCAACAGCTTTGCTAGTGGAATCAGGTCTTCTAGATCAGCCGTTACTTGTAGATCATAAAGAGTGTCTTGAGGAAAGAGGGTGCGTTTAGAGATGGGAGCATGAGGTGGTGAGCTTGATGTTGAAACGGATTTAGGCGAGTCTGTCATTGTGTAGCGCTTGTGTGTTCGTTTTGAGATATGGATAGGTACTGTTTTAGATCTTGGCATAAAGATTTATTTATAAGGCAATATATATTTACATGTTTGGTTCCCTGTGTAACAGGGTCTGTGTTTCAGGTACTACGACCTCCTCGATGTGTACATCTAGCGTAACGTTGTGACCGCACATGACACACCCAGAGAATATAAAGTGACCGACCGAGTTGTATCTACAGCTGCTCCCTCTCAAGATTTCAGAAAGGATCCAGTTTACTGTGCCGATCATTAGTGCTACTATTAAGGCAGAGCCTTCATCATTCATATCAAGGTAAACATACATCTTTATTAACAAATGCCCAGATCATATCAAAAGTCTTTTCAAGTTCCTTTACCTTGTGTGGAGTCCTTATAGCTGTGATCTTCCAGTCTGTTTTTATCCCGTGCTTTTCCATGAGCTTGAATGCAGTGAACCTTAGAGACGGAAAGTACTTGCGGTTGAGCTGTTTCTTGATCTTTGGGAATATATCATTCATTAGATCAAAGTCTGCTAGGACAGCCTCGTATGCTTCTGCAGAGAAATGGCAGCGACCCTTGTTGTACTTTGCCATACCGAGTATGGATGGGATCCTGTTGTAGTACTTTGCAAGCTTTAGATGTTTGAGCTTTTTGTGGATCATATCCCATACCTGTTCGCGTGAAACAGCTTCTAGATCAAGCTTGTCCACAAATACATTGCGTTTTATACACAACTTGAATCCACCATAAGTTATCTTTGCAAGTATGCCACGGTTGGTGGCATTGTGTATACTGTCCTGCTTGTTGTTTATCTTTAGTGCACTCAATACTTTGCTTGGTACACGTCCAGAGAATCCACAGATCTGTCCAAGGATAAACCTGAACCTTTCCTTTCTTGAGTACCTGTGGATCTTTTTCAGGTTATCAATCTCACGCTCATAAGAGTAGTCTGTATGGTAGTTGGGCATGCCTTCAACCACAACAAATGGGCCATTGTACCCAAATGTTGTAGGATCACCAAAAGCTATTTGATCTGTAGAGAATACAGCAACACCGTTTTCAATATATAGAGGTTTTGAAGGTAGAATAGTGTGCTCCTCTACAACCACTTCATTCTTGTATTCGTCTGATATATCAATACCTATTTCTGCTAGTAGATCAGCCCAATTGTCCATTACAAAGTAAAGATTTTATTAGTGCTTCTTTGGTTTTCTAACAGCGGGCGGTTTAGTCCTTACAGACTTGTTTGGATCATAATCCATATCCATATTTGTAGAGCTAGGTCTACGATGTACACTAGACATCTTTATCTCTTTACGAGCCTCCTTTCCGATTTTATGTACTGTTTTTTCTAGTGAACCCATTACATCAGGAACCTTTTCTTTTGCCAAAGTGCTGCGACCAGACTTTCCAAGCGATCTAGCAATATGAGGCTTTTTACCAATAGTTGGTGCAAAGATATTCTTTTGCTTATTAAGGGCTGATCTTTCCTGTTCACCTGGTGATTGGTTTGGTCCAATATTCAATGTATCTCCAGATATATAGAATCTACCTTTTTTCTTTTGAACAACACCACCGGTAACAGGCTCTTTAGCAGCATTTTCTTCAGCTTGACGCAGCTCAAAACTAGGTAGATCAGTGTCTACTTCTGCATGTGGTGCCGATACAGTTTCTGCAGCAACAGCACCTATTTGTGGAGTGTAGCGACGACCTGTTACTGAAGGACGTTCGTCATTAGTCAAACCAAGTGTCATAGCTGTTAGACCTTCAGGTTCACTAACTAGACGCCCTTCCATAGCACTCATCTGGTCTGCAAGTTCTACTTCTGAAGGTGTTTCAAACATATCATTTTGAGACATCATTGAGGTATCAGGTTCAGATTTCATTCTAGCTTCAGTGGTTACAATAGATCCAGCACCATAGTCTCTGTATCCATATTCCGGCATCATTGTATTCATGTAAACATCATTCTGAGGTGGTTGCCGGAATCCTGAAAATGTATCCATTGCTCTAATACCAGATTTCTGTCTTTGCAACCGTCCACGTCCAGTAATTGGTTGTATTATAGGATTGTGTATAGATGATTTTACAATTTTGCGCAAGGCGTAATTGCTAGGTGGTAATATACCGATAGGTGTAATAGTAGGCGCCATTGTATTTGGATTCATTACTCGTAGTCCGCGTGGATCTACAGTTCCACCGATAAAGGTGCCACCACCAACTCTAGGATCAGGCTTTCTACGCAGGTTGCGTATATCTCTTGGTGTCTCATGCCAAGGTCCTCTTTGGACTGTTAATCCCCATGCTACAGACATAATTTGGTGTTCACACATTATTTATTTAAATCGGGGTCTAAACTGAACTCTCTGTCGGGCTGCGCCATTAAGATAGTTTTGACGCTCAGTTATTTCAGCAAATTGTCGACCCTGAACTACATCACGGTCATAGACATTATTGTCAATATACTCACCACCGGATACTATAGGAACATCTGTGGGATAACCAAGAGGCCGAACCACATTTGTGATTACTGGACCATTTCCACCAACAGGAACTTGACCTTCACCAAGTGCGTATGGTCCTGGAAGTGGTAGGAAAAGATCACCAGTATGTCGTGCTTCGTAATTTGTAGCAATCTTGTTGTGCCACGAGTAATCTGGTGTCTCACCATCAGTAGGCATTATTGTTCGGTCAACATTTGTAATGTTCTGGTAGTACCAACCATTAGATGTTTTGAAATCGCGTCTACCAAACCAGTTTGTATCAAGTAGTCGAGCAGGTCCACCACCAGAGTCGTAGTTTGTGTGTGATCCGTCAGTTACATTTGATCCAAGACGTTTCTCGTTAGAATGTGAAAATAGTGGATCCCATCTTATCGGCATATTTGGTGTTGAGTGCTTGAACCTAGGCTGCATGTTTACATCACCTACTGAGCCTATTGGACCTGGAGCAATATAATTGTTTAGCCATTGTCGACCAGGAGGCCGGTTTTGTATAATTGCCTCAGTCATAAAGTTTAAACCATACTTTATTTTCTACGTTTACGTGGATTAACTGTTGTTACATTCATGCGTCCTGTTACAGGGTTTCCATCTGTAATATCTGCAGTATGGTCGCGACTGTTTGTAAGGATACCAAGCTTGAGTGAGAATCCAAGACCATTGAGCTGTAGTGGGTAGTTTGTATTTCCCATAGTTAGATAAAAATCAATGATTGGGAAATTGTTCCTGTCATCAAGGTCAAACCACTTTAGTGGATCAGGATCTATTTAGTATACATGTACCCTGCCAAAATATGGTTGAACCGGGATTGCAGTTGACTGGTACTTTAGCCATTTGTGGCCCTTGACCACCTTGTGCAATATTAACAGCACCTACAGGTAGGTAAGTTTTGCAGTCTGAGCCAATTGTCTGTGAGTTTACATACAGGTAGTCGGGTCCTGTTATCTGTATAGAGTTTGGGCTTACAAGTACACCACCAACACCAGATGTTGTAGATCCACCAGGGAATCCAATAAAGAGTCTAGGGTTAACGTTACCAGAGTTTGTTGGTAGTCCAAATGTCAAAGTAAATGCATTTGCACCCGAAGATACGATGGTGAGTTTTCCACTACTAGTTGCATAAGTGACAGTATAAGTGTATGAATTTGCACTAGCAGCAGTCAAGGCAACTTGTAGGGCTGTAACTAGAGAATTGGCATCATAGTTTCCTACAGGAAGTGTAACAGTGGTATTCACCATTCCTACAGACTCTTGAAGTACAAATGTATTGTTGACTCCATTTATGACATAGTAGCTGAATGGTATTTGCACTTCAATTATCTTCATAGCAGCAATGTCATTGAGAGGTAAAAGCAGACGAAAAGTAGGCCAATCGGTTGAAGCATAGTTAGAATTGAAGGTCCCACTATTATCAAGAGAATCAAGCTCAATTTCAAAATATCTGAGAGAGTCATTTAGACCAAAGTTGTTTCCAGACATTTGTGTATATATCATACTTTATTATATTTTGGTAATCTGTATCTATTGGATCAGTTCTACAATTAGCTAGCATATTACCCAAAACATTGTTTTCTCTTAGAACCAGCATGGCATCGTAAAGCACATAAACTTCAATAGCATAACCGGCTTGTTGTGCACCAGAATAGTTTACAAGAAGAGAGATATCTGATTGCTCTTCAGCATTCAATCCAGAGATCTCAATACCATTAGATGTTTCCAAAGAAGTTGACATTGCAAATGCTGTGGATCCAACGTTACCACCAGCAGCACTTGTTGATACGTTGTATGTTGGTACACCAGTAGAGCTCCATTGCTTAATTATAGGATCATAATCAAGCTCACCAATTTGGAAGACCGATGAGGATGGTTGTGCTGATGAAGGTGTAGCACAAGGCATACCCCATCTTAGGGTGTTGTTTGAAGAGGATAGTCTATAGTCTCCAACACAGTTCAAAGCCTTTTGAAGCTCCAAGAATGCTTCAGCTCCACCATTACTTACACCAGTTCCAAAGTTTGATCCACACTGAACAGGTGCAGCGGGGAAGTAGCGTCCACCAATTCTGAATTGATAAGTGTTTAGTGTTCCACCACCAGTGGATGATTCGTATAGCATGGCACCACTATCAGTAGTTTGAATATCTGGTGCACGACGCTGTACAGCGAATATGGCTTTAACAGATCTTGATCTTTCCTGGATCAACAAGTTCATGTTGCTGGAACCAGCAGTTCCAAATGTATATTGATGCCAAGATGAAAACTTGATTGGTACACCACCATCACGAAGTCCCTGTAAAAACAGCTGATCATAGCTGGCATCAAACTCTAGGATTTCGGGAATAAGGTTGACGTTTGATACGGCATATGTTGATGCGGTGCTTAGTACAGGTTGGAAGATACATGACTGTGCTGGAGCTAGAGTTAATTCAAAAGCGAGCTGAGATGCCATCCACTTGGTTGGGATCAGCTTTTCCTGAGTCATCAATCCAAAGGCAAAGTTGATTTGGTAACGTCTGGTACATCCAGCAGCAAAGCCGGAACCAGATGTTTGGGCATTTGGTACTAGACCAATACCGGTGGTAGCTGTACCGTCATATCCCTGAATAATAGCTTGTCTAGTGTTTACAACAGAGTTTCCTGGAACGGATCCGTCACCAAGCACACCAGTAACGGTACCACCAATACCTTCGGCAATTGTAGACTGGTCCATAGTTCCGTTCTGGTTGGTGGATGTCCATTCTGTCAGAGCTCTAACAACAATGTTGTATCCAGGAATATCTTCCAGGGGTGTAGATCCATAAAGTACTCTAGCACGCTGGAAAATGGATTGGATGTTGTTTTGGAAACGGGCCACATCAGTAGCGCCGGGCTTGGATAGAGTCACATCAAATTCAAGAGTAGTGTTTAGGGCATTTACGTATCCTTGAGCTGGGAATTCTACTCTAATGACATTACCAGGTAGAAAGTTTGATCCAGACTTTGGTGGGATCCTTGGAGTAGTTTTTACACACTTGTTTGCTTGGGAAGGGAATGAGTATTGTGCATTAAATGGCACAACAGTCTCCTCTGATGATGGATACCATTTATAATGAGCCGCCATTAGTATCGTAACCACACATTATTGTGTGATATATAATGTATGAGAAAACTAGCACTATCACCATCATATGATAGCTTTAGAAGCAATATAGCGGGGTTTGCTCTATCCACATTTAAAAAGACGGCTGACAAACCAAAGTACACCAACGATGAAAAGCATGCATATAATGCGTCTCAGGCTGCATATGGATCTTATGAGCACTATCAGCAGCTAAAATTGCATGGATACGATATTGACAATGACCTCTCAACCCACAACACAAAAATATACGCTAATGGAGAGAATGCAATTGTTGCCTACAGGGGTACCGTTTCTGATCCTGAGGACCTTTCTGCAGATGTCGCTATTGCTGGTGGTATACACAATATGCATGATGCCTTTTGGACCGCAAAAGCAGTAGGTGAGAGAGCCAGTAAAAAGTACAAAAATGTTCTATATACAGGCCACTCACTAGGTGGAACCAAGGCAATAGAAACCAGCAAGATATATGGAGGTCAAGCGGTGGTTTTCAATCCAGGATCAAGCCCAACAAGAAAGCTGAATGTTGGTAATGCAAAAGTTTACAGGACCAACCAGGATTACATTTCTTACAATACAAACGCAGTCAAGCCTGTAGTTGTTAAAGGATCTCATTCACTTTCAGACTTTGAAAAGGTCTTTGATGAGTCAGCGGAGAAACAATAAAGTGTGTCAAATATGACATGAGTGACCCATTTGCCGCTCCTTATAAAACTAATGATGGTCTACCACTAACTGCAACTATACCGGTTGAGGATGCAAATACGTTTTATGCTGGACCGATAGAAGGCAGTCCACAACAACCAACATTCAGAAAGATAATGGCTGCAGATCTACCAGGAGGGACACCTATATTTGGCGGTTTTAGTGTTAATGGGGCCATGTATGCAAACAGCACAGACACTATTGCCAGTACATTACCTGGAGCTCAATATACTTCTCTAGTATCAAATGGTACATCAACAGCACCAACATTTCAACCAATATCACTAGATCAACCTGCAGGATTATCAGGCATACTTGGACAAGCGCAGGGTGGAACTGGAACAAACACAAGTACAGCTAAAACAGTATTTGCTGGACCTGTATCAGGAGCAAACATGCTACCAACATTTAGAACTCTTCAACAGACTGATTTACCAACTATAAACTTGAGCACATCAGGTGCAGTATCCAGCCAGCTACCTCTTGCTAATGGTGGTACAGCTGTAGATGCTACCAATATCACACAGTCATACTTTTTCTGTGGCCCTGAAAATGTACCTTTTATATCAAACCCAGGCCCCGCAACATTTAGGGCCATCACTATCAATGATGTAAAGGACATTGCTAGCGAAATAGGTCTAGAAATGGATTCAGCAGCAGCAGACTATATAGTAGCCAAAGTGAATGCTAGTGCCAGTGCAGACAATATCGCATTTAGAATGTCGGCAACTGGAGCAGCGACTATTGCTTCAACTATGGGGGTTGCTGGAGCATCTACTATTGCTGGTAATATACCTAGTACAGGTGCTGATGAGATTGCAGGAGTAATGACTAGTACTGGCGCCAACTCTATAGCAGGCAAAATAACATCTGTTGGTGCCGATGCTATTGCTGAAACTATGGCTGGAACTGGTGCCAATATAATAGCTGGAAACATTACATCTGTAGGTGCTGATGCTATTGCTGAAACAATGGGCCAACCGGGCGCTGATATAATTGGTAACAATATGAGCACCATCGGTGCCGAGCATATAGCCACAACTATGGGTACTGTTGGTGCAGATATAATTGGAGCCAATCTTACCCCACCATACGAAACTACTGTTACAGATGTAACAACTCTACAAACCGATGTGACGGCTTTACAGGCCGATGTAACAACTTTGCAGGGGGATGTTACAGCTCTAGATGCTGATGTTGTATCTCTAGATACTTCTGTTGCAGGTCTGACTACAACTGTTGGAGGTCTAACTACTTCTGTTGCAGGTCTAACTACATCTGTTGGAGTCATTGAAGGTGAAATAGTCAGTATAAATGCAAACCTTACTATCTTAAATGCATTTCAAGTAACCACTCAGGCAGACCTTATTGACATTTACGGCCAGCTCGGTGACCAGACTGGGTCAGGCAAGATTGTAAAACAACGTGCACCAACTATAACTGATTCTTTGCTTGTAACTAATGATTCACTACTTGGTGGTATTCCTCCAACCATAAATATATATCCACAGTCTGGTACAGCCTATGATGGATATGAATCTCATCTTTATATGGCCAACAATACAAGTGTAAACTATCCCTCAAGTATTAATGTTACAATGGGTATTGGTGGTAACTCTTCTGGTAGTAGGTACCGCCAAAAATTTTTCGTACTGGCTCCACAAATGTATATTGACGCACCTGTTACTATTACTACACCTCTAGGTATTAGTAGTGGTGGTACAGGTCTCACGTCTACCTCACAGAGCTATACTATAGTTGGACCTGTTTCAGGTAGTGGAGCACCAACATGGCGCCAGCTCACCTATGCAGATATTTCGGGTGGATCTTCACCCAGCTTTTCTGGGTTGACTGCTAATGGTGTGATTTATGCAGTAAACTCTACAAGTGTTGCATCCACTACAGCCGGTAGCCAGTACCAATCAATGATTGCCAATTCTTCGGGTGCACCCACTTTCCAGGCGCTGGCTCTTAACCAAAGTGCTGCAGTTAGTGGTACACTACCAGTTGCTAATGGTGGTACTGGAGTAACAACTAGTACTGGTACTGGATCTAATGTTCTAAGTGCTTCTCCCACACTTACCGGTACAGTTACTGTCACAGGTGGTGCTAGTACAGCATTAGCAATTACAAGCACAAACTCAACTGATCCTGTGAATATAACAAATACAAACACCGCAGGTCCCGCTTCCATATCATTCACAAACGATACCGGCAAAACATTTGATATAGGAGTTTATGGGTCCACAATGACTAATGGTGGTCAACCATTTATAAATCTTGTAAACCCTCTTCATATCTACAATTTCACAGCCAACAATGTCATGTTTGTACAAAATACAGGTACAGTATCGGCTGCGGCTGGAGCGTGTGTATACCAGAACAACTCGACACAGACACTAACTATTGGGGTTGGTTCTACCGGCCACTCAACATTTCCTAGTCAAGCATTTATAACTACTAGTACTGGATCCGTTCAGATGCCAATAACCATAAATGCTACAGCTTTGGCTCTAACAACCGCATTACCTGTAACAAGTGGTGGTACTGGAGTAACAACTAGTACTGGTACTGGATCTAATGTTCTAAGTGCTTCACCCACATTTACAGGCACTATAGCTGCGGCAGCATTGACTCTAAGTACAACTCTAGCTATTACTAGTGGCGGAACTGGATTGGTATCCACATCGCAGAGTTTTGCTTTTATTGGCCCCACTAGTGGTGCGGGTGCACCCACCTGGAGACTGCTTGTTGCTGGAGATATACCAACTATAAGTTTAACTAGTGGTGTTAGTGGTACACTACCAGTTGCTAATGGTGGTACTGGAGTAACAACTAGTACTGGTACTGGATCTAATGTTCTAAGTGCATCTCCAACTCTGACAGGCAATCTAACGGTTTCTGGTGGTGCTGGTACAGCTTTAACCCTGACAAATTCATCTGGATATACAGCTTCTTTGACATCATCATCAACCAGCTCCGACGTTCAATATATTACAAACTCTGCCACTACCGGTATAGCAACAACCCGGTATATAAACAATGGCGGTACTAATGGTCTGGTTGTTGGTGTTGGTGGAGCTACCAATGCTACATACCCAAACCAAGCATACCTAGAACCACAAGGTACAAATGGTTTGGTTATAAAATCTTATCTTTCACTCGGAAACTCACCTACAAATAATCCTGGAAACTGTCTAACCATAAACAACACTAGTGGCAACAATGCTATAAGTGTTACTTGCAATAATTCAGCGACATATAACAGTATAAAGTTTTTCAATGACACAAGCGCTGTTGCCGAGTTTGGTATTGGTGGATCTACAGTATTTGTAACACAAGACAGAAACAATGCATTTATATCAGCAAATTTACTATCTGTAAACTGTGGCGCAACATTTACAGGTGCAATCTCTGTACCTTCACTAACAAGTACAGCCGCTATACCTGTTACAAGTGGGGGTACAGGCGTTACAACTAGTACAGGCACTGGATCTGTAGTACTAAGTGCATCTCCAACTCTGACTGGTAGCGAAACAATAACCACAACTACTAATGTTGCATCATTATCAATAAGTAGTAATGCTACTGTAGATACTATACAAGTATCAAGTTCAAATACAGCATCACAAGCATCGCTAAAGCTTACAAATAATTTAGGAAACTCGTCATACTTTATACAAGGTGGATCCACTAATGCCGCACCATATACAGATCAGACAGTGATAGTACCTTCTGCAAAAGGTCTGGTTATAAAATCACATGTGTCACTTGGTGATTCACCATCCGGTAACCCTACCAACTGTTTATCTATAAACAATACAGGCAGTAGTAACTCCATAAATGTTACCTGCAACAACGCAAACACATACAATAGTATACAGTTTTATAATGATACCTCAAGTCTAGCAGAATTTGGTGTTGGTGGATCTACTGTGGGTGCAACCCAAGATAGAAACAGAGCCTTTATATCAGCAAATTCGCTTGTTATAAATTGTCCACTTATACAAAGCTCTAGTCTTATGACTGTATATACAAACTTTAGTAGCGTTGGTGGTTTTGCTGGTGGATACCAAAATAGTCTTTTTACAGGCTCAACTCAGACTAATTATGGATCTTTAACACCGATTACATCTGGTACTGGTGCTAGACAGATGCCTGTTAGTGGTATTTACACGTTCAGTTACAGTTGGGTTGGTGGCAACACAAACAATCTTGTATTCTTTATATCCAAAAATGGCGTTGCTTACGACCCAGGAAATGCTGCAACCTCACCAGATCTTTTGGGTTTTAGTTGGCAGCAAATTGGTACAATTACTGCTACGGTATACATGAATACAACTGATACGATTGCTTTTCAACAGTACTCACCAAACACAACGCTGTACCCATACGGTGGTTTTGGTGAAAACCAGTGTCGTATGACTTTGGTAATGCAGACATCTTAATATTGTGTGTTTCTTAAATAAAGATGGTTGCAAGACTCTATACTGCTGATTTACTAAGTGAAGGAAAACCTGTTGAAAAAAGTGTGCAAAAACCTAAACGCACCAAGAAGACCAAAGAGGTTGAAGAAGAAATAAAGACTGTTGAAGAACCTACACCAGTTGAACAAGTCCAAGATACACCTACAGAAGTAGCAGCAGTTCCAGTAAAAGAAAAGAAACCACGAACTGAGAAACAGATTGCAGCTCTAGAGCGCGCCAAAGAGGCTCGAAGACTCAAGAAGGAACAGAAAGATGCTGAGATGGCTGAGCTCAAGTCCAAGGCTGAAGAAGCCGATCGTATCAATCAGGAAAAGGAAGAGGCTAAAAGAGCTAAACGTGAAGCTGCCAAGGAAAAGAGAAAGCTGGCTAAACTGGAATCTGGATCTGTGGATATGGAGAGACAGGATAAACCCAAGCGACAAAAAGCACCAAAGGATGAAAATGCTCCACCAGCCTGGTTCAAGTCGGCTATCTCTGAACTAAAGAACGAGGTTGCTGGCGACAGGACCAAGAAACAGCTGCGAGAAGAGATCAAGGAGGAAGTAGCAAAGAAGTGGAAAGATCCGCTGGTTAGAGGTAGACTCACAGATATACAAAACTCTACGGCCCACAAGATGTATAGTGCAATCTTCCCTGGCAGGAGGTTGGGATAATAAAGTATGATGATCATGATATGGAGCGTTTAGGTTCAGGTCAGAGATTTAGCAAACTAGTAAAGCAGCTCACCCATAAACACGCCAGCAACCCTGAGGCACTAGC
>Ga0075019_10001937_pt1 | contig 11801 bp, 11 predicted proteins | sample ColStrG_CSR_2013_FD_71473 | JGI IMG/M metagenome (GOLD analysis project Ga0075019, IMG submission 71473) | Freshwater sediment microbial communities in response to fracking from Pennsylvania, USA - Cold Stream Run_MetaG_CSR_2013 | ecosystem: Environmental > Aquatic > Freshwater > Creek >...
CGCCACCCCCGCCCCCGAGCGACTGTAGATGATCAATGAGGGCGAATCCAGGTTCTCGATGTACTTCGGCTCAAATCCGCCTTTTTTCCGGCAAAACTCCAAGACATCGTTTTTCAAGTCCGGTGCATAGGTCGCCGTCGGCAACAAGAGCGTCTCATGCGCCAGATCCCGGACCGAAAGGTTCCTGGCCCGGGCCAATCGGTGTCCCGGCGAGAGCATGGCCTTCAAGCCCCCGCGCAAAAGCAGTCGGGAGTCAAAGCTCCGGTCGGGTTTGCGGTAAACTCCCAGATAGAGGTCGCAGGAGGCGCGTTTGATCTCCTCGACTTGCAGTTTCAAATCCTGAATCTCCAGCCGCACTTCCACGCCGGGGATTTTTTTGCGGAACCGCTCCAGGGCCTTGGGCAGAATTTCAAAGACGGTGGGCGCCAGGAATCCGACGGTGATTTCACCCGCCTGTCCCTGCGCGGTCTGCCGCACGGCGCGCACCGCCTTCTCCAGCCGCTCCATGACCTGCCGGGCCTCTTCCACAAAACGCTGGCCCGCCGGTGTCAGTTGCACGCTGCGCCGGTTGCGCAAAAAGAGCCTCACCCCCAGTTCCTCCTCCAACTGCTGGATCGTCAACGTCACGGGCGGCTGCGTCAGATGCAGCTTTTGCGCGGCCCGCGAAAAACTCAGTTCCTCGGCCACGGCCATCATGCAACGCAAATGCCTCAACTCCATTCCTGTGATATATCAAAACTATGACTGAATATAAATGTTATATTTTACATGTATCGAAGGAACCCTAGCTTGAAACCTGTGAAAGAGAAATTCCAGCATCTGCTCGCCACCCTGCGCTGGATACGGCAGGATCGCCGCCGCACCCTTCTTTTCGGCCTCGGCGCCACCGTGACCCTGGTCCTTTTCCTCAGCCTGGTTCTGCTCTGGAATTATTACAAAAATTCCCGCCTCGATATCTACGGCAATGTGGACATCCGCGAGGTCAATCTCGGCTTCCGCGTCAGCGGCCGCATTTCCGAGGTGCGGCGCGATGAAGGCGATCACGTCCAGACCGGCGAAATCATCGCCCGGCTCGACACCGCTCCCTACCAGCATCAGTTGGAACAGGCCGCGGCCGAAACCGCCGTCAGTCAGGCCACCCTCAAAAACGCCGAAATCATTCTCGAACGCAACAAGCAATTGGTCGATAGCGGCGGCATTTCCAAGCAGAACCTGGACGACGCCCTGGCCGCGCGTGACCAGGCCGCCGCCAATCTCGCCCTGTCCCAGGCCCGCCTGGCCGAGGCCCAGACCAACCTCAGTGACACCGGCATCGTCAGCCCCTCCGACGGCGTGGTCATCACCCGCGCCCAGGAAGTCGGCGCCATCGTGCAGGCCGGCACCACGGTATTGACCGTCTCCTTGGAAAAACCCGTCTGGGTTCGCGCTTACATTGATGAACCCGATCTGGGCAAAGTCGCCCCGGGCCTCCCCGTGGAAATCCTCACCGACAGCCGGCCCGGCAAACCCTACCACGGCCAGGTCGGTTATATCTCGCCCCAGGCCGAGTTCACCCCCAAAGCCGTCGAAACCACCGAGCTCCGCTCCTCCCTGGTGTACCGGATCCGTGTGGTGGTGACCGACGCCGATGCCGCCTTGCGCCAGGGCATGCCGGCCACGGTGCGGATTCATCTCAAATAATCCGGGCCATGCACGAAGCCGTGGTCCAGTTGGAGCAGGTCGGCAAGGTTTTTCCGGGAAACACCCATCCGGCACTGGAATTGGTTTCCGCGAACATTGCCTCCGGCAAAATCACCGGCCTGGTCGGGCCCGACGGCGCGGGAAAAACCACACTCATGCGCCTCATGGCCGGCCTCATGGAAGTCAGTTCCGGCCGCATCCGCGTCAACCAGCTCGATCCCATCCGCCAGGGCTGGAAGCTGCGCGAGTTCACCGGTTACATGCCGCAAAAGTTCGGACTCTACGAGGATCTCAGCGTCATTGAAAACCTCAACCTCCACGCCGCCCTGCGCAACGTCACCGGTCAGGACCGCAGCGACACCTTTGAACGTCTCCTGAATTTCACCGATCTGGCCCGCTTCACCAGCCGTCTGGCCGGAAAACTCTCCGGCGGCATGAAACAAAAACTCGGCCTGGCCTGCGCCCTGCTCGGCCATCCCCGCCTGCTCCTGCTCGACGAACCCGGCGTGGGCGTCGATCCCATCTCCCGCCGCGAACTCTGGAAAATGGTCCAGAACCTCGCCCACGAAGGCATCGCCGTGGTCTGGAGCACCGCCTATCTCGACGAAGCCGAGCTTTGTGACGAGGTTCTGCTTCTCAGCGAGGGGTTTCTGCTCTTTACCGGACCTCCGCAAAAACTCACCGCCCAGGTGGAATCGCGCTGTTTCCAGATCCGCAACATCAGCGGCAACCGCCGGCAATTGCTCGTGCGCACCCTGCGCCGGCCCGAAGTTCTCGACGGCGTGATTCAAGGGCACAGCGTCCGCGTCGTGCTGCACAACCATAAACCCAGACCCAGCCTGCAGGCTCTGGAGGCCGGACCCGGTGCCGAATGGGCTCCCGTCAAACCCCGCTTTGAGGACGCCTTCATCGACCTGCTCGGGGGCGGGCCCGGGGGCGACTCCGCCCTGGCTGCCCATCTCCAACCCATCGCGCAGGACGACCAGCCGGTAATTGAGGCCGTCAACTTGACGAAAAAATTCGGTGATTTCGCGGCCACCAGCGACGTCACCTTCAGCGTCAAACGCGGTGAGATCTACGGCCTGCTCGGGCCCAACGGGGCGGGCAAATCGACCACCTTCAAAATGATGTGCGGCCTGCTCGTACCCACCTCGGGCAGCGCCCACGTCATGGGCATCGATTTGAAGACCAGCGCCCGCGAAGCCCGGCAGCGGCTGGGTTACATGGCGCAGAAATTTTCCCTCTACGGCGTGCTGACGGTGCGCCAGAACCTGCTCTTTTTTTCCGGTGCCTACGGCCTGCGCGATGCGGCACAAAAGGAAGCGGTGGATGACATGATCCAGATTTTTCACCTGGCCCCGTTTCTGGACAGCAAAACCGAATCCCTGCCGCTGGGGTTCAAACAGCGTCTGGCCCTGGCCTGCGCCGTCATGCACAAGCCCGACATCCTCTTCCTTGACGAACCCACTTCCGGTGTCGATCCCGTCACCCGCCGCGAGTTCTGGACCCACATCAACGGCATTGTGGAAAAGGGCGTCACCATCATGGTCACGACGCATTTCATGGATGAAGCCGAATACTGCGACCGGGTGGGTCTGGTTTTCCGCAGCCAGCTCATCGCCGCCGGCACGCCGGACGATCTGAAACACATGGTCGCCACCCCGGAGAATCCCGACCCCACCATGGAGGACGCCTTTGTCGGCCTCGTCACCGGACACGAAGAATGAACGAATTTTTCGCCTCCATTTCCTGGCACCGGCTCAAGGCTCTTTGTTACAAGGAGACCCTGCAGATCCTGCGCGACCCGAGCAGCAACATCATCGCCTTCATCCTGCCCGTGGTCATGCTTTTCATTTTCGGTTACGCCATCAATCTCGACTCCAACGCCATCAAGGTCGGTCTGCTCATGGAGGATACCAGCCCGGAGGCGCGCCAGTTTGCCGACAGCCTCTTTGGCTCAAAATACATGAGGATCTGCAGTTCTCCCAACCGCCGCGATCTGGAACAGCGCCTGACCAACGGGCGCATCCGCGGCTTCATCATCGTGCCGCAGGATTTTTCAGAAAAATTGCAAAGGCCCGGCAGCATCGCGCCCATCCAGGTTGTGACCGATGGCGCCGAGCCCAACATCGCCCGCTTTGTGGAAAACTACGCCCGCGGCGCCTGGCTGCACTGGCAGATGCAACGCGCCCTCGCGCGGGGCGAGAACGCCAGCCCTCGCATCGACCTGCAACCGCGTTTCTGGTTCAATCCCTCGGCGGAAAGTCGCAATTACCTGATCCCCGGCTCCATCACCATCATCATGACCGTCATCGGCGCCCTCCTCACCTCGCTGGTGGTGGCGCGCGAATGGGAGCGCGGCACCATGGAGGCCCTGCTGGCCACCCCCATCACCCGGGCCGAACTGCTCCTGAGCAAATTGATCCCCTATTACGGTCTCGGCATCATTTCCCTGCTCATCTGCGTGGCCATCGCCGTGTTTGTACTGGGCGTGCCCTTTCGCGGTTCCATCTTCATGCTGCTGGTGGTCTCGACTTTTTTTCTGCTCAGCACTCTCGGACTGGGCCTGTTCCTCTCCACCACCATCCGCAACCAGTTCAACGCCGCCCAGGCCGCTCTCAACGCCGCCTTTCTCCCCGCCCTCATGCTTTCCGGCTTTATTTATGAAATCCGCAGCATGCCCCTGCCCATCCGTCTGCTGACCCGTTTGATGCCCGTGAGCTATTTCGTCACCGCCCTGCAAACCCTTTTCCAGGCCGGCGACCTCTGGGGCATACTCATTCCCAACACGCTATTCCTCGTCCTCGCCTCGGCATTCTTTTTGTTCCTCACCGCCCGGGCCACCCGCCGGAGGCTCGATTGAAGGATCTTTTTTACCGCACCTGGGCCCTGATCATCAAGGAGCTGCAGACTCTCCTGAACGACCCGCAGGGACGCCGCATTCTCATCCTGCCGGTACTGCTGCAATTGCTGCTCTTCCCCTTCGCCGTCACGCTGGATGTAAAAAACAACACCATCGCCGTGCTCAATCAGGATTCCGGATCCGTTTCCACGGAACTGATGCAGCGTTTTTCCCAGGCCGAAGCCTTCACCCACTTCATCGAACTGCACAACGAGGCCGAAATGCGCCGCACCATCGAAAATCAGAACGCCCTGGTGGTGGTTTATTTTCCGTCCAACTTCTCCCGCCAGTTCAAAAGTGGACGCCCCGCCCCCCTGCAGGTCATTCTCGACGGACGCCGCTCCAACAGCGGCCAGATCGTCTTCGGTTACATCCAGGAAATGGTGCAGCAATACACCGACGAACAAAACACCGCCGCCGGACGTCCGCCCCTCTCGCAACTGATCGTGCGCCACTGGTTCAATCCCAACCTCGATTACAAATACTTCATCCTGCCCTCGCTGGTGGCCATCATCACCACCATCAGCGCGCTGGTTGTGACCGCCTTGTCCGTGGCCCGCGAACGCGAACACGGCACCTTCGACCAGTTGCTGGTCTCGCCGCTCACACCGGAAATGATCATGATCGGCAAGGCCGTGCCCGCCCAGATTGTCGGTGCCGTCCAGGCCACCATCATCCTCACCGCCGCGATTTTCGTGTACCGCATCCCCTTTGAGGGATCCTTGATCCTGCTCTACACGGGCATGTTTTTTTACACCCTGTCCCTGGTCGGATTCGGACTGTTGATCTCCTCCCTCTGCTCCACCCAGCAGCAGGCTTTCCTGGGCGTGTTTTGTTTCATGATGCCGGGAACCCTGCTCTCGGGATACACCTCGCCCATCGACAACATGCCGGGCTGGCTGCAGGCCCTCACCTGGCTCAACCCCCTGCGGCATTACATCATCATTGTGAAAAGCATCTTCCTCAAGGACGCCTCGGCCGGTTTCGTCTGGTTGAACATCCTGCCTCTCATCGCCATCGCCGCCCTCACTCTCACCCTGGCCATCTGGATCTTCCGCAGAAGGATCGGCTGATGAAATGACACGGAGAGAAGGCGGAAGTGGGAATTCAGAAAGCGACCATTTTAACGCCAAGGCGCCAAGATTTTAAATAGGCAGGAGTACGCTCAAATTGAGCAGAGGGTGCTGAATCCAGTTTTCCAAGTCTTGTATCTACCTAAAAAACATTCCCCTTCGTGCCTCCGCATCTTCGTGGTTCAATCCCGTCTTTTCTTGGCGTCCTGGAGTCTTGGCGGTTCATTTCCACTTCTGAATTGTGATTTCATCCTTCGCTCCTCTCTCCGTGGTCTTTATGTTAAAGTCGCTTTTCAATTCGTGACTTTTGGGCTTTCCGTCTTCACAGGACACAGCTATGTTGTGGTTGTGGATGCGAAGACCCATATTTTAATCGAGCGTGCCGCCAGCGAACTCAAGTCTGCCGGCGCACGGGAAATCTACGTCTTTGGATCCACAGTCAGAGGAACAAACGGCGCTGCTTCCGATCTTGATCTGGCCGTTTCCGGTCTGCCGCCATCTGTATTTTACCGCATGGGCGCACGGGTCAGTGATTTGGTCGGCCATTCGGTGGATTTGATTGATCTGGACAGCAACACGCCATTCGCCCGCCATCTCCGTGTTGAAAATGAACTCGTCCGGGTGGGATAAATTCCGCAAACAGCAGGCCACCGAACGCGAACAGTTGCAGCGTTTGCTGTCTGGAATGAACGAACTCATCGCCCAGTGCCGCACCACGATCCCGACGGAAGTAGGACTATCAGCGCTGGCTGCCACGCTCCATTCCTTCTACACGGGTGTGGAAAAATTTTTAAACGCGCGTCCATGGAGTTGGATGGCGAACCGGTGAGCGGCGATGGCTGGCATCGTGAACTCTTGCGGCGCATGAAAACGTCAACGCTACAGCGTCCGGCCTTGCTCTCGGAAGAACTGCACGACTCTCTGAATGAATATTTGCGTTTCCGTCATGTATTTCGCAACGCTTATTCCTTTGACCTGGACTGGCAGAAAATGTCTCCGCTGGTGCTGCGCCTGCCGGAAACATTCAAACGACTGGAAAAGGCACTGGATGACTTTCTGAAATAAACCCCTGTTCCGTTCAGCTTTTCAAAATTTCAGGTTAAACCGCCAAGGCACAAAGAGAACACCGAGAAAGGCAGAAGTAAGAATTTGGAATTTTGAAATTGGAAACAAGGCGCAGAATTTTTTCAGATTTCTGAATTCTGATTTCATCCTTCACTTCTCTCTCCGTGATCTTTTTGTTGACACTGCTTAACCACGAAGACACTGAATCCCTTTTTTCCAAGTCTTGTATCTGCCTAAAAAACATTCCCCTTCGTGCCTCCGCGTCTTCGTGGTTCAATCCCGTCTTTTCTTGGCGTCCTGGAGTCTTGGCGGTTCATTTCCCTTGGCAAAGAGAGCACGGAGAAGCAAGAGAAGCCAGCGCGCGGCGACATCTCAAGAGCTTTACAGGTCCCGGACCGACGCAGTATTCACCTTGCCCAAATTCGTGTGCAAACCCTACACTGGGAGTGCAGACTCCAGCACATGAAGGCCCCCGTAAAAACAACCCCTGAACATGTTTGCGCCCGTCTCAAAGCGAGCCATGTCTCCGGCTTTTTTACCGTTGCTTCCTCCCTGCTCGTACTTCTGGCATCGGCACCTCCCCTTTGCGCCAGTGTCCTTGACTGGGATAATGTTACTTGGGCTGCCGGCTCCCTGACCAATTCCTACAATGTCATCGGCAGTGCGGCCAACGACATCACCATTACCATCACCCCGATCGGCAACATCACCTAGCAGAACGGCACTGCTGTGGGTGTGACCGGCAACGCGCCTTTCACCAGTGTCGGCAACGGCAATGCCGGCCCCGGCAGCGGCGGTCTCGCTCCCAATGCCAACGGAACCGCAGACCAGCTCTTATCCCTCTGGATGAATAGCAACGGCAATGCCACAGCGTACATTCAGGTCACGGTCTCGTTCATCGGCGACCTGGCCAAGGGGGTCAACGCCACATCCTTTGCCCTGCATGACATAGACCAAGGCTCCTATACCGACGAAATACGGAGCATCACAGCCCTGAATGGGGCCACCGTGGTGAATCCAAGCTCCGTGACCAATACCGGAAGCACCTCCGATACCATCACCGGCAGTGGAGCCACTTACAAAATTGACGGCAGCGGAAATTCTGACAACAACAGTTCGCAAGGCGATGCCGTGATCACCTTTTCCAGCACCATCACCCAATTCTCCTTTATTTACGGAAATCCTGTCGGATTGACAGGAATCAACAGCGCCCAGCACGTGCAACTGGGCGATATCAATTTCACCAGCGCACTTCCAGAGGTCGGTCCCGGCATCTGCTGCCTGCTCACCTGCACCGCCGCCCTTTGCCTTGCCCCCTTGCGCAGGAGGCCTAAAAGCCTATCCGAATAATCCCCATGCCCCGCAGTCTCAGGTGTTCTGAATGAACGTCTGCCTCAAATGCCTATGGGCCTACAATTCCTGCCAGCCGATCACTTTGTCGCCGTCGAAAAAGATGACCAGGGAATCGCGCATCCGGCTCTGCGTTACCGGATAGTATTCAGGAGAAACGATGGTTCTGCCATCGCGACAGACAAAGCCGGTGTAACGCCAGGCCGGCATGGTGTAAAGTTCGATGGTGCCGTAAACCCAACTTTCCACCTGCTTGCCCTTCCAGACTCCCTTGCGCTTGCGCAGAGGTTCGCCCAAGGCGATGTACACACCATCATGCGTCAAGCCTTCCACAATACGACCCTTCAAGACCGCTTTTTGCTGGTCCGCCGAAAGCGCCCCGAAGGACTCCGAACGTTCCTTGCGGCGGGTTTCCGTCGTGGAGCAGGCGGCCAGAACGGCCCCCATCAGCACGAGCAAACTCCAGCGGGTGATCCTGTGAAATTTCATGGCCTGCAGGGCAAGATACACCGAACCCAGACAAATTCAAGGCTTGGATGCGGCGGGGGGGGCCTCCGTCGCAGGCACCGTCTGACCGGGCACCGTGCCCACCGCCTCGGCTTTGTCGGGTTCCACCAGCGCATCCTTGTCCCCCGACTCATAACGCCGCTGTAATTCGCGGTCGATCTGGAGCAGCTTGCGGTGATACAGGTCGGCCGTTTCATCCTTGAGGGTGCCGAGCTTCCGGCGATTGGTCAGCGTCTCCGGCTCGCCCCCGTAATACGAAAGCTCATGTTGCAGACCGGCACGTTTTTCCAGAAGTTCGCTGGTACTAAAATAGGTGATGCCCTCGATCGGGTCCGGATTCGGCTTCAACTGGGCACAGCCCGTCAACGCCACCGTCAGACCGGAAAGAAGCCATAAAATGCGCATCCGCCTATTACCCCCTGCCGGGGCTCCCCGCGCAAGCAGAAAGAACTGTTCAACCCACGATCCTCCATGCCAATCTGTGCCGCATGACCGAGGAATTCAGAGAGAAAAAGAATCTGCTGAAGCATCTCATTTCCTATCCCGCCCTGGCCCCGCTGGCCATCGGCCTGCTCATCTACGGTCTTTGCCTCACGTCCCTGGTTCAGCGCGTGGAAAATCTGACCCTCGATCAGCGCACCCTTTTCCGCGCCAAAACCCAGGCGCCCCCCGATCCGCGGATTTTTTTCGTGGCCATCGATGACACGACCCTGGCCAAAACCGGACAATGGCCCATCGACCGCAAGGTATATGCCGATTTCATGAACATCATCGGCAAAGCCAAACCCGCCCTTTTTTGTTATGATGTTTTTTACGATCAACCGAGAGGCGAGGAGTCGGACAATGCCTTTGCCCAGGCCATGACCGATGTCGGCATCCCTGTTTTAACAGCCGCTGCGCTCACCAACGGGGATGATGAATACACCGTGCCCAAGGATTTTGACAATCACTGGCCCGCCCCAAGCTCCTTGTCCCGCGACCCGCGCGCCCAGCGTGATCACATGATCCTGCCCAACGCCAGATTCCGGCCCCACTGCGACTCCGCCCTGGCCGAATGCCCCAAGGACGATTTCGGTGTCACCCGCAAAATCCCGCTCTATGCCGTGGCCAACGGACAGTTGATTCCCACCATCGGCCTCGCTTCGCTTCTCAAATACTGGAAGATCACCCCCGACCAAATCCGCATCGTTCCCGGGGAGGCGTTCTATATCGATTCCCCCATCGTCAAACGCCGCGTTCCCATCGACAGCAATGGTTTTTACACCATCAACTTCCGTTACGACATCATCTCCGATCCCAAAAATCCCTACTCCCAACTCCCCTCCTTCAGCGGCGCCTCCTTGATCGCTCTCCTGACCGGTTATTATAATAAATTGGTGGAAAACAAGGAAGTGCCGGATCTGCCGGAGGTGCGGGACAAAATCATGATCATCGGCACCACGGCCACTTCAGCCACCGACCTGGGACCGACTGCCTTCCAGCCTGAAAGCCCGCGCCCCTACACCCACCTCAATGTTATTGATAACATTTTAAAAGAAGACTATTTGCACGAAGTCCCCCCCCTCTGGGTCTGGGCGGCCTATGTCCTGCTCGGCTACCTCAGCCTCTGGCCGCTCAGCCGCCTCAACTTCTGGCTCGGCATCCTCCTGCCCCTGCTCCTCACCGGCGCCTATGTCTGGGTCGCCTTCCAGCTCTTCAATTCCCAAAACATTGTTCTGCCGGTGTTCGGGCCTTCCCTCGCCTTCCTGCTCCTGCACATCGGCTCGGTCGGAAACCAGGTTCTCTCCGAACGGGCCGCGCGCGAGCACCTGCGCCGCACCTTTTCCGCCTATGTCTCCCCCGGCATTCTGAAAAACATCTACCAGAATCCCGACAGCCTCCAGCTCGGCGGCGCGCACAAGGATGTCACGATTCTTTTCACCGATCTGCGCAATTTCACCAGCATGACCGAGGCCATGGATTCCATCGAACTGGTCCGGCAGTTGAACGAATACTTCACGGAAATGGTGGCCGGCATCAACCATTACAACGGCACCCTGCACAAATACATCGGCGACGCCATCATGGCCGTCTGGGGGGATGTCACCAATGAAGGCCCGGTGGTGGAGGCCGGCCAGTGCCTGCGCAGCGCCTTGGAAATGCGCGGCGCCCTCGAAGTGCTCAACCAACGTTGGGTGGGCGAAAACCGCCCCGAATTCCACATGGGCGTGGGCATCAACCACGGCCATGTCGTGGTCGGCAACATCGGCGCCCCGCAGCGCATGGAGTTCACCGTCATCGGCGACGCCGTCAACCTCGCCTCGCGCCTCGAGGGTTTGAACAAACACTTCGGCACCTGCATCATCATCGGCGAATCGGTTTACAACCTCACCCACGAACGCTTCCTCTTCCGTCCCCTGGCCCGCGTGCAGGTGGTGGGCAAGAGCCAGCCGGTGCAGATTTACGAGGTGCTTTGCGAAATCGGCCAGGAAACCCTCTGCCCTTATCCCCTGGAATGGTTGAAACTCTACCAGGAGGCCTACCACCGCTTCCTCGAACAACGTTTCGACGCCGCCACGCGGCTTTTTGAAGCCTGCCTGAACGATCAGCCCGGGGACAAGACCAGCGCCATGCTGCTGGAACTCTCGCGCCGCTTCCAACAGGAACCGCCGCCGGAAGACTGGGACGGCTCCATCCAGTTCAGCAGCAAATGAGACACCCGCCCCGGCAGTTCTACTCTTGTAGTCTGTTCCGGCCTCCTCTAACCTGAGCCTTGCAGGGGCTTGCAACCTGATCCGGCGGAACAGGAAGGCCGGACCGGACCGCGTCTTTCCCGGCAACCGGTTTGGTTTGGACGGAATTTAAAATTGATAAACAGTTTTTTGTGTCGCTATGGGTGCCATTTTGGTTTTGGAAGACAGCCAGGTTCTGCTGAGCAAACTCAGCAATGAACTGAAAAAACAGTTCCCGGAACTGCAGACCCTTCCCGCGCGCACCATCGCCGAAGCCCAGCTTTTATTGAATGAATTTGAAATCGGAGTCTTCCTTCTCGATGTCTGCCTGCCCGATGGCAGCGGCATTGATTTTTTGTGCGATGTCCGAACCATCAGCCCCGATTCCGTGGCCATCATCATGAGCGCCCAGCAGATTCCAGAGTTCCGCGAGCAGGCCGAATCCCTCGGGGTCATCCGTTTTTTTCAGAAACCGGTCGATACCCAGACTCTTTTCAAAGTCATCCACAAGGC
>Ga0075019_10001938_pt1 | contig 11797 bp, 13 predicted proteins | sample ColStrG_CSR_2013_FD_71473 | JGI IMG/M metagenome (GOLD analysis project Ga0075019, IMG submission 71473) | Freshwater sediment microbial communities in response to fracking from Pennsylvania, USA - Cold Stream Run_MetaG_CSR_2013 | ecosystem: Environmental > Aquatic > Freshwater > Creek >...
ATGCAAGCCTACCACCACGTGTCACAGCTCCGGCCGTCGCGCGCAGACCACCCAGACGGCGGCCGGCATGCGGATCCCGTGCCCGGTGTCGAAGCGCGACAGTGCGGTGGCCACGGCGTCGCGTACAACAGGTGCGAACTCGGGGCGCTCCCGCAGCACGTGTCCGAGGGGTCCGACTCGCAGGCTCAGCGTCACGGTGCCATCCAGGCTGCCGCCTCCGACCAGCGCGTCGTGCGGCTCAATCGACAGGTCACCAAAGCCCGCTTGCGTCAGGATCGAACGTATCCGCGCGGGGTCCGCGAATGCATAGGGGCCCGGAGCCAGCGGCTCTGTTGGTGGTTGGGGTGGCAGAAGGGATCGAGCCGCCTCCAGCGGCTCGCTCATCCAGGGATTGTCGATGAGGGCACGCCAGCACACGAAGCTCATGCGGCCGCCGGCCCGCAGTGCCGAAAGAATGTTTTGGAATGCCCGCGCCGGATCCGCGAAGAACATCACGCCGAAACGCGAGTACGCGGCGTCCAACTCGAGTCCGGCCAGAGCGTCTTCCTGCGCATCCAGCAACCGCAGGTCCACGTTGGTGAACCCAAGCTGGCTGGCACGTTGCCTGGCGAGGCTCAGCATTGGCTGCGATACGTCGACGCCGACCACGTAGCCCGCAGGGCCGACGCGGCGCGCGAGTTCCAGCGTCGTCTGGCCGCAGCCACAGCCGATGTCGAGGATGCGCTCGCCCGCGCCGGGCGCCAACCGCTCGATGGCTTTCTGGCCCAGCTCTTCGAGTTGCTGGTCGAGTTCCGCCTGCAGTTCCACCCAAGTCCTTCCGGAGGCCTGATTCCAGTTTTCAATCTGGGCGGCGTTGGCAGCGGATTTGGGTAGCGACAAGTGCGTACTCTCGCGCAGTGATTTAGAACCAGTGTAGCGCCGTCGCTGCTGCCTAGGTGCTTGTGCGTAGTCCGGCGCCGATCACGGGTGTCTAGAATGCTGCTTTGCGACAGACGGTGGTCAGGAGCAGCGGATGGCGAGCTATACGACGGAGCGGGTGCGGTGCGTGCGGCATTGGAGCGAGCAACTATTCAGTTTTCGTACGACGCGCGATCCGGGATTTCGCTTCGAGAACGGGCAGTTTGTCATGATTGGCCTGCGGGAAGGTGATCGCCGTATCATGCGTGCCTACAGCATCGCCAGCGCCAATCACGAAGACGAGCTTGAGTTTTACAGCATCAAGGTTCCTAACGGTCCCCTGACGTCGCGGTTGCAGCACGTCCGGGTCGGCGACCCGATCCTCATCAGCACCAAGCCTACCGGGACGCTGGTCGTGCACGATCTCAAGCCCGGGCGACGCTTGTTCATGCTGGCGACCGGTACCGGTGTGGCGCCGTTCATGGGCCTGATCCGGGATCCAGAAGTCTACGAGCGTTTCGAACAGATCGTGCTGGTGCGCGGTGGTCGCGTCGCCGCCGACCTCAGCTACGCCGATGCGAGCGTGGCCAGTCTGCTGAAGGACACGGATCTTGGGCCAATGGCGGCGGCGCAGTTGCTCGACTATCCGTCACTCACCCGCGAACCTCACCGCCATTACGGGCGCATCACTGCGCTCATCGATCAAGAACGGGTCTGCAATGATCTGGGGCTTGCACCGCTGGAACCTGCGTGTGACCGGATCATGGTCTGCGGCAGCATGCGCATGATCGTCGATCTGCGGCTGTTGCTGGACGCGCGCGGCTTTGAGATGTCAGAAGGGATCGGGCAACCGGGTGGTTACGTGATCGAACGCGCCTTCGTGGAAGCGGTGACGCCACCGGTGCGGCGTGCCTCAGCCAGCGGCGGGTAACGATAGGTTGCACGGTCAGCGCATCGCATAGAGCAGCAGCGGCGCCAGTACGACGTTGGACAGCCCGGCAAAGATCATCACCAGACCCGCAATCGCACCTTCCTCGCTGCCCAGACGGGAGGCGCTCGCCACGCCTACCGAATGCGCGCCCATGCCAAAAAGCGCGCCGCGCGCGATCCCACTGCGCAACGGCAGCCACCGCAGCAGCAACCTGCCGATCGAGGCACCGATCAGGCCGGTCAGAATGACGAACAGGGCCGTCAGTTCGGGTACGCCACCAATGTCGCGCGAGACCGCGACCGCGAAGGGCGTGCTGACCGAACGTGCGAGGATGCTCAACCGCAGTGGACCCGTCACCCCCAGAGCTGATGACAGCAGCCACGCGGTAACGACCGCGAGCATGCTGCCCACGCCCACGCCTGCCACCAGCGCCACCCAGTGCTGTGCGACGATCGCGCGCCGTTCGTAGATCGGGACGGCGAACGACACCATTGCCGGTCCCAGCAGCAGGCCGAGCCAATGAGTCGCGCGGAAATATTCGAGATACTGCACGCCCGTGACCGCGCCGAGGGAGAACAACAGTACTGGCGCCAGCAACAGCGGTGAGGTCAATGCGAGTGCAAAGCGCTGGTGAATGCGCTTTGCCAGAAGATACGCTGCGATCGTTGCGGTGGACCAGGCCAGCGCTTGCAGTGCTGGGCTATCGTGCAGCATGGCGGTGTCTTAGCGTCACGCAGGCGTCGACGACCAGTGCCGTGCCGGTCATCACGAGCACCGTTCCGACGACGATGACGCCGAGCAGTTTCAGACCCATGTCACCAAGGAGTTCGCGGTGCTGCGTGATGGCCATGACGGCCGGAACAAAGAACAGCAGCATTTCACCGATCAGCCAGTGCGCGCCGCGGCTGAAGAGACCCGCATCGACCCGGGACGTCGTCAGCATGGCCAAGAGCAGCGCGAGCCCGATCAGGCCGCCGGGCACCGGCAGCTGAGTCGCGCGCACGACGCCCTCGCCTGCTACCCATAGCAGGGCCACGAGTGCCACCTGCAGCAGCACATGGCGGTGAATCAGCGACTGGATTCTCAGCTCAATGGTTGGCGGTCGCATCGCAGGTCCCTCGGTTCCTGGGACAGATGCTAGAGGCCATCTAAGTATGGTACAAACGAATAATATGAATCGCATCTATTCGAATATGGAATATCATGCAGTTACGCAGTCTTCGCGCCTTTGTCGAGGTCGTTCGCCAGGGGGGCTTTTCTCAGGCAGCAAGGGTGGTGCACTCGACCCAGTCAACGGTGAGCAAAGCGGTTCAGTCCCTGGAGGATGAGGTCGGCGAGCGCCTGCTCGACCGCGGCGGGCATCGCAGCTCGCTGACGGCTGCCGGCGAGATCGTTTACCGGCGCGCCCTGGCGTTGCTCGCCGAGCGTGACGACTTGACCCGCGAGCTGGCCGAACTCAAGGGTCTGAAGCAGGGTGCACTCCGGCTGGGGCTACCGCCCATTGGCAGCGACACACTTTTTGCGCCGCTGTTCGCGACCTACCGCCGTCTCTATCCGGGCATCGACGTCCGGCTCGTCGAGCACGGCAGTCAGCGGCTAGAGGAGCTGCTGCTGACCGGTGACATCGATCTGGCGGGTCTGCTGGGTCCGGTGAAGCCGGAGTTCGAATCGCAGGAAGTGCGCCGCGAACCACTGATGGTGATGGTGTCTCGTAAGCATCCGCTTTCCCGGAAAAAAACGATGACACTCGCCGATGCCGCCCAGCTGCCGTTCATTCTGTTCGAGGAGGGGTTCGCACTGAACCCGATTATCCTTAACGCATGCGCCCGTCAGGGCGTAAAGCCGACCGTCACCGCTCGCAGTGGACAGCTGCCTTTTATCGTTGAGCTGGCCGCCGCCGGCCTGGGTGTTGCTTTTTTCCCGAGACTCATCGCCGAACAGTACGAAAACCCGGGAATTCGGCGTGTGCTGCTCACCGACGACGAGACGCAGTGGCGACTGGTGCTTGCATGGCGGCGCGGAGGGTATGTGTCGCATGCGGCCCGCGCATGGCTGGATCTGGCTCGCCAGGCGCACAGCCTAGGGAAACCGGTCCCGCGACATCTGCCCGGCAGGCGCTAGCCCGGCACCGCGTTCAGCGCGACACCGCTTAGACGTCAAACACCGGCGCGGGGACGGGCGATGCGATACGCGGCAAAGTTGCCGTCGATGAATTCAACCAAGCGGTAGGCACTCGTCGAGACGGAGGAGGCGTTCTGACGTCATCTTGATTTCAAGAATGGCCTCGTGATCGCTACGCATACCCAATCCTGACGCCGCGCGCGGCGTCAGGATTACCGTTGCGCTCGAAGCGCATCGATTCCGGCTAAGGTCGGAGGGAGCTTACCCAACGGCCCCTTCCGGGACGCAAATCCGTGGCGATCAGGTGCTCGGCATCGCGTCGGGCTTGACGATCGGCATTGGCTTGTCGACCAACGTCGGAGAAATGCCGAACTGACCCTCGCGGACCCAGAACGTTAGCTTGTCCTTGACCTTTAGGTCCTTGACACGCTCGGTCCGGTCGCCGACGGTGACCGTACCACCCACTCCGATTTGAAACGCAATCATGCTGATCGGAGTGTCCGCAACATCGGAAATGCTTACCTGCACATAGTTCTCACCGACTTTCGCGACGGTGCCGTCGAAGCGCGCGTACTTGACGCCGTCATTCACGGTAACGTCCCGGCACGCTGCCGGCGCCGTCGGATAAGTCTTCAGAACATCCGAACTCCATTGGATGTTCGAGCAGGATTCCGGCGCGGCGGCTACTTGCGGTGCGCCGGCGATGCCCAGAATCGGAAAGGCAAGGAGCGACCAAGCAATTGTCTTCGTGAAACTCATGGATGCCTACCTAGTGGCAGCGACGGATAGTCGGTGACTTGAACGCTAGCAAGAGCCAGTGCCCGCTTCCGTGCGCTGAGATACACAGAACGAAGATCAACAGACGCGTCGGTTCAAGAAAGCCTGAGTTTCCAACCTGACGCCGCGATCGTCTTTTCTAAATGGAATCACCGCGGAACGCTTTCTCCCGAATCTGGAGTGATAGGAACGGGCGAGGATTCCGCGCAACGGCGGGGGCCATTTTTGACTTTATCCGACCCCGGCGCGCCTGACGGCGATCACAATGCATTCCGGCCGGCTCGGTTCGCCCAAGGGAATCGAGCGTCCGCCTAAAGCGGGATTTACTGATCGCTTTTCGAAATGCCGCGAACATCGCGGGGATAGCCCGCAGTCTCGATACCTCTCGCCGCGTGGCGAAGGCACCCGCTTAGTCGTTGCGTAGCGCAGACGGGCGGGAAAATGCCAAGCATCTTGCGACCATCCAACGGCCGCACGGTCTCGAGGAGACACGTCTTATGCCGCTACATCCAAAACGTTGAGGGTACATGACGGATCCGCGGAGAGCCGCCTCCGGTCCTGAAGCCGATGTTCCCGAGCGCACAGAGCACGGCACATCTCCTGTGTAGCCTGCGCGCCAGGCCGGTAGTCCTTGCCATATGGATAATCTGCCAATCGATCGATGCGTAACCGCGCACGGCGAACAGTCACTATTTATCGGAGAACCCGCATGCGGAATTACGATCGAATCAACGTTCTGCCGCCCGATCGAATCGCACAAAAGCGCGCTCACGTCGTTGGTGGTGGACTTGCGGGACTCTCCGCCGCCGCGTTCCTGGTGACCGATGCAAGCATGCCAGCCGATCACTTAACGATCTACGAGACGCTGCCGCTGATGGGAGGCTCGATGGATGCGGCGGGGAATGCGAAGAGTGGCTATACGAGTCGCGGAGAGCGAGAGCTCGAGGCCTACATGGAATGCCTCTGGTATCTGTGCAGCAAAGTTCCGTCGCTGCAGACGCCGGGTTTGACCATCCTTGACGAGACGCATCAAGCGAACGTCCGGGAGCCGATCAATTCTCATTTTCGGCGGATGGAGAAGCAGGGGCGACTCTACGACTATGCCGGAGCATTGATGTCTCCCTATGATGCCAAGCGGATGCTAGAGCTTCAGCTCACACCGGAAAGCGATCTTGAAATGAAGACGCCTGCCGACTGGTTCAGTCCGGAATTCACGCACTCCGTGTTCTGGTTGTGCTGGAGCACGATGCTCGCCTTCCGCGACTACCACTCACTGATCGAGGTTAGACGCTACGTCGCCCGGTTCATGATGCACGATCACGGCATGACCCACCTGCGCGGAATCCTGCATACCGAATTTAACGAATATGACTCGATCATCAAGCCGATTCATGTATGGCTGAAGTCCCTTGGCGTTCGGTTCCATGCAGGAACGACAGTCACCGAAATCATAACCCAGGATCTGGACAGCGTGACCCTCGCCACCGCATTGACACTCAGGGATGCGTCGGGAGTGCGGCGCATAGCGCTATCGCGCGATGACCTGGTGTTCTTCACTAATGGCTCCCTCACCCAGAACGCAGCGATGGGCGATACACACGTCGCCCCAAAATTCGATCGCAGCACTGCCGACCGGGGTTGCTTCACCGTCTGGGAGCATCTGGCAGCCCGGGACTCCAAATTTGGCCGACCGGCGACCTTTATCTCGGACACCGAGAAATCGAATTGGATGAGCTTCTTTCCGACCATTACGGGAGACCCGACCTTCTACGAGCACATGCAGAAGAAGACCGGCGACAAGGCCGGCACGGGCGGGGCGATCACGATCGTGGATTCGAGCTGGAAAATAAGCTTCGTGCTCTACGGACGCTATTTCCCCGATCAACCGGCCGATGTGAACGTGTTCTGGGGCGACGGTCAGTGCAGCGACATCAAGGGCGACTACATCAAAAAGACCATGCGCGAATGCACGGGCGCCGAGATCTTTTCAGAGCTGCTCTACCACTGCGGACTCGAGGACAAGATTCCCGGCATCCTCGCCCACAGCACCGTGTCGACGTCGATGATGCCCTACATTACTAGCCAGTTCATGCCACGAAAGATCAGCGACCGGCCGAAGGTCATTCCGGAAGGGTGCGTCAACCTCGCGTTCATCGGGCAATTCGTTGAGTTGCCGGGCGACGTCGTGTTTACCGTGGAGACTTCTGTGCGTACGGCGATGATGGCGGTATGGGGTCTTACGGGACTGAACAAGCCGATGATTCCGATGCATGAACCGGTTTATGACTTGCGCGTCATCGTTTCGTCCCTGAAGGCCACCCTCGGCATCGATGAGATCACCCTGAAAAACCTCAACGCCGTTATGGCCGTCAGTCCACCTTTGCCTGTCCTGCTCGCGTTTATCAATGGATTGCCGCTGCCAGACTGAATTCTGACGAACGCGGCGATCGCACAGGCCGGTCGGGGCACAGGCGCGCGCGCCATCGAATCTCGGTTCCTATCGGTAGGAGGCTCGTCAAGCCACCGACGGCGGTGGCGGCGCTAAAATCGTCGCCAACTTCGCCGTGTCGATCATAGCGTGGAGCCGTCGATCAGGGGGCGACTCACGGTCGACAGCGTAAGGACCTCAAATGAATTCGTGAGCTTGGATCGGACACGTCCGGCTCCGTTACTCGGAGTTTAACGAGGGCGTTCGGCGGATCGATCGCGCTCCTCGGACACGGTCACGAGCGCCTGAGGAAGCGCTTCCAGCCGAGCCATCGGTATGGGCGTTCCGCTGATGTCCGATATGCCGTAGGTGCCCTCGTCGAGCTTGGCAAGCGCCCGATCGATGTTGGCGCGCTGCGAAGCCAACTGTCCGGATACGAGCTGGTGATTCTCGGCGAGGGCCAGATCCTGAGCCTGATCCTCGGCTTCGTTGGCCTGGCCCTGGACGGACGCCAGTGCTTGCCGCGCCTCCTCCTCGCCGAGGCCCAACGTGCGCGACAGATCTGCGCGAAGCGCGAGAAGTCTCACGCGCTGTCGGGCAAGAAAGGACGGTTCCAAGACGGGCGTGGAAGTAGTCATTGAGCGTCCTTCCGAAGGAGCGACAGCAGCGCCAGAGCCGCGGGGCCCGACGATGCGGGATTTTGGCCGGTAACGAGCTGGCCATCGGTGACGACGTGCACCTGCCAGTCGGCTGCCTTGGAGTACTGCCCGCCCTCGGAGATCAGCATGTCCTCGACGAGAAACGGGACCACGGTGCTTAAGCCTACCGCGGTCTCTTCCGTGTTCGAAAAGCCTGTAACTGTTTTGCCGTGCACCAGCGGTTGCCCGGCCGTCGATTTTACGTGACGCAGCGCGGCAGGTGCATGGCAGACCGCGGCTACCGGCTTTCCGGCGGCTAGCATCGCCTCGATCAGTGCGATCGACTGAGGGTCCTCGGCGAGATCCCAGAGTGGGCCATGTCCGCCCGGGTAAAACACCGCGTCGAAATCACCTTCGACCACGGCTCCCAGCGGTAGTGTCTTCGCCAGTTGGGCGTTCGCCAACGGATCGGACTTGAAACGCTGGGTGGCAGCCGTGGCCGCCGCAGGCTCGTCACTGACCGGATCAAGCGGTGGCTGGCCGCCGCTGGGGGAGGCCAGCGTAACGCGCGCGCCAGCGTCCGTGAACACGTAATAGGGCGCTGCCAGTTCTTCCAGCCAGAAACCTGTCTTTCGGCTTGTCGTACCAAGCTGATCGTGTGATGTCAGCACTATCAGTACCCGTGAAGCACCGGTTCCGTCGGCGCGCAACCAGCACAACGCGACGTCATGTTGACCGAAGGGGAACAAGCGCACATCCGCCGCAACGAATGGTGCGGCGAGCGATTCCACCAGATGGGCGACGGCGCTGTCGGTTACGACTGCGATACGCTGGATTCGTCGCTGATGATCCCGAAAGAATCGCAAGTGCGCCGCCAGAGCGGCGAAACTGTCCCAACCGGGAAACGACTGCGCCTCGATCAGCAGCCCGCCGAGGGAGTCGTATGTGGTCAGGTAGCCATCCACAAATTGCGTGAGCGCCGTGAAATCCGCTACCGTCAACGCACCCGACGGAGTGACGCTCAAGATGCCCCCGGGTTCGGCAATCGAATATGTAAGCATAGCTACTCCCGGGCTGGCCTCGGCGTGCCGTCCGGCTCCCCGATAATGCGCCGAGGTTACGCAGAAACTCGCTGCCTGTTGGTGCGACGGCGCACCGAGATACCAGCTAGCAAAGTGACCGGAGCCTGAGCTGCACGCCGACTTGCTGAAATTTAGGGGCCGGCACAGCGCTGTCACGTGCGGCGACCCGACACGAACCGATCCGGCGGCACCGAAGATCGTGATGTGTCGAAACTAGGTCATTGTCCGTCGACGCACGGACTGGCGATTTACCCAGGTTCAGAGTGCGGGTTCGACGACCGATATCGTCCGGCCAGGAGAGTCCACCTGTTATGCAGCGATAAACAGCTAGAACGATTTTCGATCGGCGCCACTGATGGCCCCATCGGCAAGGTCAAGGATTTCCACTTCGATGACGAGGCGTGGGTCATACGCTATTTGGTGGCGGACACGAGCAAATGGTTGGGCGGTCGGGACGTTCTGATCTCGCCTTACGCTCTGGGTCGTCCTGATTTGGCCGCGGAAACGCAACCGGTAACCGTCAGCAAGGGAAAAGTCAGAAATAGTCCAAGCGCCGACAGTCATCTACCCGTGTCGCGTCAGTACGAAACCGATCATCCCGCCTATTACGGTTTTCCATACGCTTGGGGTGGGACCGGACTTTCGGGTCAGGAATTCGCTCCCGGCACGCTAGCCGGTGCGGCGGCATCTGATCCGTACGACGGCTATCGAGGCTACCTGCGGGCGCCGACGAGCCGGGATGGCCAGAGTGATCCGCATCTGCGCAGCTGCGATTCAGTGCGAGCGCATCACGTTGTTGCCAGCGACGGCGAGATTGGTCACGGCTGAGGAATCTTGGTAGATGACGCGAAGTGGTCCATTCGTTACCTCATTCTCGACACGAGCAACTGGTGGCTGGGACACCAGGTACTTGTTTCACCGGAATGGATCAACAGCGTAAGCTGGGTAGACTCCACCGTGACGGTCGACCTCCAGCGAGAGCAGGTCCGCAATGATCCACCTTACGATCCGATCCAGCCTTTCCGGCGCGAGTCGGAAGGGATGCTCTACGGTCACTACCACCTCGGCGACTATTGGCGTGGCCCCCCTGAGTGACGGATGGCTTGAGCCCCGACGCAATCAACGAACGTCCTGATCCGAGCGATCGCGGCTGGATTGCGCCGCGGTCTATCTTCGGTGAGCACGCCGAGCGATGGGCCGAGTTAGCTGAGCGACAGGTCATCCCAAGGCAGTAGGGTCAGGACGTGGACTGCGACTCCGATCATAGCAGCCGTGGCAGTGTCGGCGGCCGATGGGTGACGTGGTGTGGGGCTGCCAACGAAAGAGCCGTTGGGTTTGAGGAGCTCCGCGATCAAGTTCAGCCCACCCACGAGTTCGCCGCGATCGTTCCGCAGCGGATGGGCATGCGCGAGTGCGACCTTTTGGGTTCCGTCCTGTCGCTCTATGACTATTTCACAGGCGTGGTAGGCGCGTCGACTTTGCAGCGCAAGCGCCATCCAACACTGGTCGTGGGGAATCGCCGTGCCGTCGCAAGAATGCAGGCGATACGAACCGCAGTAGCGATCGGCAGCATCGCGCAGTTTCGGCGCTCTGCCCCAAACCGAGGCCGCCACGGGATTGAAATACGTAATCAGCCCTACGGCGTCGCACGTATAAGCCGCGACCGGTATGGTTTCAAGTATGCCACGGCAACTCGCGGCGACGGTTGCACTGGCCGACTGTCGGGTTGGGGCGTCACCGACGCTACAGCGGTCAATTCCGACGTCGCGCATCAAAGTCTTCCAACCGGCAATGCCAAGGCAGTTTCGACCAGCGGAAATATAGAATTGGTCCATACTCTGCTCTGTTCGGTACCCCACTTAACGATGGGGACAGGGTAGTAATGTGACCGTGTGCGCGCTACCCAGGCATTCGGCGCCATTGCGGTGTGAGCCGCAAAACGCATCAGGCAGTGAGTGGCGCATCTTCGGCGCACCGCACCCATCGCCCTCCAACCGACGTAGTTTCGCGCCTGAAGCGCAGCACTGGCGGAAGGTCACTGCACGGTGGGCAGTCTCACCGGGTCAGATTCGCGGGACATTGGTGGTCGCATGATGCGCTCAAATAGCGCAAGCGGGTTCGTTGTTCATCTATCGCCTGGGCGATTCGGACGCGTGCGATGGATCGGCTCCGCGTTGTGCCGTTGCGGTGATGATGCCGCGGGTGACCCGCTCCGAGAGGCCCTGCTCGCGCATGTCGGGCTCCGAACGGATTCGCTTTTGTGATAAATAGAGGCTTAGACAAATGGCGGTGCGACGCCTGGTGTTTCGGCCGACAGATTGTGCGAATTTACCCAACCGGAAACCTGCGCAGTGTGGGTCCAGCCATGCACTGGGCGCTGGAGGCGAGCAATGAAGAGCACGCGCGTGTTGGCTTTCAACGCCAGCGTTTGGATCGCGGCAGGACTGCTCGGAGTCCGTGACAGCGCATCGGCCGGTGACAGCATCGCGGCCGGGTCGCCGACGGTGGCTGCGTTGATGACGCGGGACCTAGCAGGCGTACCGAACAAAGAAGCTTCGATGATCACCGTAACCTACTTGCCGGGCGGTGCGTCACTTGCGCATCGCCACGACGCACAGGTGTTCGTCTACGTGCTCGAGGGCGCCATGACGATGCAGGTCGACGGCGCTGCGCCGGTAACCGTCGGACCCGGTCAGACTTTCTATGAAGGACCGCACGACGTGCATCGCGTGTCGGCGAACGCGAGTCAAACCGAGCCCGCCAAGATCCTGGTCTTCATGATCAAGGAAAAGGGCAAGCCTACGTCGAGCGCAGTCGCTGCGAAGGGGGCCCCGTGAGCACACGGCGCTGGATCGCACTTGTGGTGCTCGCCGGAGTGGTCGCCCTCGGCCGGGCCGTCGCTGCCGAAGACACCGGGCAGGAG
>Ga0075019_10001939_pt1 | contig 11789 bp, 8 predicted proteins | sample ColStrG_CSR_2013_FD_71473 | JGI IMG/M metagenome (GOLD analysis project Ga0075019, IMG submission 71473) | Freshwater sediment microbial communities in response to fracking from Pennsylvania, USA - Cold Stream Run_MetaG_CSR_2013 | ecosystem: Environmental > Aquatic > Freshwater > Creek >...
GCATGAAGTGCAGCGTCGCGAGGATCACCCCGATGTTTACCGCGACCACGAGATCCGCGAAGACCGTCAGCAGGAAAGTGACGAGCAGGATGGCGACGTCGGCGCGCGGCGCCCGCCGGACCATTCGGGCGACATGCGGCACGTCGCTCATGTTCCAGGCGACGACGAACAGGATCGCTGCGAGCGACGCGAGCGGAATGTGGACGGCAAGCGGGGCAAGTATCAGCAGTATCAACACCAGCACCGCGGAGTGGACCATGCCCGACAGCGGTCCGGTGCCGCCGTTGCGGATATTGGTCGCGGTGCGGGCGATCGCGCCGGTGGCTGCGAAGCCACCAAACAAAGGCGTAATGATGTTCGCGATTCCCTGTCCGATGAGCTCCTGATTGGAGTCGTGGCGGGTGCTGGCCATGCCGTCCGCGACGACGGCTGAGAGCAGTGACTCGATCGCGCCCAGCATAGCGATCGTAAACGCGGGCCCGATCAACTCGATCATGCGATGCATCGTAAGCACTGGCAGGTGCAGCGTTGGCAAACCCGACGGGATGCCGCCGAACGCACTGCCGATGGTTCGCACCCCCGGCAGGTCAAACACCGCCTCGATGCCCGTGCCGACCAAGAGCGCGATCAGGGGTCCCGGCACGCGTCGCAGTCCCGGAACCTTAGGGCCGTAGATCACGAGTCCAAGCGATAGCAATGCGAGCCCGGTCGTTGCCGGGTGCAGCGAGGGAAATGATTGAAGCAGATGGAACAGCTTCTCGTGGAAGTGGTCTCCCGCGGCAGCCGGCAGACCAAAGAAATCTCGCCACTGGCCGACCCAGATGACGACACCGATGCCCGCTGTGAAGCCGAGGATGACGGGATCCGGAATGAACCGGATGATCGTGCCGAGCCGGGCGAGCCCGAGCAGCAGCAGCATCACGCCCGCCATCAGCGTCGCTACCTGCAGACCGTCGATCCCGTAGCGGGCGGTGATCCCGGCCAGAATGACGATGAACGCACCCGTGGGTCCCGCGATCTGGAACCGGCTGCCGCCCAGCGTTGATACGAGAAAGCCGGCGACGATCGCCGTGTAGAGGCCCTGTTCGGGTTTCGCGCCGGAGGCAATGGCGAAAGCCATCGCAAGTGGAAGGGCGACGACACCGACAATCAGACCGGAAACGATGTTCCGCAACCAGTGTGATGAGCCGAGGAGGCCATCCCGATAGGCGGCGACAATGGCGGGTGTACGCGGTGCAGGAGTCATATCAGCCATGAAGCATGCCGACCGTCCGGTCCTCCGACCAGTAGCATTGTCCGCAAGATTCCCGCATCAGGACGCAAACTGCTCCGTATCGACCTGTGCCTGAGCCTTGGTTCCGTAACGCGGACCGTGCGAGTCGCCCGCGGGAAACAGCGCCTCCAGTTGCGCGATCGTCTCTGCCGACAGCCGGATGCGAGCTGCACCGGTATTGTCTTCGAGGTGTGGGATCGAGCGCGTACCCGGAATCACCACGGCTCTCGGCGCACGCTGCAGGATCCACGCCAGAGCGAGTTGAGCGGGCGTGCAGGCGGCATCCGCAGCGAGGTTGTGGAAGGCCTTGATGCGCGGGAGATTGGCCGAGAAATGCGGTTCCGAGAAGCGTGGCAGGTCGCGACGGAAGTCCTTCGCAACCAGCTCAGACGGGTCGCCGACGGCACCCAGAAGGTATCCGCGCGTGAGCGGCGAGAAGGCAACCAGCGTGACGCCGAGACGGTCGCACTCGTCAATCAGCGCGATCTCCGGATTGCGCGTCCAGATCGAATACTCGTTTTGCACGGCCGCGATCGGATGTACCGCGTGAGCCCGACGCAGGGTAGCCGCCGATACTTCGGACAATCCGATCGCCCGGATATGACCCTGCGTCAGGAGATCGCGCAATACGCCGACGCTTTCCTCGATGGGAAAGCGCTTGTCCCAGCGGTGCAGGTAGTAAAGGTCGATGACATCGGTGCCGAGGCGCTGGAGCGACTCGAAGCAGGTCTTGCGCAAAGACTCCGGCCGCCCGTCGACGGTGTAGCCCGAATCGCTGACCGAGAAGCCGCATTTACTGGCGAGATGGACCTGGTGACGCACCGGTGCGAGCGCCGCACCCACCAGAGTTTCGTTCTTGCCGAAGCCGTAGAGGGCCGCTGTGTCGAAGTGCGTGATGCCAAGCTCAAGGGCGCGCCGGATAAGCGCGGTTCCTTCCTCTGGCGACGGCGGAAGTCCGTAGCCGTGACTGAGGTTCATGCAGCCGAGGCCGATTTCCGTCACGGCGACGCCGCCGATCGAGCGCATCGGAATCGATCCGCGGGCGTGCGGAGCGGGATGGCCGGCGGGCGGGTTGACTGCGGTCACAGGTGACTTCCTCACGGGGGCGGGCTGGTTCGACGTACGGCGCCTGATTGTCGCAGAAAGCAATTGTCGGGGCGTCGAGTTTCCGGTGCCCGGGAGGTGCCGAAGGGCCATGATAAGCTCAGAATCATGGCAAAACATGCATCATCATTGCCGCCCTGGACGATTGCGGCGCCGGTGTTCGGATGGCTGGCACTCGGCGGCGCGATGGCCGGCCTACACGGCGCCTTCGTGGCGGTCCTGGTCATCGGGCTCGTGGCGAGTGTGCTTGCGGCGGTCCATCACGCCGAGGTAGTCGCACACCAGGTCGGAGAGCCCTACGGCTCACTGGTGCTGGCGCTCGCGGTTACGCTGATTGAAGTCGCGCTCATCGTGTCGCTGATGCTGGCTGGCGGTCCGACAACGGCCGCCCTCGCGCGTGATTCGGTGTTCTCGGCCGTGATGATCATCCTGAACGGGATTGTCGGAGTGTGCCTGCTCGTCGGAGCGTGGCGCTACAAGGAGCAGACCTTCGGCCTGCATGGTGTCACGGCGGGTCTTGCGACCCTCGCCGCTGTGACGACGCTGACGCTCGTCGTACCGAACTACACCGAGGCGACGCCGGGGCCTTACTACAGTCCGCGGCAACTCGGATTCGTGGCGATGGTGTCTCTAGTGCTCTACGGAATGTACGTGTTCGTGCAGACCGTTCGGCATCGTGACTATTTTTTGCCGTCGCATGACGCGGGCGACGAACAGATACACGCGGCGCCACCGGGTGTGCGGACGGCGCTTAAGAGTGCCGCGCTGCTGCTGGCATGTCTGGTCGCCGTGGTACTGCTGGCGAAGAAGCTTTCGCCCTCGCTGGAGGGCTGGGTGCTTGCGGCGGGCGCGCCACAGTCACTGGTCGGCACGCTGATCGCCGCCATCGTACTGCTGCCGGAGGGGTTGGCGGCCGTCTCCGCGGCCCGGGCAAACCGACTCCAGACGAGTCTTAATCTCGCACTCGGATCGGCGCTCGCGAGCATCGGGCTCACGATCCCGGCCGTCGCGCTCGTGTCGCTTGCGACCGGCTGGACGCTGACGCTCGGGATCGGCGCGACGTCCTTGGTGCTGCTCGCGCTGTCGCTCTTCGTCGCCTCGCTGTCGCTCGGGACGGGCCGGACGAACGTACTGCAGGGCGCGCTGCATCTCGTCCTTTTCGCCGTCTACCTGTTTCTGACGATCGTGCCCTGAGCCGAACGTTCGCGCTGACCGTCTCGGTCAGGCGGGTCGGATCTTGACCTGCTGGTCCGAGTCCACGAGCAGCCACGTGAGCGCGGCGATCAGCGCGAATACGGTGCCGGTCACGAAGGCGCCGTTCCAGGCGCCGATCGCGGAGAGCGCGCCGACGACGGGCTGAGTGATGATGCCGCCGGCGTTGCCGCCGGTGTTCAGCACCCCAGTTGCCGCTGCGGTATCCGCGCGGGCAACCCGCATCGCGGCCGCCCAGTAGGCTCCCTCATTGAGCTCTACCGCCCAGAAGGCGACCGACAGGGCGGCGACCGCTGCGTAGGGCGTCGAGACGTGGATAGTGACGAGCAGTAGTGCGCCGGCAATCGGCAGCGACACCATCGGCAGCAGGCGGTAACCCCAGCGGTGGCCGATGCGACCCGCGAGCCAATCGGAGATATAGCCGCCACTTGCCGCGCCGATGCCCGCGCCGACCCACGGCAGGGCCCCGACGAGACCACTTTCGATCCCGCTGAAATGTCGCACCTGGACGAGATACAGGAAAGACCAGAAGCTGAGCAGATAGAACGCGTAGTTCATGCACAGGTAGGAGAAGGCGAGGATCAGGATGTTGCGGTCACCCATTACCGACAGCAGACGACGCATCGTGACGGGTCCACTCTCGGAGGTCGCTTCCGGGCCGAGCTCGGCGATTTCCGCTGCGGTGACGGCCGGATGTTCGCTCGGGCGATTTCGCCCGTACCAGCCCCAGCCCGCCGTCACGAGCGCCGCGGGCACGGCGAACCACAGCAGCGCGCCCTGCCAACCGAAGGATTCCGTCAGCCAGACGATCAGGAACGGCGTGACCGCGCCGCCGAGATTCATGCCGGCTGTCTGCAGTCCATTCGCGATCGCCCACTGCTTCGCGGGGAACCAACGCTGAATCACCGCGGCAAACATGGGAAACACCGGGCCCTGCGATACGCCGAGCAGGGCCTGCGCTGCGAGCAGCGCGACGAACAAACCCGTGCCGCCGAGCACCAGTGGTGCCAGCGGTGTCGCGATCGTCGCAACGACGGCGATCGTCCCGCCCAGGACGTAGATCCGGCGCGCACCGATCTTCTGTCCGAGGATGCCGGAAGGCAACTGCGCGAGCGCGTAAGCGGTTGTGAAGGATGCGTTCAGCCAGCCGATCTGCATCTGGCTCAGATGCAGGGCCGGCATGATCTTCTCGGCGGCCACTGCGACGCTGGTGCGCTGCATGTACGAGAGCATTGCAAAGCCGAACATGAACCAGAAGATCCACCAACGGATCCTGATCGTCCGGACGAGCGAAGCCATGCTTAGTTCCTTAGCGCAAGCGGCGCGTCGTCGGGGCCCGAGGCGGCGGGGCACTGCCTGCGCCCCGCGTCCAAGTCAGCCCCGTAGTTTCAGTCCGCGCGGATCGTACGGCGACTCGGAAAGAATCCGGGCCGGCCGTGCCTCGCCGACGACCTCTACGGTCAGCGGCACCGGGGAATCCGCGATCCGCCGGTCGACGTAGGCGAGCGCCAGGCTCTGCCGCACATAGTGGCCATAGGCGCCGGAAGTCACGAATCCCACCTGCCTGCCGTCCGCCGACACGGGTTCATATCCGGTCACATCGGCATTCGTGGCATCCACGGACAGTAGCACGAGTCGCTGGGTCGGGCCGGTTGCCGCCTCCGCGAGGGCGGCTTCCCGGCCGATGAAGTCGCCCTTGTCGAAGGCGATGAATCGGTCGAGTCCGGCCATGGCGGCCGTATAGGACTGGGCAAACTCGAGCGACCAGACGCCGTAACCCTTCTCGAGGCGCAGACTGTCCTGTGCCCGCATGCCGATCGGCCGGATGCCGAACTCCGCGCCGGCGGTCATCAGCGCGCTCCACAATGCGCGCTGTTCGTTGGCGCGCACCGTTATCTCGTAGCCGAGTTCACCGGTCAACGAGAGGCGCGCGACGATCGCCTGCGTGAGGCCGACATCCATCACGCCGCAGCCGAGAAAGGGGAGGGCCCGATCCGAGACGTCCGCGCGCGTGAGGCGGGCGAGGATGTCCCGGGAGCGGGGACCTGAAAGCGAGAACCCCAGCCAGCTCTCGGACAGGTTCTCGATCCTGACGCCGTGGTTCGGCAGATGATCGTTGAACCACCGCAGGTGCCATTCCTGGAGGTAATAGGACCCGACGAGCCAGAACCTGTCTGGTCCAAGTCGAGTCACCGTGAGATCGCCCATGAGCTTGCCCGAAGGCGCGAGCATCGGGGCGAGTCGCAGCCGCCCGATCGGTGGCAAGGTATTCGCGAGCAGTTGGTCAAGCCATGCCTCGGCGCCTGTGCCGGTGACCTCATAGCGCGCGTATACGCCGGTATCGAGGAGGCCCGCCGCCTGGCGGGTTGCGAGCACCTCGGCTGCGACGATGTCGTGCGCGTTCGAGCGGCGAAGCGTTGGCGTCTCAACGAAATCCGGTCGTCCGGTCGCGAAATACTGCGGCGTCTCCATGCCCCAGACCACGCCGAAGTGCGCGCCGAGCGCCTTTTGCGCGTCATAGCTCGGCGTCATCTTGAGCGGTCGCCCCGCGGGCAGTTCTTCATTGGGATAGGCGATCACGAAGCGGCGCGAATAGAACTGCGCGGTCATGTCGCGCAGGTACTTGTCGTTGCTCGCGAAGGCGCCATAGCGGGCCACGTCCATCCCGAAGATATCGTGGCCGGGATCGCCGTCCACGATCCAGTTCGACAGCACAAGACCAATCGCGCCGCCTTGCGAGAATCCCGACATGCAGCCGCAGGCCGCCCAGTAGTTCGACAGTCCCGGCACCGGGCCCACCAGCGGGTTGCCGTCGGGCGTGAACGTGAAGGCTCCGTTGACCCATTTTCGAATGCCGGCCTGTTCGAGGCTCGGGAATCGCCGAAAGCCAATCGACAGCTCGGGACTGATCCGGTCGATCTCCTCGGGGATCAGGTCCATGCCGTAATCCCAGTCGGCACCCTCGGTTTTCCAGTGCTTAGGATTGCGCTCGTAGACGCCAAGCAGAACACCCTTGCGTTCTTGCTGCAGGTAGGTGAAACCTTCGAGGTCCGTGACGCACGGCATTTCATCTGGCCGCGCGAGCAGCTCCGGCAGGTCTTCGGTGATTAGATAGTGGTGCTGCATCGGCGTCAGCGGCAGATCGAGGCCGGCCATGCGTCCGACCTTGCGCGCCCAGAGACCGCCCGCGTTGACGACGTGCTCCGTCGTCACCACGCCTTTCTCGGTCTCAAGACGCCAGTGACCATTGGGAAGCTGCTGCATGGCCGTGACACGGTTGCGCAGAATGACATCGGCGCCGCGGTTTCGCGCGGCCCCGGCGAAGGCGTGCGTCGTGCCGTGCGGATCGACCGCGCCCTCGTGTGGATCGAACAGCCCCCCGAGCAATCCGGTCGGGTCGACGATCGGGCAGTCCGCCACGATCTCTTCGGGCGTCGCAAGACGTGCGCCGATCCCGAGGGTCTGGTAGACCGCGCATTCCGCCTTCAACCACTCCCAGCGCGCCGGGGTCGTGGCAAGGCTGTAGCCACCCGGCATGTGCATGCCGATGCTTTGGCCGCTCTCTGCTTCGACCTCTTTATAGAGGTTGATCGTGTAGGCTTGCAGCGCGGCAATGTTCGGATCGTCATTGAGCGCATGAAAGCCCGCGGCCGCGTGCCACGTCGACCCTGCCGTCAGTTCGGCGCGTTCGATCAGTGCCACATCCGACCACCCGTGTCGGGTCAGATGATAAAGAATGCTGGTGCCGACGATGCCGCCGCCGATGACGACGACGCGGTAGTGACTCTTCATGCGGGTTACTCCTCTTCGACGGAATCGGCAAGGACTGCACGCCGCTCCGTCATGAACTGTCTGAGTGCTTCGTCGTGCGCCGGATCCAATCCCGGATCCTCGTACTCCGCGAGCATCTTCTTCCACACCCGGTTGGCGCGTTGCTCAGCGGTCAGGCTTCCGTCCATCGTCCACTGTTCGTAGGATGAATAGTCGGCAATCGTCGATTGGTAGAATGCCGTCTCGAAATTCGCCTGGGTATGGGCACAGCCGAGGAAGTGGCCGCCCGGGCCCACCTCGCGGATCGCGTCGAGTGCCTGCCCGCGATCAGATAGGTCCATGCCGCCGGCGAGCACCTGCATCATCGCGAGCTGGTCGATGTCCATCACGAACTTTTCGTAGCTCGCAACGAGGCCACCCTCGAGCCAGCCAGCCGAGTGCGTCACGAGATTCACACCGGCCAGCAGCGTCGGAAGGATGGTGTGGGCACTCTCATAGGCAGCCTGGGCATCCGCGACCTTCGACGAACACAGGGATCCGCCGCTGCGGCAGGGAACCCCCAGTCGACGCGCGAGCTGTGCGGTTGCAAAGATCATCTGCGTTGCTTCGGGGGTGCCGAAGGTCGGTGCGCCGGTGCGCATCGAGATCGCGCCGACGAACGATCCCATGATCACCGGCGCACCCGGGCGCACAAGCTGCGTCAGGGCCATGCCGGCGAGCGTTTCCGCCAGCACCTCCGCCATGCAGCCGGCCGTCGTCACCGGGCCCATGGCACCCGCAAGTACCGCCGGAACAATGATGGTCCCCTGGTTGTGTGCCGCAAAGACCCGCAGCGACCCGAGCATGCGGCCGTCGAATGTCAGTGGTGAATTGGAATTGATGTTGCCGAGCAGCACGGCATTCCGGTCCATGAACTGCTCGCCGAAAACGCGCTGCGCCATCCGCACGGAATCCAGCGAATGTCCTGGCGTCTCCGGGCAGGCCTCGCAGGCCTGATCGCTCCAGCGGAAGTAAGCGTACATCGTGTCCAGGTGACGCTTGCCGGGCGGGATGTCCATCGGCTCGACGGCGGTGCCTCCGGAAAAGTGGATCGCCGGCGCCATTTGGGCGAGCTTGATGAAGTTTTCGAGGTCGGTCAGCGTTCCGTAGCGTCGCCCGCCGTCGAGGTCGGACACAAAGGGAGGTCCGCCGACCGGTGAGAACACCGTCGCATCACCCCCGAAACGGACGCTGCGGGCGGGATTTCTGGCGTGAACCATGAATTCGCCGGGTGCCGTCTTCAACAGATGGCGCGCGAGCCCTCGCGGAATATGGACGCGCTCGCCCTTTACGTCGGCACCCGCGCCTCGCCACAGCTGCAGCGATTCCGGGTCGCGGCGGAACTCGATGCCGATCTCCTCGAGGATCGTCTCGGCATTTGCCTCGATGATCTCTACGGCCTCGAGGCTCAGGAGGTCAGTAATGGGCAGCTTGCGGCGAATGTACGGCAGCTTCACGGCCTTCTGCTTTTCACGGGCCGCCCGGCGGATTTCCCGACCGCCGCCCCGCGTGGTCCGCGCGATCACCGATTGGTCCGACATGTCCGTTCTCCTGCATCCGGTCGGCGGACCGGGCCATTGGGCGCGGTCCGGGCGCCCGCCGTCGGGCGCCGGGGGAGCATTTATAGCACAGGGATTTTTTTATTTATAACACCTGTCATGGATAGACCCGGCGTCGGGATGCGACGATAATCCTCACGTGGTTGGTGGACCCAGGGCCGGCGGAGAGTCAATGCCGAAAATCGTGGACCATGCCCGCCGGCGCGAGGAGATCGCGAGGCTCGCGGTGCGGGTCATCCAGGAGGAGGGATCCGAGCACGCCACCGTGCGGCGAATCGCCATGGCCGGCGGTTTCAGCATCGGTGTGCTCAATCACTACTTCAGGGATAAGGACGAGCTCATTGCATTCACGTTCGAGTGGATCGCCAATCAGACATTTGCGGATCTAGATGCATCGGTATCCGGTCTTGATCCAGGACTTGCACGGCTTCGCTGCGCGATCGATTTCATGGTGCCCACGCCTGGCGCGTCCAGCTTCATGGGTGTCTGGCTGAGCCTCTGGGGCGGTGCGATGCACAACCCCGATCTCGCAAAAGTGCACCGTGACTACTACGCGCGCTGGCGCCGCTACGTCAGTCGTTATGTCCGTGAGGCGATCGCGCGCGGCGAGATTCCCGCGCCGCATTCAGCGCGGGACGCGGTGGATCTGCTGATTGCCGGCGTTGACGGGTTGTGGATCGGCGTTGCTTTCGAGCGAGAGCGCTACCGCGGCGCGCGCCGACGCCATCTCGTGAATCAGCTGATTCACACCGTCCTCCACTCACGCAGCGTCGAGCGATGATGCGGCGCAGCGGTCGCCCGGTGTATCCTGCGGCGTTCACGGAGCCGACCCGGCTCGCAGAGGACTGCTGCCAGTGACTGCACCGATGCCTCGCTACTCCGCGCTCGCCCTGTTGCGCGCCAGAATCGCGGGTAACGGCTACTGGCGGCCGAACTGGACCGGACGGACGCTGAAGGACGCCTATGACGTGGTCGTCGTCGGTGCTGGCGGGCACGGACTCGCCACGGCGTTCCATCTTGCCCGCGATCACGGCCTGAAGCGCGTCGCGGTTCTCGAAAAGCGCCTGGTCGGCTACGGCAACGTGGGGCGCAATACGACGATTGTGCGCTCCAACTACCTGCTGCCGGAAAACCACTACTTCTACGAGGACTCGCTGCGCCGGTACGAAACGCTGTCGAAGGACCTGAATTACAACGTCATGTACAGTCCGCGTGGCGTCGTCGACCTCGCGCTCTCGGATGACGATATTCCCGGGCTCGCGCGGCGCGGAAACGCGCTTCGGCTCGCCGGGATCGACGCCGAGCTGATGGATGTCGCGGCACTGGAGCGTTTCGTTCCCGAGCTCGTCCCCAGACGCAGGCGGCGTTTTCAGATTGCCGGAGCGCTTGTCCAGCGCCGCGGCGGAACGGTCCGCCACGATGCGGTCGCCTGGGGCTACGCGCGTGCGGCGAGCGCGCTTGGTGTCGACATCATCGAGGACTGCGAGGTGACCGGCGTTCGCACTGCCGCGGACGTGGCGACGGGCGTCGAGACCTCCCGCGGCTACGTCAGGGCGGACCGGATCGTGTTCGCCACGGCCGGGCACACGTCGATGATCGGTGCCATGCTGGGCGTGCCGCTACCGATCGAGACACACCTGCTGCAGGCCATGGTCTCCGAACCGATCAAACCGCTGCTGAATACGGTGCTCGTCTACGTCTCACCCGGATACGGTGAGACCTATATCTGCCAGTCGGATCGTGGCGGACTCGTGATGGGCGGACACCTCGACGGGTTCCCGTCCTACACCCGCGAAGGGCAGTGGGATCGTCTGGAAGAAGTCGTCCAGGGCGCCATCGAACTCCTTCCTCAGATTGGCGGCGTAAAAATTCTGCGGCACTGGGCCGGGATCAATGACATGACGATGGACGGCAGCCCGATCATGGATCGTCTGCGCTACGACAATGTCTTTCTCAATGCGGGCTGGTGCTACGGCGGTTTCAAGGCGATCCCCGCATCGGGTGCGGCGTTTGCGCAGTTTGTGGCGACCGGTACGGCGCCTGATCTCATCCGTTCCTATCGATTGTCCCGATTTGCCACCGGGCACATGCTCGACGAACCGGGCTATGGGCCCTTCCCGGTGCGGCTGTGAGTCGGCTCGTGTGTCCCTTCTGTGGACCGCGCGAACTGCGCGAGTTCCACTTCCATAAGACGCTGCCCTCCGCCGAGGCATCGGCGACCGCTTACCAGCGCGTCTACGAGCGCCTCGGAAGCATCGATACAAGCGTGGAGCACTGGCAGCACACCGGCGGCTGCCGCAGCTGGATGCTCGTGCGCCGAAATCCTTCGACCGGCGAGGTGCTCGGAATCACTCAGCTCACCGGGGGTGCTCGATGAGCCGCGGTGAACGCCGTAGCGGAACCCGGCTCGCCACTCAGGTTCTGCGTTTTCGCTTTGATGGCCGGGAGTATTTCGGCCAGGCTGGCGACACCGCTGCATCCGCACTGATCGCCAACGGTGTTCGCGCCTTCGGCCGCAGCGTTAAGTACCGCCGCCTGCGTGGCGTACTGACCGCCGGCCCGGAAGAGCCCAACGCACTGCTCACGGTCGGCTCGTCTCCGGCCGTGATTCCGAACGTTCCGGCGCCGCAGCTGCTACTGCAGGACGGCATGGAACTGCGCAGCCAGAACCGCTGGCCGACGCTGGCGTGGGACGCATCGTCACTCCTTCAGGCCGGCGGCGGTTTCTTCGGTGCCGGTTTCTATTACAAAACGTTTATCTGGCCCTCGTGGCGCACCTACGAGGGGATGATCCGCAGGCTGGCAGGCCTGGGCGAAGCCCCAGGTGCCTG
>Ga0075019_10001940_pt1 | contig 11786 bp, 15 predicted proteins | sample ColStrG_CSR_2013_FD_71473 | JGI IMG/M metagenome (GOLD analysis project Ga0075019, IMG submission 71473) | Freshwater sediment microbial communities in response to fracking from Pennsylvania, USA - Cold Stream Run_MetaG_CSR_2013 | ecosystem: Environmental > Aquatic > Freshwater > Creek >...
GACAACCTCACGATCTACGACGCCGCGTACGTAGCGCTGGCAGAGGCGTTGGAGGCCACGCTGCTCACCGGCGACGCACGCCTAGCGCGAGCCGCGACGACGACGTGCGCCGTGGATGTCATTCGCCCACGGGGCTAGCCATTCACGTGGGCGAGCGCAGAACCTTGTTGCGCGACACTCCAGACAATAGTCTTCTGATGATCTTGGAACGCGGTGTCCGAGGGGGGACTTGAACCCCCACGCCCGTTGAAGGGCACTAGCACCTCAAGCTAGCGCGTCTGCCATTCCGCCACTCGGACCTGTCCGGTGACCGGACGGCTGCACACCTTACCAATGGGACAGGTGTCTCCTCTGCCGCGGCGGGGGTGGCGTCGCGCACCGTGCGCGAGAGACGGTCCATGATGACGATGTGACCGTGACCACGCCGACGGCCGAAGACGAGGTGCCGGGGCTCTGCCGCGACCTCATCCGCATCGACTCGACCAACTACGGGGATGGTTCCGGGCCGGGGGAGCGCGAGTGCGCCGAGCAGGTGGCGGCGTGGCTCGTCGGGGTGGGGCTGGAGCCCACCCTGCTCGAGACCGGCCCGCGGCGGGCCAACGTCGTAGCCCGGGTGGCCGGCCGGGACCCCCAGCGTTCCCCGCTGCTCGTGCACTGTCATCTCGACGTCGTTCCCGCCGACCCTGCTGGCTGGACCCTCCCACCCTTCGCCGGCGAGATCGTCGACGGCGTCGTCTGGGGCCGGGGGGCGGTCGACATGAAGGACATGGACGCGATGGTGCTGTCCGTCGTGCGGGCACGGATGCGCGAAGGCCGCCCCCCCGCCCGGGACCTGGTCCTCGCCTTCGTCGCCGACGAGGAGGCCGGCAGCACCCAGGGCGCGCATCGCCTGGTGTCCGAGCACGCGGAGCTATTCGACGGCATCCGCGAGGGCATTGGCGAGGTCGGCGGCTTCTCCGTGCAGGTCGGGGACCGTCGCCTGTATCTGGTGGAGGCAGCGGAGAAGGGCCTTGCCTGGATGCGTCTGGTGGCCGAGGGACGGGCCGGGCACGGATCGATGATCAACAACGCCAACGCGGTGACCGAGATCGCGCAGGCGGTCGCGGCGCTGGGGCTCCACCGCTTCCCCGTGGCCCTGACCGACACCACCCGGCGCTTCCTGGCCGAGCTGGCCGAGGTCATCGGGACTCCGGTCGACCCGGCGGACCCCGACGCTGCCCTGGCCCAGCTAGGACCGATAGCGGCGATGCTCGGGGCGGGGCTGCGCAACACGGCGAACCCGACGGTGCTGGCCGCCGGGCTCAAGCACAACGTGATCCCCGGCCAGGCGTCCGCTCTTGTCGACGGCCGATTCCTGCCCGGCCAGGAGGAGGAGTTCCTCGCCACCGTCGACCGGCTCGTGGGCCCGACAGTCCGCCGCGAGATGGTCGTGCAGGACGATGCGCTCGAGCATCCCTTTGACGGTGACCTGGTCCAGGCCATGCGCATGGCGCTGGTGGCGGAGGACCCTGCAGCCGCCGTCCTGCCCTACCTGTTCAGTGGGGGCACCGACGCGAAGGCCTTCAGCCGGCTCGGTGTCGCCGCGTACGGCTTCTCCCCGCTGCGGCTGCCCGCGGACATGGACTTCGCCGGCATGTTCCACAACGTCGACGAGCGGGTCCCGGTGGACGCCCTGAGGTTCGGGGTGCGGGTGCTGGACCGGTTCCTCGACCTGTGCTGAGGGGGCTCAGCCGGTGCGGCGGGCTCGGATGATGCGACGGCGCAGCCACACGGTCCGGCGTCCGTCGGCGCTGCGCAGCACCCGGGCCAGCTCCCAGCCGCGGTACTCCGCCTCGTCGGTGAGCAGCTGGCGGGCGGCGCTGCGCGACACCTGGCGCGGGATCACCAGCTGACGGAACTCGTACTCGGTCATCGCCCGCCATTGTGCGCCTGCAGGGGAGTAGCGTCACGGATGTGGACGAGCTGCCCGGGCCGCGCGCCCACCTTGATGCCCTGATCGCCGCCCTCAACCACCACCTGTTCGCCGTGGAGAGTGCCGCGGGGGAGTCCGACCCCATCGTCTTCGCGGCCTACGACCGGCTGCGCGACGCGTTCGGCGCCTACGAAGACGCCCTGTACGACCGGTACGACGAGGTTGTCCCCATGACGCTGGTCGAGGAGGGCGACGAGGAAGACGACGAAGAGGACGAGGACGACCTCGACGACGAGCTGGAGGACGAGCCGGACGAGGACGACGAGCCCGTCGTCCTGCCGGAGGACCCGGTCGCCGCGACCGCACGAGCGGAGCGCGTGGGTGCCGTCCTCGAGCATCTCGACGAGGACGAGTGGGACGAGATGTCCCTGCAGGACCCCCACTAGTCCGGTAGCCGACCGACGCTACGGTCCTCGGGCATCGCGCAGGGCGCCCGCCAGCCCGGTGCACCGTGCGGGCGGGCGGCGGGCCACGGCCGACCGCAGCGCCGTGCCTTCGGCCACGACGATGGACAGGTGCTGGTCGGCCGCCCGGACCGCGCTGTACACCAGGCGACGGTCCACCACCCCCGCAGCCTCCGCGGGCAGGGCGAGGACGACTGCCGCGGCCCGCTGCGTCCCCACGTCGTGGACCGTGCACGCCCGAAGCCCGCGCGCGGCCAGAGAATCGGCCCCGACCGTGCCCGCGCGCAGCGGGGTCACCACCAGCACCCCCTCGGCGGGGACACCGACCGCCCGCGGGATCGACACCGCCACCAGTTGGGCGACGCGCACCGCCACCGCCTCGTCGTCCGGGCAGGCCAGGCCCACCAGGGCGTGCTGGTCAGGCGGCGGCGCGGGGACGTCGCCCGCGGCGACGGCAGCGGCGAACGCCCCCAGCACCGACGTGGAGTCTCGACTGTCGCGCACGGGCACGCCGCCCCAGGCGGTGATCCCGCCCAGCACGTCCCCGGGGCAGGCCGGCGGCAGGCCGTCCGGGTCGCCGTGGACGACCACCGGCTCACCGGGGGGCAGGTCGGCCAGCGCGGCGCTGACCGCGGCCGCGGGCTGGGCCGCCGCCACGGCATGCACGGCGGCGCCGTCCGGCACCGGGCCCCACAGCAGCGCCAGCCGCTCCTGCGCCGCCAGCGCCAGCAGCGCGGCCGCCAGCCGCTGCTCGTCGTCGTCGTCGCCGGCGAGTGCGGCCCAGCCGCCGCGCACGCGCACGCTGCCGTCGGCGACCGCTGCGCGCACGGCGAGGCGTCCCACGACGGCGGTGAGCAGGTCGACGGGGAACGCGGTGTGGCCGGCTGCGCGCACATGCGTCAGCGCCGCCACCGCGGGGCCCACCCGCGGAGGCTGAGCCGGCGCCGGTCCCGCGTCCATGCGGGCGCAGGCTAGCGGTGTTGGAGGCAGGGCCTACAGTCCCCTTCGGGCGGTGCCGCCGAGCCACCGAGGGGGTGCGCTGTGCAGCTGGGACTCAACCTCGCGTACTGGAGCGGCGGCCCGGACGCCGACGCGCTCGCGCTGGCCCGCCTCGCCGACGAACTGGGCGTGGCCGTGGTCTGGGCGGCGGAGGCGTACGGCTCAGACGCGGCCAGCGTGCTCGCCTGGGTGGGCGCGCACACCCGGCACATCGACATCGGCTCCGCGGTGTTCCAGATACCCGCGCGCTCCCCCGCGATGACCGCGATGACCGCGGCCACGCTCGACGGACTGAGCGGGGGCAGGTTCCGGCTCGGCCTGGGGGTGAGCGGCCCGCAGGTGTCCGAGGGCTGGCACGGGGTGCCGTTCGCCGCACCCCTGGCCCGTACCCGGGAGTACGTGGAGGTGGTGCGCCTGGCGCTGAGCCGCGCGCCGGTGGCGCACCCGGGCACGCACTACCCGCTGCCCCTGCCGGGAGGCGCCGGCAAGGCACTGCGCCTGACGGTGCACCCCGTCCGCGAGCACATCCCGATCTACCTCGCGGCGATCGGGCCGCGCAACCTCGCGCTGGCCGGGGAGGTGGCCGACGGCGCCCTGGTCGTGTTCTTCGCGCCGGAGCACGCGGATGAGTTCTGGGACCCGCTGCAGCGAGGTCTGGACCTCGCCGGGCGGTCCCGGGACACCTTCGACCTCGCACCCACCGTCCCGCTGGTGATCGGGGAGGACCTCGCCGCGTGCGCGGCACCCGTGGCGGCGTACAGCGCGCTGTACCTGGGCGGGATGGGGTCACGGGAGAAGAACTTCTACAACGCCTTGGCCACCCGGATGGGCTTCGGCGAGGCCGCGGCGCGGGTCCAGGAGCTGTACCTGGACCGCCAGCCGCGCGAGGCGGCCGCCGCCGTCCCCGTGGACTTCCTGCGGGCCACCGCCCTCATCGGCACCCGCGAGCAGGTCGCCGCGCGCCTGGGTGCCTACGCCGCGGCCGGTGTCGGGACGCTCAGCGTCGCCCCGATGGGGGCCACCCCCGCGCGGCGGGCCGCGGACCTGGCCACGGTGGCCGAGCTCCTCGCCTGACGGCGCCGCCCGCTCAGGCACGTACAGCCCGCCCCTACGCTGGGGCGGTGACGTTGGTGCTGCTCGTCCGCCATGGCCGCACGACCGCGAACGCCTCCGGCGTGCTGGCCGGGTGGACCCCCGGGGTGCACCTGGACGACACCGGGCGCGCGCAGGCCGCCGCCTTGGGCCAGCGCCTGGCGGCGGTCCCGCTGGCCGCGGTGGTGACCAGCCCCCTGGAGCGCACCCGGGAGACGGCGCAGCAGCTGCTGGACGCGCGCACCGACGAGGTGGCGCTACGCCTGGACGACCGCCTGGGGGAGGCGCACTACGGGCAGTGGACCGGCCGCGCCCTGAAGGATCTCGGCAAGGACCCGCAGTGGGCGGTGGTGCAGGCACACCCGTCCGCGGCGGTGTTCCCCGGCCCGGACGGGGAGGCGATGGCCGCCATGGCGGCGCGGGCGGTGGCCGCGGTCCGCGAGCACGCCGAGCAGGCCGGCGACGCGACCATCGTCGTGGTGTCCCACGGCGACGTGATCAAGGCGGTGCTCGCCGACGCCCTCGGCCTGCACCTGGACCTCTTCCAGCGTCTGCAGGTGGATCCGGCGTCGCTGTCGGTGGTCCGCTACACCCGGCTGCGCCCGTTCGTGGAGCGGCTTAACGACACGGGCGGGTCGGTCGCCGCGCTGCTGCCCCCCGCCAAGCGCGGCCGGCGCCGCAAGCCGTCCAGCGACGCGGTCGTCGGCGGCGGCGCCGGCGCCTCGTAGGGTCGGGGCATGGCACGCGTGGTGGAGTACAGCCCCCCGGACCGCTTCGTCGCGGGCACGGTGGGCGAACCCGGCAACCGCACCTTCTACCTGCAGGCCATCGCCGGAGCCCGGGTGACGTCGGTGGCGCTGGAGAAGACGCAGGTGGCCGCGCTGGCGGAGCGGCTGGACGACATGCTCGCCGAGGTGGCCCGCAGGTTCGGCGACGCCGCAGCAGCGGGGGAAGACCCGGTCGACCGCGAGCCCCTCGACACCCCGGTCAGCGAGGACTTCCGCGCCACCACCCTCGCCTTGGCCTGGGACGAGGAGGAGTCCCTGGTGGTGATCGAGGCGCGCTCCGCGGAGGCTGACGAGGAGGACCAGGGCGGCGAGGAGGTCGGGGACGTGCTGCGGGTGCGGGTCAGCGCCGCCGCCGCCCGCGCGTTCGCCCGCCGCGCGGAGGCCGTCGTGGCCGCCGGGCGTCCGCCCTGCCCGTTCTGCGGGCTACCTCTGGACCCCAGTGGGCACGTCTGCCCTCGGGCGAACGGCTACCGCAGGCGCTGACCACGCGCGACGCGTGCCGCGCGCCCCGCGGGCGCACCCCGCGACGTGGTCGGCCAGACTGGGCGGGTGTCCGAGCCGAGCCAGCACAGTGCGCTCCCGATGCCCACGGACGTAGCGCTGGCACTGCTGGCCACGGGGGAGATCGAGGTGGTGGGCCGACTCGTGGACGCCTCCAACGCCACCCTGTTCAGCCAGGTCAGCGGCGACGGGCTGAGCGCGGCGTGCGTGTACAAGCCGGTCGCGGGGGAGCGGCCGCTGTGGGACTTCCCCGACGGCACCCTGGCCGGTCGGGAGGTCGCCGCCTACGCCGTGAGCGAGGCGACCGGGTGGGACCTGGTCCCGCCAACCGTCCTGCGGGACGGCCCGTACGGGCCGGGCATGTGCCAGCTGTGGGTGGACGTCGACGAGGAGGTCGACCTCGTCGAGCTCGCGCGCTCGGACCACGTCGACCTGCAGCGGCTGGTCCTGCTGGATGCCGTGGTGAACAACGCTGACCGCAAGGGTGGCCACCTGCTGCCCACCGCCGCCGGGCGCGTGTTCGGGGTGGACCATGGCATCTGCTTCGCGGCCGAGCCCAAGCTGCGCACGCTGCTGTGGCAGTGGTCCGGTGAGCCGCTGAGCGAGGAGGCGGTGGACTGCCTGGCGCGCCTGGCCGACGCGTTCGGCGCGGAGCTCGGCCGGCTGCTGGGCGAGCTGCTCACCCCTCGCGAGGTAGTCGCTACTCGTCGCCGGCTGAACCGGCTCATCCGCACAGGCACCTACCCGACGCCGTCGGGGGACTGGCCGCCGATCCCGTGGCCGCCCTTCTAGGGGCGGGCCCTACTCTTCCCCCATGCGGTCGTGGAGCACGCCGGAACCCCTCCGACTGTTCGGCAGCCCCCCGCCCCTGCGGCTGTACGACACCGCAGCTCGCGCGGTGCGCGAGCAGCGGACACCAGCGGGGCGGATGTACGTCTGCGGCATCACCCCCTACGACGCCACCCACCTGGGGCACGCCTTCACCTACCTGACGTTCGACCTGGTCAACCGGGTGTGGCGCGACTCGGGGCTGGACGTGCACTACGTGCAGAACGTCACCGACGTGGACGACCCGCTGCTGGAGCGCGCTCTGGCCACCGGCCAGGACTGGCAGGCCCTCGCCGAGGGCCAGACCGAGCTGTTCCGCACCGACATGGCGGCGCTACGGGTTCTGCCGCCCCGGGACTACGTGGGCGCGGTGGAGTCCATCCCGCTGGTCGCCGACGTGGTGCAGCGGCTGCGCGCCGACGGCCTGGCCTACCAGGTGGACGACGACTGGTACTTCCCCGTTCGCGCGGTGGCCGAGTTCGGCGAGGTGAGCCACCTGGACCCCGAGCAGATGGTGGCGCTGTTCGCCGAGCGCGGCGGTGACCCGACCCGGCCGGGCAAGAAGGACCCGCTGGACTGCCTGCTGTGGCAGTCGGCCCGCCCCGACGAGCCGGCGTGGGAGACCAGCCTCGGTCACGGGCGGCCCGGCTGGCACGTGGAGTGCACCGCGATCGCCTTGGACCGCCACGGCCAGACGCTCGACCTGCAGGGCGGGGGGCGGGACCTGGTGTTCCCCCACCACGAGATGTGCGCCGCGCAGGCCCGGGCTCTGACCGGCCAGCCACTGGCGGACGTGTTCGCCCACGCGGGCATGGTCGGCCTGGACGGGCACAAGATGTCCAAGTCGCGCGGCAACCTGGTACTGGTGTCGCAGCTGCGCGCCGAGGGCGTGGACCCGCGCGCGGTGCGCCTGGCGCTGCTCGCCCACCACTACCGGGCGGACTTCGACTGGACGGCGGGTGACCTGACCCGCGCCACGACCCGCCTGGACGCCTGGCAGGCTGCCGTCGCCGCGGACGCCGGACCGGACCACCGACCGGTGCTCGCGGCGGTGCGCGCCGCGCTGGCGAACGACCTGGACGCGCCCGGCGCGCTGGCCGCCGTGGACGCCTGGGCCGACGCGGTGGTCGCGGGCGGCGGCCAGGACCCCGAGGCGCCCGGCCGGGTGGCCGTCCTGGTCGACACCCTGCTCGGCGTCGCCCTGCGGGAGGGCACGGCCGCCCCCCGGGCGGCGCGATGAGCCAGGACCCGCTCCTGGAGGTGGTGGACGACACCGCCGCGGGCCGGGTAGGGCTGCGGGTGGACGGCAGCGAGGTCGGCCACCTCACCTACCAGGTGCAGGGCGGCGTGATCACCATCTGGCACACCGAGATCGACCCGGCCCGCGAAGGGCAGGGCCTGGGCTCCGCCCTCGTCGCCGAGGTGCTCGCCCGCGCCGCCGCCGCCGAGCTCGCGGTCTCCCCGGTATGCCCGTTCGTCGCCGCCTACATCCGCCGCCACCCCGGCTGCGCCCGGACGGTCTAGCGGGGGCGGGGACCGCCCGCCAGCCGCTCGCACACCGCGGCGAACACCGCGGGGGACGGCCCAGGCAGCCCGGGGTCCGCCGGGCGCGGCCAGTGCAGGACCACGTCGGTGAAAGCGTGCTCGGCCAGCCATCCGCACAGCTCGTCCCATCCGGTGACGCTGTCCTGCGCCCAGGCCAGGTCCAGGCCCACCAGCGCCAGGCGGCGCAGCGAGGCCGGGTCGCGGCCCAGCTCGTGGCAGGCGGCGTCCAGCACGTCCACCTGCGCCGCCACCGCCGACCGCCACGCGGCGGGACCGTCTGCTCCCCGCAGCGGGCCGAACGTGGCCCACGTGCGCGCGTGCCGCACGGCGACGCGCATCCCGCGGGGCCCGGACGCGGCGACCGTGAACGGGACCCGCGGCTGCTGGGTGCACCCCGGCAGGCTGCGCGCGTCCACGGCCGTGTACGACACGGTGGTCACCGAGGCGCCCCCTGGGTGGGTGAGCACGGTGTCCAGGGTGTCGACGAAGTCGCTGAACCGTGCGGCGCGGCCCGGGGCGTCCAGGCCCGGCCAGCCGAGCACGGTGGCGTCGGGGCCGGCACCCCCCGCCCCCAGCCCCAGCTCCAGGCGACCGCCGCTGACCTCGTCCAGCGCCACCGCGTCCTTGGCCAGCAGCACCGGGTGGCGGAAGTTCGGGGTGGCGACCAGCGTGCCCAGGCGCAGCCGCTCGGTCGACGCGGCCACTGCCGCCAGCAGCGGCACGGCGGTCAGCCAGGGCCCTTCCCGCAACGTCCGCCACGACAGGTGGTCGTAGGTCCAGGCGGTGGCGAAGCCGGCACCCTCAGCCTCGCGCCAGCGCCGCAGCGCGAGCGGCCAGCGCAGGTCGGGAAGGATCACCACGCCGACGTCCACACCCGCAGGCTAGGTGGCGGCCGGCCTCGCGACCGGCAGATGACGGCGTGTGGCCGGGGGCAGCTCGCGGCCACGCGGTGACCCCGGGCTGAGCCCGACCGTCCCGGCGCGAGGGTGGCCGGGGAGCACAGACCGTGGGGACGTGTCGCGCTGGTGACAGCGCCGGGTTACCCGAGCCGCCCGGTGCACTACGGTCGCTGGGCGTCGGGAGCGCAGCAGGGAGGACACCATGCCGCCAGGACGCGCTGGCCGCCGGGCAGCCCGCGCGAGGTGGGCGTGCGGATCGGCGCTCCTCGCGCTGGTGCCGCTGTGCTTGGCGGCCCCTGCCGCGGTCGCCTCGGCGGGGCACAACCCGATCGGCCACCTCGACCTCGTCTACTACAACGCCGGCCCCCCCGATGCCGCCGGCTACGACGCGGAGGCGGTGAGCGTCGCCGGGTGGGCCGCGGACCCCGACGCGGGGTCACGGCACGTTCAGGTGGTGCTCACCACGGACGGTGCGACACCCCGCGCGATCGTGGGGACCGGCCTGCCGCGTCCGGATGTTCAACGCGCCTACCCCCCGTTCGGGCCGACCGCGGGCTTCTACGCCCAACTCGACGTGGCTCCCGGTCGCGGCACCCACACGGTGTGCGCCGTCGCCATCAACCAAGGACCGGGCGCCAACACCCTCATCGGATGCCGCCACTACACGGTGCCCCCCTGGTTTCCGGGGGCGTTGGCGGGCCACATCGACTTCGCCTACAAGACTCCGTCCGGCGTCGTCGCTGTTGGCTGGGCTCTCGACCCGTACGACGCCGAGTCGCCCACCCCCTTCGCTCTGGCCGACAAGACCCTGAACGACCCGGCGTGCGGCTGCGCGTCCAGCTGGGTATACGGCCTGTCGGCGGGGTTGCCTCGCCCCGACGTGGACCGCGTGTTCCCGCGCAACGGCACCCACCATGGCTTCGTGGTCACCATCCCGACCTCGGCGATCCAGGGGTACACGCCGTGGAACGTCGGCAACACCCTCTGCCTCGCCCTGGACGGCATCCGGGGCTTCGTCGCCGAGACGACGGCCTGCACGACGATCGGGCCGTGAGCGCACCGGGCGTCAGCCTCTCGCCCACCCAGGGCCCCCCTCCCCTGGCTCGCCTGCGGTCCTGTGGTGCCCGCACACCGTCCGCTCGCGGGAGGGGAGCCGCTAGTCCTTGTCGGTCGCGCGGAGGCGCAGGTAGCGGGTGACCACCTTCCTTCGAGGTGTCGAGGCTGGCTAGAGGCGCTTCCCGGTGCTGCCCAAGCGCTCCCTCGACAGCGTGGCTGCGCGACACGCACCGCATGGTCTCGTTGGCGTGCCGATGGAATGTGCCCCCGACGTGCACCACGGCGGGACACTCGGCGTTCGCGAAGCCACCCGCGCCCAAGAACCGGCATTCGGTACGGATCTTGGTAGTGGCGGGACGGGCTCGCGGGCACACTTGCCGAGTGCGTTTCCCATACGACAACCCCGCCATGCCGACTCCTGCACCGGCGCTAGTCGCGGCCTGGTTCGCACTCGGCACCCTGCCCACCGAGCGGGTGCCGATGTGGGCAGCCCAGTGGTTGGCGGCCGGTCTAGACGGCCCCTCGTTGCGAGTGCTGGCGGGACTATCGGGGTCCGATCCTCACGACGTGCGCGACCTGCTGCCAGATGTCCTGGGTGAAGTCGGAGCACCGGTGCCAGCCGTGAACGTGGCGACCGCGACCGTGGCCTATGACAACCTGGCCCGCCTGTGCCTGGACGGCTTGGCGAGCGAGCGGTGGGTGACCCAGAAGGTTGAGGAGTTGTACGTCAACTCCGGGTACGACAACGATCTACTCGAACCGCCGCTCGGGGCCGTCTACGGACTCGAGGATGAGTGGGAAGGCGGCTGGGGGCGCACCCCGGACCAACTCGCGGCCAACGTGCGCTCCGCATGTGCCGCGCAACTCGGCCGCGCATAGGTGCCGCTATGTGCTCGTCTGTGTCCGTGGGAAGCGGGGCAGCGGATCACCGTTGAGCGTCTCCGCCACGCACCGTTTCCAGTCCGTCCAACTCGCGGGGTCTCCGGTTCGGGCGTGGTCCGAGACGGGCTCCATGGCTACGAGCATGAGGGCCAGTGACTCGGACGAGGTCTCACGTCCGTAGTACTGCCAGACGAACCGGTAGGCGGCTTCGTAGGCTTGTGCCGCAGTCAGGGTTGCCTCCTGGTCCATGCCGGCGAGGCTAGTCCCCGGCGGCGCACCGAGGTGCCGATAGTGGGCTTCCGCTTGCTGCTATTCGGGCGTGCCGGCTGCGCGCCAGTTGAGGTACGCCAAGAGTCCACCGCCGAGGAGGAGCCCCACACCCAACATTCCGATCCCCGTGGTGTAGACGCCGCTCCCTCTTTGGTACATCGAGACCGCTACTAGCGAGACGCCACACGCCATCACCACCCAGGGAGCTCCGCTGCGCCACCCGGGACGCAAGGCTCTACTTCTAACTCCCCGCGACGCTGCCCAGCGCGGGGGCACCTGCCCGCGCCAGAAGTAGATCGCATCCATCAGTGACATCACGGCCATGATCGCAATGAAGCCCGCGACTGCATGTTGTTGACCCAACGCATCCCCCTCTCCGCGAATGGTAGACAGGTCGGCCCTGAGGACCTCGACCGCCCCGAGGTGCCGATAGCGTGCCGCTCCGGGGCACGCCTAAGTGCCGATCACGGGCGCAAGGCGGAGCGGCTGGATGGGCGTGACCGCGGTCCGATTCAGTCGATCGGTCGGGCATAGTGCTGGGTGTGGGGGG